>Ga0210057_1000032_pt1 | contig 330014 bp, 352 predicted proteins | sample CryGeyCG2114_010_2_FD_183968 | JGI IMG/M metagenome (GOLD analysis project Ga0210057, IMG submission 183968) | Groundwater microbial communities from aquifer - Crystal Geyser CG10_big_fil_rev_8/21/14_0.10 (SPAdes) (version 2) | ecosystem: Environmental > Aquatic > Deep subsurface > Groundwater...
AATACAAAAGAAAACAATTAAATATTTCGCCTAACGCGCGCGGCTGATGCGAAGTGACGGTATGGCATGGAGTGAAACGGAATGGCATGCCGGCATTTCGCATAGCCGTTGTTCCGCGATGTCGCAAAGCGACGAGCGGAACGGCGGCGGCCAGCCGCGCGCGTTCCGCAAAAGAAGCGAAGCGATTTTGTGGAACGTCCATGAATAACTGAAGTTTGGTGGCGGTATAATTTGGAGCGGAGCGACATACCACCACCAAATTTGGGAGAGCGAACGGAGCGATAGCGGAGTGAGTGGACCAGCTATTCATTGTTATATGATGTGCAATCAAATTTTCTCAAAATAGCCCTTAGCTTTTTGGCATAAAGTGCCCTTTCTGCCTCCGTTGTTTGTCTAGGATCTAGCAGATATAGATTATCTTCTGTGTAACGAGGGAAGACGTGAAGATGATAATGCCAAACATCTTGATTTCCTGCGGGTTCATTATGTTGTCGAGATGATACGCCGTCACATCTATAAATTTCCTTGAAACATAGAGCTACGATTTTTTCAATTCGGTGTATCTCGGCCGAGACACTGCCAGGTAAGTCATAGAGATTTTCAAAATGTTCATTGGGAATGATGATGACATGGCCAGGATTATTAGGCCACCAGTGTGATGAGATGAAAGCCGTCGCAATTTCATTTTGAAAAACGATGTCTGATTGTTCAGTAATAACAAATTCATCTTCTACGCCTTTTGAAACCCGGCAGAAAGGGCACTGGTAATTTTCTGGTTCGTGTGTATACATAAAAGTTTAATTGCATTTCATATAACGTCGGGGATATACATCCCTTGTTATATGACCCGAATGAAACGAAGTGTAGTGAGGGCGCAGCGTGGTGCGAACGATAGTGAGTAAGTAATTTTAGGGGGCGCACTACTAATCCATATGCACAACTTCGTCTCTATTAAATTGTGGCTTTTTTCCATATATGGCGATTCCATGGTGAACATACTTTTTCCCATCCGTACCTACATCATGCCATCTTTCATTTAACTCATCATATTTTAGAAATGTACGTTCAAAAGAAGATGGATCTTCAAAAAGTATCTTATCTTTGGTGAATCCAATTGCTACAACGTAATGACCATCGATCCAATCTTTTTCCCAGTTTATATTTTCCTTTTCAGTCCAAGCCTGCAATACAAGAATTACAGGAATGTTTTTTTAATGTATTCTTTAATATCTTTTATGGTCATTTGTTTTGAATCTGTTTGTAGACCATGTTTGTTGGCTACTTTTATTATTCCATGGATTGATGTACCTTCTTTTGAAGTGCCTGCAGATTTAATGATATGGTCTTCTCTGACCTCAATACCATAGTAAACTAAAACCGATTGCAATGCCTTAGCTCCACAATCATAGCCATAGGTTTGACGAAGTTGTGGTAAATTTATTGTTTTCATAAATGATTTAAAGATGTAAACAAATATAAATTTTCTAAGCCCCCTAAAATTATTTCATATAACGCGCGCGGCTGATGCGAAGTATCACCCTGTACGATAGTACATGGGTGGTGTTTTGCATAGCCGCTGTAGACGACGTCGCGAAGCGAGGGAGAATAACGGCGGCGATAGACGCGGCACGTTAGCCGACGAGCAAAGCGATGTTGGCTAGCGTTCCAGCTTATGCGATGTTTTTGCGACCAACGGGAGCAAAAATATGGGAGAGGGGCGAGCCGAGCCCCGAACCGTATAACGTTCCTGGCTATGCGATGCTGCATCAGCAATATGGGAGAGGACTTTCAGGGAAAGCCCGAACCGCATAGCCAGTGCTGTGTGCTGCAAACTATCTTGTAGCTCTAGAATCAAGATCGCTCTGTTCTTCCGGAGCTTCAAGAATGGATCTTAAAATCCTTCTTATTTCATCTTCGTATCCCACTTTTGGTATCTCGAGCTCAATCCCCGGTCTGCCCGAAATCCTGCCATTGTCATCTTTAAAAAATCGGTATATGATTTTCGCTTTCCAACCTACCGCTGTAATTTCAGCATAATGTTCAGCCTCATGTTCGTACAACTCTTGAGCTAAAGATTCATCGTTTAGTAGTTGATCTAAGAAGGATTTTAATTCGTGCAAATTTTGAAGCTCCAGAACACCCTCGATTGATCGCTTAGTTGAATCAGCAGCATGATACTCTGCCAAGGAAATTTTACCAGACAAAAAATTATTAATCAGATCTGCTTCAGCTTCATCCTGCACCTCTGAATATTCTAAAGCTTGAGCTGTGTCTCGCGCTTGTTCATACCTAACAGGTAGTGATTCCCACTTTTTTTGTTCTGGAGAAAATTTTCTCATTTCAGTCATAGAGATAGTTTATTGCACACAACGCGCGCGGCTGATGCGAAGTGACGGTATGGCATGGAGTGGAACGGAATGACATGCCGGCATTTCGCATAGCCGTAGTTCGGCGAAGTGGCGCAACGCGTCCACAGAGCCGAACGGCGGCGGTCAGCCGCGCGCGTTCCGCAAAAGAAGCGAAGCGATTTTGCGGAACGTTGCCGATATGAGAAGTTTGCCAAAATTCCATTAAAAAATCAAATGATATTTTGGCAAATTTGGGTTGAGCGACGGCAGGAGCGAACCTCATATCGTGCTGTTAGGCGAGGGTGAGAGACACGGAGCGATAGCGGAGTGCCCGAAAGCGCAGCGTCCCCGTAGCGTTTATTTTTTCAAATTGCTTTTCACACCAACATTATCACACCAACATTCGTTGCTTGACAGTTTGTCCGCCCCATGGTATTTTATAGCGTCCTTTGGACAGAAACAGGAGGAAGCGATGCAGAAGTTCGTCTCGTGGTGCGAGTCTCAGCAAAGGATTCTCGGAATTCTGACGCTGACCTTCGGCACCCTTATGGCGGTCGTCGGCTTCCCACTGCAAATATGGAAGACGGCAGCGGAGCAGCACTGTGGATTGCACTGGTCGCTGATCGTGCTTCCGCTGGTGATCTTCGCAGTCCGGATTCCGTACAGTATTGGGAAAAAGGCGTGGGCACTCATACTGCCCGACACGATCGGCTTCATCTCATGTGTGGTGCTGCTCGTGCAGTACTTCCACTACGGATGAAGCATGGAGGACTACTCGCTCGTCCGTGTTCACTGACTAACCATCGGTGGACACGGACGAGCAAACACATTCACTCTACTGAGTGCTTTTTTTATTGCACAAAACTTTCACGAAAAGCAATTTGAAAAAATAAATGTCGCCTAACGCGCGCGGCTGATGCGAAGTGACGATATGGCATGGAGTGGAACGGAATGACATGCCGGCATTTCGCATAGCCGTAGTTCGGCGAAGTGGCGCAACGCGTCCACAGAGCCGAACGGCGGCGGTCAGCCGCGCGCGTTCGGTAGAAATGAAGCGTAGCGCCATTTCTGCCGAACGTCCATGAATAACTGAAGTTTGGTGGCGGTATAATTTGGAGCGGAGCGACATACCGCCGCCAAATTTGGGAGAACGAATGGAGCGTAGCGGAGTGAGTGAACCAGTTATTCATTGTTAGCTGATGTTCCCGAGGGTGGTTATTTAGTAAAACTCTCGATAACGGAAAGACCCTGGGTGTCCCTTTATATCTAGCAATAAACTTTTGTGGTACCCGAAATGAGATGATTTTACGGTAAAATCTGAGTCGATAAATTTGCTCATTAAAAATTCATATAGTTGCTTTGCAATTTTAGGTTTTGCAATATTGTTAGACAAATGGACAAAGGGGGAAATAAGAAGTTTTTTTGTGTTTACTTCTTCGGCTGTTTTTAAAATTTCTTTATACATTTCTTCTACCTGCTTTTTAGTATCACCATTTTCCACACAAAAAAATACAACGAGGCATTTTTTCATTTCCTCTTTGCTAGATTTTTTAACTTCGGGGATAATCCCTTTTGGCCATTTGGATTCCTCGATAAGTTTTGTGGCAAATTTATCGACGTGTAGGATTAGAGATCTCATAATTTATTGATTGTTTGTTGCTGGTTTACAAAGCTAACTCAGCCCTCGGGAATTTCAGCTAACGTTTCGGCATATCTGAAGTTGCGTAGCAATTTGGGTGGAGGCTTTGTAAAAAGCCGTAACCAGATATGCCGTGTTGTACGATGTAATAATACATTCTTACTCCGACCGAAGGAAGGAGTTTTTGGAAATCAGGGCAATTTTTCTCGGCTGTTTGAGAGAGGGTCATTTCATTGACATTTTATGTAAAATAGGGTACACTCTGATGTTCCCGCATCCAAAAGGAGGCTCTGATGCAGGATAGCATGATGGAAGGGTTTCAGAAGTTCTTCAAGCCCATCACGGAGTGGAAGCACTTCGATACCTTCACCGGTATTGTGTCACTTCTCAATCCAGCCGCTCTTTTGCCCCAGCTCTGGGGCGTCATCATCAGCGAGAACGTGGAAGCGATCTCGATCGGCATGTGGATGATCTTCGTGATCATCCAGAGCACGTTCGCTCTCGTCGCCGTGAAGGGTCGCAACCTCGGCATGTTCGCAAGCATGCTGATCAGCATCCTTATCTCGCTGTCCATCATCACCATCGTCTGGTTCAAGACTTAGGAGGTACCCGTGACCATCACTGAAGAAAGGGCACGGACAATGTCCGTGGAGGCACTCGTGATGGCAATCACGATGCTCTCAAAAAGGACAGTGTATTCGCAAGGTTCGATCAACGACACTCGCGCCGATAACATCTGTAGCGAGGCGCGTCGTGGGTTGTTGATCGCTGGAGACGAGCTCGTGTCTCGCTTCGAGAGACTCAGTACGAGGATCACTGAGCTCGAAGCGCGGGCAAACTAACCGCACCCCACAGAAGATCGCATCTCGCGACTTCCACTCTGGGGGTGCGGTCTTCTTTTTGTAAACAGCGAAAAAAATTGCCCTGATTTCCAACCGCCGTGCCAACGACGGAAAGAATGTATTATTATTTCGTACAACGCGCGCGGCTGATGCGAAGTGACGGTATGGCATGGAGTGAAACGGAATGGCATGCCGGCATTTCGCATAGCCGTTGTTCCGCGATGTCGCAAGGCGACGAGCGGAACGGCGGCGGCCAGCCGCGCGCGTTCCGCAAAAGAAGCGAAGCGATTTTGCGGAACATCCATGAATAACTGAAGTTTGGTGGCGGTAAAATTTGGAGCGGAGCGACATACCGCCGCCAAATTTGGGAGAACGAACGAAGCGTAGCGAAGTGAGTGAACCAGTTATTCATTGTTAGGCGACAGTTGTGCTGATTTTTCTACTCAACTTCTATAGATTTTTCTGTGGCTTGTTTTCCACCTTCGTCGAAAATTACAAAATCATAAAATACCGTTTTATCATCCTGCCACCTTACATTATCAAGGAATAAATGATTCAGAGCACCTTTAAGTATGTCATATTCTTTACCCAAGGCACCTTCGTTATTGATGAATATACCAACGGGTTCAGAGCAACAGGCATCTTCTGTTTTATCGGGATTAAGACCAAAAAGCACAGCAGTCTTGATTGAGTAGGGACTTTTGATTTCTTCAAAGATTTTGTAATTTTCGACTGTAGCGTTTGGGTTATTTTTTAGTATTAGTTCTTTCATTAGTTCTTGAGATGTTCTGACAGCTTGTGTTGTCTCTTCTTGTGTAGCCATGTTTGGCTGTTCAATTGGTTTATATTGTTGCCAGAGCCAAATACCGCCACCGATAATGACGGCCGCTATAACTGCTGTCACAATAATAATTGTCCAATGTTTTTGTCGCACCATAGTTTTGTGATTAGTGAATAGAGTATAGTTGAATATGAAAGAAAAATCAGCACAATTTCGCCTAACGTCCCTGCGTATGCGATGTTTGCCAGTGGTATAATTGCACGAAGTGCTTACCACTGGCAAATATGGGTGGAGGCTTGCGGAGGTACGGAGCAAGCCGTAACCGCATACGCAGTGTTATATGATGTACATGTTTTCCTTTAATTTACGATAGTAAATTGCTCTTAAAAAGAATCTGATTTTGTTTTTCTGTTTTGGGTGGCGGGCAGAGGGGAATCAAAGGGGTGAATGCCCGCTACCCAAAACTCCTATTTCTGTTTGAGGGAGGGGCAAGAGGGGAACAAAAGGGGTGAATTGCCCCGACCTCAAACAATTGTCTCTACATATTTTTTCAGTTTTTGCATTTCACCTTCCTTGTCTTGAAACCAATTTGTTGACCAAATGCGATAAACAATAAAACCCATGTTTTCCAGTTCCTTTTGTCTATACATGTCATAAGCATAGGCTTCCTCTGACGAATGATAAGCCTTTCCGTCACATTCTAATACAATGTCTTTAGATTTGGTTTTGATAATGAAATCTAAACGAAAACCGCCAATCTTGTGCTGTTGAATTATATTTTCTTTCCCAAATTCATCTGTTAAAAGATCATATACTTCTTCCTCAAATGGTGATTCTGACAAGCCGTCTGAACTTGAAATTACACGCGGTTTTTCAAAGCTTTGTTCTTTTAATGTTTTTAGTATATTTTCCGCTGAATTAGAATCGTTATTTGAAACGGCCTCTGCATAAGCGAGATAGGCATACAATATTCCTTTTTTATTGTTTCCTTCACTTCTGATTATTTCTTGATAGGCGAGATATTTTTCTCGGGGTATTGAAGTACATACATAAAGCTTATCTTTTGCTCTAGTAATCAGTACATTCAATAATTTGTATCCCTCAATTCTATTTAGGCGAGCAAAATTTTGTGAGAACTTTCCATCAGGTTTTATACCGTAGGTTGTGGATATAATTATAATGTCTTTTTCGTCGCCTTGGATATTTTCAAGATTTTTTACAAATAAACCTCTTTCTCTTAATTCCTGCAATTTATTTGCAAAAGTCGCACTATTTTCTGCCACCGCATTTAATGATTCTGTAATTAGATTTCTTTGGTTGATGTTGAAAGTAGCAATTCCTACGGAAGGATACTTTCCATTGTGATCAGGATGTATTTCATTTTCAATTATCTTTAATATTTCAGCGACTTCTTCCGGGTTTGTTCTTGTTTCATATCGTCCATTTATAGCTCTAAATTCAATTGGCTTGTAAACTTCTTGAGCAGGAAAAGGCACGAGATTGCCACCATAGAACGCATTATTAGAAAAATCAATTAGCGCGGGATGTTTTGATCGATAATGAAAGTCCAAATATGACTTGTTTATATTTTGTAGATCAGAGGCGTATTGTAGTAACGATTCGCTCTCCGCAAGTACCGCTTGTTCATCTGCCTCATTGAATACATCGCCATCCTCTTCGTTTTCATCTGTTTCCAGTAATTCCGCATTGCTTTGGAAATAGTTTGAAGGAGGCATTTGGTGTTCGTCTCCAGCTATAATTTTGTATTGTCCCCTGATTAGGCTTGTAAATGTATCTGATATTCTAAGCTGACTCGCTTCGTCAAAGATAACAATATTAAATAGACCTTGTTCAAGTGGTAAAATAGCATTTGCTGCTACAGGGTTAGTTAAAATAATTGGGAACAAAGAAGTAAATAATTTAAAATCCTTTTCTATAATTTTTCTCAGAGAATTTTTTGGACCAGAATTATTTTTTCGTAAATTGTATAGCGTATTAAAGTTGAAGTTAATACTTGATAATTGATAATTTCTATTGTTGCCCCAAACAGACTTTATTTGTTGAATTTGTTGTTTTTCTAGGTCGCTATACAGAGTGCTTAGTTGTTGCAATTTTGAATCTGATTTATGAAATCCATTTTCCGTGTTTGCTTCAAAATTTAACAATGCACCGCGATAGTACCAAGCGATAAATATACTCTTCCAATTTTTGGTTGGAAAAATTTTAAGTGCCGAAAAGATTTCTAATTCAAATTTAGTTTTATTACTACAAAAAAATTGCCAATTGTGAAAGCTCTCGTAAGAATCTAAATTACTCTCTAATTTTTCAATTTTCGTTTTCAGAGCAGAATATAGTTCTGTGACTTTCTCAAAATTTTCTAGCTCAACAAAATTCTTCACTGAAAAATTAAACATGCCGTTTTTTTCTATATTGGATAGCTTTTTTTCAAAAGATTCAATTTGTTTTGAAGTAGTTTTTAGCCTTTTGATTGATTTTTTGATTTGTTCAGCATTTTCTAAGCTGCTATTGCAGTCATTCTTGAGTTCGGACAATGTTTGATATTCATCAAATTTTTTAATTTTCAGCCCCTCAAAATTGAATTTGCCAATCTTCTGGATATCCTTTATGAGGTCAATTGTAAGTTCAGGTATTTTTCTTCTAGTGTTACTAATGTCCTTATTTTTAGCACTAAAAACCGACAAAAAATTATATTTCAAATTTCTTAAAAAAGTAATTTCGTCATATTGCTCACCAGCTAACTTTGAACCCTTTTCATATAACAACAAAAGCTCTTTCAAGGTTTCTATGATTTTATCAATTAATTCTGCAGAATGATCTACTGATTCAGAAGAAAAAATGGAGACATTTTTTATTGCATAATCGGCTTCGCTTGTTTTAGATAAAAAAACATTTAACTCTTTTAAAATTTCTTCAAATCCAGCTGTCTCTTTTTTTATTTCACCATGAGTAGCCCATTTATATTCTTTCGTAAATATATCTTTATTTAGTGTCTCAAATATTTCTTCCGAATCTTTTGCAAGATCACCATACAAAAAGGAAGATTCTTCTACGCTGGAACAAAATTTTGCATATTCCTCGTGATTGAATTTCAAGCTTTTGTAACTAAGTTTTTGCTCTAGTTGTGCAATATCACCTGATTTTGAATGTCTAAGATAAAGTCCTATTAGTTGCTTCCATGAAAAATCACCAAAAACATTTTTTAATGATTCCGCATGTTTTATGTTAATTTCTTTTTTCAGTTCGCAGAATTTTTTATATTTTTCGTCAAAATTTATTTTAGAAAATTGCGTGTAGTTAGAAGAATCTTTAATGCTTCTTGCCTTCTCAATCAATTTTTTTCGATCTTTGTTCACATCGTCAATAACAACTGCAAAATTTGATAAATCTATTTTTGCTAGATTTGCCTGAATGACATCTAGGGCAGTTTTCTTTTCACAAACAATCAGACATTTTGCATTATTTGCTAATGCGTTTGAAACAATCGCTGTGATACTTTGACTTTTTCCAGTTCCGGGAGGACCTTGTATAAGTTTAATTTCATCTTTTGTTAAGGTATTTACAATTTCTTCTTTGCTTGGATCTGTTTCAACTGCAGAGATGCTGGAAGTTTGGAATTGTTCTAAAATAAGATCTTCACTTTCAAACTCGTCAAACCTTTCTAGTAGTTCTTCAGTTGCATGAATAATTGTTTCGTTTTGCGATCTATACATGCCAAAAATCCCGCTCCATTGAATCCAAGGTTTTGAATTAGCAATCGCCTCAATTTGTTTTGCGTCCGGGCATTTTTCAACTTTCAATTCCAAATTTTCTGTTTCAGAATTTAGCTGACCTAAGATATTTTGAGTTAATTCCAAAAGTTCGTCTTTATCTAAAATCCCGTCTTCTAATATATCGTTTGATAATTTTTCAATTTTTACAGACTCATCTTTAGCTAAATGTGATACCAAGAGCTCATTTATTTTAATTGGCGAGTCTTCATCTTTTTTAATAGTCCATGTGTTTTTATTTTGATAGGATCGTTCAATATCCAGGTGCCAAATAAATAATGGAGCTTTTATTATTTTTTCAGAGTCATTACGATCACGCTTTATTAAAATTGGATAACCAAAGCCAAAATTTTTAAGTCCAAATTCCAAAAAATTATCAGTATTTTCAATTACAAGCGTATTGAGTCTTTTGGATAGTAACACCAGCTTCTTTTTTTCTTCTTCATCAATATCGCTAAGATCAATTTTGTCGTAGGATATTACAAAAGAGAATGAATCATTATTTAAAATAGTTTCTATAAAATCATGTGGCATTCCTTGATCAACATGCGAAAGCTGAAGTAAGTCCAATCTGGTTGCTGAACGACCAGGGATTGCGTTTAAGTGAATGGAACGGGCATTGCCAACTTTCAATTTTTCAAGAAGTCGTTTGATGAAATTTTTATCAAATTTAATTTGTGAAACTTTTTGTTCCTTTTCTGCTGCTACTGATTCCTGTGGCTTAGGAATTGTTGGCTCAGCTTTCTTTGTAGTTGTTGATTGTTTTTGATCCATAGTTTTTTTGCATTGGTAACAAATTGTTCCGTTTTTTACCTTATGATTTTTGCAGATTGTACACAAAGGTTTTGTTGCCCAATATGCCTTTGCATCAAATTTTCCATAATATCTAGCCATAACTCATAATTTAACGGTTTCCATTGTATTCGTTTCCCCCTAATAAATAAACTGTTTCCGGAGCGAAGCGGAGGAAACACCGCCTATTCCCCTTATAAAATGAATGTTTTCGTAGCGGAGCGAAGAAAACTCCATATTTCCCCTCTATAATAAAAGAAAAACAAAATTGGATTCTTTTTAAGAGCTGGGGCGATAGCCCCAAAAGGAAAACATGTATTTCATATAACGCGCGCGGCTGATGCGAAGTGACGGTATGGCATGGAGTGAAACGGAATGGCATGCCGGCATTTCGCATAGCCGTTGTTCCGCGATGTCGCAAGGCGACGAGCGGAACGGCGGCGGCCAGCCGCGCGCGTTCCGCAAAAGAAGCGAAGCGATTTTGCGGAACGTTAGGGATATACGAAGTTTTTCTGGAACGAAGTGGAAGAAAAATTTGGGTGAAGCCCGAGCCGAGGGCTGAACCGTATATCCCTTGTTATATGTCCCGACTGAAACGAAGTGTAGGGAGAGCGCAGCGTGGCACGGAGCGAAGCGGAGTGAGTTTGAGTCAGGAACATTTTATTAAAGAAAGGGGCAAAAATTTATTTCCACTAAAAGTGATCATTATCGCCAATAAGTGGACCATTCAAAATTCTGGATTTCTTATTTGTATTCCAAATTTTGACTAATTCATCAAAGTTTTTATCTGGTTCTAACATTAATTTGGCTAATTCATCTATTTCTTCAAAATCTTTTTCAGTTAATTTATCAAATTTGAAGTAAATATAGCTGGGCTGTTGATTGTAAAGAATTTCATTGTTCATCAAACTATGAAAATCGTAAAATATTGCCCAAAGAACTGGCATCAGCCCGACAGAACCATCTGCATTTCTAAAATTGTTGGCATCTAACTTGCCGTTTCTAATTCCAAGCCAAGTATTTGCCGCCCAATCAAATTTATTTTCAGGCATATTATATTGATCAAATCCAATGGACTTATCAAAAAATCCGTCAGCGTCAAAAGTGACCCACTTTTCTTTTTTATTGTCCCAATACTGATTTATCCAGTGGTCACCGCTATAATTATTAAAATAGGGCGCAAAACCAGAACGAACCCTGCAAGGAATATTTTTTGATTTCAATATAGATGCCATAAGAATTGCCACAAAACGGCAAGTGACAACAATTTTATTTTCAACTTTTCTGTCGGGCAAAAAACCTCTGTCATCAAATCTTAATAATTCCGCAATCATTGAAACAGCAGTAGGCAACACATCATCGTCACATCTCAATTTATGCCAAGGATATTTTTCCATATCTCCATAACGTAAATCTCTGTTGGCATTTGTGTTGCCTTCTTTTAAGGTTACGCGATGAATGATTTGATGACTGATTAAATTGCCCAGTTCTTTGACGTCATCTGGGAGATTTTGAAGAAATTCTTTATAACAGCCCGGATTAGTAAATGTGCCAAATTGTAAATAATGATTCAGAATTTTTTTGTCCATAATATTGATGAATTAGTGATCTATATAAATTTTTGCCCCTACATTATTCTTTCTTTGTTCCTGACTCAAATTACATATAACTGGTTATTATCTGAACTAACTGTGAATAAGTGTATCGAATGCGTTGGATATGCGCAATTGACATTTTTTCATTTTCTGCCATACTCGCCCCATGTTTACACGCATCAAACAATCCACTATCTCCAAGGCGCGACGCGGGGAACTCGCGACCACACACGGCACTCTACAGACGCCGTTTTTTATGACGATAGCCACCAAGGGTGCGGTGCGTGCCATGAACGTGCGAGATCTCAAACGCATTCATGTTCCCATAGTTCTTGCAAACACGTATCACTTGCTTGTGCGACCAGGTATGGACGCCTTGCGCGAACGTGGAGGATTGCACAAATGGATGCACTGGGACGGTCCCATGCTCACTGACAGTGGTGGGTACCAAGTGTTTAGTTTGGGACATCGACGCAAGGTGACAGAGGAAGGTGTGACGTTTCGATCACACATTGATGGAAGTAAAATCTCCCTCACACCCGAGGAGTCGATTGCCATGCAGCAAGCGATTGGATCGGATATGATCATGCAGCTTGATGTTGTTGAACCACCGACGGTGAGCGATAAACGTCGTGCCTATGCCATGGAGCGATCCATTCGATGGGCCAAGCGTTGCAAGGACTATTTATATGCACATCGGGATCAATCCGTTACAGCGGATCAAAAACTCTTTGGAATTGTGCAAGGTGGCGTAGATGAAGCGCTGCGCACACGATCCGTTGCGGGTCTCACGGCGTTGGATCTTGACGGGTACGCCATTGGAGGCCTCTCTGTGGGCGAATCCAAGGAAGACAATTTGCGTATTGCGGCGTTTACGGCAAGCCTCTTACCGCAAGACAAGGTGCGATATTTTATGGGTGGTGGAATGCCCGAGGAGATTGTTGCCTATGTGCGCATGGGGATCGACATGTTTGATTGCGTGATTCCAACGCGCCACGCACGGCATGGGTCACTTTTTGTGTGGAATGGGAATCCGACACCGGAGTTAATCGCGAGCGGAGATTTTTATACAAAAATTAATATCGTGAATGCCGAGTATCGCAACAGCGATGATCCGATTGATTCATGGAATAATTGCGACGCCTCACAAGCCTACACACGTGGGTATTTGCGACACTTGTTTGGACTCAAAGAGGCACTTGGTACGCAATTGGCGACGGAGCATAATGTGCGTTTTTACATGCAATTAATGGAGGTAATCAGACAGGGAATTGAAGAAGGGGTTTTGTAGGGTGTTTCTGTGGAAAACTCTTTTTCTTTACAGGGTTGTTTTTGCTATACTGTCGGCATACTTAATCTCTCTATGTTCATCATTCGATCGTTCCCGAAGTATTTAGTTGCTTGTCTCATTTTGTTATTTTTTGGATTGTTTTTTGGGGTCTTAGACGCCTCCGCCGCAAATAGATATTGGGTGGGAGCTTCTACGACTTTCAACACGACGGGCAACTGGTCAACATCAAGCGGTGGCGCAAGCGGAGCGTCTGTTCCGGGTTCCAGCGACATTGCAATTTTTGATGGTGGAAGTGCACAGGCGGTGAGCCTGGATGCAACAACGTTGAGCGGTTTAGATATTCAAGCCGCGTACGGTGGAACGGTTACGGCTCCTGCTGGAACACTTATCCTTATGGTGAGTTTTAGTGATGCAGCTGGTGCCTTTGTGCATAACAATGGAACCGTTCAAATTCGGACTGGCAGTGGTGCATATTTTGATTTTAATAGCAACGCAATTCTTTATAATTTAGTGAGCTTAAATGGCGCCAATTACGGAAATAGAATGAATACGTTTACCGTAAAGGTTACAGGAACATTAACGCACGGCGATGGAAGTAGCTCTGGAGGTATTTGGCAGACGGGGACATTACGGGTTGAAGGTGATTTTACTGTTGCGAAACTTGCGGATACTTACCAAATCAATAATGGAACGGGACTGATTCAATTTACGGGTTCTAATAATCAGTCATTTACTACAACAGACACCACGGACACCTTCGGGGCCCCTGTTGAGGTCAATAAAACAAGTGGAACGCTAACGCTGAATAGTGCGTTTGATTTTACTGGAGCAAGCATGACGTTCACGGTAACAGCGGGTACCGTAGACATGTCTACCTCCTCCATGACGGATGTATATAATCTTTATATTAACGGTGGAACCTTTATTCATGGATCTGGGACGTTAACAACAAAGGGGACGACGAATGCCCTGCAGGTGAATGGAGGAACGTTTACGGGAGGATCCGGTGATGTTAATTTTGCTTCCGGTGGAGAATTGGAAATAGATAGTGGAACCTTTACGGCTCCAACGGGAAATCTAGCTCTCTCTTCAACACTGCACGTTGCGAGTGCAGGGGCGACGTTTAACCACAACAATGGAACGATTACATCAACGACATCAACTCACTTGAATATTGAGGTAGAAGGAGGGGTCGGAACGATTACAGTCTATAACTTAACGCTTAACAAAGCTGGAGGATATAGTTTGAGTGTAAACGGGAGCTCAACGTTGGTCGTGCAAGGAACTCTTACACGAACGGCGGGACGTTTGAGTGAATCATCTTCGGCAACGTATCCTTTGCAAATAGAAGGAAATTTGGATTTTGATGCTGTTGAAACAAATGGAACCTCGACTCTTCTCGTGACAGGTTCGGGAACGCAGACACTCGATTTTGCAGATCCTGCTTCTTGGGATACGAATATCTTTGTGAACAAGTCGGGCGGGTCTGTCTCGTTGCTAACGGGGCTCACATTGAATGCGGCGAGTAACAATAACCTCACCATTCAAGAGGGGCGATTCAATGTGAATGGTCAGACCTTGTCCGTTGGGGGCACGTTGTCCGTGGAGAGTGGTGGAGACTACGCCATGACGGGAGACGAATCTGCTCCAGCACCCACGCTGGCTTCTGGCAGTATCGTAACCTATGTTGCAACTTCCGGTGCTCGAACGATTAAGGACTACGATTACAGTGCTTCAACATTGGCGTTTGATGGAGTTGGTGGGGTGTTTATTATGACCGTTGGAGGTGAAACAGTCGCTAATCTTACGATTACAAATGGATCGTTCTACCTCAATGGAGACAACCTAACGGTCACGGGAACCTTTTCTAACGACGATACCCTTATTTTGAGTGGTGATGAGACAACCGTCTCCTATACAAACGATACAGATTCTGGAACGGTTGAATACAAGGGGGCTGTAACGGCTGCAAGCTTAAAAGGAGGGAATTCGTATTATAATCTTGCCTTTGTAAATCCGAGTGGTAGTTGGACGGCGGCCGCTCCCGTTGATATTAATGGGTCACTTACGGTTACATCGGGAACCTTTAATACGGGAGGTTATGCAGTTACGTTGGCGGGTAATTTTACGAACGCGGCAACGTTTACACAATCGAGCGGGACACTCACCTTGGATGGGACAAATCAGACCCTATCTGGCTCCACAACGTTTTATAATCTCACAAAGAATGTTAGCTCGGCGGCAACATTGACGTTTACTGCGGGGCAAACGTTTACCGTGTCGAATAACCTTGATCTTCAAGGAGCGTCCGGACAAGTCTTATCACTTGTTTCGAGTACGCCGACCACGGCCATTAATATGTCTGCGGCCGGCACGGTAACGGCGCAGTATCTCAACGTGTCAGACAATAACAATACAGGCTCCACGATTAATTGTGTGGTGGGTTGTGTGAAGGGAACCGGGAACACAGGATGGATGTTTGCTTCTTCTGCAACACCTTCCTCTGTGACGTATCAAGACACGGACGTAGACGGGGTTGTGGACCGTGTCATTATTGATTTTGGTTCGGCTGTTTCGATTGTGGGCACACTTTCTAATACACGCTTTACTTGGGTGAGTTCAACAGGAGCGAATGGTTTTGGTGGATCATTGACAGGAAACGCTTCCGTTGTTAGTGGAGACGTTGTTATTACAATCACAGGTTCAGAAACAGATGATACGAGCCACACAACACAACCAACACTTGCTTATAGCGATAACTCAACAGATGGAACGAATTACATTGCGGATGCAAGCGGTGACCTTATTCTCACGTTTGGTGCGACAAACGCCGCGGACGGCGCATCACCTATTCTTGTATCTTCTAACCCAGCAGACGCAGACACAAGTGTCGCAAACAATGCAACGATCGCGCTTACGTTTTCTGAACCAATAAATACGGGAACGTTTGCCTATTCGTGTTGTGGAGTAGGAACAGACCCTGGACGTTCCGGAGTGTGGACAGTGTCTAATACGGTCTATACCGTTACCCCAACCGCTAATTGGACAGGAGGAAACACAATTACGATCGACATAACGACATCTGCAGACACAACAGGAAACGCGTTTGGCGGAGCGGGCTCTGGTGCTACGGATCCATTTACCTTTACAGTCGCACGTAACACGGGTGGGACACCAACACCGGGTGCAGGTCCGGATGCCACGGTAACAACGGCACAACTGATAGCACCAAATGGAGGAGAGCAACTTGTGGGCGGGCAGATTGTAACTATTTCTTGGTCGGCGTCGGGTGATAAACTCACAACGATTAAACTCACCTACACCCTAGACCAGGGTCGAACCTACAAATTAATCGCGGAGAACGAGGAGAACGATGGAGAATATCGTTGGACCGTTCCAAACATTACAGCAGCTGCCGTATATGCAAGGGTATCAGGAATCACGACAACAGGAGGGGAGTTGGTAAGCGATGGCTCAAACGCAAACTTTTCCGTCATAGCAAGTGCGGATACACCAATAGAAAATGTGGATGATATTCCAAGTGTACCAGTTGATACGTCGACACCTGTTGCAATTATGCAGCGTATTGATGGAACGTTTGTAGAATTACGTGCAGGAAACCTATTCCGCGGAGAGACGTTATCTGGTGTGTACTTGGTGCGCAACGGGAAGCGTTACGTGTTCCCATCTGAGTCCGTCTACTTCTCTTATTACGACTCATTTAGCAACATTGTGATGGTGAAGGATAGTCAGTTAAAGGCGTTGGATATTGGTGGACGCGTAACCATGGCGCCCGGGCGGATGATCAAAATTCAATCGGATAACCATGTGTATCAAGTGCAGGAAGACGGCACGATCCGTCACATCCCAGACGAGGCAACGGCAAGAAGCCTTTACGGGGACACGTGGAACAAACAGATTACCGATATAAATGTGACGTTCTGGTTCGATTATCCACGTGGAGATGCACTAACAACATAAGACTACCCACACCCCCGTTGCTGCAGTGTTCGGGGGTTTTGGTATACTGTACCTATTGCAAATCAATCGTATGGCGCAGCCACTGGTGGTACAAGCAGCAAAGCTTTTTTTGGTCGACCTCGTGGGCGGCGTTTTAGGGTTTCCGGTTTGGTGGTATTCCAAAGGGGTTGTGCGCTGGTCGCGTTTTATGTGGGATTGGTATGAGACCTATCGTGCAACATTGGCCGTGGATGTGTGGGTGAAGAACTGGTTTGTTCCCATGTACGGGTCTTATGATATCCCCGGTCGTTTGATTAGTTTTTTTATGCGTACCGTGATGATTGTTTTGCGCTCCCTGCTACTGCTTTTAGTGAGTTGTCTGATGATCATCATATACTGCATCTACTTCATTCTACCTCCGATCGTTGTTGTTGCAATTGTCTATAACGCTTACGGACTGTTTCTCTAGGTATGGAAGAACAAAAAGATGTACAACCAAATGAGACGGACTTACTGGTAAATCTTCCGTTTATCTCGGCAAGTGAAGACCGCCCGCATGATTTTGGTGTCCTCGTGGACAATACGTTCTTTGTTTGGAATGATCGATTAGACATTGGCTCCAGAAAACTTCGAAAGGCAAAACGGTCCGTTGATGCGTTTATTACGTTTATAGCGATTCTTGTGACAGGCATCTGTTTTGCACTCTTTTTGGTATCAACGTTTGTTTTGTTGCCTCCAAGTGTTTGGCAGGCACTGCCGTTTTGGACGGATCCTTCCTCGGTGCAATTGTTATTGTGGCTGACGGTTGCAGGAGTTATGTATGTGGCTTATCGCCGAGCTCTGGCAAAACGTGAGCCTCAGGAATCTGGCGCACGTGTTGATGTATCGCTTCACCCACTACAAACCACTTGGGAGGCGGCAAAGGAGATGCAGGATAAACCATGGGTGGATATTGGATCTCGTTGTACACAAGAGGCATGGAAGGGGTTAGAGGACGCTGCGTTACTGGCAGAGCGTCTTAGCCATCGCTACGTGGGGCTTTTGCATGTGTTTGCAGGCCAGCTTTCGCAACCAAGCGTTGGTCATTTATTCGCACGTCTTGGAATAAACTTTGATCAAATTAAGGATTCGCTTACCCATAAACTCGCGGAGTATCCAAAAGCACAACCTGGCGAGGCAATGGCGGATCGTTTGGATCCCTTGGGTCAGCGTGCCATCTTGGGTGCAGCCGTACACGCGGCGATGCACGGGCGGACCGTTATTACTCCGGTGGATGTATTTGTGAGTACCTACCGTAACTCGCCATTTTTGCAGGAGTTATTCTATGGTGTGGATATCAAAGAGGAGGCGATGGAGAACGTGCTGGCGTGGTTACAAATACGAGAAAATCTTCGTGCGCGGTGGCAGATGTTTAGAAAGGCAAGTTTTCTTAAACCGACGGGGAACATGAACCGATCCATGACGGCCGTGGCGACCCCCTTGCTTGATCGTGTCAGTACGGATCTTACGTCGCAGGCGGCGCGAGCGGGGTTACCTATGTTGATCGGTCGTGAGACAGAGATGGAGCGTGTGTTACGAGTTTTTGAAAGTGGTGGACGGAGCGTCGTGCTGGTGGGACAACCGGGAATCGGCAAACAAGCAATCATAGACGGAATCGCGGAACGGATGGTAAAAGAAGACGTTCCCGATTTACTAAAGGATCGACGGCTCGTAAGTATTGACGTAGGACGGCTTGTGGCGGGTGCCACGCCAGCGCAGGCGGAGGAGCGTTTATTGTTGGCGTTAAATGAAGTTGGACGTTCCGGAAACATTGCGCTTGCGATTCCCAATATCGACGATTTGGTAGGTATTACGGCGGGCAGTGCGCAAAGCCTTGATTTGTCCTCGTTGCTCGCACAGGAATTGGAGAAAGGATATTTTGTACTCATTGCCACTACGACACCAGCGGCGTACAGAGATGCCATTGAAGGTTCTGCCTTGGCCAGTAGCCTTACGAAGGTAGATTTGGACGAGCCAAATAAAAATGAGGCGATTCAGATTATTGAGGCAAAGGTTGGAAAGCCTGAGGCAGAGCAGGGGGTATTGTTCTCGTATGAGGCGGTTGAGGCGCTTGTGGATCTAACCGCGCGGTATTTGCATGACCAATTCTTGCCGGATAAGGCCATACGCCTCATGGAGGAGACAGCCCTCATGGTAAAGCAGAGTCGAGGATTAGGTGCAACGATTACCAAGCAAGATGTTGCCCAAATTGTGTCGGTAGCTGCCAAGGTTCCATTAACCGCGGTTTCTCAGGATGAAAAAGAAAAACTCCTCGCCCTAGAGGTAAATCTACATACGCGAGTGATTGGTCAATCAGAGGCAGTGAACATGGTGTCGGCGGCGTTGCGTCGTGCGCGTGCGGAAATGCGCTCTGGCCGACGTCCAATTGCTAACTTCTTGTTTTTGGGTCCAACGGGAGTCGGTAAAACAGAGCTTTCAAAAGCCATCGCGGCAACCTACTTTGGTAATGAGGAGGCTATGGTGCGTTTGGATATGTCGGAGTATCAGGATTCATCGAGTATCCACAGACTCATTGGCGTACCAGGTTCGCGACAAGGCGGATTGTTTACCGAGGCGGTGCGCAAGCAACCGTTTGGACTCATTTTGTTAGATGAGTTGGAAAAGGCGCATCCAGAAATTTTGAATGTTTTTTTGCAGGTATTTGACGATGGACGGCTTACAGATGCAGCGGGCCGAACGGTCGATTTTACGCAAACAATTATTGTCGCCACGTCCAATGCGGGGTCTCAGTATATTCAGGAACAGGTTAAACAAGGAACGCCGATGGATCAAATTAAGACGCACCTCATGGAAGAGGAGTTATCGCAGTATTATCGACCAGAGTTTTTGAACCGGTTTGATGGCGTGGTGGTCTTTACGCCGCTGACCATGGAGGATGTGATGGCTATTGCAGGGCTTATGCTCGGTGGCGTCCGAAAGCGATTGGATGACAAGGGGATTGTGTTTACGGTGTCTGATGCGGCACTTAAAGAGCTTGCGGTGGCCGGTTATGATCCGCAGTTTGGGGCACGTCCTCTGCGCCGTGTGATTCAAGAAAAAGTCGAAGACCCACTTGCAACCTTGTTATTGGAAGGGAAGGTAGGGAGACGCGATACAGTGGTATTGGATGCAGGTGGGGAAATGCGTGTCGATAAAGCACCGGCGCTATGACCTGGCTCGTAGGTGGTGCGAGTTTTCTGCTTGCTGCAAGCTTAGCACCAATGGTGGGTGCTTTGGCAACGCGATGGGGGATTGTTGATCACGTCAAAGAACGAGGTCGCAAGGTGCACCGTCGTACAACGCCGCTCATGGGGGGTGTTGCCGTGCTGGTGGCTACGATTATGACCGTTCTGATTGTCCTCATACGTTCAGACCTATTAACGAGCGGCCGTGTGACAACGGCACATTACGTTGGTCTATTGCTTGCTGGATGCGTGTTGATGATCGGCGGCGTTTTGGATGATAAATATAATCTGTCGCCAAAAATTCAGCTACTGTTTCCGGTTGCGGCGGCGCTGGTGGCTATTGCAGGCGGACTTGGAATTGAGAAGATCACGAACCCCTTTGGCGGATTTGTCTGGTTTGAGACCGTTACGTGGAATCTGTTTGCGCTTGGTCCGCACATGGTAGCCGTGAGTTGGCCTGGGGATGTGTTTGTTTTTTTGTGGCTGCTTGGCATGATGTTTACCGTCAAACTACTGGATGGATTGGATGGACTTGCAACAAGTATCGGATCGGTAGGTGTGTTGATGGTGCTCTTGCTCGCAGGTACGACGGCGTATTTTCAACCAGACGTCGTGGTGCTGTCGGCGATTATTCTTGGTGCATTTTTGGGGTTTCTTGTTTGGAATGTGCATCCTGCGCAACTGTTTCTGGGTGAGGGTGGGGCCTTGCTCGTTGGATTTTTTCTTGGGGCACTGGCGATTATCTCGGGTGGGAAGATTGCAACACTCTTGCTGGTCATGGGGATTCCGATACTCGATGTTGCGTGGGTGATGTTTCGTCGTCTTCGCTCGGGGAAAGACGTGAGTAAAGGGGATCGACTTCATTTGCATCACCGTCTGTACGATTTCGGATTGAGTCAGAGGCAGGTGGTAGGTCTCTACACGCTCCTTGCTCTGGGATTTGGATCGTTGACACTTGTGTTACCGAGCTTTGCAAAATTGATCGCCCTGGTTTGCCTCATGTTTTTTACATTGATTGGCGCGTACGCGCTCTTGATTGTTGAGGGGGAAAGACGGTAAGATCGGCTTAATCTATAACTATTTCTATGAACATACATCAACGCATTGGAGGAATCTTTATCGCTTTAACTCTTTTGGGGGCTGGATGCTCTGGCGCGGATTCATCTGTCGCCGAAGGGAATCGGGCAATCATCCATTTGCCAAACGGAAAAACGATTCAAGTGGAAGTTGCAAGAACGCCGAGTGAGCAGGCAGAAGGTTTGTCGGAGCGCACATCGCTTAAGGGCGGGATGCTCTTTTGTATGGATATAACAAAGCAACAGAATTTTTGGATGCTGGGGATGAAGATGCCGATCGACATGGTGTGGATTCATGGCGGAGAAGTGCGTGGTGTGTCTGCAAACGTACCTGTGCGAGAGAAGGATGACTGGGCGCGCCGTTCAAGTAATGAACCTGTGAATATGGTCTTGGAATTGCCAGCGGGCGCGGCTGAGGGGTTTGGACTAGAGCCTGGCGTGATGTTGGAGGACACGGTGAGCGCGTGTGGATAAGAAAATCATTAAACGCGCTATACTAAACAAAACAAAACTATGAAAACACTTCTACAACATTCTTACGCAAAATACACCATGATCGCATTTGGCGCGCTTGTGAGTGTGGGGTTAGGGTTTATGATGGTATCGGCATCGAGCTTGTCTATTGAGTACAACCAAGAGACAGCAGAGCACATGGGATCCGTCGACGCGGCGGTGGTCGACACAAACCAGATCATTGCACAACGGATCCGGGTGTCTGGTTGGGCATTTGATAAAAATAATAAGCAGAACGTAACGACCGTGCGTGCGACGAACGATTTGGCTGGATTGGACGTCATTGAGGAGTTTGTTCCAGATATTGGACGACTCGACGTGTTACAAACGTTCCCAAACGCAAGTGAGAAGCCTGGGTTCCACTGGTTTGTGCCTTCTCGTTATTACGACGGATTAGACCACACGGTGTACTTTTTTGCCGGTGATGCGCAGCAAAATGCTTGGGATTACATTGGGGCTATTGTATTGCCCGTTGTGGATTCGGGTGTTGTTGGCTCGCTTGATAGTATCGGAGCAAATAATATTGCTGGTTGGGCGATTGATTTAGATGATCTCTGGCTGGATAGCTCAAATATCCCTGTTGCCGTATACGTGGATGGAGACTTTGTGGCGGCAGACGTTGCGGATCTTGTGCGTGTGGATGTGGAGAATGCATACAAAGGTCGCATCGCAAACGTGGGGTCTCGTCATGGGTACAATGTTCCAATTTCTGCGGATCAATTACGATCGTACCGCGATGGGAATGTGCACCGAGTAGAGGTGTTTGCTCTGGAGGTGTCGGAGGGCGTCATGACATCTATTGGTGTTAAATGGCCCACCATTACAGAAGCGGGAATGATGCTATACGGAAATCCTCAAATATTTGATGAAGGCGGGCTCTACTAAAGGATTTAAAACACCCCTTACGGGGTGTTTTGTGTTACGCGATGGTATCGATCATCACCTTGGTAAATGGCTGACGATGTCCTGTGCGGCGTCGGTAGTTGCTCTTTGGCTTGTATTTAACAATACTTACTTTCTCGGAACGACCTTGTTCCATAATGGTACCCGTCACCTTCATTCCGGCAACGGTAGGCGTTCCCACTTTGGTTTCTCGGTCGTTAGAGACGAGCAATGGCTCAAACTCGATCTTTGACCCATCTTCCTGCTCGATCTTTTCGGTGAGGATCCATTTTCCTTCCTCAACCACCTGCTGCTTTCCTCCTGTTTTGATAATAGCGAACATACAATAGATAAACTTCTTTAGGGGCCTGTACCCAGCGTAACCGCGGGTTTGAGGCGAGTAATTACGGGCGCAATGTATCATTCGGGCTGTTTTTTGTCAACTCTTTGGGGTTAAATATCCCATCGGCGGCGCAGGGCATCGCCAAGCGTCACCTCGTCGGCAAATTCAAGATCCGACCCAACTGGGAGTCCACGAGCCAGACGCGTCAGGCGCAGCGGCCGATCTTTGAGGACTTTTGAGAGATACATAATGGTTGATTCACCTTCAATATCTGGGTTAAACGCGAGCACGAGCTCTGCGACGGCGGGTTCATCGTTGAGGCGCTCAAGGAGTGAAGCAATCTCAAGCGTGTCGGGCGTAATTCCCTCAATGGGCGAAAGTGTCCCACCAAGTACGTGGTAGCGGCCGTTAAATCCTGCCGCGTCGATGGTGCCAATGTCACGCGGCTGTGCTACAACGCAGATAATTGTTTTGTCGCGTCGTGGATCCAGACACGTTTCACACATCTCGGACGTTGTGTAGGTTTTACAAATGGTACAGGATTGAATGGACGATTGGAGCTCTTGCAGCGCGCGAATCATTCCCTCGATGGTCCCCTTGGGCTGTTTGAGTAAATAAAACACAAACCGGAGTGCGGTTTTGGGCCCCACTCCGGGTAAATAGGTGAACGCGTTCACCACGGTTTGGATTGGTTTTGGGTACTCGCGCATTACAAACCGAATTGGCTCAAATCTGGGAGTCCGCCTGTTTCTTGCATCACTTTTTGTACGAGTTTTTGGATGTCCTTTACGGCCTCTGCAAAGGCGACTTTGATGTTCTTCTCGATGTCTGATCGTTCCATATCTTCTGGGATGGAGACGTTGAGGATCTCTTGTTTGCCATTCATGGTGATTTCTAATCCGCGCGAGCTTCCTGTGGCAGATACGCCTTCGAGAGCTTTTTCTAGAACCTTGGCTTGGGAACGAACGTCTTTAAGGGCTTTAATTTTGTTGAACATAGGGATTGGTTACAAATTGCGAATGAATGAGGGACGGTCTGAGTATACCGTATGGAGCGTGGTTTGTGGCAAACCTATGGATACGTGACGAAATTCTTTTCTCTGATTCTTTGCGTGTGTCCGCATTGCGTGTGCCATAAGACCTTCCGTCAATACTCCGCGTCGCTGCAGATGTGTGCCGATCGTGGCGATTCATTCTGAATCTTCGATCGGCTACACGGCTTCGCTCTACGGAAACCCTGCGTTTATGCCGGGGTCTTATTGTCGTACTCGTGATGGACTCACGCAAAGAATCGCCGAGGAAAGAATAACCTTCATTTTACCCATGAGAACGGGGAAGGGGCGGCGACTCCACAGGTTTTGGTGCAGAAGCAATTGGAGGTTCCATTCTGCGTTCCAAGTTTTTGAAGTTGGCACGCGTGGCGTCAAAGAAGAGCTTTACGATACCGGTCGGCCCATTACGATGCTTGGAGATGTGGACCTCTGCGAGGTTCTTCTCCTCTGGCGACAGCTCGTCTGGCTGATAGTTCTTATCGGCTGCTTTACGGTAGATAAACATCACCACGTCGGCATCTTGTTCAATGGACCCAGATTCACGCAGGTGGGAAAGCTTTGGAATCGCCGGTTTACTCATTTCCACGGTACGCGAGAGCTGTGAGAGGGCGATAATTGGAATCTCTAGCTCGCGGGCGATTTGCTTAAGACCACGAGAGATCTCGGCCACCTCCTGCACACGGTTTTCCTTAGCACCGCGCGATTCCATGAGCTGCAAGTAGTCAATGATCACCATCCCAAGTCCGTGTTCTGACTTAAGACGGCGGCACTTAGCACGGATTTCCATGATGTTGGCCGATGCGGAGTCGTCAATATAGAGCGGCGCCTCGGACAAAACACCAAGCGCTTGCCCAATACGTGGAAAGTCGTCGTCGCGATCAGAGAGTTTGCCTGTGCGCAGTTTCCACAGGTCAATGTCTGCCTCCGCACAAATGAGTCGATCCACCAGCTGCTCCTTGCTCATTTCCAGACTAAACAGCCCCACGGGAATTTTGAGTTTTACAGATGCGTGACGTGCGAGCGAGAGGGCAAAGGCGGTCTTTCCCACAGACGGACGTGCGGCAAGAATAATAAGGTCCGCTTTTTGAAATCCGGCGAGTAGATTGTCTAACGCTACGTATCCAGACGGCACACCGCGCAATTTTCCACGTTCCTTGTGAAGGGTGTCAATGCGCTCAAACGCGTCAGCCAAAATGGAACGGATATGTGTAAACGATTGTTTGAGGTGTGTGGATGCCACGCCAAACATGGTGGACTCTGCTTGATCCAGCACGCTGGCAATATCGTCCGTGGATTCATCAAATCCAAGTTGTGAGATTTTAGACGCCGCCGAGATAAGCCGTCGGAGCGTGGCTTTTTTTTGAATGATGTCGCCGTAGTGCACCACGTTACTCGCCGTTGGAACGATGTTAGTGAGTTCGGCCAAGTAAGACCTGCCACCCAGGTTAGCGAGGCTTCCCATCTCATCCAGTCGGTTACCAAGCGAGAGAAGATCAATCGGCTCATGCTTTGCGTAGAGGTCAATCATTCCACCGTAGATTTTGCGGTGCTTTTCAAAATAGAATTGCTCGGGATCCACGTGATCAGCAACCTTAATAATCGCCTCTGGATCAATCAAAAGCGCGCCCAAAAACGATTGTTCGGCTTCTTCGTTATGCGGAGGAACTTTGTTGATCTCGCTGGCCATGTAGCAAGATCTTACCGCATAGGCACCTTCGCGGCAATGCGCGGACTCAACAGCTTGTGCGCAGATTGTCCACAGAGGCGAGATAAGAAGAAAAGCAGGGGTAATTCTGTTATACTGAGGGCCTATGCAACAATGGCTACAAGATATTGCGTTTCAAAAACTCACAACGCAGCAATTACGCTGGGTGTTTAAAGGATTGCTGGTGGTGACGATCATTGATTGGCTGATGCCCGACGCGCTTCCGTTTGTGGATGAGCTTGGACTTGCGTGGCTCACCTATGAGGCGTGGGTTGCACTCAAGGCGCGAAAAAATGCATCGCGTGACGTAAAGGGTGAAGAAATTTAGTTGTCGCGTGTGCTATACTGCACACATTCAGGAGTGAAAATAAACATGTTCCATTTATCCGCGGTGAGAAAGGCGCAATTAAGCGCCGGAGAGTCTCTTGTTGGCGCCATGATCGGTGTTGGTGTTTTTGGTCTGCCGTTTGCGTTTGTAAAGGCGGGTTTTTTTGTTGGCATGACGTATCTCGTCGTGCTTGGATTTGTGACCATGACGTTACAGATGATGATGGCGGAAGTCTCGTTGCAAACACCAGGACATCACCAACTTGCCGGCTACGTTAAACGATATTTTGGGAAAAAATGGGGCATGTTGTCCGCGTTTGTTATGATTGCCATGGCATGGGGAGCAATTGTCGCCTACGTGCTCGTGGGGGCAGAATTCTTACATGCACTTTTATCTCCAATAATTGGAGGGGATGTTGTGCTCTATCAAGCAGGTTTTTTAATCGCTGGTTTTTTGATTGCATTGAGGGGATTAAAACTCGTTGCACGTACAGAAATCTATCTTGTGGGTGCACTCCTTGTGGCTCTTGTGGTGATTATTGTGCGTGGCCTGTTTAGCGTGGAGGTCGCAAACCTTATGACGTTGGATGGGTTTGATATCTTTTTGCCGTATGGGGTTGTGTTGTTCTCCCTAGGTGGTATTACGATTATTCCAGAAATAAAGGGCATGCTCGGTCGTTATAAGACGTCCATGCGTGTGGTGGTTCCATGGAGTGTGATCTTGGTTGTTGTTCTCTATGGATTATTTGTGACGGCTGTAGTGGGTGTGACGGGTGAGGCGACGACGGAGGCGTCGGTTGTTGGACTTGGGGAAGCGTTGGGTCCTTGGATTCTCATCTTGGGATCGGTGTTTGGATTTTTGGCGGTGACTACAAGCTTTCTTATTCAGGCAATATCCGTCCAAGATTTACTCGAATACGACTACAAATTTACGCGGTTGTTTGCGTGGTTTGCAACCTTGAGTGTCCCGGCAATCGTTATGTTGGCCGGCGCACGCGATTTTATTGAGGTGATGAGTTTTACCGGAGGTGTTTTTGGGGGGTTGATTGGGATTATTACCGTTGCACTCTATATTCGTGTTCGTAATCGGTATTGTACAGAACCCAATAAATGTTTCGCGATTCCAACATGGTTTTGCTGGTTAATTCTTCTACTGTTTTTACTTGGTGCGATGATAGAATTAGTATTCTCCTTTACTCGGTAATATGAAACCGCTACGATTCATCCTCTTCTTTGTTACACATTATCTGCTCGGACTTGCGATGGTCTATTTCTTTATATTTTCGGCGCACTATCTGCAACAGGGGAATGTGGTGTTTGGAGGATTGATCTTCTCGATTATCTTTACACTTCTATTTAGCTGGCTGTATTTTAGAGGCGTACCTGCGCTTACCTGGCGTCAGCGGTATGAGGTGATCATTGTGTGGTTTGGTCTCGTCTTTTTGTTAGATATTGCTACGTTAGTATTTATTCAAGGAGGATCCATTTCACAACTTTCGTATTTCTCTCTTTGGTCGTATTTGTTAGAAATTATGACGCTATTTGTTGCGGCGTACCTGACGTCTGGAGGCGATCACCCGCGATTGTCGAGCCCAAACCTGGCCATGAGTCAAAACAAAGACGCCTCCTAAGAGACGTCTTTTTGTAATGCGTAACAGGCGAGGACATTTTTGAGTAGGAGCGCAACAGTGACGGGTCCTACACCTCCCGGAACCCGCGTGCGCCAGGAAGCTACGGCGTCGCAGGTGGGGTCGACGTCTCCTAGAATCTCATCCCCTTGTTTTGTGATGCCGATATCAATGAGGATCGCGTCTTCCTTAATATTGTCGGGGGTGAGCCAGTGCGGCCGGCCGATCGCAATAATCACAATATCGCTTGCTTTGAGTTCGGCGGACACCTCTGCGTCGTCGGGCTCTGCTGCTGCTGTCTCTACGCCGTGTTGCGAGAGGATTTGAGCGATGGGTGGTGCAAATACGTCTGGTGTATTTGCAAGGATGAGCGCGCGCTTCTCTTGCAGTGGTTCGAGCGTGGAGAGCAAGAGTGTCTCGACGACTTGCGCCATGACAGGCGTGAGCGGGCTGTGTTCTTGGAATCCGTCCGCGTCCTTGGTTGGATCGATTGCCGCAATTACGCGATTAGTGTCAATGTGCTTGGGTAAGGGAAGTTGCACGAGGATGCCGTGGACGTGCGTGTCTGCGTTGAGTGAATCAATAAGCGTCAGGAGTTGATCTGTGGTCGTGTCTTCTGCGAGCTCATGTGTATCAAAACGCATGCCAATTTTGTCGGCGGCGTGGGCTTTGAGTTTAACGTAGGTTTGGGAGGCAGGATCGCTTCCAACGAGAATTGCGGCAAGCCCTACGTCGATTCCCTCTGAGAGAATCTTATGGCCGAGTTCATTGCGAATCTTTTTTGCTATCTTGCGACCATTGATTATCTGTCCCATAGGGGAAACGGTGTAGTGAATTGTTTAACCTCCTCGCGAATTTCGGCGAGCGTATCTGCATCATGTCGGGCGAGGATAGCGCGATCAATAAAATCGGCGACACGTTTCATCTCTTCTTCCTTCATCCCGCGTGTGGTAAGTGCTGGCGTTCCGAGGCGAATGCCGGACGGGTCCATGGGAGATCGCGGATCGTCTGGAATCACGTTTTTGTTGACGGTGATTCCGGCGGCGTCTAGGGCAAGTTGCGCGTCCTTCCCTGCAAGGCCTTTATTGGTGAGGTCAATGAGGAGGAGATGATTCTCCGTTTTGCCAAAACAGATCGTGTAGTCACGCTGTTTGAGTTCCACCTCGAGTGTCTTTGCGTTGAGAAGAATTTGCTGTGCGTAGTCCCTAAAACTTGGGTCCAATGCTTCTTCTAGGGCAACGGCGAGGCCTGCAATATTGTTCATATGCGGACCGCCCTGCAATCCTGGGAAGACAGATTTATCAATTGCCTTTGCGTGTTTTTCCTTACAAAGGATCATGGCACCGCGCGGGCCACGGAGCGTTTTGTGTGTGGTGGTCATAACCACGTCAAATAGGGGTACCGGATTGTTCATGAGTCCCGTTGCTACCATTGCGGCAAAGTGAGAGATGTCGGCCATGGTAAGTGCACCAACCTCGTCCGCAATTGCTTGAATCGCGGCGTAGTCAATGTCGCGTGAATAGGAGCTGTACCCCACGAGGATGAGTTTTGGTTTATGTTCGTGCGCAAGTTCTTTGAGCTGCGCGTAGTCGATCTCGCCCGTTGGGGTTGTATTATAACGTACGAAGTTCCAGATTTTTGCAGAAAACGTGACCGGGTGACCGTGGGTGAGGTGTCCACCGTGGCTCAAGTCCATCCCAAGTACGGTGTCGCCGGGTTCCAAGAGGGCGGAATAAATGGCGAGGTTGGCAGGTGCACCTGAGAGGGGCTGAACGTTGACGTGCTCGGCGCCAAAGAGTTCCTTGGCACGGTCAATGGCAAGTTGTTCAATTTGGTCCACCACGCTGCAACCGCCGTAATAACGCCTACCGGGGTAGCCTTCCGCGTACTTGTTGGTGGCCACGGAGCCTAGTGCCGCAAGCACGTCGTTGGAGACAAAGTTCTCCGAGGGAATGAGCTCTAATCCGCCGCGTTGGCGGGCTTCTTCTTGCTCAAGGAGTTGTGAGATGGATGTTTTCATGCAGGGAGGATAGCTGTTTTTTTGGGAAGTTTCAAGAGGATAGGAGGGTTGGTGGGAGCATTAAATGCGATGCAAATTAGTTGATCTAAACAAGCATGTGTTTCTCCTGCGTATCCTGCAACGCTTATTTCTTGTAGAAGGCGCGGAAATAGGCTAGAATAGAGACATGAAAACGTACAAACGGGTCCACTTTATTGGCATTGGAGGAATTGGTATGAGCGCGATGGCCAAACTCTTAAAGGTATGCGGTACCTATGTTTCGGGTTCAGATGTCCAGGATTCGGAGACGATCAGGGAATTACGCCATATGAGCGTGCAAATTGGCATTGGCAGCAAGCCGGAACTTATTGGAAAGGATGTTGAACTCATTGTGTATTCAAGCGCGGTTCCCTTGGATGATGAGGAACGTATTCGTGGCAGACACCTCGATATACCAGAAATCACCTACAACGCGTTTTTGGGTGAGGTGAGTCAGGGGTCAAATCTCATTGCGGTTACAGGCACACACGGGAAATCCACAACCACCGCTATGCTTGGCCATATCCTCACGGTAGCAGGATTAGACCCAACGGTTGTTGTTGGGTCAAAAGTAACGTCGTTCCCCTATGGAAATTTGCGCGTTGGAATGAGCGATGTGTTTGTCGCCGAGGCGTGTGAGCATATGGCACACATGCTACATATGGATCCGCAGATGATTGTGCTCACCAACATAGAATTTGATCACCCGGATTTTTATGGATCGGTAGAAGACGTGCGTGCGGCTATGAAGCAGTTTGTAGAAAAGTTACCGCAAGGTGGAACGCTTGTGTGGAACGCAGATGATGCGCAATCGCAATTATTGATCAAAGAGATTGCGTTGAGTCGATCCGATATTCAGTTAATTGCTTACGGACAGGACGCGGCAGCACATGCGGAGGTAGAACGTGAGGTGGGAATCCAACGGGTTCATCTCTTTAAGGAAGATGCGGAAGTGTTTGAGGCTGATCTACGTTATCCTGGCGACTATAACGTGCACAATGCCATGATGGCGGCGCTGGCGGCATCGGCGTTGCATGTGCGAGGGGATAAGATTAAGCAAGCCTTGGAATCATTCCCAGGGCTTTGGCGCAGATTTGAACATCTTGGTCTATGGAAAGGAGCCGATGTGTATTCCGATTACGGACATCACCCAACGGCGGTCGCGAGCTTGTTGGAAGGCGTAAAATCATTTTTGCCGGGCAAGCGAATCGTTCTGTGTTTTCAGCCACATCAACACGCACGAACACGTGGATTGTTCAATGAGTTTGTGCAGAGTATGGAGGAAGCAGACGTCGTGGTGCTCCAAGAGATTTATGATGTCGCCGGCCGTAACGAGCAGGACCATGCAACATCGAGTGCGGAGTTGGTGGAGGCGATTCATGAGTCAGACACAACGCGTGGGGTTGACCGAGATGTTATTTATGCGCAAGATGCAGAGGCGGTAAAATTTCAATTAGAAAAGATTGTTCGTCCGGGAGATGTTTTACTTATGGTGGGTGCGGGAGACATTGATCGTCTCGCACGGACATTGATTAAGTAGTATGAAGTTCTCATTAAGAAAATTCTTTGATTCACGTTGGGGAATGTGGATGCCGCTTGTTGGGTTGGGGCTCATGGCACTCTCTTTTGCTGGTTTTCTTGTTTGGCTCATGATGTTTGCTCCCTTGTCGCCTGGTGAGACGTTTGGATTGGATCAAGTTCCAACGTTTTCGACCCTTGCAATCGTAATTCAATATTGGCTTATCTTATCGTTTCTTCTTGGATCGGTTCTATTGGTAGTGGGAACGTTCGTTGTTTGGCCGATGAGATTTATCTACCGCAAATCATCCTGGAAGGTTTGGGCGGGGTACGCCGTTGTTGTCTTGGGATGGGTAGGGATGATAGGATTTCGGTATTGGTCACGGTCATTTACTGTGGAGGAACGAGTAAGTCAGCGAGAGTTGATTGCCGTTATTCTTAGCCTAGAACAGCTCGCCACGATGATTATGGTGTTTGGCACGATCGTCTTTGCAGGTGTTTTACAAGTTTATGATCCAAAAAAAGGAAGAAAATAACATAGACGTCAATGCGATGTGTTGATATCTGGTATGATTGAACACGTAACGATCAATACGGAAAACGTATGAACACACAATTTGAACAACAAGTAGAAGCGCTCTTGGGTGATCGACTCAAACGGGGTGAACCTCTGGCGGCGCATTCGCATTATGGCGTTGGAGGACCTGCCTCTTATTTTGTGTTAGCAAAGACAGCAGAGGAGGTGACGAGTCTTGTGCAATTAGCTAAAGATGAGAACGTGCCATGGGTGGTGATCGGCGGCGGCACAAATATTCTTGTGAGTGATAAGGGATTCAACGGGCTCGTAATCAAGATGGGTAACCGTTCCATTCGCATTAACCACGAGACAGGAGAGGTGGTGGCAGATGCTGGGTTGCTCTCATCAAGCCTTGCACGTCAAACGGGAGAAGCCGGACTTACAGGATTTGAATGGGGGATTGGACTACCAGGGACGATTGGTGGTGCCGTGCGCGGAAATGCGGGTTGCTTTGGCGGAGAGACAAAAGATAAGTTGGTCTCGGTCGATATCCTTAACACAGAAACGGGAGAAGTACAGACGATTGCAAAAGAAGACCTTGTTATGGGGTATCGTCACAGCAAAATAAAGGACGTTCCGTGGATTGTGCTGCGCGCTACGTTTTTATTTGAGCCACGTGAGGTGGACCTCAACCGTGAGGCGATCAATGAGGTGCTTCGCTGTCGCATGGATTCTCAACCAAAGAACGTCAAATGCGCCGGCTGTGCGTTTAAGAATGTCGATTTTGTGGCAGACGAGGATATCGCTAAGTTAAAAGATAGGGTTCATGATATCCCGGAAGCGTTTCTTACAAATAAGCGTATTCCCGCCGGCTGGTTGGTGGATCGTCTCGGTCTTAAGGGCACGCGCGTTGGAGGGGCGGCGATTAGTGAGCTTCACGGAAACTTTATTACAAGCGATGGCACAGCGACGGCGGATCAACTGATGCAGCTCATTGCACTGGTTAAATCCAAAGTGCGAGATGCGTACGGGATTCAATTACACGAGGAGGTTCAATTCATTGGGTTTGATACATAATCTATGGGACCACTTTCGGAATTAGCCTTGTTTATCTCGATCAACTGGCGGGCACACGCAAAACAGCAAACGATGGATGCATCTGCTCTGCGTGGGGAGCCGATCGAGAAGATATTGGAGGAACTTGCAGCACTGGCAGAATTGGAAAAGAAGACGGGGAGAACGGAGGTGGTGGACACAGAAGTTGCTCGAGCGCATTTGGGGGCGATGTTGCTCAATCTTATGCGTTACTGTGATCTTGCGGGTGTGGAAGGGGACACACTCGGTGAATGGATTGCGGACTATTATCGGTCGTTGCCCACACCTGCGGACGAGGGTATACTAACGGTGTAAGTCATAACCGATCTGTTATGAAAATTGAGAAAATTTTAGGCACGAATATCGATCTTACCCCCGCGATCGAAGCACATATCAACAAACGTATTGCACCACTTTCCAAGCTTGTAAAACGATTACAGCCGGCAAGCGTGGCAGTGGAGGTGGGAAAGCCGTCGGAGCATCACAATAAAGGAAATGTGTTTTACGCGGAGTTTAACGCGGATATCCAAGGCGAGGTGTTTCATGCGACTGCCGAGGCAGAGGATTTGTATGCTGCTATCGACAAAGTGCAAAAAGAGTTCAAACGTCAGATTGTTGATTGGCGCAAGAAGCAAAAATCTGTTGGCACCCGCGCAGGCCGATCGTTTAAGAAGTTTCTGCGATTTGGACGCGAGCAAGACTAGGATTGATGATTTAAAACACCCGTCTGTGGATGGGTGTTTTTGTTTTACAGGCTTGCCTGCAAGCTCTCCTGGTCGTCATTGCGCGTTTCACGAAGCAATCTATTTATTCTTTCTCCCTCCTTTTTGTTTCGCCAAAGATGTGTGCCAATTGTGGCGATTCATGTTGAATCTTCAATTGGCTACACGGCTTCGCTCTACAGAAGGGCTTCGTTTATGCCAAGGTCTGTACGGCGTACTCGTGGGGACACGCTGAGGGACGACTACAACACCGGGGACCCCGATTCCGTCCGCGTGCGCTTTACGTACGCCGGACGTGCCTATCGGATGTGGAGTCTCCCGGGTAGGCTCTCCGTTTGGGAGGGGAAGGGCACTTACACGGACACGGGACCTACCGGCTGCATCAACTCCGCCGTGTCCGACGTGGGTGTCATGAAGTGGCTAGATCACGAGGAGCCGGATGAAATCCCGGAGACCCAGCCGGAGTGGCAGGTTCGCTGCAAGGTGGCGATCGAGAGCCTGGCCGCCGTCCTCGGCGTCCGCTGAACTGCCGCCTGAAGGCGCGACCGCAAAGGTCGTCTGCCTACAGGCGGCCTTTGTGTTATTGACCAAAATGCTCCTTTGACCTACAATCTCGGCATTATGGCACACTTTTTAGATCGATTTTTAACGGATTCCAGTAAGAAAACACTCAAGTACTATCAACAGAGTGTGGATGCAGTCAATGCGCTTGCAGACAGCTACCGTGGGTTATCGGATGCAGAGTTAAAGGAGAAAACCGTGAGTTTTAAAGCGCGCTTGGCGGAAGGCGTTTTGATTGACGATTTGCTCGTAGAGGCGTTTGCCACAGCCCGTGAAGCGGCACAGCGAACCTTGGGACAATATCATTACGATGTGCAGTTGTTGGGAGGGATGGCGCTGCATCATCACAACATTGCCGAGATGCGCACAGGAGAAGGAAAGACACTTACCTCAACACTCCCAGTTTATTTGAATGCATTGGAGGGAAAAGGTGTGCACGTGGCAACCGTTAACGACTACCTGTCCATGCGAGATGCTGCATGGATGGGTGAAGTGTTTGATTTCCTGGGATTGTCCGTGGGAGTCATTTCTCACGAAGGTGGCTTTGTGTACGACAAATCGATCGTGCAGGATGAAGTAGTGGAAGACGCCGATCGAGATGTTACGGGAAGTTTTAAAGTTCACCATGATTATTTGCGACCTGTGGCGCGTGCAGATGCCTATGCGGCGGACATCACCTACGGCACCAACAATGAGTTCGGATTTGACTATCTGCGCGACAACATGGTGCAGAATCCGGATCAGCGCGTGCAACGTCCCCTTAACTATTGTTTGATTGACGAGGTGGACTCTATTTTGATTGACGAGGCACGCACGCCATTGATTATCTCTGCGCCGTCTCAAACGTCCAGTGCCATGTACCAACAATTTGCACAGGTGGTGCGATTGTTAAAGTTGGACGTGGATTATAATATTGACGAGAAAATGAAAGTCTCTACACTTACGGAGGCTGGAATTGAGAAAGTGGAGAAAGCTCTTGGTCTTGCAAACCTCTATGCCGACGGTGGTGTGCACTTGGTGCATCATTTGGAGCAGGCGCTGCGGGCGGAGGTGTTGTATAAGCGTGATAAAGAATACGTGGTACGCGAAGGAGAGATTGTGATTGTGGATGAATTTACGGGTCGTATGATGGAGGGACGTCGTTTTTCGGAAGGACTCCATCAGGCGATCGAGGCGAAAGAAGGTGTGGAGGTACAACAAGAAAGTCAGACATTGGCCACCATTACGTTCCAAAACTATTTCCGCATGTATTCGCGATTGGCGGGCATGACGGGAACGGCCAAGACAGAGGAGGAAGAGTTTCAAAAGATTTATGATTTGAACGTGATCGTGATACCAACCAATAAGGTCATAGCCCGTAATGACCATGAAGACAAAATTTACAAGTCAGAGGCTGGTAAGATTCAGGCTATTGTAAAGGACGTTAAAACGCGGCAGGCCCTGGGGCAGCCAGTGCTCATTGGTACCATTTCTATTGAGAAGAACGAAGAGATGTCGCAGGCACTTTCCAAGGCGGGTGTGCCGCATGAGGCGTTGAACGCAAAAAACCACGAACGAGAAGGGTCGATTGTTGCACAAGCAGGGCGCAAAGGTTCCGTGACGGTGGCCACCAACATGGCGGGTCGTGGTGTGGATATAAAGTTGGGAGGCGTTCCGGCAACAAAGCAAGAATATGAGGAAGTTCTCGCGTTAGGTGGTTTGTATGTGGTGGGAACGGAGCGTCACGAGGCACGTCGGATTGACAATCAGCTCCGTGGACGATCTGGCCGTCAGGGCGATGTTGGAGAAACGCAGTTCTTTGTATCGACCGAGGACGACCTTATGCGTGTGTTTGGATCTGATCGCATGAAGAACATGATGGAGCGATTGGGCGTCCCTGAGGATATGCCGATTGAGAATAAAGTTATTACAAAAGCGTTGGAAGGGGCACAAAAGAAGGTGGAGGGTCACAACTTTGACATTCGCAAACGTTTGTTGGATTACGACGATATCCTCAATAAACAGCGTTCTGTGACCTATGAAATTCGTAACGAGATTGTAGACATTAATACAACGGAGGAGCCAGAGGCGGCACGTCCGATGATTTTGGATCACATTACGGAAGAGATCGAGAATGTTGTGTCGTTCCATACGGCAGACGGAACGGATTGGAATGTAAAGGAGATTTTTGAAACCATGCAGACCATTGTGCCGGTTCCGGAGGAGTTAAAGGAACGTTTTACGGCATATAATGGTATTGGTGCACCGAAGGCTGCGCAGGCCGCAGTGGTGCGCACGGAGTTGATTGAAACATTGGAGGGCCAGGCGCAGATAGCGTACAAGGATCTCGAGGGATTGTTTGCGGAGCGTTCCCAACTTGCAACGGTGGAGAAGCAGTTGTTATTGCGATCGATCGACATGTTGTGGGTGGAACATCTAACCGCGATGCGTAAATTGCGCAGTGGTGTTGGGTTGAGTGGCTATGCACAGCGTGATCCGTTGGTGGAGTACAAGCGTGAGAGCTTTGCTATGTACCAGGTGATGCTGTCAGAGGTGCAAAAACAGGTGGTGTACTCCATTTTTAAGGTAAAGGATGCCATGCGGATTGCCCATACGCCGTCCTTGGCAGAGCGCGCAAAGATTAGCGAGGCTATAAAGGCAGGCGTGAGTAATCATCAAAAACCAGGACGTAACGACGCGTGTCCGTGTGGATCGGGGAAGAAGTACAAAAAGTGCCATGGAATGGAATAACCAAAAACCTCCCAATGCAGGGAGGTTTTTTAATAGGAACTAGGTGAGTTTTGGAATACTGATTTTAAGGACACCGTTTTCCACTACTGATGAGATGCCGGATGAATCATAATTATTTTCTGGAAGTTCGACAGATCATGAATTAAGAGTAGATCTATTGTAGTAGCATAGGTATAGATATTCAAACATTGCGGAGGATAACAGAAGATGATAGGTTGTGCATCTATGAAGCTACTGATGTTTGATTTTGATGGGGTGATAGTGGCCTCTGCGGAGCCGTGTTTTGCGATCCACCAACAATTAGAGGGAGATCAACTGACGCGGGAAGTTTGGCGGACGTATTTTTACGGAAACGCGTTTGACTCTGAGCAGGTGAACATACATTATTCTGATGACCCGGTTGTTTCTGAGGAAAAACCCTTTTTTAAACTCTACAAACCGATTATTGAGACGATGGATCCTGTACCGGGGCTCAAGGAACTCGTCCACAACCTTGCACAGACGCACACGCTTACGATTGTCTCTTCCGGGTTTAGCGACATTATTCAGACCTTTTTAGAGCGGCATGGCCTGCGTTCGTATTTTCAGGAAGTTTGGGGCGCGGATATTCACAAAAAGAAAACGGTTAAAATACAGCGACTTCTCGATCAGTATCAAGTGACTCCTGATGAAGCGCGATTCATTACAGACACTCTTGGCGATGTAAAAGAGGCGCAAGAGGTTGGTACGGCATCTATTGGAGTTACGTGGGGCGTCCACACACGGGATATCCTCGCACTCGGGGCGCCGTTGTGTATTGTGGATACGATCGATGAACTTACCAAGATTCTTTTGTAATATGGATCAATACGACGTCGTCATTGTTGGCGCGAGTTTTGCAGGTTTAACATTGGCGCATCATCTGCCAGGTCACCTGCGGGTTCTTGTTGTGGATGCAAAACCGGCGGCCGGATCTAGTGTTGAATCCACGGGGCTCATTACTTCAAAGACCTACGATTTGTTTAAAACGTTTTTCCCCATTGACGACTACATCACCAATCCCATTTCGGCGATTTGTGTGGTAGCGCCGGATTTTAAGGATTACTTTGTGTCGCAAACGTCGGAACCTTGGATTTATCAAACCGATACAAAGGCTCTCGTGCGTGCCATGGCCGATACCGTTCCATCAAACGTAACCGTTAAGACAAAAACGGTATTCATGAACGCGGTGGATGAGGATGATCACGTTATTATTTCACTGCAAGCTCAAGGAGAGCCTTCTCACCAATTGAGGTGTCGAGTGCTTGTGGGCGCCGATGGTTCTCATTCCAAGGTTGCACAGGTGACACCGGAGCTCGATCAGAACAAATCGTTTCTTTTTGGCTTTGAACGTGTGTATTTTGGAGAGGTGAATCTGGGACCGATTCCGCAGCAGACAATTTATCACTATTGGTTTGGTGAATTTTCTTTGGGGTATGGCGGGTGGCTTTCGCCAACGGTTGTAAACGGACGCTCGGCGTATCGTATTGGCCTTGCAAAGCTGATGAGTGATCGAGGTGCGGCGAGTCAGTTGCTCAAGACGTTTACGCAGCGACTTGTCGACAACGGCACGATCACGCTCGAAGGGTCTATTGAGACGTCGGAATATGCGTTTGGGAGCTTGATTCCCATTGGTGGGGTTGTAAAACGTGTGACGCACAAAAATCGTGTGCTCATTGGAGATGCAGCAGGGTATTGCGGGGCGTTTGCTGCAGATGGTATTAAGGGGTCGTTGGCATCGGCAAAAATTGTTGCGCGGCTGATTCCACGATTTTTGGATGGAGAAACACAGGCACTGGTAGAACTGCCGGAGCGTATGAACACAGAATTTAATCTTATAGATTATTATCGTCGACAGATGCGTTACCGGTGGATCTGGGATCAAATGAGGCGTGACAGGTCATTTAAGGCAATGTTTGCCATTATCGCGCGGGAGCAGGAGACGTTCGTGGAACAATTCTGTGACAGTAAAGATACACACCGCAGTCTCGCCTGGACCGTGCTGAAATTTAAATATCTTCCTCTTCTGGTGCAATATGGGTGTTTTCTGGTTTGGGACAAGTTATTTACACACAAAAAGACTGTCGTTGGTTGATTAATCTCACCAGGGGCGTTACAATGGCGCCCGAGCTGTATTGGCGGGTAGAACCGCCTTCAATCCCCTCATTTCATTTTTTTATTCTGATTACATGGCTTACAAACAGTTTCGAAAACAGCAAAAGGAGGCTGGTAAACATAAGCAAATCAATGCTTCTGTACCATCAAAATGGCGATTACCTGTGGGTGTCATTGGGATCATTCTCCTTTCCGTTATTGGACTTGGGTACATGTTCCCAGCACAGTGGAATGCGACCGTTGGGAAGACTGGTTTGGAATTTAAGGGAACGCCGTTCCATCTAGGTCTTGATTTGTTGGGGGGTGCGCATCTTGTGTATGAGGCAGATTTGTCTCAGGTGGGCGAGTCGGAACGTGCAGATGCATTGCGTGGTGTACGAGACGTTATTGAACGTCGTGTCAATGCCTTTGGTGTTGCCGAGCCGGTTGTTCAATTAACGGGGGATACACGTATTATTGTTGAGCTCGCTGGAATTCAGGACGTGAATGAAGCGATTAACCAAATTGGAGAGACACCGATTTTGGAATTCAAACGGCCAGCTGCCGTGGACCCAGATGCACCAGATCCAATGGAGGGAATTACGGTATCAACAGATGCAGACGGGAATGCGACGCTGGTGGGCACCGACGGCGAGCCTGTCGAGCTGACAAGTGAAATATTCGCTGCATTGCAAGGGAATAATCAGTGGGAAAATACGGAGTTAAGCGGTGCACATCTTAAACACGCATCCGTGGAGTTTGATTCAAACACAGGCACACCGTTGGTATCGCTCACGTTCGATTCCGAGGGCGGAGAAATGTTTGGGAAGTTGACAGAAGAATTGATTGGACAAAAGATCGCCATTTTCTTGGACGGTTCGGTTATTTCTGCGCCGGTTGTTCAGGATGCTATTTACGGCGGTCAGGCGCAGATTACGGGAAGTGATTCTATCGAGGAGGCGCGAACACTCGCGCAACGGCTTAATGCAGGTGCGTTGCCGGTACCTATCGAATTGATCTCTCAACAAACGGTAGGTCCAACACTAGGTGCTATCTCATTGGAGCGTAGCCTCATGGCGGGCGCCATTGGACTTGTCTTGATCGCTCTCTTTATGCTGCTCTACTATCGGTTACCGGGGCTTCTTGCGATCGCCGCACTTGTTGTTTATGGAGTTCTTGTTCTGTCTGTCTTTAAAATGGGATCTGTGACATTAACACTTGCAGGAATCGCTGGTCTTATCCTTTCGATTGGAATGGCGGTGGATGCAAACGTACTCATTTTTGAGCGATTAAAAGAAGAATTAGCGTCTGGTCGGCCGCTTGATCGATCGATCGACGAAGCAGTAAAACGTGCCTGGTCTTCTATCCGCGACGGAAATATTACGACCCTTATTGCGTGTGTGATCCTTTTTGGCTTCAGTTCGAGTTTTATTAAGGGATTTGCGTTGACCTTGGGGATTGGAGTTGTGGCAAGTATGTTGACAGCCGTGGTGGTGACACGCGCATTTTTGGCGCTGGCAGCACGTTGGCCACTCCTCAATAAACCGTTTTTGTACGGGGTAAAAAAGATGCGAGAATAACCTATGAAGATCATTCAACAACGAACCGTTTGGTTCAGTATTAGCGGAGGATTGATTCTTGCCAGTATCGCGTTCCTCGTGATATTTGGGCTTAATCTTGGAATCGATTTTACAGGAGGAAGCCTACTGGAAGTGGAATATGCACAGGATCGGGCAGATATTACGGATATTCGTACAGCTGTCGAAACTGCTGGTTTTACAAGCGGCCAGGTACAGCCAAGTAATGAACGCGGATTACTTGTGCGTCAACCTCCGCTCACGGAAGATCAACATCAGGTACTCATGGGGACATTGTTGACATTTGGAGAATTGGATGAATTGCGATTTGACTCTATTGGCCCTGTTATTGGACAGGAGTTGAAGCAAAAATCCCTGTGGGCACTCGTTCTCATTTTCGTGGCGATTGTGGCCTATGTGGCTTGGTCATTCCGTAAGGTGGGAAGCAAAGTAAAAAGTTGGAAGTATGGATTTTTGACGATTGTTGCAGCACTCCATGATGTGCTTATCGCATTGGGTGTCGCGGCGCTTCTTGGTCATTTTATGGATTTCTCGATTGGGACGGCGTTTGTGGCGGCGTTGTTGACGATTCTTGGATACTCGGTAAACGATACAATTGTGGTATTTGATCGAATCCGCGAGAACCTCATGAAAGATCATCACACGTTCGAAGCCGTTGTGGATCAGTCTGTGAATGAGACGATCGCCCGTTCGATCAATACAAGCTTAACCACCCTACTCGCGTTGTTCGCGGTGTACCTATTTGGTGGGGAAACAACAAAAGATTTTGCCTTAATTCTCATGGTGGGAATCTTTGTGGGAGCCTATTCGTCGATCTTCATTGCGTCACCGTTACTGGTAACGTGGCAAAAGTGGATGGATAGAAAGCGTTCTTAGTGCGTGTGTAGATGAACGAGGTCGCAGAGACCTCGTTTTGTTTTGTGGTGTGTGTAAGTAGGATTAGAAGCAGCAGACAGGGAAAGACAACGTGGTATACTGGTCTCATCTATGTTTGAAATTGTGACTGATTTTTCGTCTTTGCAACGCATGGCGGTGACGCGGCCCGACGTGCTACTTTTGTATATCCTGATGCCAATTGGCGCGTTACTTATTTTAACGACGATTGTATGGGTGATTAAGCAATTGTATTTGGATAAAAAAGGAGGAGAATACGCCGCCGGACTTAAGTGGTCTGTTTTGGCAATCGACATTCCAATGAACATGCAGTCGCCAAAAGCGGTGGAAAACATCTTTGCGATTGTTAAGGGAACAAAGTCCGTGGTTACAAAGAAAGAGGAGTGGCTGCATGGGAAATTTCTCACGGCGACAAGTTTTGAAATCGTGAGTATCGATGGCTATACACAATTCTTTTTGCGCACGCAGGCGCGGTTCCGTGATCATTTGGAAGCCGGAATTTACTCGCAATATCCGGAGGCGGAGATTTCCGAGGTGGAGGATTATACAAAGAATATTCCAGGTGATTTTCCAAACGAGACACATGAAATGTTTGGAGGGGAGATTATTTTGGAGGAGCCGAGCTATTTGCCGATTCGTACTTACGAAGATTTTGAGCACATGGCGAGCAAGGATGAAAAACTCAAGGATCCACTCAATCAAATGTTTGAGTTCATGGGAAAGTTGCGACCAGGAGAGCAGTTCTGGGTTCATCTGATTGTGCACCCAGGTGGCGACGGCGGGTGGTCTAAAAAGGGAGAAGATTTTATTTTAAAAACCTATGGACGAGATAAGCCGGAAGCGGTCTCCACGGGCTCTGTATTGTTAAAGTTGTTGTTCTCGCCATTTGGTTGGATCATCAAAGAAGCGGCAACACAACTAGGCGCAGGCGTTTTTGAAGCGGGAGAGGCTGCAAAGCCTGAACGTCCAATGTTTTTTGTGCCGACGAACACAGAAAAAACCCAGCTTGATGGTGTGACCAAAAAACTCGCAAAACCAGGGTATGAATGTAAGATTCGTTGGGCCTATGTGTCACGGCACGAGACGTACAATAAGGGTGGTCGTAACACGCTTTGGAAAGGGTACCTCGCATTGTTTACGCATCCAGCGATGAATAAGTTTAAATACGATGCAGACACCATGCCACGTGACGATTATTTTTGGATGATTTGGGAGTATCGACGTAAGCAACGAGAACTCATGGAAGCCCTAAAGGGTCGTAGCTGGGGTCATGGAAGTACGCCAATGTATTTGAATGTGGAGGAATTAGCGACCCTGTGGCACTTCCCAACAATCGAATCACATGCACCTCTTATGGCGCGTACGGAGTCTAAACGATCCGAGGCGCCAACCTATTTGCCAAAACCTGGCGTTGGGGAATCGGAAGATTTGCCATCTGAGGAGTTGATCGAGGTTGATGAGCAAGGAAGACCCGTTGCAAGACCTGTTGATGTCGGCGCAATTTACAATAACGATCTTGCGGATATTTTGCCCACCGAGCCCATGATTGAACCTGGAGATGAGAATCAACCTCGCGACACGGATGAGACCTATGGAGAGGAGCAACCGTTTATCCCGCCCAACCTTCCTGTGTAATTATTGACCGCACGTCCTTAACCGTCTACCTCTATGGCTCGTATCCACGACCATGAAAATGAAATCACCTACTTCGCTAAAACCAACTTTCGACAAGGTGGTCAGAAGTTTGGGATTAAAACGGACGATCGACGCCGGCACATGTATATTGTTGGAAAAACCGGTGCTGGTAAAACAACACTTTTGGAGAACATGGTGTTGCAAGACATTTATAACGGGCACGGGATTTGCTATGTGGATCCGCATGGAGATACGGTGGAGCGTATTCTTGATTTTATTCCAAGCTGGCGTTTGAATGATGTTGTGTACTTTAACCCGGCGGATTTGGATTTTCCGGTTGGGTTTAACGTGTTAGATGAAGTGTCTGGAAGCCACAAACATCTTGTCGCCTCTGGTTTGATGAGTGTGTTTAAGAAGATTTGGGAGAACATGTGGTCGGCTCGTATGGAGTATATTCTGGGCAATACGATTTTAGCCTTGTTGGATACCCCAGGCTCTACGTTGTTGGGTATTAACCGTATGTATTCCGATCCGGACTATCGAAGGTCCATTATTGAAAATATCAAGGACCCTGTGGTCAAACAGTTCTGGGTCATGGAGTATGCGGCATATTCAGAGAAATTTGCAACAGAGGCGGTGGCGGCCGTGCAAAACAAGGTAGGTCAGTTTTTGTCGTCCGACGTGATTCGCAATATCGTTGCACAGGTTAAATCGACGATTGACGTGCGAGAAATCATGGATTCGCAGAAAATTTTGCTGGTCAACTTGTCTAAGGGGCGTATTGGAGAGGATAATTCGCGTTTGCTTGGCGGAATGTTGATCAATAAGGTACAGCTAGCGGCCATGGAACGTGTGGACATGCCAGAGAAAGATCGAAAAGATTTCTATTTGTACGTAGATGAGTTTCAAAACTTTGCAACGGAATCATTCGCCGGAATTTTGTCCGAGGCGCGTAAATATCGACTCAATCTAATCGTCGCACACCAATATATTGCACAGTTAACGGAGGAGGTACGAGATGCCGTGTTGGGTAACGTTGGCACGATGACGGTGTTTCGTGTGGGTGCACCAGACGCGCAGGAGCTAGAGACAGAATTCATGCCACGATTTACGCCGGAGGATATTATTAACCTGCCAAAATACCAAGTGTATTTAAAATTGATGATCGACGGAATGGCGTCTCCTCCATTCTCTGCGACCACGCTTCCGCCGATCGCACAGAATACGGGATCAGAAGCAAAAGTTATACGGATGAGTCGTGAGCGTTATTCGGCTGATCGGTCTGAGGTGGAGGCTGGTGTGATTAAATGGACTGGTTTGGAGGATGCAGATATTGATCAACTCATGGACCAGGCAAAGGCAAAAGGGTCCGGAAATCAGGCGAAGGTCAAACATAAATACAAATGTTCTTGGACAGGAAAAGAGTTTTCGATTCCAGTGAAGTTGGATCGCGGACGGCCAATTTACAGTGAGGAAGGAAAAGAGATGGTGCGAGCGGCCAAGAAGGACGGTACATACGATCCTCGCAAGGATATTATTTACAGTGATACTCTGGAGCCCATCGGATCGGTTGCAGAATTGGGAACGGATGGTTTGTGGGCGGTACGCAATGAGGAAGGGGACATTATTGGTCGCAAAGATGAGGATAGTACAAAACGCGATCGTAGGGCGGCTAAGGAGACCGAAAAACAGGAGTTAGAAGTAAAACTTGCTAAGGCGCGTGAGGAAATGAAGGAGTCTGGAGCACCAGCGGCGAGTGTAGAGGTAGCACCGACTCCAAAACCTGCAAACGTAGAGTCTCCAAAAGTGGAGCGTCCTGCACCGCGCCTACAGGAAGAGGTAAAGTCTGTCGTTGGGGCCTCGTTGAATGTTCTCAAGCAAGAAGGTGAGCGGCGTGAGGGCGAGAAGCGTAAACGCAGAAGGAAAAAGCCAACACAAGATGGAGGAGGCGATCGTGGAGGTTCTCGATCACGTTCCAATCCATCGAGGTCGACAGACACACCCAGAGATCAGCAACCCGTCATACGACAGCCGGCTGCAGATGTTCAACCAAAAACAGAGCCAGATACAAAGGCAAGGCCTATTAAACCTGGTGAGATGATCACGTTTGGGGAGGAATAACTCGTCGGTTGCACCTTGATTCATAAGGGTAACCGTGCTAGGTTGGCAACGATATGCAGGACTCCCCCAGGAAAATCTTAGTGGCAATGAGCGGTGGCGTCGATTCGTCGGTGGCCGCTGCGTTGCTTTTGGAACAGGGGCATGAGGTGGTGGGGGCGTTTATGAAAAATTGGAGCGGATGTGATTGGGAGACGGACAAACGAGATGCACAGCGTGTGGCGGCAGGTCTGGGAATTGATTTTTATGTCTACGACTTTGAGAAAGAATACCGGGAGCGTGTGTATGAATACATGATTGCCGAGTATGCGGCAGGCCGCACACCAAATCCGGATGTGATGTGTAACCGTGAGGTAAAGTTTGACTTACTTATGAATGTGGCAGACGCGTTGGGATGTAGTCAGCTGGCAACTGGCCATTATGCACGCATTCGCACGGAGGGGGAGACTATTGAATTATTAAAGGGTGTTGATTCCAATAAAGATCAATCGTATTTTTTATGTCGGTTGGGTCAGAAGGAATTGCGTCGAGCCGTATTCCCTGTGGGCGAGCTCACCAAATCGGAGGTGCGCCGCATTGCGCAGAAATATCACCTTGCAACTGCGGAGAAAAAAGATAGCCAGGGGCTTTGTTTTGTTGGGATGGTGGATATGCAAACGTTTTTAAAGGAGCGAATCCCTACGCAGACGGGACCGATTGTGACCACAGACGGAGAGGTGATTGGAGAACATGAAGGGATTCAATACTATACGATTGGGCAGCGACATGGATTGGGTGTTGGTGGCGGTGAGCCGTGGTATGTGGTGGATCGACGATTGGAGACGAATGAATTGGTAGTGGGACATGAGGACGATCCGGCGTTGCTCGCACGAGAGATTCATGCGATGGATGTCCATTGGGTTTCTGGGGCAGAGCCGGTGTTTCCAGTTATCTGCCAGGCAAAAATTCGCTATCGGCAAGAGGATCAGTTGTGCACGGTTACGCCGATACAAGGAGATTACGTAGATGAGAAGGGGAATGTGGATCGGCAGGCGACGTTAAACATTCAATTTGATCAAGCACAGCGGGCTGTGGCACCGGGGCAGTTTGTTGTTTTTTACCACCAAGACGTCCTCATTGGCAGCGCGGTGGCTGTGTAATAACAGTACAATTACACGAGATAGGAAATAAAAACACCAAGAGCGGCACCCGAAGGCCCGCTCAAGAGGAGGTGTGGAACGCTCGTCACCTGCTAAACTATCACCAAAAAAGCACTTATCCCGGTATATTGGGCCGGGTACCCTATGTGATTTTGTCAATTTATATGTCCGTCTCTCGCTGGCCCCTTGGGGACATGGAGACAATTGCCGAGCGGGCACAAACGCGCCAAAGCTCGGGAAGACAGGTGCGAGGGTGGTTGTTCCAAGACCACCACGAGCGTTCCACGAAGAAAGACTATCAAAAAGTCCTCATATTGTCAATAGTTTGCCTCTTTGGAGGAAATTGGAAAAGGAAGAGAATGAAGTACAGGGTAAATACTCGACAAATAGGGGAAATAGCGCTAGTATCGGGTTATTCTATGGATCAATCACACATCCGCAACTTTTGCATTATCGCCCATATTGACCACGGAAAGTCGACCCTCGCGGATCGGCTTTTAGAGTTAACGGGCACATTGGACAAACGACAGCTCAAAGAACAGACCCTGGACACCATGGACTTGGAGCGAGAGCGGGGGATTACCATTAAGTTACAACCGGCTCGGATGAAGCACACCAAAGATGGTGTGGAGTACACGTTGAATCTCATTGACACACCGGGGCATGTGGATTTTGCTTACGAGGTTTCTCGATCGCTTGCCGCTGTGGAGGGATGTATTTTGTTGGTCGATGCCACACAGGGTGTGCAGGCGCAAACACTTGCAAACTTATATATGGCAATTGAGGCGGGGTTGGAGGTGATTCCGGTGCTCAATAAAATCGACTTGCCGGCGGCAGACGTGGCAAGTCGTAGCGAGGAACTGAAACAACTCATTGGCTGCACACGAGAAGATATTTTGACAGTCTCCGGAAAAACAGGTGAGGGCGTTGCAGCGCTGTTGGATCGCCTGGTGGAGAAGGTGCCTATGCCCAAAGGTGACACAAACGCCGAACCACGCGCGATGATTTTTGATTCGTTCTACGACGATTATCAAGGCGTGGTGGCCTACGTGCGTGTGGTGGATGGCGCCTTTAAAAAAGGACAGCAAATGAAGATGGTTGCCACAGAAGTTGTGACGCCGATTGCAGAGCTTGGACACATTTCTCCACAACGTATCCCTGACGCCGACCTCACGACGGGGCAAATTGGCTATATAGTAACTGGGTTAAAAGATATTGTGAGCTGTCGCGTTGGAGATACGATCACCTTGCCGGGTACGCACGTAACGCCGTTGCCGGGTTACAAAGAGGTGCGACCAATGGTGTTTGCTGGTATTTTTCCGCGCGATGGAGGTGATGTTACGGAATTGCGTGAGGGTATGGAAAAGTTGCAGTTGTCCGATGCGTCTCTTACAGTGGAGCCGGAGCAATCTGGGGCGCTTGGTGTTGGATTCCGTTGTGGTTTGCTTGGCATGTTGCATTTGGAAATTGTGCAGGAACGCCTCATGCGGGAGTCGGATGTGGACGTGGTGGTTACAACGCCGAGTGTGCGATACCGTGTGCAAAAATCCAATGGTGAGGAACTGATTATTAAGAGTCCGCTCGATCTTCCGGATCCAAGTCAGATTGCACAGGTTTTTGAGCCTTGGGCGCGTGTGGATATTGTGGTGCCAACGGAGCGCATTGGAGCCGTCATGGCGCTTGTGCAGGACAGACGTGGAATTTACAAAACCACGGAATACCTGGATCAGCACCGAGCGCTTTTGCATTACGAAATGGCGTTGTCGGCGGTGATTGTAGATTTTTATGATGCGCTTAAAACGGCAACGAGTGGCTACGGATCCATGAGCTACGAGGCGTTTGACGAGCGTCCGGCAGATGTGGTGCGTATGGATATTTTTGTGGCGGAAGACCCTGTGGAGGCGCTTTCCACACTAGTGTATCGAGATCAAGCGCATGAGGTTGGAAAGAAAATTATTCATACACTTAAAAATGAGATACCACGTCAGCAGTTTGTGATAAAATTGCAGGCGATGATAGGAGGTGCCATTATTGCAGGGGATCGTATTTCGGCCATGCGTAAAGACGTGACGGCCAAGCTTTATGGCGGAGACGTCACGCGAAAACGTAAATTGCTCGAGAAACAAAAAAAGGGAAAGAAGAAAATGGCTGCCTTGGGACATGGAAAAGTGGAAATCCCCGCCAGTGCCTATTTAAAAGTATTAAAGCGATAAGTATGTCTTATTGGATAAGTCGATCATTTCTATATTCGATCGTTATTTTGCTTGTCGTGCTGGGTATTGGTTGTGTGTTCCAAGTTGTGGATACGGGCAATGATCTCACGGATCTATCGGTGATTACGGATCCCCCTCTACAAGGAACTTCTGATCAAATAACGGGTGTTCTGGTGAACATTGGCTTTAGTGGAACAGAAATTGGATGTGATCTTGCAGAGTCGGACCCAGTGGGAACACGCCGTTCTTGCAATACGGGTGTTGTGCATCTTGGGTTAGAGGAGTCTACGGGTCGCGTGGTTGATTTGGACGGAGTGAGTTGCTCTGGACAGGAAGTATTGGTACGTACAGAAGAAGGTGTACAAATGGAGTATGAGACTACAAATTGCGCCTATCAAATTGGTGACCGCTATCAGGTTGAGGGTAAAATGGGTCAATTATTGGATCAATGGGACCACGGAACGCAAGTAGAAGAATACATTATGTATAATCCTATAATAACCTCATTGTAATATGTACAAAAGCAAGTGGCTTAAGCGCGTGTTTGCTATCATCTCTTTTGTTGTGATTTTAAGCATGGTTGGATTTACCATCGCGATTGGATTTTAGTAGGGTGGGTGTGGCTTAGTTGTGAATGATTTTGTATGAAGAAACAAACAGCGACGTGGAATCTTCATACGCCGGTGGAGGAAGATGCCTTGCGACAATTTCCAGAATTGGATCCCGTGTTGATGCAATTATTGTGGAATCGTGGTATCCGATCACAAGAGGAAATTTATGCGTTTTTTAATCCTGATTATGGAACCGATCTCCATGATCCGTTTTTGTTTCGACAAATGAAGAGTGTCGTAAAGCGTATTTACCAGGCGTTGGAGAAAGGGGAAACGATTGTGATTCACGGAGATTATGATGCAGACGGGATCTGTGGAACGGCCGTACTCGTGACAGCCATTAAAGAAATTTGTCGTCGTACGGGTATAAAGGCATTTGAGGAGGAGCGGGTACGTTGGTATCTACCATCGCGAGAAGGAGATGGGTACGGAATGAGCTACGCAGCGGTAGAGACGTTTAAGGAGATGGAGGTGAACCTTATTATTACGGTTGATTGCGGGATTGCAAACGTGGATGAGATTGCGCTTGCGTATGCCTTTGGAATGGAGGTGATTGTGGTGGATCATCACCAGTTACCGCAAACCTGTTCTGAGCTTGCGCTCACGGTGCACCCGTTGGTGCCAGGAGAAACTTATCCATTCAAGAAACTCGCGGCGGTGGGCGTGGCCTTTAAGGTTGCCTGCGCACTTTATGCGCACGGAAGATCCAGGAAGGCGCCAATTCCTTTGGGGTTAGAAAAATGGTTGCTGGATCTTGTGTCCATCGCAACGGTCACAGATATGGTTCCATTGACGGGCGAAAATCGTTTATTGGAGACGTATGGATTAATGGTGCTAAATAAAAGTAAACGTGTTGGATTGCTTGCGCTCATGAACGCCGCAGGGCTGACACAGGGGAAGCTTACGACCACGGATATTGGATTTAGAATTGGGCCAAGACTTAATGCAGCTGGCAGAATTGCAAAGGCAGACGTGGCATTGGAACTTATGCTCGAGGAAGACGAGTCGCGTGCAGACGCATTGGCAGAACAGCTGAATCAAATCAATACCGAGCGACAAAAGCTTACAGAACAGTCCACAAAGCGTGCCTTGGAGATGGTGGACACCGAGGCCGCATTTATTGCGGTTGTGGATCATGAAACACGCGTAGGCGTTGCAGGACTTGTCGCTGGAAAGCTTGCGCAACAGCTTGGAAAGCCGTCGGTGGTCATGACACGCGTAGGTGTGCATGTGGTGGGATCGGGTCGTGCGCCCTCGGGGTTCCAATTTGTGCAGGCGATGGATACGTGTCGAGAACTCATGGTAGGGGGTGGAGGACATCCGGAGGCGTGTGGATTTACGCTTTTGGAACCGCAGATTTCCGCGTGGGTGAAGGCGATGAACATATTTGCAGCCGAACATGCAACGGACGACGCAGGGAAAACAATCTTGGACGTGGACGCAGAGTTGGAGCTATCGGATGTTACCTGGGAACTTGTTGAGCGTGTGTCTGCCATGGAACCACACGGTATGGGCAATCCAACGCCAACGTTTTTGGCTTCTGGTGTGCAGGTGATCGCGGCAGAAACGGTCGGTAAAACACAATCACATTTACGATTAAGTGTCGCCACAAGCACTCGCAGTATTAGGTCCTGTATTGGGTTTGGATGGGGATGGTTGGCGGAAGACCTGACGATGGGTGATACAATAGACTTGGTTTATGAGATTGGCGTCAATGAATGGAATGGGAATCGAGAGATTCAACTACAGATCGTGGACATTCAAAAGGTGTCATGAGGTTGTTGATCCAATAATTTTGATCATTGGTAAACGTTTGTATGCATGCATTATTGTTCACTGATGGAGGATCACGTGGAAACCCAGGACCAGCTGGGTCTGGTGCTGTTTTGTTTGATGAGAACAAAGAGGTGATAGACGAGGCGATGTTGTATTTAGGAACGGAGACCAATAACGTTGCAGAATACACGGCGATTATTATTGGATTAGAGTTGGCACTCGCGCACGGCGTAACGACGCTCGATTCCTATATGGACTCAGAGCTTGCCGTCAAACAATTAAATGGTCAGTATCGCGTCAAAAATCCAGGTCTTGCAAAATTGTGGATTCAGGTACGCGAGTTGGCGTCTAAGTTTGAACGCGTTCGATTTACCCATGTGCGGCGCGAGCAGAATACGCACGCCGATGCACTTGTCAACAAGGTCCTAGACCAACACACGCGATAATTTGATAGAATGAGAGGGTTACATAGGCGACGTGTAAGGAAATGTTGACGTTCGTATCCTCAGTGAATATCAAACGTGTGTATGAGTTTGTTTGCAAAAAAAGAAGAACGATTTGTAGGAATCGATATTGGAGCGGGCGGGATTAAGCTCGTTGAATTGTTGTATGAACATGGTGCCTATAAATTGATGACGTATGGTTCTACTTCGCGAATGGCAGATGTCGTCGACACGGCACTTACGGATGTTCCAAAGGAGGCGGTGGATCATATTAAAGAACTCATTAAACAGGCAGGTGTTGAATCGACGCACGTGATTGCGTCGTTGCCGGTTCACTCGGTGTTTAGCTCTATTATTGCCATTCCAGATGTCAAAAATCCCGTGGAGACGCGGGCACTCGTGGAACGTCAGGCGGGTAAGTTAATGCCATTGCCGGTGGATCAAATGGTGATCGATTTTCAAATACTGGATCGTGTTGGGCGAGAGAATACTTCTATTCTCGATGCAGACGTCGCGGCGTCTAAACAGGCAAAGATCACCACATCATCCATTGCTGATAAAAATGTGCGTGTCCTTATTACGGGTGCCGAGAAAAAAATGGTGCAGACCTATACACAGATTTTCCAAGATGCAGGATTAGATTTGGCTAGTTTAGAGACAGAACCGTTTGCGCTTATCCGCTCATTGATCGGTAATGACAAGAGTCCTATTATGGTCTTGGATGTGGGGGCGTTTAGAACAAATATGACGATCGTAGAGGAAGGGATTCCCTTTTTGAATCGTAGTATTAAAGTAGGTGGCGCCATGGTCACACGCGAGATTGCCAAACAAATGGGGATTGCCGTGGAGGAGGCCGAGCAGATGAAGCAAGACCTACATACAGAGAACGGCGATGTTCCAAAGGCGGTGGTGGATTTATTTCAGCCAATCGTGAATGAGATTTCCTATGCCATGGAGTTGTTTGCAAAATCTAAGTTGTCGGATAAAGATCGCGTGGAAAAGGTGATTCTCACAGGTGGGTCTGCGTTGTTGTTGGGATTGGATACATTTTTGACGGAGAAATTGAACGTGCGAACGTTTGTAGGAGACCCATGGGCGCGCGTACAGATCAATGAGGCGATGCGGCCAATGCTCGAGGAGATTGGTCCGCGATTCTCTGTGGCGCTTGGGTTGGCGATGCATGCGGCAAAGGGCGCTCCGGTAGAGGTCAAGAAGGATTCCAAATCAAAGAAACAGTAGTATGATCGAGGCGTGGCAACAACGATCCGAGCCGATCGGCCTTTTTGTTGGGGCGCCGGAGTTTCCGTTGTTGCATACGGTAATTGGAGATCGCGCGCATCGATTTGTTGTGCGTGGGCAGGGAATGCCACTTGTGGTCCAAATGCATCCAAACATACCCGTTCGGACACTCGTAAGTTGTTTGGTTATTGGTAGACGCGTGGGATGTTATTTGAATGATGAAGATGACATTATGCATACGGCACATCGACTCTTACGGGCGGCGCCAGGGCACATTGCACGATTACCGGTTGCTGTGTGGGATGGTGGTGCTTGGTCTCAACATCTTTTGTACGAGTTGGCATGAGCGCAAAACAACATATTTGTATCTTGGAGAACGATCCATTTTTTGCGGGCCTGTACGCGCGTAAGTTTGAGTCGCGTGGATGGAAAACAACCGTCATTGAGCATGCGGACGATTTGTCTAAATGCTTGGAGGACGAGGGTGTGGACCTGTTTATTATCGATATTGAGGGAGATGATTACTCTGCAAAGGACCTCGTGGAGCGGTTGAAGGCGCCCGCGAGTGCGTATCGGTCACTCCCGATTGTTATATTAACAAAGGTAAAGGACCGAGAGACCGTACAGAAGATGATGAAAATCGGTGTGGACGCTTATTTATTTAAAGGTCACTTTGTACCCAACGAGGTTGTGGAGAAGGTACAGCGCATTTTAGACAGCGGAGTGGTATAATCAATGCATTCAAGCAACCGTCTATGGAAAAACCATCAGGAATCACATTAGTGGAGGGCCTCATTATTGGAGGGATCTTCTGTATTTTGTTGTTTGCAACAGGAATCTCGTTGTCGGCGGCGCGTGAGCGTGTGCGTGATTATAAGCGTATTTCCGATGTTTCGCGCGTACAGGCGGCATTGGAGCTGTACTACAATGAACAAAATCAGTATCCAAAGACGGAAGGGAAGATTGCTCTTGGAAACGGTGGGGCGCTCTGTTTGAGTAGCTCTGGGTTCCAGCCAACGTGCTCGTCTACGGGTCGTGTGTTTTTAAATCCTGTGCCAAGTCAGACGGGCATCGGGTTGGGGGGATCGGACTTGCAGGTCTATGCGTATGAGAGTGATGGAGAGAATTACGTGATTTCTTTGGTGATCGAGCGGGCGATTCCTCAGGTGGCTATTGAGAAAGGGTTGGTGTGCGCGCGTCCTGGGTCGCCTATTCAGGCGTCGGCAAGCGGCGTGTGCGCGCTTTAGGCAATTTGTGCTCAACTGATCGTAAGAGACAGGCTTGACAGGCCTGTTTTTTTGTTGTATGTTTGGTGGGCGACAATCCGTTGCACGAGGAGACTGGCATGGCCCTGAACCCCTACACGCCGCCCCCCAAGGTGGACGGCCCCGAGTCGCGCGCGAGCGTGCGCGACTACCCTCGTCCTCGTCACGGGCAGGTCCTCGACCTGCCCGTGGAGGTTCCCTCCAACGGGGGTGAGCTCAAGCCGGCGACGGCCTGAGCTCGCTCTACCCCCCCACGCGGTCTTCGGGCTGCACTTCTACGACCGGCGCCTGGAACCTCAGGACGCCGGCCTCGTACGTTCATGCGCAACGCAGAAAGAGCGGAAGATGAAGTCGGACATTGCAGATGTAAACTTGCAGAAGTTGTATGAGGCACTGGAAGCAGCGCTGAGAAACGCGGGTGTTGCAGACAAGATTTCCGTGGCAACGTCGTTGAGGGCGTTTGTGGATACTGTGGACGAATTGGCGGTCGAGCGTGGCCAGTTACTTGCTGCGCTGGAGCACGCCACCACCGATTCGGTTACGGGACTGCTGAGATCTGACCAATGGCGTCAGCAACTCGCCATGGCGCTCAGGCAGGCATTGGGAGAAGCGGCGATCGTGCCCATCCTCGATGGTATGTTCCCGCTTGCGGCGGCCCGGATGGTGGGGTTAAAGGATGTGGTCAGAAGTGTCGTCCTTGCGACGTTTGACGTTCGTGCGTTGGACTATACCAACGCGCTGCTAGGCTATGCCGCGGGCAGCGAGATGCTGACGCTGTGTGCACAGACGGCGGCGACGGTGTTGGACGAGTTCCTCTCCTCCTACGGGATGCAGCGGAGAACCAGTGTTCGCGACCCTCTGTGGCTGTGTTCACTCACACGGACCGGCGGCGATGAATTCCGTGCGGTCTTGGTTGGTCAGGCGGCCACGCGTTGGCGCGACGTGCGCGACGGACTGTTCATGCGTCTGAGCGAGGAAGAAGTGCCGGGGCTCGACATCCCGCCCGCGATGGCATCCGGTGCCATGTCCATGCACGTCTTGCTCTGGTACGTGGGCGCGTTCTATCGGTGGCGGGGCCTGTCTCTGCCCACCGACAGGGAGGAGATCATCACGCTCGCCATTCAACTGTGGTGTGCCTTCACGGAGGCGCGCGCAGATGCACAGCGGGTGGTGGAATACGGTCTCCTGTTTGCCGATGCGTGGGACGATGACCCTGTAAAGCGCGAGCGGTTCGATCGGTGGATGTCCACCAAGTTGATGGCCTCGGCCTTCAATGGACGAACTCTGGATGAGGTGCACAACCTGTGCCGAAGCGCGTCCATGTGTCTGAAGGCAGACGACACCAAGGGTGCCAAGGCGGTGTTCGTGCACGATCACGATGATCGTATGCGTGTTCACTTCAACATCCTCCTGGCCAAGGCGCGGGCGCTGCAAGAAGAAAACATCCGTCTCCGGCTCGAGATCTTCGTGATCTCCAATGAGTTCGAGTTTCCTATCCCCTAAGGGGAATCAACGTCGAGGGGCTCCGGCCCCTCATTCATTTTGTTAAAAAGCGTCTATCCTAACCGCTCAAACTTTGCTAAACTACCCCTATGATTGTGTACATAATAGCCTTATTGGTGGGTATTCTTCTCGCAGGTCTCCTGTCGGCGTTCATTTTTCGGGCACACAGTGAATGGGTGTGGATGCGACCAAAAAAAGCCTGTGTGGTGTGTGAGGTTCCAAGAACACCTGGTGATCTCATACCAATCGTCGGTGATTTACGTATGCAATATCGCTGCCGATCTTGCCGTGCCTATGTGGCGTGGCAGTATCCCTTGATTGAGGTGTCGATCGTTCTGCTTGTGCTGTTTCACGTATGGCGCTATGTAACGGGTACATGGACTCCCGATATCGCCACGAATATTACCTGGGTCTATGCCGTGCGAGACATCATTTTCTCCCTTTTTCTTCTCATTGTCTTTGTTTACGATTTTAAGTACGAGTTGATTTTGGATCGTTACACGTTGCCCGCCATGGTGTTTGCATTAATTGCAAATATTAGCCTCGGCAGTTCTGGATACGAATTGTGTCTTGCTATGCTTGTATTGTTTCTGTTCTTTTTAATTCAATACGTTTTTTCTAAGGGGCGCATACTGGGCGCGGGCGATGTACGTATGGGGCTGGTGATTGGGGCGATGCTTGGATTTACACACGGAATCGGTGCGGTGTTATTGGCCTATATTCTTGGAGCGATTGTAGGGATTGGTTTATTGCTCACGCGACGTCACACGTTTAACGATCAAGTACCATTTGGAACGTTCCTAGCGATTGCAACATTTATTATGCTGGTCTGGGGTGATCTATTATTACAACTGTTAGTATGACGCACAAAGAGGCTCAGACACGAATACAAAAATTACGAGAGGAGATTGCGCACGAGCGCTATCTCTATCATGTGTTAGATACACCGGGAATTTCTGACGCCGCCCTGGATAGTCTCAAGCATGAGCTTTACACGTTGGAGCAAACGTATCCCGACTTAATTACGCCAGATTCTCCCACACAGCGGGTGGGCGGGGAGGCGTTAAATATCTTTCAAAAAGTGGAACATGCGGCACGCATGCTTTCCATGGAAGATGTGTTCTCTACTGAGGAATTTTCTGCTTGGTATACACGTGTGTGCGAGCGTGTCGATACAAACCAGCTCGATTTGTACTGCATGCCAAAACTCGACGGACTCGCCGTCTCGCTTGAATACAAAAATGGACAACTCGTCCTTGGCGCAACTCGTGGTGATGGCCGTGTTGGAGAGGATGTGACGCATAATATTCGCACCATTGAATCTATTCCATTATCGTTGCGAACACCGATTGATGCACAAAAAAAAGCACACCCAATCCTCAAAAACTTACCGCAGACGCTCATTGTGCGCGGGGAGGTGTTTATGCCCGTAAAGGCCTTTAATCAACTCAACAAAGAACGAGAACAAACGGGAGAGGCACTGTTTGCCAATCCGCGTAACGTGGCAGCTGGGAGCATTCGCCAATTGGATGCAACGATTGCCGCCTCACGTCCATTGCGATTTGTGGCGTGGGATTTAATTACAGACATGGGGCAGACAACGCACGAGGAGGAGATGGCGTTATTGAATGCACTTGGGTTTGCAACGACTCCTTATAGTGAACGAGTTGCGGATCGCACGGGTGTGGAACGGATGTTTGCAACCTTACAAAAGGGGCGTGCGCGGATGCCGTTTTGGATCGATGGGATGGTGATACGCGTCAATAATAACGATGTCTATAGTGAGCTTGGCGTGATTGGCAAAACACCTCGTGGGCTCGTGGCATGGAAGTTTCCCGCGGAGGAGGCAACCACTCGTTTGTTGGATGTGGTCTGGTCTGTAGGGCGCACGGGAGCGGTAACACCTGTTGCGGAATTAGAACCTGTGTTTGTGGCGGGTACCACGGTACAGCACGCGTCGCTTCATAATATGGATGAGATTGAGCGACTAGGTCTTAAAATCGGCGACACGGTCGTGATTAAAAAAGCGGGCGATATTATTCCAAAAGTTGTGGCCGTTTTGACCAAGATGCGAACCGGCAAGGAGATGCAGATTAAGGCTCCGACGCAGATCAACGGATCAGCGGTATATAAAAAACCTGGAGAGGTGGCGCTGTACTGTGCGGACCCTCATGCATTTGATCGACGCCTGCAGGCAATAGCCTATGCGGTGGGCAAGCAGGTGTTGGACATAGATGGATTGGGGGAGAAAACCATTGCGCAACTCTTGGAGCGAGGGATAATAGCGAATTTTGCCGATCTATACGGAATGTCAAAAGATGAATTATTGACGTTGGAGGGGTTTGCGGAGGTGAGTGCAGAGAATGCCATCCAGGCAATTTATGTGGCGAAAACGGTTCCCTTACATCGTTTTATTACGGCACTTGGAATTAAGCACGTTGGGGGGGAGACGGCGCGCAGGCTGGCACAGACGTTCTTAACGTTTGATCGATTGCAGCAGGCAACGCGAGAGGAACTGCTGGCGGTAGAGGATGTGGGAGAGACGGTGGCCGATGCGATTGTGGAATTCTTTGCCCGGCAAGACAATCAAACTTTGGTGAACACGTTTAGAGAACATGGTGGGGTGATTGTACCGGCCAAAAGAAGAGAACGCGGAGCACTCACAGATAAAACGTTTGTGCTCACAGGAACGCTTGAGACCATGACACGCACGCAGGCCAAGGAATCTATTGAACAGCTTGGCGGGAAGGTAACAGGCTCGGTGAGTAAGGCAACGACCGCCGTTGTTGCAGGTGAGAATCCGGGATCTAAACTCGCCAAAGCGCAGCAACTTGGTGTGGCCGTGTTGAATGAGAAGCAATTTTCGGCTATGCTGGCCTCATTGTCTACGTAATTACAGCTATGGATACCAAACAGTTTGACACACTTTTACAACTCGCCTCGCTCCACGTGGATGCAAGTGAACGCGAGAGATTGCAGGACGATATTGGGAGCATTCTATCCTATGTCGACAAGCTCCAAGGATTAAAATTGGATTCTGTTGAGTTTGCGCGCACTGTGGTTGCCGCAGAATCGTACAGGGAGGATATAATCATTCCTGCAGCGCCTGCAGAGAGAAAAATGGTGATAGAAAATTTCCCAAGCACCACGTCCGATAACTTACTCGAGGCACACGCCGTGATTGATCGCACTTAGTATGACCATTGCAGAATTGAGATTAAACATGGAGCAGGGGACCATGACGGCGCGACAGGTGGTAGACAGCTATTTGGAGCGTATTGAGGCGCAGGATCACAACGTTGGTGCGTTTTTAGAAGTGTTTGGTGCGGATGCACGGTTGCAAGCGGATGAGATTGACGCACGTCGTGCACGCGGGGAGTCGCTAGGGTCCCTTGCAGGGATTCCGATTGCCGTTAAGGACAATATTCTTATGCAGGGCAAAACGGCCACAGGAGGATCTGCTATTTTGGAATCCTACACAGCGGCCTATGACGCAACGGCGATTGCACGGCTCAAGGCCGCGGATGCCATTTTGATGGGGCGTACCAATTGTGATGAGTTTGGGTGCGGATCGTCTACGGAATCAAGTGCGTATGGAGTGACTAAGAATCCGATTGACCTTACGCGTATCGCAGGTGGTTCCTCCGGTGGGTCAGCTGCTGCTGTTAAGGCCGAGTTTGTGCCAGCGGCTCTTGGAAGCGAGACAGGTGGGTCTACACGACAACCGGCGGCAATGTGCGGTGTGGTCGGGTTTAAGCCAACGTATGGGTACATCTCTCGCTATGGGTTGATGGCCTATGCCTCGAGTCTTGATCATATTGGAACGTTTGCAAACAACGTGGAGGATGTTGCGGAGGTTATGCGCGTAATTGCCGGTAAGGATGATAAGGACGCTACGACCGTGGAGGGAGAGATTGCCTTTCCGGAGTTTTCTGATGGCGTCAAGGGTAAACGTATTGGCGTTCCAAAGCAGTTTTTTGATGAAAATTTAGATCCGGCGCTTGTAAAACGTGTGCGAGAGGCGATTGCGGTGTTTGAGGAGGGTGGGGCGACGATTGTGGAGCTCAACCTTCCAATTTTGGAGTACGCACTTGCCATGTATTACATCATTGCCACAGCAGAGTTATCCAGCAATCTCAATCGATACGATGGATTGCAATATGGATCTGTGGTTGCGGGAGAGACAATCGAGGAGCAAGTCGCCACAACACGTACGGCGGGATTTGGAACAGAGGTTAAACGTCGCATTCTGCTTGGAACGTATGTGCTCTCAGCGGGTCATGTGGACGCCTATTACAAAAAAGCCATTGCGGCACGGCAGACGCTGTGTGACGCGATGGACAATGCCTGGGAGGAGGTAGATGTGATTATGGGGCCAACGAGTCCGGTGGTTGCCTGGCCGCTAGGGGAGAAGATGGACGACCCGGTGACCATGTACCTGGCGGACATTTACACAGTTGTCGCCAATTTGGCGGGCATCCCTGGATTATCTGTCCCCTGCGGTAACGTGGATGATCTGCCGGTTGGATTGCAGATCATGGGTCCTAGAAACGCAGACGCCACCGTGTTGGACATGGGCTATTGGTATCAAAACAACGTCTAAATGCTTCTTATCGCCGCAATCGTATTGCTTGCCATGATCCTCATTGTTATTGGGGTGGCGATTGGGTTTCAGTCACATCTGCAAGGCATGGATGATCAATTGCGATTAGATGCGGTGGATTGCGAGGCGGTCAAAAAGAAACTGCACGAGGTGGATCGTATGCTTGCGAGTGATCAATTACGATTTGCGGTGATTGAGGCAGATAAGCTTTTGCATTTTGTGGTGAAAGAAATGTTGTACGAGGGACAGCCAATTGAGGATCATTTGGAAAGCGTGCGGGAGTATGAAACGCGTTTTGAAGGGATTCCCGAGGCCTCGAGTTTTGCGCAACGACTGCAGGAGCAACCCTCGACCCCGATTGATGCACAAACGGCCGGACGCACCGTGGAAACCTATCATCGAGCTCTCAAACGACTGGGTGTGTTGAATTGATACGTGACGATCCGATTAAGACAGTAAGAAACACTATGATTCCATATTTTACACAAACTGTGATTCACCTGGGTCCGCTCCCAATCCAAGTTTGGGGCACCATGGTTGCACTGGGTATTGCTGTGGGACTTTGGGTGTCGGGAAAGCGCGCCGAGAAGCTCGGGCTTAACAAAAAAATTGTCTACGATCTTGGAACCTATGCCGTAATTGCTGCCATGGTGGGCGCGCGTGTAGTGCATTCGTTTGTGTATGAGATTGGGGCGACGCTGCAGGATCCGTTGGAATTTTTCCGTGTGTGGCATGGAGGGTTTTCTGTCATGGGTGGATTTATTGGCGCCTGTTTAATGAGTTACTGGTATTTGCGTAAGCATCATGTGGACGTGTGGCGCTATGCAGATGCCACGATTTTTGGCCTGCCTATTGGGTTAGGAATTGGGCGTATTGGATGCTTTTTGATCCATGACCATCCCGGGACGGCGTCGGATTTTATTCTTGCTGTGCAATATCCCGACGGCGTGGCGCGGCACGATCACGGTCTGTATCTCTCGTTGAATGGATTTGCGATGGCGCTCGTGTTTTGGTGGATGAGTCGACGCAGGCTACCGGTGGGCGCGTACTTGGCCGTGTTTGGGGTCTGGTATGGAGCAGTGCGATTTTGGCTGGATTTTTATCGGACTATCGACACACGCTATTTTGGTCTCACGCCAGCGCAATATGTGTCCGTTGCCATGTTTGGACTTGGACTGTGGGGGATCTGGAAATGTGTGCAATCAACGCGTAAAAAAAGTGGATAACTTTGAGAATTGCGCGTCTCCCATGTCTTGAGTCAACGGCGTGCGCGTGATAAGATACACCCGTAACTGAATAAATAAACATCCCTATGGAAGAAAACACCCCACGAGAACAAGGATTTCTGGATGGTCCTCCAAAAACCATGTTCGCATTTGGTATCGCTTGCGGTATCGCTGTCTCGGCATTTATCTTTGTTCTCGCCGGAGGCACGGGCGGAGCGGGGTTGCTCGCAGCATCTGGAAGCGGACGTGCTGCAGACGCCGCACCTCTTGTAGCACAGCCAACCAATAACGGAGCCGCGCCTGCAGGTGCACCTGTTCCTGATATTACCAAGGACGATTACGTTCGCGGTGATTTGAGCAAGGCGAAGGTCGTGATGATTGAGTACTCGGACTACGAGTGTCCATTCTGCAGCCGTCACCACCCAACGCTCAAAGCGATGATGGATGAGTTTGGCGACGATGTTGCATGGGTCTACCGACAGTTCCCACTCACAAGTATTCACCAACAAGCGATGCCTGCGGCGACGGCAGCGTTGTGTGCGGGGGATCTTGGTGGAAACGAGGCGTTTTGGGATATGACCGATGCGTTATTTGAGAATCAGTCCACGCTTGGACAGGCTACATACGAGAAGTTGGCAGCCGACATTGGCCTTAATGCTAAGAAGTTTTCCACGTGTCTTGTGTCGGGAGAGTTTAACGATCGCATTAACAACGAACAAAGCGGGGGAGCGGCGTCTGGCGTAACCGGAACACCGGGAACGTTTATCAACGGACAGCTCATTCCAGGAGCGGTTCCAGAAGATCAGATCCGATCCATTATTCAAGGATTGCTTTAAGAGTTCTAAAAACCCTGCGTTTAGGCGCAGGGTTTTGGTTTTATGGACAAGAGCGTGGAAATACGCTATAGTCGCCACGCATTTGGAGAGGTCGCATAGTGGCCTAGTGCGCCATCTTGGAAAGGTGGTATACCGCAAGGTATCGGGGGTTCGAATCCCCCCCTCTCCGCCAACCAAAAGAACGAGCTTGCCTCGTTTTTTTGGTTGGTGAGGGGTAAGAGCGTATGCCCTGCGGCATGCGCGACGGGTTCAGACGGTCAAAGACAATCGCCGCTTGTTGACGGACATATTGGCTAACGTTCAAAACTTGTAAGAATAAACGGAACAAAGTGAAGTGAGTGAACCTCATAGTCCTTGTTGTACGATGTATATTTTTTTCTTTTTTCTGCGATAGCAAAACTGCTTTTCAATAATAAATGCAAATTGGATTTGTTTTGGCGAGCACACGAGGAGAACTAAAGAGGTGAATTGTGCGAGTCAAAACTCCTTATAAAGAACGGATGGTGAAAAGCTTGATTGGTTTGGTTCTTTGTGTTTATATTGCATCTAATCTGCAATATGAAGATTGATTTAACATATCACCCTGATTATGCTGAATTGACGAGTGGTTTTAAAGCTCTTCGAGAGATTTTTTCTGATCACTATCGGGTTGATTCCGGTTTAGTTATTCCTACAAATGGTGCAACAGGAGCATTGGACGCCGTGTTTTCGTGTACATTGGCTCATGCTGATGGAAAACCAACTGATGCATTGGTTTCTTCCATGGAATATTTCGATGCTGTGAGGATGTTGAAGTTATATGGTTTTGGATTGAGATCCGTTCCTTCTGATGGCATAAATTACCCGACTGATAAAGTTGTCGAAGCGTTAAGAAGAAATGCACCGAGTTTATTTTATTTATCTGTGCCCAATAATCCTTCAGGCCGAGTATTATCTGAGGCTGATTTAGGCCAAATATTGGAGGCTGTGTCAGATAAAACCAGAGTTCTTATAGATATCACTTTAATTGGTACCCCTTCTCACTGTTTACCGAGAGAACTATTAAATAAACATGATGATAGAATAGATATAGTTGTTGTTGATTCTTTGTCAAAAAAGCGAGGACTGGTAAGAGATCGTGGCTGGGCTATTGTAGCTCTGAGAAAAAGTACTGCTGATCGAATACATCCATTTGCTCATGCCACAAACCTACATGGTATGCAAACAGCAATAGCTCGCATGAATGATGTGACCGCTGAAAGCGAGACGCATGAAAAAATTAGAACATCGCAAAAAATTTTAGATGCCTGGAGCAATGATTTTGCAGTTTATCATCCATCTAATTCCAATTTTGCTTGTATAGAGCTTCTGACAACAACAGGTTCTGACTGCAAGCAACGATTAGAGCAAAGAGGTATTAAATTGCGGGCAGGGGCAGATCTTTATATTGATGATAAATATATTAGGATCGATATGGAACAGCCGAAAGTTCTGCAAGATTTTTTGTCTGCTTTAGATAATATTTTGGTTCAGTAGTTTTCCCCTCTATCAAAAAAGAAAATGCAATTTGCATTTTATTGTAAAACAAAGGACTTTGCCCGTAAAAGGAAAAGTATACTTCATTTACCGTGTGCGAGTATACGATGTTTGCGTAGCAAATATTGGTGAAGCGTAGCGGAACTGCATACACGCAATTGTGTGATGGCGCGGAAATTTTTATCCATTTTTTTCGTATTTTATTTTTACTACCAACTGAGCAAGTGTCACTAAAAAATTAAACCCATCCCCAAGTAGCACCGGGAGGCTATTTATCATATAACCATAAATTGCCCAAAGGCCGGTAGCAAAAAAATAGATAACAATCATGAAGAACGAAACATCCTTTACGCTTTTTGTTGTAATGGACTTGATAAATTGAGGAACCATGTGAATGGCTCCAAGCAGCGCTGCCGAGAATCCTACTATTTCTATTGTTGACATAGTTTTACATTCTTGAAACCAAGAACCAAAAATTAAAATTAATTTGGCGATATTTTGCTACCGCAAAATTAAAAAACTTTTCATTACATCGCACAACGTGCCGCGGCACGTTAGCCAACGAGCAAAGCGATGTTGGCTAACATTCCAACATATACAATATCTAAACAGGGTAAAATGTACACGAAGTGCTTACCACTGGCAAACATGGGTGGAGGCATGCGGAGGTACGGAGCAAGCCGTAACCGCATACGCAGTGTTAGTTGATGTATTCCTTTTCTTTTGTTCCGCCATCGGTATCGCAACCGTGGCAATCGATGCGAACAACTGTTTCTGACATCTCTTCCTCCTTCGATCCCACTATTTTGGGGGATTCAGAGCTTGTTTGGCGTGCTAATTTTTTCAAGAATATAGCCTTTTGTCAATGCATGAGCTTTGTGACCGGAGCTTCATTGTTTCTTCATCAATTCTCCGCTACACTCACACGGTATGAAACTCTTAGTGGTGGAAGACGAACCAAAACTCAATAAAGGCCTAGTAACGGGTCTGCAGGCGCGGGGATATACCGTAGAATCGGCGATGGACGGCGTGGAGGGCGAGCAACTCGCGCGTGTGGAGGGGTATGATCTTATTGTGTTAGACGTCATGCTGCCCGGTCGCGATGGGTTAGAGGTGTGCAGAAATCTCCGCGGGTACGGCATCCAAACGCCTATTTTATTCCTTACGGCACGTGACACAGTACCAGATAAGGTGGCGGGATTGGATTTGGGAGGAGACGACTACTTAGCAAAACCTTTTGCGTTTGAAGAGTTACTGGCGCGTGTTCGCACCTTGCTACGTCGACCCAAGCAAGCCACACAGGACGTGCTTGTGTTGGAAGATTTACAGGTCGACACACGATCACAAAAAGTGCGCATTAAAGACAAGGAGATCGACCTTACGCTGCGCGAGTACGGTGTGTTGGAATATCTCCTGCGTAATAAGGGGTTGGTGGTCACGCGTGAAGACATTTTGTCGCATGTGTGGGATCGTTTCTTCGATTCATTTAGTAACGTGGTAGACGTCCATGTTAAAAACCTTCGCAAAAAATTACCAAAAGCGTATGCAAAACGGATTGAAACCGTTTGGGGAAAGGGGTATCGGATTGCTGAGCCCGCTGTTTAGCCGCGCGCGGTTTGCGCTCACGGCGGTCTACGTCCTTATTTTGGCGGTGATTCTGTTGATCTCCGGTGGGCTGAGCCGGTCTATTTTTTCTGGTCGCCTGCAACAGCGGTTTGCCATAGAGGGAGAACAAGTAGAAGTGGTTGTGCAACGTCGCCTACCACCTACGCCTAATTACCGGATGATTCAATCGGATTTTCAGGACACGATTGTGCTGGTCAACGGCATTTTACTGTTGTTAGCGGGCTTGTTGAGTTACGGGTTAGCAGGGATCACACTCCGACCAATCCAAGAGGCATATGACAAACAAAAACAGTTTGTGAGTGATGCGTCGCATGAGCTGCGTACACCGCTGGCGATTCTCAAGGTTGAGTTGGAGAATCAACGAACACAAAAGCACTCGACGGATGTATACGCTGTTATTGACAGCCACTTGGAGGAGGTGGATCGCATGACACGCCTTGTGGATGATCTTCTCCGACTTTCAAAGATGCAAGAGATGGATACAGAATCGCTCAAACAGGAAGAGGTTGCGCTTGCACCGTTGCTCGCTAAGGCTGTATCGCGCCTTTTGCCACTTGCGCGCGAAAAATCCATCCAGCTAGCGTTTGATGAGGGCGCCGATACGTCGCTCGTTGTGTTGGGAGACGAGGCGGGACTCATGCAGGTGTTCACAAATATTATCAAAAATGCGATTGCCTATAATGCAAACGAGGGAAGTGTGACGGTGCGACTCGTGCAAGAGAAACAATCCTGCGTGGTAGAAGTGTGTGACACGGGATTGGGAATGAACAAGCGAGAGGTAGCGCATGTGTTTGATCGATTTTATCGAACTGAGAAGAGTCGATCGCGTAAAACGGGCGGAAGCGGCCTTGGGATGGCTATTGCACGTGGAACGATTTTAGCTCATGGCGGGCGGATAGAAGTACAAAGTAAACCTCAAATAGGAACCACGGTTCGCGTGTCTCTACCTATCCACAGGACTTCATAATTTCTTCATGGGAGATTGGATAGAGTTGTAAGTGAGGAATACGTCGACAGTGTGCAGAACACGGACGGTGCACGGATTGGTTTTTGCGGAGAACGTACGCTCTGCTTCTCACCCTGCTTGTGCACACCTCTGCAGATGACATGTCACCCTAATTCTTGATCATCGATTATGAAGCAAAAAAATGCGTTATTTATGGCAGCGGCGTTGGTGGCAGTCATGGGTATGGGCACCATTGGTGTCGCATCTACGTTCGCTGCTGCGCCTCTGGATTCGGCAAATCGGTTTGCCGGACTTCAAGAGGCAATCGCACAACGGTTTCACGTAGATGTAGCCGACGTGCAGCAAGTGTTCCAAGAACAGCATGCCAGGATGCAAGATGAGATGCGCGCACAGTCGCAGGAACGTCTAGATGCGCTTGTCGCAGATGGCAAACTCACACAGGAGCAAGTTGACGCGCTGCAGGCAAAACATCAGGAGATGGAAGCACTCCAAAAGAGTCTTAAAGATGCAACGCCGCAAGAGAGAAAGGATGCTATAGAGAGTCACCGAGAAGATATGAAGGCCTTTGCCGATGAGCTTGGTCTTCCAAACATTCCGTTAGAGGGAATGCGAGCCCGTGAAGGACGCGGCGGTATGGGACGTCCGCATCAATTCAAGGCTCCGATCAACAACTAATCAATCATTTATGTATCGCACACAAGAGCCACGAGGTTCTTGTGTGTTTGTTTTTCGTGCACAGGTTTGTCTTTACCGGACACGTTGAAGTTGATAGCATGAGCTTATAGAAATATTGTAATGAGAGTCTATGCATATTCGATTCCAAAATGGGCTTACATTACTCGAAATTTTTCTCGTTGTTGTAGCAATAGGCATTATAGTTGGAATTGTGATTCTGGCCATTAACCCGGAAAAACAATTAAGTGATACACGAAATACTCAACGCCGCACCGATGTGAGCACGATTGCTAACGCAGTGTATCAGTATTCCCTTGAACACGAAGGTTCATTGCCAAAAAACATTACAACTACAGCAACAGAGATTTGTGCAAAAGGCCGAGATTGTACGGATTTGATAGATTTAAGTGCGTTGACTTTACGAGAGGAATATCTAATCTCTATACCTGAGGAGCCGCAGAAGACGAATCCTAATGGAGCGGGATATATGATGAGTAAGATTGATACTGGGAGAATCACCGTCGAAGCACAATTTACAGAGCAGGATGCAGTGATCAGTGTCACGCGATAGCCTGTACGTCTCTTGAGTCATCGCCTTCGCAAGAGGGGATACAAAAACAAGAAAAACGATCCGAGTTTTACAGGCAAGCTGAGGACTCGGTCAATTTGCTTTGTTCGGTATCGGAGGACGTAGCACAGATTGTTCCGACAGCGCTCGCAGCAATAGAGAAGACGGCTGATAGGATTGACCGAGAGATTTTACCTAAGTCGGTTATTGAGGAAACAAAACAGGCGATGCAGGCCTGCGGGACCATCCAAGATCGTGAGGAGCTGGCACGGGCGCCTATGTTTTTAATCGTCTCATGACCTACGGGCGGAGCGGACCAGAAATTCATCTACATGCATCTCAAGGTAAAACCGTAGAGAATAAGCTTTCTCTCTATCGGGATGAGATGCGAAAGCTTGCTCAAATTGTTGATAAAGACCCGGAGGTACGGATCGTTTCGGCGACCTCTGCATTAGTAGCAGAACATCCTGGGCTCTTTGTCCGCGCAGGGTTTACGTTGGAAGATGTTTTGAAGGAAATACGAACTGCCTATTTTGACGATCAGACACGAGCCATAAAACGCGCCGTGATTGATCGAAAAACGTTATTAGATAAATGGCTACAATAATAATCGCATGCAGAAGCGTTTCTTTTTTGTTTGGTGTGATAAGATAGGGGCATGGAACCCAAAGAAGAAATTCGAGAACGGTTGGACGTGGTGGACGTGGTAGGGGAGTATCTCACGCTCAAAGGCGCCGGACAGGGCAGTTTTAAGGCGTGCTGCCCGTTCCATGGAGAAAAGACCCCGTCGTTTTATGTGAATCGTCAAAAGCAAATTTGGCATTGTTTTGGGTGTGACAAAGGAGGCGACAGTTTTGCGTTTATTATGGAAATGGAGGGCGTGGAATTTCCTGAGGCGTTGCGCATCTTGGCACAAAAAGCGGGTGTAGAACTGCCGGTGTATGAGCGTAAAGACGCAGACAAGACCACACGGTTGCAATCTATTAACCTCTTTGCACAAAGAGTGTTTCAAAAATATTTGACGTCTGAGAGTGGGGAAGAGACACGAGCGTATTTGCAGAATCGAGGAATTAATACGGGGTTAGTGGAAAAATTTGGATTGGGATATGCTCCAAAAAGTTGGGATGCATTAGTGTCGCTTGCCGGGCAAAAAGATATTGGTGTGGATGAGTTGATCGACGCGGGCGTGGCGTTGCGGTCTAAGGGCGGGACGGGGAATGTGATTGATCGATTTAGAAATCGTCTCATGATTCCCTTACGTGATCATCACGGTAACACGGTCGGATTTACGGGGCGCGTGTTGGATCTTGCGGACTCGCCCAAGTACATGAACTCGCCACAGACGCCGATTTATGACAAAAGCGCCCTGATGTTTGGATTGGATGTTGCAAAGACGGCAATTAAGGTGGAACGGGCGGTCGTGATTGTAGAAGGCAACCTGGACGTGGTTGCTTCGCACAAAGCGGGGGTGGAGAACGTGGTTGCAAGTTCTGGTACAGCGCTCACGGAACGACATATTGGATTGCTCAAACGCTATACAACGACGCTTATTTTTTCCTTTGACGCAGACGCGGCAGGATTTGAGGCAGCACGACGGGGGATGCGTCTGGCGAGCTCACTTGGGTGTGACGTGCGTGTGGCTATGATCCCGGAGGGCATGGGCAAGGATCCGGATGATTTGGTGCAAAAAGATCCCGCCCAATGGCAGCAGGTGGTGCAGAACCATATCGACAAGATGCAATTTTTGTTTCAACGACTCGTGGCCAATATCGATCTTCACTCTGTGCAGGCTAAAAAGGACGCAGGAAAAGCGTTCTTGCCAGAGATTGCTGCAATTGCCGATCGAATTGAACGGGAACATTGGATGAAGCGATTTGCAGAAACAGTAGATGTTCCGCTTGCCACAGTACGGGAAATGGTTGCCTCGCAAAGTCAAAAAAAAGTAGAAACAGGTGCCGTGCGCACAATCAGTATTCCTGTAAGTAAACCTGCTTCACGTCATCGTGAGCAAGCCTACCCTGTGATAGAGGGCGTGGCTGCAACCAGTATCTCAGATAAAACCATGGAACTCCTGTTTTCCTTGGCATTAGCGGACCGAGAGAGCCTCAAACAGCTTGTAGAAGGCCTTTCGGAGGACACGTTGAGCCTTTCCCCTTATAAGGCTCTTTACGTGCAGCTCGTTTTAGTCTATACTACGGGCAATCTGTCGCCTGAGAAATCACTCTTTGAAGTGATCCGTGCACGATTGGCTACGCAAGAACCCGACCTGATTCCCTTTGTGGACAGGATTGCCCTTGCCTACGACCACTACGTTGGAACGGAATCCTCCTCACAAAGCGACATGGCAACCTTGCAAGACCTGATCTCCCAGGTAAAAGACCGCTCAAAACGTGAACAACGAGCCTCTGTTTTGGCAGAGCTCAAGCGTGCCGAGCACGCACAAGATCCTGCGCAGATTCAAGAATTAACGCGCCGGTATCAATCTTTGTTGTAATTGACTCCCCCCACATGCCCGCAAAGAAACCACCAGCCAAGGCTGGCAAACCTGTGGTACGCCCTAAAAAGGCTGCTACGGCAAAATCGACGGCAAAAAAGCCTGTCAAAAAACCTGTTGTAAAGAAGACCGTTGCTAGAAGGGTCACTTCGGCTGCCAAAAAACCGGTTGCAAAAAAATCCGCTTCTAAAGCGTCTCCCAAGACAATAGTGCGAAAAGCTCCTGTTAAGCGCGAGCGCTATGTGCGATCAGAACCTCCTCTCCCGGAGAAACTTTTGCATTTGCTTAAAAAAGGTCAGACACGTGGTTTTATTACGGAGACAGAGATTCTCTACACCTTCCCAGACGTTGAGGATTACGTGGAAATGTACGAAAACTTTTTAGATGAAATGGACACATGGGGATTGACCCTTGTGGAGGTGAAGGAGGGATTGTTGGGAAAGACGTCCGCACACTCAGACGCCATGGAGAAATTGCGCGTCAACGTGGACAAAAAACAACCAAGTTACGCCGAGCTCACACAAGACAATATTCAAATGTACTTGCGCGAGATCGGGAAAATTCCGTTACTCACGGCTGAGGAAGAGGTAGCGCTGGCAAAACGTAAGGAGCGCAACGACAAAGAGGCAGAGCGACGATTGATTGAGGCAAACTTGCGTTTGGTGGTGAGTATCGCGAAGAAATTCGCAGGCAAGAGTCTAACGTTGTTGGACCTCATTCAAGAGGGGAATATTGGATTGTTCCGTGCGGTGAAAAAGTTTGAATATCGTAAGGGGTACAAGTTCTCCACGTACGCCACGTGGTGGATTCGACAAGCCATTACGCGTGCGCTTGCGGACCAGTCACGAACCATCCGTATTCCGGTGCACATGGTGGAGACCATTAACCGGTTCCAGCAGATTTCTCGTCGACTTTTGCAGGATTTGGGACGTGATCCCTTGCCGGAGGAGCTGGCTGCCGAGATGGATCAACCGTTGGACAAGGTGCGTCACATCATGAAGATCTCGCAGGAGACGGTTTCCTTGGAAACGTCCGTGGGAGATGATGATGAGGATTCCACGTTGGAAGACTTTATTGAAGATAAAAAGAATATTTCGCCTCAAAAGGCTGCAGCACGGGAGATGTTGCGCATGTATGTGGCCGAGGCCATGGCGGGTCTGACACCACGCGAGCACAAGATTTTGGAGATGCGATTTGGACTGGGCGATGGCGTGAGTCACACGTTGGAGGAGGTGGGAAAAGAGTTCGACGTGACGCGTGAGCGTATTCGTCAGATTGAGGCAAAGGCGCTGGATAAAATCCAATCGCAGCAGATTATTGAACGGTTGCGAGACTACTAAAGACAAAGACCGCCCGGTTAAGGGTGGTCTTTGGTTTTGAGCCTCCACCTGGTTATTTGGCGTAGGGAAGTCGGATAGTGTCTAAAAGACGGTGATGTGCGTCGGACCGGCGAGCGAGAAGTGTCACGTTTAAGACTCTACCCAGTCGGCAAATACGGCACAACACCTATCGCGGAGCTCACTTGCGGATACCACGGTATCACGCGGCTCTAAGCTCTACGCCACAATGTCCAAATAATGACAAATGGAGGCACTGGGAGTATACCTGAGGCTGGCCTGGACTGTCATATTTGGCGGGTTTGTGGGGTGTGAGAGAGACTTGTCGAACAAATCCAAACATGTTATAGTCTCGCTGTTCCAACAACATTCCGAGCTCGCTTCCGCCAATGTTCCTTTTGGGCGGACAGGCAGTGGTAGAGCAGTTTCAGCCGTAGGCTGACCCGCCTATCAAGTTTTATTCAGTGGCGGGGACTGTACGGATACCGTATGTACACTGTGTATGTTTTGCGAAGTCTTACATCCGGGAAACGATATATTGGTTATACGGCAAAGGCTGTTCAAGAAAGACTCTTGGACCACCATAGCGGTACGAATCAATGGACAAGGGCTCACAGACCCTTTGAAATAATTCATTGCGAAACGTACCAGGACAAGAAATTCGCCATACAACGTGAACGCTTTTTAAAAAGTGGAAGCGGAAGGCGGTGGTTGGACGACAACATTCCGAGGTAGCTCAGTGGTAGAGCAGTTGACTGTTAATCAATTGGTCGTGGGTTCGAGCCCCACCCTCGGAGCCAACAAAAAGCCTCAGTTTTACTGAGGTTTTTTGTTTGACGCAACTGGGCTTCAGAACCCGTATGTGATAAAATATTCACGAACCTTTTAATTACTACTATGTCTGAACACCCTGAAAGAGCTCCTGACATTGTTCGGGAACAAAGTAAGAAGGAACGGTACGAACTCACTTCGGCCAACGGTGAAGTTATCGGATCTGTGGAAGCAGAATATGGGACTATATTGGGTGATGATATCGATTTGACTTATAATGCCCACGCTTTTGACGATCCATCAAATATTGTGAGGTTGCAGCGCCTGACAGTTGAGTCCGCTGATGGAGACAAGGTGGATATTTTTGACCTCCTTAAAGCTGATACGAGCAAGGTTTTAATAATCAATGACTATAAATATGTCGAATGTTCTCACGAGGGAGTTGTGTATATAGTCAAGCCGAGCTCATTATTGCGACTATTGACAACTCTTCATGAACTTGGTCATTTGGAGCAAATAGTTGATGAGAAAACCGCTTCCGCAATAGAGATGCGAAAACTAAATGCGACGCAAGTAGGGTTGGTGGAGAAGAACGAGTTAGCTGATGTATTCCTTTTCTTTTTTGGGCTATCGCCCAATTGTTTTAAAAAATTTTCAAATTTCTTTTCGCAGCACATCCCGATAAAAAGAAGAGCCGCCCACCAGATGAGCCAGTAGGCGGCTCGTGGTGGACGGCTAGGTTGGATTAGTCGTCATCCTCGTTGTATGTGTTGCTCACCGGCATCAACATGAAGCTCTCGAGCCGCGAGAGCTCTTCGTAGGAAGCCTCATCGGTGGGCCACTCCGGATCTTCCTTGCCGGTACGCAGCCACCGGCTGAGAGTGTGTTCAAGATGGTACAGCATCATGCGCTCACCATCGCCCTTGCAGTTGTACAGGTACCACCGCCAGCCGGTGCTAAAGACGGACAGAAGCTCCTGCATCTCCAGCAGCCAGTTCATCAGCCGGGTGATGGCCAGGTGGCGCGAAGCGATGTTGTCGTCCAGATCCTGCGCGAGCGACTCGACGATGAAATCCGGGGCGTTGCCCTCGCCGGTGATCGTGGGGGTGAAGTCCCACGTGCCCTCGGCGAGCTCGCGCCTCGGGTTGAGAGGCGTGAGCCGAACGTAGAGATGACTCTCACCTTCCACCAGACCGGCGAAGGCGCTCTTGTCGGGATTGCCGAGCGTGATGACTCGACCACTTTCGATGGCGCTCATTTACACCTCCATGAGGAGACGTGAGTGTTCGGCTGTACCCGCCGTGGGTTGCGTTCCGTAAAAGGAAACGACGCTAAAATATAGTCCATTTTATAAAAGTAGTCAATAGAAGCTCGCCAAAAAAGGCATTTTTTGCGAATTTATGTACACTTGACGCACGGCGGCGGCGCGACGAAAAGAAATTAAGAGCCGCCCACCAGATGAGCCGGTAGACGACTCGTGGTGGGCGGTACAGATGGAGTGCTTCACTCCGCGAGTTCGACACTCCGAACCATGAAGGGACGGGATCCGGTGTAATGCTGTTCTGCGAGACTCGCCACCTGGCACAGCACGTTGACCCTCGTACCCTCCTGGAGCATCGCACTGGAGGGATCGCTGCCCAGATGCTTCTCGAACCGCGGAGGGTAGATCGGAGCAGGATCTCGCCAGTAAGTGAGTGCTGCCAGCGAGTCTGGATGATGCGGATGGTGTCGTCTGATGACCGCCTTGACGGTCTCCAGATCGAGCTCGACGATGATCGTGTATGTCTCCGGAATGGGTTCGAAGATCTGGAAGCCGAAGACCGAGAACCCGGATCTTGCCGGATATGTCTTCACACCGATGATCTTCCCAGGGATGGTGACCTTCGAGCCGCTGGCCTGAGGCGCGAATCTTGGGGTCTGCATACGACCTCCTGTTCTGAATGTCACGGCTGTCCCTGCCGTAGGGGTCGAAAGCGACATTAAAATATACTCTATTCAGAAAAAAAGTCAATGGTCGCCCAATATCTCGGACATATGTATAATGAAAGAAATTTGAAAATTTTTCAAAACAAGTCCCGCCGATGGCGGAACAAAAGAAAAGGAATACATCAGCTAACACTGGCTATGCGGTTCCGTTTCACTACACCCATATTTGCTTTCACTTCGCTACAGCAAACATCGCATAGCCAGAAACGTTTTCAGAAGTTTCAAGACTTCAACGTCGTTACGTGAATATAAGTGAAAGAAACGCCGTTGCACGCTCACTGCAGTGGATGAGGGAGCTGAAGCGACACAATATTAATTGCATGCAACCATTAGCAATCGATGATGATATTCGCATGCTGCTTGAGGGAGCCATACAGGAGCTTGGCGACGAAGAGTTGGTCGCAGAAGCAAAAAGGATTTTAGAAAGCGATAGCATTACTTTTCAGGAATTCTCCCATTTCGCATTAAGGGTACATCGTGCCGATCAGTCTGTCGTTAGTAATCCCTAATACAATCATTGAACAAGTTTATTTAATTGGATGGCTATCAATTCAACTTTATTTCATTCAACAGTTCTGACCCGTTCAGTATTCGGAACCAATGGGACTCGAACTAGCAATGGTTCGAGTTTTGTTTTAGACTATAGAAGAAATTAGCTCTGATTTATGGAAAAACCCGACCGTCTTTATCATGGCAGCACAAAACTTATAGAGGGGTATATCGAGCCAAGAAAAGCACTTGATGAAATGAGTGAAAATAACTCTCAGCTAGCCGTTTATGCCACAGATAGATTTGAGGTTGCCACCGGTATGTCTTTAACGGGGGATAATTGGTCATTCGCTGATTTTGATGAACCAGACTTCAAGGTGCTTTTTGCGGAGGAACCGCCTGAATCAGATCAGATGAGATATGTTTATGAATTGTCTTCAGAAACATTTGAGCGCGATCCTGAGAATAAATCTCAATGGATCTCATTTGAAAAAGTGAAAATTTTGGAGATGCACAAATTCAGGACCCAAGATTTAAGTCACCTATGGAGAATGGCAACGAAAGAGGAGGTGGATGCTCATACGCCAAAGAATCGGTAATTGTCATTTTACATACCTTAGTACCGCTGATTCAAAGTCAGACCATCTCACCAATCTGAAACCCGTCCAGTATTCGGAGCCAAGAGAAAACCCGATCGCAAACACGGTCGGTTTTCTTTTTGTTGTGGTAAACTGGGGATGTTGAAATACAAGACTTGACCCTTGGCTTATAATAGGGATTATGAACCAGATCCTTTGTGACGTGCGGGATGGCGCCTCTTACAAAATGAACGAGCGAGTCAATGCCTATTTCAAAGGTGACTGGCTTGAAAAGTATTTGCTTGGTAACGAAGTATGAGGGTTTTTCGAGTTGAGGTTCCAAATCGACCAATCATCAAAATCCGAGACTCGTTACGGCCAAAAGAATACACCATGATGGCAAGTGGATTTGTTGCAAATCAAGCAAAGCGAGATCATGAACAACTTTTTGAGCAAGTAAGGATTGAGGGATTTTCACAAAAGCCAGACCGCCTTACCTCGATCTTTGCTTTTGAAGATCTTGAAACTGCTCGATGGTTTCAACAAAGCGGACGAATGGAATCAGGTGGCGTATTGACCGAACATGAAGTGACGAGGCTGGATGTACTGCACAAGGGTGATATGGACTTGTACAACGCAGCGTGCAACATCATTGGTCAATGGGGGGAGTGGAAAAACAAAGCCATGTTTCAAGGGATGGATGCGGAGGAAGCACAAAAACGTATGGTTCAAGACTACTGGGAAGGCAAGATCCTTCATCCTGAAAAACACACCGTTGAACTGCTCATTCAAGGACGTGTGGAGTTTGTCAGAGCATTATGAAGAAAACAGCGCAAAACATATGAAGGTTCATGAAATGAAACTCACAGAAAAACCCTTCGATGCTATTGTTGCGGGTTCCAAGAAGTACGAACTGCGACTCAACGACGAAAAGCGTCAGCAGGTTCAAGTCGGTGACAAGATAGTCTTTCGGAAGCTACCCGATCTTGAAAAGAAACTGCTTGTAAAAGTCACGTCGCTCAAAAGTTACACAGATTTTGGTGAGATGTTTGATGATTTGAAAAGTGAGTACCCTGATTGGCAAAAGGAAGATTGGATTGAAGGGATGTACAAGTATTATGACCGTGAAGATGAGCAAAAATACGGTGCGTTGGCGATCGGGATTGAGATGCTTCCAACATTCGAGGTGTTTGTAGAAAACGAATCGGATTCTGATCAGAAGAACATCTACAACGAAAAAACGCAGGAGTACATCAAAACTGTAACAGTCTCACGCAAGTATCCCTACGCCTATGGTTTTTTACTGGATACAACCAGCGGAGACGGTGACAACCTTGATTGTTTTGTGATTACAGAACAACCGTTCAAGACAGGTTCCATCGTAGAGGTTGAGCCGATTGGCCTCATGGAACAGATTGATGATGGTGAAGAAGATCATAACATCCTTGCTGTTCCTGTTGGTGAGGTTGCCGCTGTAAATGATGAGGTAAAAGAGAAGCTCACCGATTTCATCGACCATGTGTTCGATCATCTCGACAAGACTGTTGAAGTTGGTCGATTTCTTGGTATTGATGCGGCATTGAGTGAGATTGAGAAAACGCAGGATGAGAAAGGTGTCATTCGATACGATTCAAATTGGCAGGTAGAGTTTGAAAAAGAAAAACAGCTATTACGTGATGTTTTTGGAGATTCAGCAATCGAAATTGAACACATTGGCAGTACGGCTGTCGAAGGATTGGCGGCAAAGCCAATCATTGATCTTGCTGTCATGATCCCTGATCACGCTGATGCAGATAAGTACAGCAACGCACTCGAACAAATTGGATACAAGTTTCATTCAAAAAGCACAGAACGTCACTTTTACCAGAAGAGGAAGCCAACGGCCTTCAACCTGTCAATCGCCTATGCTGATAGAGGTGGATTCTGGCCAAGACAGTTGATGTTTCGAGACTACTTACGATCGCATCCTGATCTACGTGACGAATACGCCGATTTGAAAAAAGATTTGATTGAGAAATACCCAGAAGGTGTTGGTGGGTACTCCGAAGGAAAAACAGAGTCTGTACAAAAAGTTCTTGATCTTGCTGGTTGGAAAGACGGACTCACGTACAACGAATGGAAATCTACGCTGTAAACTGAACCATCATCGGCCCCAACTCTGACCACTTCGCTGTTCTGAATGCGTCCAGTAGCGGGAGCCAAAAGAAAACCCGATCGCGCAAGCGGTCGGTTTTCTTTTTGTTACGGTAAACTGGGGATGTTAGAAGTAAGGACTTGACCCCTATTTTAAAATCATTATCCTGTTCCATCTCCTTTACTTGAGCCGAGTCTTGTTTTATACTAGGAAAGAAATTTGTTCTGAAGCTATGAAAAAATTGAAAGCCAGAGAACCATACAGTACATCTCGTGCTGGATTGATCGAAAAGCCCATCGATATAGGCGAACGCGATATTATTATTGAGCAAAGCTGGGTCTCCTCATCTACGTGCAAGTCTTACATGGAGCTCTAAATTACTTGTTCGGTGGAACGATACGTTTCGTGAACTGTTTGAAAATGCTCTCTCACGAGGCAAGGCACCGGGCGTTGCCTATGGCATCGTCGCAAGAAAGTTTGCTACGGTCATTCATCAGTGCCTCACAACCGGTCAGGCCTTCAATCCAGAGAAAGTCGGACTGGGGACCTCTAACCCTACTTGACGTTATGATAGATGTCTGACCCCAAATGCGCGTTTTTTTGAGTGTGATAAAAAATAAAGAGTTATGAACTTTCGTCAAATAGACAGCTGGTTGAGCCGAGGAGAAGAAACAGGAAAGCAACACCGAGAAAAAAGACGATACGATGCACAGCGGGCTCAGCAATCAAAAGAAGCTTTAGAGGAAATGAGGCATTGGGCGCCGATCAAGTACGAGAAAAATCGGATTGAACGTATCGATGCTAGATCCGAGGAATTTACTTCTAAACCCGAACAAGAATTGGAAAAGCTCACGAGTGAATTATCGAAAGATTTTTTTAATCCCATTCGTAATAAATTATACAATGAGGACGAAATTTACGAATCACTTTCCGAGATCATTATTGATGGACATATCGTTTTGTCATTTTTGGGCGCCGGTTTCAATCGTGCTGCTTTTCTTATCAAGTCACCAGATGGACGAATACTTGTCGCAAAAATACCGATTACAGATAATGGGGTTTCTGACAATCGAACAGAAATTCAATTATATGGGTTGGCTCGTGCGAACGAAGATACCAACGTGCTAGCTCGAACGGAACCCAGTACGGGGGGTCGGTACGTTCTCCAGGAAGCCTGTAAGCCTGTTTCGTGGAGTGAAGTTGATCGGAAACGCAAACAGCTTATTTCAGACGCAGCTACTACTTTAGGATTTGGGGATATTCAAGCAGGAGTGAGCCTTGAAGATGATAATGTCAAAGTTTATGATTTTGCCGGCTGGATTTAGGATACTATCCATGTAACGAAAGTGGATTCCTACTGGAAAGGATGCAAGGTTGCTCAAAAGCGGGTTCGAGCCCCACCCTCGGAGCCAAGAAATCTTCGCTAAATACAGCGGAGATTTTTTGATACCCAGGCGGGATTTCAGATTTTAATTGTAAAATATCAACGCCCCCGAGAAGCTCGGAGGCGTTGACGTGAGAGTGGGGCCGGTTCTACTCCGGCTGGGAGGTGTAGGCCAGGAAAGTGTCGACCATCCGGTCGAACCACTCCAGACCCTTTTTATGGGGAATCTCGACCTCGAGAGAGGTATCGCCCGCGGGCTTGAAGACGGCTCGCCAGGTGCCGAAGGCCTTCTTGGGCGCGTCCGGGCTCACGGCCACGGCCCAGAGATACGGCCCGTCTTGACCGTCGTGCGGGTGGCAGCTCATGCCAACCGCATGGTCCCCGTTGTCCTCGTCCTCGAAGTTGTCCCCGAGGTAGAGGTCGACGTCGATCGACTCGTCGATCGACGAGCCCTCGATGACCAGCATGATGCCCTTGCGTGCGACTCGCCAGACGCGAGCACCGTTCTCGCTGTTGTAGGGGAGCGGGTCGGGAACGTGGATGCCCCGGCTCGCGAGATGCGCCCGAACAAAGTCGAGCGCCGACAATTTGGATGGTTCCATCACTTCCTCCAGCCGGAATGGCTATAGATTTTCTATCATAAAATGCCCACTTTGTCAATACAAGAGGCTTGTAAAAAAGACATTTGTGCGATAGGTTGGCTCAGAACGGGTGTGCCTCACTTTTTTGCAAAAATCGCCGTACATTGACGTAATCCTCAGAAAGTGGCAAAATAGGAATACCTATGAACAAAAAACGCAAAGTTGCCCTTAAAAAGCGACGAAAATCATCTGGAAAGACCATTGTGAGTATGCGATTCCGTGGCTAAGATCGAAGCCCCGTAGTATGGGTTGACGAATACCAGAACCTTTGCTATAGTGCGCCCACAAATACCAGCAGATATGTCCCAAGACAACATGATCAAACTTGAGTGTACGGTGTGTAAAAACATCAATTACCACTCACACAAAAACAAGAAAGTCATTAAAGACCGACTTGAGCTCAGCAAACATTGCAAACAGTGCCGAAAGCACGTCATGCATAAAGAAACAAAATAACTCCCAAACGGGAGTTATTTTTTTTGGAAGGTCGTTTTAGAAGAAGGACCGTCCCTGTGAGCATTTAATGAGTTCAAATGCTTCTTCTGCGGTATCGACGATGGAGACGAGGCTGAGATCCTCTTTATTAATAGCTTCAAATTGACCAAGCATGGTCTCCTCCATCCAGTCAAAGAGCGGTTGCCAATACTCGCGTCCAAGACAGACAATCGGCACGGGTGCCATTTTTTTTGTCTGTACGAGTGTGAGGATTTCAAAAAACTCGTCCATAGTTCCCATTCCACCCGGTCCGTACACGTAAGCCTGACCAGACGCTGTGAGCATGACCTTGCGCGTAAAGAAGTAATAGAATCCGCGACTTTGTGTCACGTACGGGTTGGTACGTTGCTCAGAAGGGAGTTGGATGTTGATTCCAAGTGACGGAGCTCCTGCCTCATAAGCTCCTTTGTTGGCCGCTTCCATAATGCCGGGCCCGCCGCCTGTAATGATGGTAAACCCAGCCTTGCCAAGCATATTGGTGAGGCGTGCCATTTCCTGGTACCAGTGATTTTCCTGTGGAAGACGTGCGGATCCAAAGACGGTTACCTCTCGCGAAAAGTTGGAGAGAAACTGAAACCCTTCCACGAACTCGGACATGATGCGAAAAATACGCCAGGTAATGTCGGACATATTAATCGGATGACTCGGCGTGGACGACTCTGTGTCCGATGGAGAGATGGGAAAACGACAAAACGATTGAAATTCTTGGTCTGGTAGGTTGTTTGTTGGTGGTTTCATACAGATCGATGTTGCATAAAGTATAGCAAAATATTCCCTGTTTGTGTGTAACGTGCGTGTATAAAAAAAAGAACGCCCGAGGACGTTCTTAACTATGACCTACACTTGGATTTGAATATCCATTTCGCTCCCTGCGTCTGTGGATCCTTCAATATTGGCAACGACTTTCAACTTGTAGACACACTTATTTTGTGTTGCCATGTTGTTGATTTTGTTGAGCGCTCCCATGATACCTGTTTGGTTTGCGGCGTCTCCGATGATTTGTACGGGCAAAGAGAAAGGAAACTGCTTTTGCTCACCTGGATGAATAGCAAATGGCTCTGTAATGGTTTGCTGGGCAATCGTAACGAAGCGAATATTTTGCGATTGGCTGCCACCTACCTGGTAGGATGTTTGTTCCTCGGCCATCACGAGCTCTGCCTTTATGTCTTTAATTTGTTGATCCATCTTTCCGCCAACAAGTGTTGCGGTAAAATCAAGATTTGTTCCATTCTGTATCGTTCCAGGTCCATTAATCGTTAATTTGCTGCCTCCGATGTTTAATGCGCCCTTTACTTTGTCAAAAAAACCCATAGGTTGTGGATAAGTAGGAGTAATACCTCTATTTTATCCTAGTTTGTACAAAAACAGCAATGCGAATAGATGTTATACTGGAATCGTTAAATCATAACCATTGTCACTATGGGACTATGCGTTGCTTGTAATGCTGATGTAGAAGACATGGAGGCTCACGCTGCCGAAATGCACCCAGTTGTAGCGGAAGCGCCTGTTGAAGCAGCTCCAGAGGTCGCTTCAGAAGCGCCTGTCGAGGCACCTGCTGTTGAGGCAGCTCCAGAAGTCGCTCCAGAGGCTGCTCCTGAAGCTCCTGCGGAGTAATAACTCTTTGAGTTGAGAATCCGGTGCCTACGTGCGCCGGATTTTGTTTTTTGTCGTTTGAGGACATCTGTGTCTCTCTTGGAATTTGTGATAGTCTTCAGCTATTGTTATTGAAACCTCGTATGACGCAACATAATCGTCTCGCATTTTTGCCTTCTCGACCAACCGTCACGGCGTGGGTCGTGTCTGGTATCGCAATCCTTTTGTGGCTTGGCTTGCAGCCTTTGCGTGTGCGGTTTGCGGACGTTCCTTCGCTCTTGCAGAGCATGAGCCAGTTGTCTGGAATTCTGGGGCTCGTGTTATTTTCTCTGACATTATTTTTAAGTGCACGTTTTAGATGGATGGAGCGACTTATGGGGGCATTAAACCGTGTGTACATTGAGCATCATCTTATTGGCGCACTGGCATTTTTATTTTTGCTTATACATCCGGTGATTGCGTTGGTTTACGCGTTACAAATTCATCGACCAAACATGGCACAGCTTATCGTCCCTGGATTGGATCTTGCGTTGACATGTGGAATCCTATCACTTTGGTTATTGATCACTCTTATGATACTAACGATGTATTTGCGGCCACGCTACGGTCTTTGGCGAAAAACACACCAATACATGGGGTTGGCACTTTTCCTCGGTGGTTTACACGGGATGTTGATTACGAGTGACGTAAGTTCGTCCCTTGTGTTGCGTTGGTATGTGTTGGGACTCGCGGCGATCGGGTTCTGTGTCTACTTAGCCTACACTGTTTTAAATCGTGTCAGTGTAAAACGATACGCCTACACGGTCGCTGGCCTACATCGAATAAAAGACAATGTTTTAACCGTGGATCTTACACCAACATCTCAGCCGCTTTTATCTGTGGCCGGCCAGTTTATCTTTATCCGGTTTTTACTTGATGGACGTTGGTCTGAAACGCATCCATTCTCCCTCACGTCTACGGCTACAGAAACGGGTTTGGCGATCTCATTCAAAATATTAGGCGACGATACACAACGCTTCTTTGATCTCATTCAAGAGGGGACGCGTGCACAGATCGAAGGACCGTTTGGCACGTTTGGTCAGGAGCTTGCAAGCACTCATCATGCGGTGTGTGTCGCGGGCGGTATTGGTGTGACGCCATTTTTGTCACTCTTACAAACGATACAATCACATCAATCGATTGATGTATACTACGCCGTGAAGAATACGCAGGAAGCTGCTCATCTTGCGGATCTCGAGCGGATGGCCGCTGCATCGGTCGGAAAGATTCAGATCCGTCCGTGGTATTCAGAGGCGCAGGGATTCCTTACGGGTGAGGCCATCCAGAAGGCGTGCAAACTTGAAGCGAATGACCATGTGTTTGTTTGTGGGCCTCCGGGGCTCATGCGTGCCGTTCGTTCTCAGCTTGTGCGACTCGGTATTGCAAACCTACAGATTCATTCAGAAGAATTTTCTCTTGATTCCTAACGCATGCTTAAAAAATTGATTCCTGTATTTTTAGTCCTGTTTGTCCTCATGAGTTTTGGTGCACTGTGGCTTTCCTACGCGTATCCGTCCACCGTTGCTACCCCAACAGGCACGGTGATAAATTCGTTGTTTGGAACACCTTCGTCAGCAACGGGGGGAACGAGTGCAAAACAGAAATTCTACACAGTGACAGAGACCGCAAATCATAAAACACCAAGTGATTGTTGGTTGATTGTGCGTGGATCTGTATATGATGTTTCTTCCTATCTTGGGGCTCATCCAGGTGGACGACGTGTGATTACGGACCGATGTGGTGGAGAGGTGACGTCTGTTTTTAGCCAGATTCACTCAAACCGTGCGTGGAACCTCCTTGGTGCATACTTGATAGGAACCGTTGGAACAGCTCCTGTTTCCGGGACGCCCGTTGCAGCAATATCAACCACGTCAGCGGTTTCTAACCTCTCACAAAAGGTTATCGCTGCATTCCCTGGCAGCGACGTGTTAAAGGTCGAGCCGCAGGGGACGGGATACCATGCGGTGGTTGTGTCGGGGCAATCGTTGATTGATGTTGTGCTGAATGACCAGGGTACGATTGTGTCTCAACAGGTACGTGACGACGAGTTTGAATGGTTCTGGCATGCAGATGACGACGAGGTACAAGAGTGGAAGGACTCGTAATGAGTCAATAAAAAATACCCATTGCGGGTATTTTTTTTATTTCAGCAAATACCGTGCCCCTTTTTGTTTACAAGAGGTGAGGGTAATGATAGTTAGGTCGCCGTTAGTAAAGAACTGATCGCCCGCAAAGTTTTGTCCAAGTACAGGGGGAGAGAAGGGGGCTGTTTGTACGTCTGCGGCAAGGCCTGTGCGTATGAGGTCATTGATAAGAAAATCGTGCGTGGTACCTGGAGCGTGCAGATTGCGAGGCGGTTTCTTGTTCAAATCCAAAATCGTGAGGCTAGGCATGATAAAACGAGGGTGTCATGGGAGCCGTTGGGTAGGAATTGTTTTTAATCGTAGCAAAGGAGACATCCTCAACTGATTCCCAGGATGGATGATCTGCCATGGCCTAGCCCGCTTGATGAAACACATCCACCAAACAAGTCTCGTCACCAATGAGAATGAACGAGAGGGGCTCCTGCGCGTTTCCAAGCAGTGTCTCTGTGGATCGGGGTAGCCTCTGTTGATCAAAAAGCGAGAGGATCTCGGAAGAAGCGATACTCTTGTTCTGTGGTCGCTCGCCGGTCGTAGAAAACAGAGGTGCCTTAATCATTAGTACGACCCCAATACCAATGAGACAGAAAAAACTTGGCAATAACCACACAAGGGATACTTTGTGCCAGTTGATGGCTGTTTTACGTTCCGAAAGCCATTCAATAGCCGTTACTGCAAACAATACGCTTGCAAGTCCAATGAGGTTGCCGGCGAGAACATCACTTAAATAGTGCACGCCCAGATAGAGTCGACTTGCATCAACAAGGATCATGAGACAGAGAAACCCAAACGTGATGCCAAGTCGCGCCAACCAAGACGTTACCTTGCGCAAACAAAGATAGGTGACGAATCCGTAAAACACTACAACGGTGGTTGCATGACCACTTGGGAAAGAAAAAGAGTCCTCAACGACAGCTCGAAAACTTGGTCGTTCGCGATGAAAAAGGAGCTTTCCCAAAAATGCCACGCCCTCGCCTGGAATGAGTGCAAGCCAAACACCAAGTGCCAGCAACCGCTGCTTATTGTATAGGAGGACGCCAGAAAGGATGCTCGCAGCAATGAGGACAATCCAAACCTCACCAAAGAGCGTGATGCCATAGAAGACAGATAGCGCTTGTACGTTTCGGACCGCAAAGAGGAGGTTAGCCAGACGCGCGTCCAAAGCGATGAGCGGATCGGTGGCGAGATAGTCTTGAATGACTCCCAAAAGTGTAAAAATCGTTAAGATCAGGACGATCGAGACAATGGAAAGTGGTAGACCGGTAAATCGCTTGGTTCCAAGACGTGATTTGAGGAAGTTAAAGGCGCGTGGATGCTTATGACCCCACGCTTGCACGGGAGATTGTCTAAAAAAACCGGCCAACGCGGCGTCGATGCGTTGTGGAAGGGTTCGATGTTGTGTGTGTTTCATAGAAAGTACATCCAATGTACCACGAACATGAGGCTGATTCTAGCGATATTATGAACTGGCATTTGCTCGCTCCATAAACGTTAGCACAGATTGATCGACAATAACGTCCTTGGATCGGAAGGGTTTTAGAAGGGTGATTCCTTTGAATGTCGTGCAGCGACTCAACGCCACATACATCTGACCATGCGCAAATGCTCCCCAGCCAATGTCTACGAGTACGTGATCAAACGTTTTTCCCTGTGCTTTATGAATCGTAACCGCCCAGGCAAGCGTAATGGGGTACTGTAAATAAGAACCCACAACTGTCTCCTCAAAATGTCCGCCCTGCAACTGATATTCAAAGACCTCCCATTTGTACTGGGCAACGTCCACAAGCGTTCCGTCTTCAAGTTCTACCTCCAGCGTTGGAAATTTACTTAATCCGTGTTTTTGAACGCGTCGAATAATGCCAAGAGACCCATTAACCCACTTTTTTGCGGGGTCATTGGTAGTAAACATAATGCGCGCGTTTTCTTTAACCTTGAGCGTGGCCTCGGATGGCATTTTGCGATCGGTAAGCTCTCCCGTGGTTTTTGCTTTTAAGACCCATTCTTGGCCGGGAAGCTGCTTGAGTTCGTGATCGTTACGCTGCTGCGCCATTTTGTTGGTGGTGGTGAGGTGAACTACGTAGTGGCTGCTCTCCGTTGGATCAAAATACGGGGAGTGAAGCTGATTCCATTCCAGAATATCTGCGGCCTTCAGACTTCCTGTACGGACGTTGTTAAGAAGATCTACAAACGACTGTTCCTTTTGCCGGTGCACGTGTTGAAGTTCGATTACGCGAATATCGGTTCCCTGCATGACGGTGGAGGAAAAGAAGTAGGGCGACGCATACTCGGTTTCAAAGCGATGTTGATCGTCGCGTGTCACGACTGGTGGCAGTTGAAACAGATCACCAATAAAAATCATCTGAACACCTCCAAACGCTTCTTGCATACGGTTACGATTGAGTCGAAGTGCACGGTCTACACAGTCCAAAAGATCTGCTCGTACCATGGAAATCTCGTCTATAATAATGGTCTCTAGTTTTTCAAAGAATTCGAGATTTTCCCGGGATGCTTTTCGTACAAGCTGCGCATTGATATTGGGATGAAAGCCAAAAAACGAATGGATGGTTTGACCCTTTACGTTCAATGCTGCCACACCCGTTGGGGCAAGAACAACGTGCTTTTTGTTTGATTGTGTACGGAAATACTTAAGAAGAGTGGATTTTCCCGTGCCGGCACGTCCCGTGAGAAAGACGTGATCGTCGGAATTCTCCATAAGCGCATAGGCTTGCTCGAATTCTTTTGTGATTTTGATGAGTTTCCCATTTCCGTCACGCAGGGAAGGGAGAGAAGATTTGATGGGCGTTTTTGTAGGCCACTGTTTTTTTGCGGGTTTTTTCATGGGGGTATTTTAGCACATTGGGTATCCACAGAGATGAGATCATGGGATTTGTGTGTGTCAAGGGTTCCTCGGGCTTTGTGTCCCAAGGACATTCGACGGCTCCTGCGGCCGTCTCATTGACGCAGCGAACAAAAGACCTTCGTATTACTCAGGGCCAAGCTCTTTTGTCCACTGAGCCCCTTGGGACACAAAACCCTCGTCACAACACTTACTGAAGTCCTTCGCCGACTTGTCCCTTATTTTTTGCACAACTCCTCGCTCCTACATTGCCAGAATCCTTCGCCGAGGATCCTTATCTTCAAACACATGCGTTTTGAGAATCTTTCGCATAGGCTTCAGCTTTAAAAACACACGTGTTCTTGGGGGCGAAGGGCTGGATTCCTTCGCCGAACTCGCCTATCTTCAAACACATGCGTTTTAAGAGGACCAGTGCAGTGGCTCTATCTTTCAGAACATTCGTGTTCTAAAAAAAAGGGGGGGCGACAGGCTAGATTAAATCAAATCAAACTTCTCGCAATGACGACGGGGGATCCATTGTCCGTAAAGCTTTATGAAACCGTGCTACACTTTGTACCTATGAACATCCCTCGTGATACACGGATCGGAATTTTTGTGACCTCACTGTTCCTGCAGTTTTTTGGAGCATTGTTCTACTTTGTTTTATTTACGGACACGGGTTTCGTACAACTGTTCTACTCTGCAACCAAGGTTCTTATGATTGTCGTTCCTGTTGCGCTTATTGTTTCGAAATTTAAACTTCCAAGACTCTTATTCAAAGAGAATGCTTTGATGTCGCTAGTCTATGGAGTCGTCTCAGGCGTTCTGATGAGTGGGTTTATCCTTGGTGCGTTCTTTACGTTCTACGACACGTTTTTCACGTATTCGAGCAATATCCTGGCAAAAGTTATAGAGGTGGGAATTTTGCCGTACTACTTCTGGGTGGCGATCGGCATTAGTGTTTTTCATTCGTTATTCGAAGAACTCTTTTGGCGATGGTACGCGGTGCATGGCCTACAGAACTTCCTATCACCATTAAGTGCGATGCTCATTGGAGCGGGCCTTTTTGCCCTTCATCACTATGTTCTTTTATCACAGTTTGTCTCATGGGAACTTACGCTTTTGTTTGGAACGCTCGTGGGTGTGGGTGGATTGATTTGGTCTTGGATGTACAAAAAAACAGGATCCATTCTCTCTGCGTGGGTGAGTCACGCTATAGTCGACGCAACATTATTTTCTATTGGCTATCTGCTCATTCAATCGATTACGCAGTAGAGAGTCTAATCAATTGGATACTCGGAAAGAAGTACACGTGTCAGAACAAAAATCGCCTGTCCATAGGTCTGCACCTCGGTTACCTGCCAAGGTTTGTCCATGGGGCTCACCACTTTTCTGTCGTCAACGCCGTTTACAAGGGCCGTCTCTAAATCACAAGCACGGAAAAATGTGCATGCATGATGTGGTTTTATATTAGTAAAGTCTGTGCCATAGTCGTTGTATCCGAGAAGGTACGCATAAAGATGCTTAGAAAGCGGTGCAAATTGTTGGTCGCCAGTTTTCTTTGCATAAAGACGCTCCAAGACAATGGTTCCCGCAATATCATAATTGCCTCCCACATAATCAAACGGTTGGCCGCTTGATGTAAAATTTTCTTGCACGTAGGTGAGAACCCCTGCAATTTTTGCAAACTCTTGTTCGACAAGGGCGGCTATGGCGATTGGCTGCGCACCCCAGAGACCCTCATATTCATGCTCATTGACTCCGTTGAGTCTTTCGAGCGCGTAGAGTCGATTGTCAGAAAACGCGAGGTTTCCTTCTTCGCAGCAGCGCTCTGAATAGGTTTGCGTTGCATGCTCCTGTGCAAATTGTCTGTAGATACTCGCTTTATCCCTCTCTCCAAGATTCTCATACGTGAGGGCGAGCAAGAGCGCCGTGTCCCGTCCTTCTTGTGCGCCAAGTTGATACGCTGTTTGAGGAAACTCTTGTTCATGCAAGACGGGGCTTAATTGAATTCCGTGGCTTTGTTGGTCTCTGAATTGCTTGTATCCTGATTGCATCATTTGATCGAGACATGCGAGAGGGGATTGCAGCACATCGAGAAGATCTTGTCGCGTATGCGTGTCTGTTGATTCTGCATAGGCGAGGGAGAGATACCAGGCGGCAAGAGCGTCTCGTGGGGCAAAGATAATGTAATCCCCGCTGTCGTACCAACAGCCCTGTATTGGATCCGAATGGACACTCTCGTTGTAAGAAAAAAATGCAAGAACATCGGCCTGTTTGGACGTGTAGGGATTGTCGTGTATGTAGGGCGCGATGGTGATCATTCGGAAAAGCGCAAACCCAAGAAAACAAACAAGAAGAAGTATCCAAACGCCCCAGTGGACTTGCGTTTTTGAGACCTTTTTCCGTGATGGATGCATGAGCTGTTAGCTAATGAGAGTAACGATGTGAGCAACGATCATCTGCTTTTTGTGAATAGTATCGATGATGCGCTGTTTATGGGGACTAGCTGGATCTAGAGCTGTGGCGAGTGTGTAGGCCTCCTCTTCTAAATAGAGGAGATCACGCAAAAAGTTTTTTAAATCGCTGTTAGTCATCATACTTTTTGAGAAGTTGAATATTCTTTTTTGTCAGTGTCTGGAGTTCTTCTAAAAAACTCTTAATTTCACGCTCTGCAGAGGTAGAGACATTCAGAAAATTAAAGAGTGAGTTAATTTTAAACCGTACAATATCCAGAAAGTGTTCTTCCATGACGAGGAGCTTATCGGGTGCGTGATCTGCGGGCGTTTGCATAGACTTCTAGAGGAATAAAGGCGAGAAAGAAACCATGAAAGGCGGACCAGAACGTATTGATTGCGAGAGGTAGGTCCAGACTCCCTTGAGAGAGATACCAGACGCCCAACAGGAATGCGGCTAGGTTGATCACGATAAGGAACACCTGCGCACCAAACATGTCCCAAGGAATTTCAAATCGAGAAGCGTTTTTACGTGTTGTTTGAAACGACGTCCTATTTCTGAGGAGTGTGTCGATTGCCGCCTTGGCATAAATGGGAACGGCGAGGAGTGTCAAAGACTCGGCTCGCAGCCAATCGATGGCACGGTACTGTCTGCTCATCAATGTCTGGAAAAAGAGGAATCCCGTCATGGCGAAGTAGGGCACATAGGCGAGAAGATAAGCATACGGATTTGCCGCATAGAGAGGAATGCGGAAAAAAACGTACAGCGGCGGCAACATCACGAGTACAAACCAGCAAAGACCAACCAGGTAGTAGCTGCCAGAAAGGAGAAACTCCCAGCGCTGTCCGACTGTAAGACCTCGCCTCCACAGGATATACGGAAGGTTTTTAAAGAACAGATCAAGCGTTCCTCGTGCCCAACGATACTGTTGTCTAAAGTATTCTCGAAGGTTAACCGGGCCGTCTCCAAATGCGGCGGTATAGTTGTAATATCTTCCCACCCATCCGGCACGCATCAATAGCAGAGATGTGGCAAAGTCCTCCGTGATAGATGTTTCGTCAAATCCACCCACTTCTCGCAGGGCGGATGTGCGAATAAGCAAGTTCGTTCCACACATAAAGAGTCCGTCATGAGCACTTTTTGCCTCGCAAAGGTATTCGTAGAAGATGGATTGTTGTAGCTCGGCTGCGCGGCTCACGACGGAGGTATCAATATTGCCGTAAAATTGAGGCGTTTGAATAAACGCTACATGTGGAGTCTCGGTGATCTGTGCGACGAGGGTTTTGAGAAAATCTCGACTGGGTCTGAAGTCTGCATCAAAGACGGCAATAAAATGGCTACGAATCACATCGCGCAAGCAATCGTTAATAGCGCCTGCTTTTGCTCCATGCTTTGGTTCTGGAACCGCGTAATAGGTAAACTGATAGTCCTCACAAAGCTGCTTGTACGCATCTCGATTGACTTGTTTGTCGGATCCATCGAGAAGAATAATCTCAAAATTGGGATAATCTAAAAAGGAGCAGGCAATAAGTGTGCGTTTAACGATTCCGAGAGGTTCGTCGCGCGCTGGGATGCAAACGGTTACCTTTGGCGTCGACTCACCCGCGTAATAGAGGTCGGGACGTGTATATCGCATAAGAGCGCGCATGATACTGTAAAAATAGCCGCCAGCATGCAAGAGAATAAACATTTCTCCAACGTAAAAGGCGACAATGAGGACTGTATCAATTGCGTTGATAGAAATTGCAAGCGTGTCTCTCAATACAAAAATACGGAACACAAAATAGACAAAAACAGTCATGAGCGTCAGCGTGCTCGTGACAAGAAGTGATTTTTTCCCTAAATGCATATGCGTGTTAGGAAAAGAGTCGTTGAATTTTTTCAGCGAGTAATGTGGGGTTTACTTCCGATTTTGTGCAGACTTCCTTGACGCCAAGGGCAAGCGCATCTTCTCGGTCCGTCTGACCATCTAGGTTCGTAAGTACGATCGTTGGAATACGCTTTCGCTGGATTTTCTTAAGTAAGGATAATCCACTAATAATAGGCATAACAAAGTCTACAACAATGAGGTCTGGCCGTTGCTCCTGGATTTTTGCAATTGCTTCCTCTCCATCTTTTGCAAATACAACGGTAAACCCAGCTTTGGCAAGGGCTGCTCCGTATTGCTCGCGGTAGATGAGCTCGTCGTCGACAAAAAGGATGTTTGTGCTCATAGGGGAAAGGTAAAAGAGAGTGTTATTTGCTCCTCTGAGCCTTTGCAACGAACGGTTCCGGAAAGTGATTGAACGATTGTTGGAAGCGAAGCAAGGTAGACAGCCAGCCCAAACCAAGGTTGATGCTTTAAAGTGAATTTCTCTGCATTCGTAAAAAGTGTTTTCGGAACGGTTGGCAATGCACTTCCATGCGCCGCGAACCCAAGTGTTTGTGTTTTTGTTGTCTTAGTAAGCTCGCAGGCTAACCGTGCGTTTGGGCAGGCTCGTGCGAGGATACCTATACCTAACAAGAAAAGTACCTGGGCAACTGTTTGATCGAGAGAAAATTGCGACTCTCCTGTAAGGGTAATACGCCGTTTTCCAAGTGTGTACCTATCTGCCAATTGTGCCGTGCGAAGAAGTTCCTTAACATGACAGGGGACGGATTTTGGCTGGAAGGAACCGAGGCTCGTACGAGATAATAGAGAGAGTGAATTGAGAAGTAAATTCTGATCTTCGTTGACCGTACGTAACTGTTTAAGGATTTTCTTCCCAACGGTGGATAGCGATCCGTGAGACTCATTTTGAAAATTATCGAGGAGAAATTTACTAAGAGTGGCGTTCTTTTTTAAATCATGCCAAGCAAAGCGAGAGTGTGTTGGGTCTTGCAACAAATGTGTTTTAGATGTTTGGGACATAGGTGTTGTGTACTTCTCGTACCGCTTTTACAAATCCGTCGAGGTCGATATTGGATTTGAGAATTGCTGCAGCTGCTCCGAGTTCTGTTGTGCGCTCGAGTTCCTCTGGCTGACTCAGGTTGGATGCAACGATGATTGGATAAGAGAGATGTTTTTTCTTTGCTTCCTTGAGTACTTCAAACCCATCTTTGACAGGCATGAGGAGATCCAGGATCATGACATCAAAATCTTGCTCCATAATATCGCAGGCGGCTTGACCGTCCTCAACGTGTGTTACGTCCCAGCCCTCCATGTTAAATCGATCAATTAAAAGACCTGCGAGCATGGTGTCGTCTTCTGCGAGGAGAATACGCTTAATTGGAGGGGGCATACATTCTTGTTTGTGGTGAGTTATAGAAGAAAAGAATAAAGAAAAAACCACATGTATAAAATTAGTATAACAAATAAAGCTTTCTTTTGCTGAAAAGATTTGCACAGCTCAAGTATTGCAGCTATCCCCAATCGCTCCCTCTGTCTTTGCTATAATTTACTTCTATGAGGAACGGTTCGCGAAAAGGAGGACATGTGCATTATGCGCATATCGTTGCAGCGGATATGGGCTATGGGCATGAGCGACCTGCACGATCATTGGAATACCTCGCAGTAAAAGGCGAAGGTGTTGTTGTTGCCAATAATTATCCGGGGATTCCAAAGAAGGATCGAGCCGTGTGGCAAAAATCTCGACAGTTTTATGAAACCATGTCGCGATTAAAGTCGATTCCATTGATTGGCGATGTGTTATTCGAAACACTGGTCGATAAAGGCCAGGAAGTCGCGCTATTTTATCCTCGCCGCGACTTGTCGCACCCAACGATACAACTGAGGCAGATGTATACAGGAATTCGAGCAGGCTTGGGTCGTCACTTGATAGAAAAGCTCGCAAAAAATCCCGTTCCTATCATTACCACATTTTTCTATGTGGCGTTTATGGCGGAGGAGTTTGATTATCCGGGTGACATTTGGTGTGTGACGACCGATGCCGACATCTCGCGTGCGTGGGCACCTTGGGATCCAAAAAAGAGTCGGATTCATTACATCGTTGGGAACGGCCGGTGTGCGGAGCGACTCAAGCTCTATGGTGTTCGTGACGAGTTCATTCATCTTACGGGATTTCCGTTGCCGCCTGATTTGATTGGAGGAATAGACGCACCTGTATTGAAGACAGACATTATTCGACGCATGTGTGCCTTGGATCCAAAAGGTATCTTTAGGAGCTTCCATGCACAGGTGCTTGATTCGCATCTAGGAAAGGGTGTTTGCCCAATGACGCAAAACGGCCATGTGCCAACAGTGATGTTTGCCATTGGTGGAGCGGGAGCGCAGGAGAAATTAGCGAAGACGATTCTCAAGAGCCTCGCACATGTCCTTGCACGAGGGGAGATAAAGCTTATTCTTATGGCGGGCGCGAGGCCGGGTCTAGGAGAACGATTAAAAAAAGAGGCGCAACGACTGCACCTCGGTTCACTTCTTAATAAAACACTCGTGATCAAATCGTACAAACGACGTGCGACGTATTTCTCCGCGTTTCATGAACTCCTTCATTCCGTGGATATTTTGTGGACCAAACCGTCCGAGCTATCTTTTTACGCGGGGCTAGGTATTCCGATTCTCATTGCACCGCCTGTTGGATCACAGGAAAATTTTAATAGAAAATGGATCGAGCAAGTGGGTGGTGGCGTTTTTATGGAAGATCCACGATACGCAGGAGAATGGCTCATGGATTGGATTGCCTCTGGAGCCTTTGCGCGTATGGCGTGGAATGGGTACATTAGTGCCCCGACACATGGAACCTATAGGATCGAGGCGATCGTTTTTGGTGAGGATATGCCAATCCACACACTCCCATTGATTGTTTAGGCACCTGCAGCGTGAGACCCGGCAATAAAGCCAGTGGTCCAACAAAGTTGTAAGGAAAACCCGCCGGAGGGTCGATTGATGTCAATGGTATCTCCCACGAGGTAGAGATTTGGGTGGATCTTGGACGCCATGGTTTTAAAATCAACTTCTTTTGGGGACACGCCTCCGTCGGCCACAATCGACCAGGCAAATCCCATGGTGCCATTAATAGGAAAATTGAGATCCTTTAAGATGTGGGCGAGTGTTTTGCGATCTTCCTTGGTGATGGAATGAACAGGGATGCCGCCGATGTAGGGCTGAATGCCGTCCAAGATGCAATCACTCAATTTTTTTTGCACCAGCTCCTTGAACACGGATTTTAATTGTTTGTTTTTGTGGGACGCAAAGACGTCTTGCAGATGCTTGTCGAGTTGACCAAGGTTGAGATCCGGGAAAAGGTCGATGGATGCCGTAAGTGCACCTTGTTTGAGTAGTTTTTTAACGGTGTGTGCGGCGTTGATCACCACAGGGCCCGAGATACCAAAATGCGTAAACAAAAGACGCCCATGCACTTTATGCTGTGTTTTACCGTTTTGAATGAAGCGAAGATCCATGTCGTCCACACTCAAGCCAGACAGGTGATGCACCCATTCGGCGGTTGTACGCAGCGGTGCGAGGTTTGGGTCGGGTTCTTTGACCGAGTGGCCAATGGAGGCCAGCATAGAAAGGCCTTCGCCTGTGGAGCCGGTCTCGGGTGCGGCAAGCCCTCCCGTGGCGAGAATAACCCGTCTGCCATAAAACGCGCCCTTGCTTGTATGAACGCCTGTAAGAATACCTTCCGAGACAATCAAGGACTCTACGGCGGCGTTAAGCTGCACGGTAACGTTGTTGCTCGCATGTACATAGGTCGACAAAACCTTGCAGACATCCTCGGCCTTTTGTGATTTTGGAAACGCGCGTTTTTGATCCTCGACGACAAGTGGGAGACCGCGACTTTCAAAAAACGTAAACGTGTCTTCCACATTAAACTGTGAAAAAGGGGAAAAAAGAAACTGCTTGGATTCTGGAAAGTTTTCTAAAAATAGGCGATTGTCGTATTCGGCATTGGTGATGTTGCAACGTCTGCCGCCCGTGATACTTAATTTTTTGCCAAGACGATTATTTTTTTCGATCAACAAAACCTTGGCTCCAAGTTCGCCTGCGCGACCTGCGGCCATCATTCCAGCGGGTCCTCCGCCGATAACAAGGATGTCGAATTGAGGTTCCATCTTAGTAGGATTATGTGAATGCGTCGCGGGCTCACAGATTGTCTAAAAATGACATTCGACGTTTCCTGCGAACGTCTCATTGACGCAGTTCATAAAATACCCTCGTCTAACTCGGGGCCAAGCTATTTTATAAACTGAGCCCATTTTTAGATAACCTGTGATCCCACCCAATGACTTAAACCTGGTACGTGCCGTCTTGATAGACAATTACGCCGTCAATCTCTACCGTGGTTACATCCACAAACACATCTACGTGATACTTGCTATTGCGCTTGGGAAACCCGGGTTTACCATAGATTGTATGCTTTTGTCCAAGGGAGAGGTGTACGCCGCACATACGTTCGTAGCTTCCAACGTCCAGTAGGCGACGATTCCGTGTAAGGGCACGATTGAGGCCAAATCCTAGCTCGCGTACCCAGAGAGGCTCGTCGGTACGAATAATATCGAGAATCGCCGTAAAGGACGTCGGGGCGTTGGGTGTGTTTGTGATCAATCCCTTTTTGATCACCACAAGGACGGGTTCCTCTGGAACCACGACTCGGCTTTGCTCATTCCCATACGCGTAAAGTTGTACCGTTCCGTTGACGCCAGAAAAATCGACAGCCTCGGTAAAGACCTCGCCAATAGGGAACTGCCCGCCAATGTTATTCATGTTTGAATAGTCGCCAATGTTGAGCTTGGCTTCCTCAAATGGTGTGTTATAGACAAGCTCGGCGTCGGGACCACGGACAATAATTTGTTTAGCATTATCGATAAGCAATTTAAGTTTTGGCCCGACGGTGCGATAGTAATCAACATCGTAGGCGAGTGCATCAATATACGTATCCCACTCTTCTTCGGGCATGCGATTGAGATGTGGATGTTCAATCACCGCCAGACCACGGTTAAACAGCTCTAATCGAAATCGAAATTTATTAAGCCTAAAACTCGCCGATTGAATGAGGACAACGAGGCTGCCCGGCGTGAGGATGTTGATTTGATCAATGATTGCCTCGGGAGCCGTTTGGTTAAATTCGACCATCTGCGCGTTAGGCAAAACGGTTTTGTAGGCATGAGTGAGCAAATGCGCGAGGCCCGAATCTGTGTCAAACACAATAAGTACATCCGCGGCGGGCGGATGTTGGATGGCGGTATGCACAATGGCGTCAATATTTTTTTGAAGATGATCCTCCATAGTGTCTCTTAATCTTGAGGCGTTTGTATCTCTGTCTGCTGTTCGATAGTATTCGCGGCATCCTGATTAAAGGCACTTGTATCAACACCAAAGACGCGGAGTGTTTGGGACAAAATGAGGATAATAAGAGAGGCGATAATAGAAGCGCCAATTGCTGTTCCGACACCAAAGACAACACCTAAAAGAAGACGTTTCTTGACGCTATTTTGTTTTTCGAGTGCAGAGGCGACGCGGCCAACTTCCTTTACAAGTCGCGCAGCAGTATTTGAGGCTGTTTGTTTTGTCGCAGACATATCTTATATATTCTATCATAGTATATAGACGTAATTGAGGGTCAACTTGATAAAAAATACAGAAATAAATTCTTGTAACAAAAACCACCCAACGAATGCTGGGTGGTTTTGTGGAAACGCTTATTCTACAATCAACGTTCCAACCATACCGTTTGCACGGTGGCTTCCAACGGTGCAGTAATATTCAAATGATCCTACTTGATCCGCAAGAAATGTTACGCTCGTTTTCTCGCCCGTGTTAATGCGGTCTGAGGCGACGTGAAGTTGGTCAATGACGATGTCGTGTAAACCGTTAGACGAGGTAAAGTTGATTGTAACAGCCTGGCCTTTTTTGACGCGGAGCTCCTTTTCGGAGTAGCCGAACAGAAAACCGTCAACATTGAAGGAAATAGCTTCTGGCGCCTGAGCATTGTCATCCGTATCTTCCTCTGGTTCTCGTGAGTCGTCACGGTCTTCTATTTTGAGTACGTCGGTATCTTCCGTATCATTCTCAGATTCATCGACGGATTCTGACTCCTCTGCTTCGTCTGAGGCTTCTACGGATTCTTGATCCTCAAACTGGCTGTCTCCACGTAAATCATCCTGATCTGCATTGGGTGTCAGGTTGCAACCAGCGCCCAGGAGCAAGAGCGGGAGCAAGAATAGGGAGAGTCTCTGTGTTATTTTCATAGGGGTTGTTTATGATTTGTCCCTATCTTAATATGCCGTCTGTGTCTTGACAATGTGGACAATTCTTGGAGTGGGGGAATGTTTGGGAGTGATTGGCCAAGAAGGGGAGCGTTATGCTTGATTGGATTGCTCGTTTATGTTACATTTTAGCCGGCTTTGAAGAGAGGGGTATGGTGAAGAGGTATCACGCGGGTCTCCAAAACCCTAATCGGAGGTTCAATTCCTCCTACCCCTGCCACGTCGTTCGCGAACGACGTGGCCTGCCACGCTAGGTATTCAAGTTGATGCCAGGCTTAAGTGGGCATTCGTTCGCAACAATGTGACAGTAGAAAAGACGTCTCAGGACGTCTTTTCTGTTACCATGTATCAATATGTGGCATTTCTATATTCTACAATCTCAGAAAGAGCCAGACTATTTCTATAAAGGATCGACTGGTGACCTAAAGAATAGACTAAAGCTTCACAATGGCGGAGAGGTCAAATCTACAAAACTAAGACGAACCTGGAATCTCGTATATTACGAGGCTTTCGTTTCTGAAAAGGCTGCAAGGCTTAGAGAGTCTTCTGTGAAGAGGAGTGGTTCGGTTTCGGTCCCGCTCTCAAAACGGATAAATGAAGGCCTCAGAAACTAAAGGTGCCATGGCACGTCGCTCGTGAGCGACGTGCCAAATGTCTCCGGGCGTTGTCTCGAAGATTTTTGTTTTTACCAAATCGAAACCGCCCATCAAGTGAACCTCCAGCCAAGCTGGGCGGTTTCTCGATTGGGCGGCTAGGAGAGAGGCTTACATTGTCTGTGGAAGGGGGCTAGCCCATGCTCCAGTAGTCTCCTTCCGGCAGGGTGTCCTCGGGATTGGCGATCGAGTGGTAGCGGAAGGCGCCTTGCCATTCACGTCTTCCGTCGCGAACCGTTACGGGGAATCCGCCAATCTCCACGGCCATGTTGCGAAATCGTGTGGCATGGTTGTTGACGTACGCCCAGAACCTCTTGCATTCCGCTGTGTTGGAAGAGTAGTAATTCCAGTCTATGCTCCACCACTCATTCTCATGTTGGTAACACCGGCTACATGCACCGGCAGCATCTACCTGCTGTCCTGCCGCCGCAAAGATCCGCTTCAACTCCTGTTCTCCGACAATAGCCACGTGGCCTCCATTCCTGCAGTGATCTGCGGAGCAACCCTACTGCCAATTTGGCCATTTGTTAATACTTGCCCTAAGAAAATAATGATTTTTATTTGCAAGGATCACTTTACGCACGTACACTGTCTGTATGATAGAAATTCAAGGAATCGCAGGGCTTCGGCTGGCGGTGCCCCAAAAGCACGTAGAGCGACGGAGGGCAGCTAGCGGAACATCGGCGAAGGCTGGTCCGCCATAGCCTTACAGTCCACAGGACGAATGTGGCGACGGCGGACATTCCAAAAGCACTCGTGCAAGCAAGTGTTTTTTGTTTGTTTTAAACCTACCCAAAACGGGATTCGAACTGGTATAATGCGAACACTGTGAAAAATGAAGAACTAGTCATTCATAATTTCGACTAAACTTAAGAGTATGCATAGAAACAAAGAAGGTGGTCCTGAGTATATATCTAGCAGCCCGATGAAGATGTTAAGCAAGAGATCAAAGAGACGAACTCCGAAGAGCGACGATGGCTGGAAATCGGAAATAAGTTTTGGTCTTTGTTGTCTCAGCGTGTTGGGGCTAGGAACATCGGCTCAGTTGATGTTTTAAAAGTTGTGTTCAAATCGGATGCTGTATCATTTACAAAAACACGTGAACGGCTTCTGCGCACCGGTACGGCCACAGAGAAGGATATCGATCAGTATGTTATCGGAAAGTATTTTATAGATTCAGATTCGGTGGAGTTCAACACGGGTTATGATGATATGCGATCACTAGGTATTGATCCTGACGAGCTTGTATTGCATGAATTAATTCATATGGTGCAAGATATGGCTGATAAATACCCAGACATGAAGGGGAATATTATAAGCAAGGGTCACGATATTGAATCTCCATGGGAGAAAGAGGCATATCGTCTACAGAAACAACTGCTTCCTGATTTTAAATCGTATTGTTCATGGGATGAGCCGTTGGATTGGCACGCGGCAGTATAAAAACCGATCTATTATAAGCTTAATGTTGTCCCAGTTCACGGTTCTGAACCCGTTCAGCAATCGGAGCCAGAGAAACACAATCGCGGAGGCGGTTGTTTTTCTTTAACCCAAACGGGACGTTAGAACCCAAGTCTGGTAAGCTGGTATTAATATGATCAACAACGAGGTAGTCCCACAGAAAAATAACCCCTTGCACGGCACTCCACTTAAAACAATTCTTGAGACGTTGGTCGAGCAATACGGTTGGGAAGAGCTTGCCAGTAGGATAAGGATTAACTGTTTTAAGGAAAATCCGAGTATTAACTCAAGCTTAGTGTTTTTACGAAGGACCCCATGGGCTCGGGAGAAGGTAGAAAAACTCTATCTCCGTGGTGTTGCACATGAATAGTATTTGGTTGTCAGAGTAACGTGCTGGCAACCAATGCCAATTTATTTCGACGATTATGTTGATTGCACAGTTGCTTTTTGTGCTGAACCTGTCTCCTCACACTTATCTTGGTCTTTACACCTTGGTTTAAAAAGAATAAAGGGGATGCGCTTGCGTTTGTCCTTGTGCTCCTTGGGGGTTGGGATTGCCTCTGTATTGATTCGATTGTTTATTGGGTTATAAACACGCGCTGGTCCCTCGTCTTTTTGAATGATGACTGTTATGATAGTCTTATAAATGCCTATGACGGAAGAACAGTTTGACATTGTTGATGAGCAAAACAAGGTGACGGGCAAGGTATGTTCACGTGTCGATGCACATACATTAGGCCTGTGGCATCGAACCGTCCACGTCTATTACCTCAATTATAAGGAAAACGTCTGTTCGGTACTTGTGCACTTAAGATCCGCATCAAAAGACTTGTATCCAAGCTGCTGGGACACGCGTTTTGGTGGTCATATTAAAGCTGGGGAGTCGGTGGAGCAAACTGTGGTGGATGAACTTGCCGAAGAGATTGGATTATCTGTTGCTGCTTCTGAGCTTTTAGCAGGACCAATTCGAAAACGCGACAAATATCCAAATAGAGAATTTACTCACACCTACTTTTTTCGAGGTTCAAAAAGCATTGATGGCCTATCATTTACAGATAGGGAGGTGCAGGAGGTCAAATGGATGACCATAGAAGAAATCGTGACGTCAATGCAGCATGAGCCACGTAACTGGTCTGGGTCACCAGAGTCACTTGTTGAGGTAATTCAGACCTTTCTCGCGACAGTGGAGTAACATGTGTCGATCAACGACGTATAAAGTAAAATTGTATGAAAAAAATTGCCCCACATAACTGGCTCATAGGGATTGCGGTGTTTTGGGTGTTGGTGATTGCAGGTGGTGTTGGATTAGGGTTTTATTATCAATCCTTTCCAGAGCATAACCCGCAAACGCCCACCACGGATCAAACATATGCGTTTTCATCGAACAAACAGGAGACTCTATATTTAACCGATTTAGAGCCAGAACAGGTCATTGAAAATCCTGTGAAAGTGACGGGTGAGGTGAGCGGAACCTGGTATTTTGAAGCGAGTTTTCCGGTGGTGCTTGTGAATTGGGATGGATTGATTATCGCCGAAGGGGTCGCAACAGCACAATCTGATTGGATGACGGAAGAGCTTGTGCCATTTACGGCGATTCTCGAATTTGAGATGCCAACGCTTTATAATCGTGGCGCGTTGATTCTTAAAAAAGACAATCCGTCTGGTATCCCGGAGTATGATGATGCACTCGAGATCCCGGTACGATTTTGGTAGACTGTCCTTAATTACTTGGTGAATAAATTCTGTATGAAAAAAATATGCAAGGCGTTTGGAGGAATTCTGAGCTTAGGTCTTTTGTTGATTCTACCAATGTTGACGTATGCTCGGTCAGGAGTGTCTGCAGAATATCAGGGGTATTTAGACGAGTTTACTATTATTGTAGAGGAAGCTATTCTAGATCAAGATTCGGGATACTTGGTAGATATTATGTCTCCTGCGTTAGCAGATGACATCGGTACGCAATTGCAAAAGCAATTGGAGGATATTGAAATACTCGAATTTCAAATCTACGATGCAGAATATTCTCAAATCGACGCGATGCACTACCGAATTGACACGCGCTATTCAATCAAAGCGCATAGTGGGGAGCGAACTTGGTCAACAAGTGGATTGAGTCTGTACATGATTATCGAAGATACTCCAGAATATCTTTACATCGCAGATACAAATCTGTTGAACGTGTTTGACGGATTAAGTATGGGTGATTTTTCTGGAGCTGTCGTCGGTGTCTTTTTTGCCATAGTCGCCGTTGGTTTGCTGTTTATGGCGTTCTGGATTTGGATGTTGGTGGATGTTCTTAAGCGCGATATTCCAGACAAAACACTTTGGGTAGTATTGATCGTGTTTACCAACTGGATTGGGGCATTTATCTACTTCTTTGTTGTTCGCAAAAAGTATTCAATGAAGAAGTAAATGACAGTGAATTTGACAGATAAAATAGAACCTGTGTAGACTAGAACTATTATGAATACGAGCTCGTACATGCCGACATGCCTCCGACACCACTTTACGTGGTCGGTTTTGGTATTTTGGCATCGGTAGCTCCTACAAGAACATTTACGTGTTTTTTTACGAGACCACTGATGACCAGTGGTCTCGTTTGTTGCGCAATGCAACAGAAAGGATCGGCTATGACCACCGAGAACGGTCAGAACAAGATGCCGGATCAAGGACAGATCCCGGCCCCTGGCAACAACCCCACGCGCAGTGATGAGACCTGGAGCGGTCCCGATGGCGAGCGCTACGGCAACAATCCAGATGGATTCAGCCGTGGCAACGAAGGCGGGCACTCCTGGCCGAGCTGGGACGTGGGAGGGGGAGGAAGCGGTTTCTTCCTCTAGCCTGGGAACATAAAAAGCGCCAAGGCGCGCTCTGTGATGCCACCCGATGCGACTGGGTGGACTCCCTGCATTGGGTGGCATCACATTCATATCACCATTTATTCACGTATTTTGCAAGTATGAATGTCAAAGAAACTCACGCGTTCATTGAACAATTTTGGGATGAGCGCGTAGAACAAACGCTCAAGGACTACATCCGCATTCCCAATGTCTCGCCGGCATACGCACCCGATTGGGAACAGGACGGACACATGTTGCGTGCGGCTCGGTTGATCAAAATATGGGTACAAGATCAGTCGCTACAAAATACGTCGATTGAGTTGCTTACGCCAAAGGGGCGAACACCGCTTCTAATCGTAGATATTCAAGGAAGTGCACCTGGAAACATTTTGCTCTACGGGCACATGGACAAGCAACCGCCGCTTTCTGGATGGAGAGAGGGGTTGTCGGCGTTTAATCCCGTGATTGAGGGTGATCGACTCTACGGGCGAGGTGCAGCCGATGATGGGTATGCGGTGTTTGCCGCAGTGGGCGCCATAAAGGCTCTTCAGGCGCAAGGAGTCGCTCACCCACGCTGTCTGTTGCTTATCGAAGGATCGGAAGAAAGCGGAAGTATTGATCTCTCTACCTATATCCAAGAACTCACCGACCGGATCAAAACACCAGATTTGGTTGTGTGTCTCGACTCGGGCTGTGGCACGTACGATCAGCTATGGCTGACAACGTCTTTGCGGGGATGCATTATGGGGACACTGCGTGTAGATATTCTAACTGAGGGCGCACACTCGGGGTCTGCCAGCGGCGTAGTGCCGTCAAGCTTCCGTATTGCGCGGTCACTATTGTCGCGTATTGAGAACGAGGTAACGGGGGAGGTGACATTGCCAGCGTTGTTTCAAATACTGACCGATGATGAAGAACGATCTCTTGCGCAAACGGCAACACTCTTGGGGGAAGCAATTGGAGCAGACTTTGCATTTGTCGATGGTGCCCGATGTATGTCGGATGATCCGCGTGTCTGTATAGGTAATAGAACACTAAAACCGACGTTATCGGTTACGGGTGCCGAGGGACTTCCGGCGTTGCAAGATGCAGGAAACGTGCTTCGTCCCTACACCGCACTTAAGCTGTCAGTTCGTTTGCCGCCGAAGATCGATGCAATAATGGCAGGACAGTTGCTTAAGGAAACACTTGAGGCAGATTCGCCCTACGGAGCACATGTGCAGTTTGATATGGAAGAACCGATGGATGGTTGGGCTGCGCCGCCCGTTGCCTCTTGGCTGCAAACGGCGCTTGAGCTTGCGTGTGAGGAATCCTTTGGTACAGATCTGTGTTCTATGGGGGAAGGGGGATCGATCCCATTTATGGCGATGCTGGGCGCACGTTACCCAGAGGTGCAGTTTGTGATTACGGGTGTGTTGGGACCGGAATCAAACGCGCATGGACCGAATGAATTTTTGCACATCCCAACCTTTAAACGTGTTACCGCGTGTATCGCGCGGATTGTCGCCGAGACGGCGAAGAAAGGGTGATCGTGACGAATACTCCTCATTTGTCTGTTGAATCTTGGCTCAGGGAATTGGCACCTGACCTGCGTGAGGTCACAAGGCCGCTGTCGATGGCGGATCAGCTCGCGGATCAGGAACGGTGGCATTTGGCAGAGCATGCACCGGGATACCTGGCGCAGCTAGCCGCAACGCCGGCACTCAAGGACCCACAAACGACGTAATACGACGTGTTTCGCGTACTTCGGGTCGTCCTTCTGGACGGCCCGACTATCAGTTTTTGTGTGCAGGGATCACGAGATCTTGCTATGATTAATGTATAAGCAAAGATCTATGCAACAAACCTACAAAGAATACGCAACAGACAACCCCCACGGATACTGGTTTAAAGCACGCCCGTTTGGATGGGGCTGGGTGCCGGTTAAACGCGAAGGGTGGATGGTGGTTGGTTTGATGATGATCGCATTGCTCATTAATGGTCTGTGGCTGAACGGACTCGGCGAACCAACGCTAAAACAGGCAATTCAATTTGTTCTGCAGACCACTGGGATTGTGATCGTGCTTCTTGTGATTTGTTTTAAAACGGGCGAGCGACTTCGGTGGCAATGGGGACTGTCGACAAGAGAATCAGATGCCACAAAAACAACGGAGAGACACTAGGCATTTATTGAGGGCGTGCTATTATTGAGGCACAATTAATTTTACTTCTATGGCTAAAGGTCTCAACTCTCGCAAGAACATCAAAAAACCCAAAAAGGACAAAAAGAAATAACGGTTAAAAACAGACCAGCGCAGGCTGGTCTGTTTTTATAGAGATTGTAAGCGCTCAATAAATGGTTACCCGAAAACAGATTCAGAATTCACACAAGCAACAAAGAGTCCCTCGTGTTCTACAGACGGTAGGAGATAGAATCCCTCGCTAACAGGGTGGCTTGGAAGGGGGGATTGAATCGGCACGAGAGATAGGTGTGGAAATGTTTTGAGGAGCCAGCGAATAATTCCTTCATTCTCCTGTGGTGCAAGCGTACATGTGGAATAGACGAGCCGACCACCCGGTTTGAGGCAGGGGACAGCTGCGCGGAGCAAGTCCTTTTGCATCGCGACGTGCTTCTCAATATTGCGCTCGGACCAGTAGGCGTAGCTGCGTTCGAGGGATAAATTCATGCGACCCTCGGCGGTGCAGGGGACATCTGCCAAGATGGCATCAAACGTGTTATGAAGGGAACGACAAAGTTGAATAGCATTGCCTTTGCGTGCATCGACAAACGGAAGGCCTTGCTTGGCGAGGGTAAAAAGCAATTTATCAAATCGGACGGTATTTTGTTCCATGGCAATAAGCTGACCTTGCTGCTGCATGTCTGCAGCGATTTGACTCGTTTTGCTGCCAGGTGCGGCGCAAAGATCAAGTACAGATTCGCCGGGCTGCGTGTTGAGAATCAGTGGCGGCACCATGGAAGACAATCCTTGCACATAAATACGACCGTCTTGGCAGATGGGAAGGCTCAAAACACCTTTGTCGCCTATCCCTTCCACGCAAAATGCATGTGGGATTGATTCAACTCGTGTGAATGAAATCTGATGCTCCGTTAAAAATGTCTCTATCTCTGCATCTGTCGCCTTGCTAATATTGGTTCTAAACGTAGTGAGTCGCTTTGTGCGAAATCCCTCGAGGATTGTCTCGACGTTGCGTGCGCCAAACTGGTTGGTGAGTCGATCGAGAAACGGTTTTGGGAGAGGATTGGAGGTCATAGAAGGGGTCAGGAATGCCTGTATCTTATCAGGAAACGAGACGAGAAGAAATAGATTGGTCGTGCAATCGGATATAGTACAACATGTGGATAGACCGCACACCAAACGTGTTTATTTGTTATACTGACTGTACGAGCAACGCGGTGCTTTTTGTAACAACATTTTCTGTTATGAACTCATGGCGCGATAAATGTTATTTTAAGAATGCTATCTGCTTCTTTTGCGTTGTTGGCGCGATAGGGGTACTCGTGTTTGGAATCTGGCTTTTTTTTCAGCCAAGGCAACAGGACGAGGGTTATTATCCCGGCACAGTACATATTGGCGTGAATCCTTTTCCGGGTTATGTTGCTTTGTACGTTGCGGAAAGTCAGGACTTGTTTGAGAAACATGGTGTAGACGTTTCCTTGGAACGCTTTGATAACCCCGCGGAGATAACAGAAGCTTTTGCAAAAAACAAGGATCTAGAAGGGAGAGTTAATTTAACGTACGACGTCGTTAAGGAGAACCATGAAGGGATCTATCAAACGATTGTATTGATCATTGATCAATCAGCAGGGGCGGATGCACTCGTGGCGTCTGAGGATATTCAGTCACCAAAGGAACTTAAGGATAAACGGATTGCCTTAGACGTTGATTCATTTCAGATGTACTTTTTGCACCACTTGCTAAGAGATACATTTCTTTCGCCGTCAGACGTCTCAATAGTGCCTTCTGTTTCACCAGAACAGTCATCGGAACTTCTTAAGAACCGGGAAATAGACGCAGCAATTGTCTATGAGCCGGGGCTTTCTACGATTGTAGAAAACAGGTTCGGATCTGTTCTGGTATCGTCGGCTGAACATCCCTATACGATTATTGACGTTTTGGCATTCCGCAAAGAGTTTATCGAGCAATATCCAAAGACGGTTCAGGCGATTATAAGCGCATACTTTGATGGATATGCCTTTCTTCAAGAACATCCCGTTGAGGCGGAACGCATACTTTCGCGAGAGTTACAGGTTGATCCAAGTGAAGCATCAACTCAATTAGCAAGTGTTTCCATGTACGATCTTCAAGAGAATATTCGTCTTTTGCGTTCAGGTTTTGTCCCGGATTCTATTTATCTCCATCTGTTTGACATTCGTAATTATCTCTTACGATCATTAAAGTACGCCACATTTGTAAATACGGACCTTTTGATTGATCCGTCTTTTTTGCGACAGGAGCTCAAACATCGTGAATAGATACTATGAAGATACGAAACCTCTTAATTAGTGTCTACGCGGTCGTTGCGTTGCTTCCTCTTTTTGGCATTGTGTGGGTGAACTACCGATCAACGGAAACCGCTTACGTAGAGCAGGAGTTTTCTAATTTGACTGCGATCGTAGAAGCAAGGACCTCTGCCATTAAGGAATATATGTATTCGTGGGAGCGGTTGATTACAATCATTCAGGATGACAATCAGATCAAAACAAACTTGCCAGTTCTCGTTAGGCTGGAGAACACAACGAATGATCAAGAGTTTCAGTCAGCCAAACACAACCTTGATCAGCAATTGCGTGCATGGAGGAACACTGTCGAGGAGGTCATGGACGTTCTGCTCGTGTCTCCGGATGGGACGGTTGTGTTTGCAGACGATCATCGTATTACAAACGGCGTTCGTAAAACCCTGTACGATCCCACAAACACGGTTATGCAGAATGCAAAAAATGGAGTCTTTATCAGCAGTCTTTTTATTGGAAAGGATAATGAACCAAAATTTTTTGTTGCTGCACCTATTTATGACGTTGGTGAAGAATTTGTTGGGATTGTGATTTTTGAGGTGAATGCATACAAACTGTACGCCATTATCCAGGATACAACGGGACTCGGGACGACCGGAGAGACTGAGGTTGCTCAACTTGTTGGGAATTCTGTGCTCTTTTTAAATCCATTGCGCTTTAATTCAGATGCGGCGTTTACTGTATCGCTGCCATTTTCGGGAGAGGTTCTCAATAACCCTGCGCAGCGTGCTGTTTTGGGAGACAATGATCAAGGATTTGTCGTCGATTATCGAGGCAGGGACGTGCTGGCTGTCTGGCGCTATATTCCAAGCCTTAATTGGGGCCTTGTGACAAAAATCGATCAAGCGGAAGTGCTTGTTCCTGCACAAGCTCTTGGTAGGTGGATTATTGCAATCGTTTCTATTTTGTCGGGTATTATTTTGTTTTGTGTGTGGATAATGGCAACGTATGTAGATAAACTCGTCCGTTCACGGGAGGAGATAGGCAAAAAAAGCGAGGCAATTTTGCAGGGAATTGGGGATGCTGTGTTTGTGGTGGATCCAAATTTGATTATTCAGCAATTCAATCGTGTGGCGGTTGAGATGACTGGTATATCGGAAAAAGATGCGCTTGGGAAACATTACAAACAAGTCATGCGCTTTATTTCAGAAGAAACTGGAGAGGAAAAAGATGTCTTTATTACGGAAGCGCTTAAGGCGGGAGCCGTGCGAACACGCGCAAATCATACGCTTTTGTTGCGCAATGATGGTGTAAAGATCCCCATCGAGGAAAACGTGGCTCCCCTCGTGAATCATGAGGGAAGTATTTTAGGTGTTGTAGTGATGTTTGAGGATGTTACAAAAGAGCGGGAGATCGATAATATGAAAACAGATTTTATCTCAATTGCCTCACACCAATTGCGTACTCCTCTTACGGGAATTAAGTGGGCTACAGAACTTCTACTAAAGGACCGCGCTTCGTTGTCGGATAAACAACAGGAGTATCTTGACCGTATCCATTCGAGTGAGGAGCACATGGTGGATCTTGTTAAAGGTCTTCTAAATGTGAATCGATTGGAATCGGGTACAATTAGCATCCAACCAGTATCTGTGGATCTTGGTGAGTTGGTGAGATCGCTTGGGAAGGATGTGAGTCTTGTTGCGGAAAAAGAAGGTGTTTATTTTGAGACACGAGTCCCAACGGAGCCTATAGTTACGGGGATTGATAAGGATATCTTTGGTATCATTGTTCAGAACCTTGTTTCTAACGCCATGAAATATTCAAATACTGGAGGAGAGATTACACTTTCCTTGTCGTCGCATGATCAAAGGATTGCACTTTCTGTTACGGATACCGGTATTGGGATCCCCGTGCGTCAACAGTCTCAACTCTTTCAAAAGTTTTTCCGTGCAGATAATGCAATCTTGTCGCCAGCCGAGGGAACGGGTCTTGGGCTGTATGTTACAAAAACAATGGTGGAGCAGGCGGGAGGAACGCTGACGTTTGTTTCGGCAGAAGGTAAGGGATCCACGTTTACGGTGGAATTTCCTCTCTCGGGCATGGCGCCGCACAAGGGAACAAAGAAGCCGGAAACAGTTATCTTGATTTCTTAATAAAATGTATGACTGGACAAACAGGAAAAACAATCGCTGAGGAGGCTTTGCAGGAAACGCCAAGTATTTCTTGTGATGAATACAAAACGTTACTTGCAGATGATACTGAGCACGTCTTACTGGACGTTCGGGAGGAGGATGAATGGAATGCTGGTCATATTGAGAATGCTATGCATATTCCTCGTGGGTTTTTGGAGTTTAAGGTCGAAGAAGCGGTTCCAGACAAGGGGACACGCATTATTGTTTACTGTGCACGTGGCGGCCGCGCAGCTCTTGCGGGTCAAACGTTGCTGGAACTTGGATATACGCATGTTCAATATTTAGATGGCGGATACATGGGCTATTGTCAGTCGTGATGTTTTGTATGGGGCTCGGGAGAAATAACCTAACTTACAGTGGTTGTTTACAGTGTGAAGGCTGTTTCTCTCCCAAATTTGTGTTTTTTGTGGTAGATTCTGGCCACTATGGGAAAGCCGCTGTTGGAAGTGCAAGGGATTCGTAAAGCCTATGGCAAACAAACCGTTTTAAACGACGTGTCTTTTTTGTTGTCAGAAGGTCAGAAGATTGCATTGATTGGCAGGAACGGCGCAGGAAAATCAACACTTGTTAAAATTCTCACGGGCGACATTGAACCAGATGCCGGGAGTGTAACGATGTTTGATCGCACACATGTGGGTGTGGTGCATCAGCAAGAGGTGTTGCCAGATCATGTTTCGACGCAGGGATACTTGGAAACCGTGAGTGGGAAACCTTCGTGGGAGGTCAAAAAACGAGGAAGTCGATTTGGATTGCACGAGGCGCAGTTAAGCAAGTCGCCTGCGGCGTTGTCGGGCGGGTATCAGATGCGCGTTAAATTAGTAGCAATGTTTTTGCAGGAGCCAACGTTGTTGTTTTTGGATGAGCCAGTCAACTATTTGGATTTGCAAACGCTGTTGTTGTTGGAAAACGTGTTGGCTGATTACAGGGGCAGTTTTTTGCTGATTGCCCACGATCGCACGTTTTTGCAAAACACCTGTGACGCGGTGTATGAGATTGAACGCGGAAACCTCACCACGTATAACGGAGACGTACAGTCCTACCTTGCGTGGAAAGCGGAGCAATTAGAATTTATAAAACGCACAAACAAGAAGTTGTCGCGTGAGATCGTGCATCATCAAACGTTTGTGGATCGGTTTGGCGCCAAGGCGAGTTTGGCAACACGCGCACAAAATAAGATGAAGCATATCCAAAAATTGCGCTCACAGATTCAAAAAATCGATGCAGACCTGGCAACGACACGTATTAAAATCGCGTCGCCTCTCGTGCATCCAGGGTTGGCGTTACGCGTCCGTGATTTGGAGATTGGGTATCCGGGTCATTCGGTGGCCGCAGGCATTGGATTTGATATTCTGCGCGGTGAGAAAGTGGTGATTACGGGTGAGAATGGTCGCGGAAAATCAACGCTCCTAAAAACGCTCGTCGGAAATCTGGAGGCCATGAGCGGAGAGTATAAATGGTGGAAGCATGCCAATATTGGGTATTACGATCAGCTCACGAGTGCGTCGCTGTCGGATAAGGACACGGTGTTGTCGCATCTTATGGGCTGCGCGCCGGGAAATACGTCGAGTGAGCAGATTTTAATGATGGCGGGAAACTTTTTATTTCAAGGCGACGCATTAGATAAGCGTGTGCAGGTGTTGTCTGGAGGTGAGCGTGCGCGATTGGCATTGGCAGGTGTGTTGTTGCAAGAGCACACGGTGCTTGTTTTGGATGAACCTACAAACCACTTGGACGTGGAAACGGAAGAGGGGTTGGCGCTTGCGCTTAAGGCCTATAAGGGAACCGTCTTATTCGTGTCACATGCACGAACGTTTGTAAGCGCGCTGGCGGACAGGATTTTGGAGGTGCGCCACGGGTCGGTTCGCGAGTATATTGGGCCGTACGAGGAATACGTGCAGGATGTGGCAGAGCTTATGGAGGCAGAGTCTCAGTTGGAATCCGAGGCGACATTGGAGGACCCACTTGTTGAGCAAGACCGTGTTACGAGACGCCAACAGTACGAGCGCGCGCGGGAATTGCAGCGCTCCATTAAGCGACTCGAGGGCCAGATGGCCGTTTTAGAATCCGAGAAAAGTGCTATCCTTAAGTTCTTTTTTAACAATCCTACAGACTACGCACCAGCTAAATCGCAACGACTTGAGGAGATAAAATCAGAATTGGAACGCATGGAAAAATCATGGATGCGTTACCAAATACAATTAGAATCCGTACGACAGTAATATGAAAAAACAACAGATAATTTTAGCCTCCACATCTGCACGTCGGCGTGAATTGATGGAGCTGCTGCGACTCCCGTTTGAGGTGGTTGCGAGTGACTACGAAGAAGACATGGCATTAGACATGGCACCGGAGGCTCTGGTGCAGCACCTCGCGCTCGGGAAAGCACGGGCAGTTGTGGACACGGTGGGAGAGGGTCTCGTGATTGGAGGAGATACAATCATTGTTCTCGAATCGATGGTGATGGGGAAACCTCATACGCCAGAACGCGCACGAGAAATGTTGCGATTGTTGCGTGGTAAAACACACCAAGTCATGACGGGGCTGGCCGTGATTGATGCAGTCACGAATGAGACACGGCAAGCGGTCTCAATTACAGACGTGACGTTTACTGCCTATACCGATAAAGAAATTGATGATTATGTTGCAACCGGAGAGCCGCTAGATCGTGCCGGAGCATATGCAATACAGGGGTATGCCTCACTGTTTTTAGAGGAGATGCGAGGCGATTATTTTGGTGTGCTCGGACTCTCGGTTGTGGATCTGGCACGTGTGCTCAAAGAATTCGATGTGGATGTTTGGGAGGGGATCGCAGTAAATTAAAACGAGATCGCAAACCAAAAACCAGACGTTTATCGCCTGGTTTTTTTGTGAATCTTTATTGCTCCATGTTGGCAATCGCCCCCAAGAGCTGATCCATCTTGTCGTTCAGCGCCTTGAGTTGCTTTACCACCTCTCCGTTGTCGTTGGATGGGGCTGCGCTGCGGAAGCTCGGCTTCTCGTAGCGGTCTGATCGGTCAGAACGCTCAGGTCGATCATAACGATCGGACTTCTCAAAATTTGGTCGTCCACCGTCGTCCTTGCGGAAACAATCGCTGCACAATACAGGCTTCTTACCGTTTGGTTTAAATGGAACCTCACAGTTGGCGCGACATTCGACACAGGTTGCCCGGTGCATGTCTGGTCGTCCTCCACCGGATTGTCCATCACGCTTCCAATCGCCTCCGCCGTTGCCGCCGCGTCCTTTGTATCCACCGCCACTGCTTTTTCGCGTATTATTAAACATAGTCTGTAATTAGGAATCTGGGGTAAGTGTTGCTAAATCTAGGGTATCGGTAATTTGCACCTGTTTCACAAAGTCGTCTGCGTGACTGACCATGATCAAACATCCTTCATAGTCGTTTAACGCCTTGGCGATAATGGGCAAATGACGGAAGTTGATGTGGTTGGTAGGCTCATCAAAAATAAGGAGTCCCGGTTGCTGCAGCACAAACCGTGCAAAACAGAGTAAGCCTTTTTGACCTTCTGACAACGCGGCTACAGGTGTTGCCAATGTTTCGCCGTCGAGCAAAAAGCGTGCTCCTGTGCGACGTATTTCTTCATTGTCTTGCTCATCCATCATACTGGCAAGGGACGCATAGGCCGTCTCTTCCATGTTGAGCCCGGAGAAATCTTGCCGGTAATAGCCGACTTTGACGCCTTCGGTGATGATGGCGTCTGGGTTGGTACCCTCTGCCAAGCTGCGTAACAGTGTGCTTTTGCCGATCCCATTGGGTCCGGTAATGAGCAAATGATTCTTGCGACGCAGTGAGAGGTTAACCTTGGCGTGCTTAGCCTCATGATCGCGAATCACTTTAACGCCCGTGATGCGTACCACGACCTCGGACGTATGCTGTGCAGGAATAGTAAACGGTGGGATGGTGCGATCGTCGCGTTTGACGTCCACCATGTTGTCTTCCGCGTCGGCGACCTCGTCTCGTAATTTACTCGCAAGCTTTCGCATTTTTCCTCCCTTGTTGGCAAAGAAGTTGACTTTGTCCTTGCGATCCTGAATTGTCTTGAGTAACTGGGCATTCTTGGCACGGTCTCGCTCCACGCGCGCGGCAATCTCTTCTACCACGTCCGTGTAGTTTCCATCGTACTTTTCTACCTTGCCGGTGTACACGTCCAAGTGCAGCACACCTTCTGTAAAACTGTTTAAAAAGTCGGCGTCATGGGAGATTACGAGAACCGTCTTTGGGTACATGATCAAAAACGCCGTGAGGTAATTGATTCCGTCTTGATCCAGGTTGTTGGTCGGCTCGTCTAGGAGCAAAATGTCCGGCTCCTGAATCAATGCGTAGGCAAGAAGTAAACGCGCCTGTTGACCACCTGAGAACGTGCCAATGGCTTGATCGAGCGGCGCCGAGAGGTTGACGGTGCTCAGGACATCGGCAATACGCTTATCCAAGTTATAGGGAACCTCCTCAAAGGCGCGCGCAAAGTATTCACGCACCGTGTCGGTGAGGAGATCTCGCGCCATGACCTGCTTGGCAGTGGCGATTGTGGCACCAGAGGCTAAGTGAATTTGACCACGGTCGGGCGCCAGCTCACCGGTAATGAGTTTAAACAGGGTGCTTTTGCCAGCTCCGTTTTGACCCATGAGGGTTAATTTGGCGTCTTCTCGGACAGAAAAACTCGCCTCGTCTAAGATGAGGTTTTCTGAGCGGTAGCCAAAGGTGACTTCCTCGAATCGAACAACTACGTTTCCTTGTGCCATAGTGAAGCTGTGTATACCATGAATCTATTATTTTGGCTAGTCTTTGGGGGTGGATGGAGTTCGTTCCTCTCGTTCTGCCCATCTGTTGCCGCATAATACAGGATCCATAGCGGATTTTGTGTTGATAAGTGATTTGTCTGGTAAAATGAGGGTATTCATTTAATCCGCTTATGTCAGAACAAAATCCAGAGTTTGCCTATCAAAAAGAAGGTGTGTTGGGATTGATTGATCACTACCCAGCTGACACAAAAATTCATGTTTCTATCCCAGGCCATGGGGAACGGGATATGACCATGGGGGAGCTGGCGCGCCAAATAGAGACGTTGCAGGAGAGCGACGTGGGGCGGAATGCGATTCGAAAGATTGACGTGAGAATCCTTGAATAGGCGCATTTGCTCATAAATCGCTCGTTTTCACCCTGTTTGTGGACAGCACGGGGTTGACAAACGAGCGGTTTTTTGATATATGTGAAGGCGTCATTTGGTTGGCCAGGGAGCATAAAGCGACCTGTGTGGAGGCGAAAAATGCGGCAGTTGCGTCTGCTGAAGTGTACGACCAAGTATGAGGAAACCCCGTGGAGGAGGAACACGGAGGGCCTGAAAAAGGTCCTCTTGCCGCCGAAAGTGGTCTGGGACGGGGAGGTCGACGAGACCGAACCGAGCCCTGACGGGCGCTGGTTCTACGAGTTGCTGCTGGATCTTCCCAGCAACAACCAGGAGGCCGAGGGCCGTCGTCGTACCGGCTCGCCGGTTGATGGCGACGAGGACTACTCGTATGTCCTGCAGGAGGAGAAGATCGGCGGCGCGTGGGCCTACGCGGCTCACGTCGTCCCGTGGGCGCCGCCTGAGGAGGAGGCGACGGCGGACGACGACGGGGATCTGACCGACCCCGAGGCCGTCCGGAACGCTCAGGCGTTCCAGGACGCGATGGAGATCGCCCAGGCCTGAACAACGTGACCGCTCTGAAGACCGCCTCCTGGCGCTGCTTCGGGGCGGTCTTCTCATTTAGGGGGAATCTTATTTGCTATACTGCTTCCATGAACATCTCAAAAACCGATTACTTGGAATACACCTTTTGCAAAAAGAACCTCTGGCTCAAAAAGCACAAGCCGGAGTTGTTTGTTGGTGCGGAATTGTCCGAATTTGAAAAAAAGATTATTGAAGAGGGAAATCTGGCGGACCAAGCCGCCCGTAACTTATTCCCCAACGGCGTGCTGATAGAAATCGTAGGGCGATCCGCCGTGAAGCCAACGCAAGCACTTTTGTCCACGCATCCGCCCACAGTGTTCCAAGGAGCCTTTGTCTGGGACGATTTTTTTGTGCAGGCGGATATTTTGGTGTGGAATGCAGTTTTGGACGGCTGGGAATTGTACGAGGTCAAGGCGACTAATGATGTAAAACGAGAAGTACCGCATCACCACGTAAACGACTTGGCGTTTCAGAAGACCGTGATTGAGCGCAGCGGCCTTAAAATCGTTAAAGCAGGCGTAATCCACCTCAATAGTGAATACCGGCAGCAGGGCGAGGTCAACTATCACCAGCTGTTTGTGATCGCCGACCTGACAGACGAGGTACTTGCGGCAGAATTGGAGGTGCAAGAACAAATGATGGATCTTAAATCCTACTTGCAGATGGAGGAAGAAAAGGGGTGCGAATGTTTGTACCGCGGTCACAACGCGCAATGCACCACGTTTCGCTATTCCAACCCGCAGGTACCGGAGTATTCCGTTCATGACATCAATCGTATCGGCGGCAGTAAAAAGATTTTTTACGATTGGATTGATCGAGGTATTTACACGTTGGACGACATCAATAACCCACAGGTGCTCAAAGGGGCCAAGAAGGCGCAATACGATGCCTATACCACCGGACGACCACTTATTAATCATACGGCTATCTCAAAGGCGTTGGGGGCGCTTGTGTTCCCACTGTATTTCTTTGATTACGAAGGCTATTCGAGTGCCATCCCGCGGTTTGACGGGTTTGGCGCGTACGAACAAGTTCCGTTTCAATATTCTCTGCACATCATGCAGGAAGACGGCTCGCTGGAGCACCGTGAATTTTTAATTACCGAGCCCAAAGGCGATTTGACACGCGCGCTTGTAGAGCGGATGCACGAGGATTTTGACACGCAGGGATCGGTTATCTCATGGTATAAATCGTATGAGTCACAACGCAACAATAAACTCGCTGAGTTGCACCCGGACCATGCACCGTTTTTGGAAGGGCTCAACGATCGCATGTTTGATCTTATGGAAATATTTTCCAAAAATTATTACGTGGACGCCAAGTTTAAAGGAAGCGTGAGTATTAAACATGTGTTGCCGGTGTTAGTGCCGGAGCTCACGTACAAGGCGTTGGGGATTCAAAAAGGGGATCAGGCCGTGGAGCGATGGGAAAAGATGATTAACAAGGCAACGCCACAGGAAGAGAAAGAGGCGATTGCGAGAGATTTATTGGAGTACTGCAAGCTCGATACGTTTGCGATGGTGGAGATTTATCGATTTTTGCTGCGCGTGATCGGACGGTAGAGCTTTGCTATTGCTCCGCCGAGGATATGCATCTTCAAACACACGTGTTCTTGGGTTACGACAGGCTGGATGAAGAATGAATTAATTTGGAGTGTTCATATCTTGTCGTGAGGCGTATGATGAAAGTATACAGAGAAACTCAATCAATTAAGCCTTTATGTATGAAAGGATTTGTCACAAACATTGAGGTCGCAACGCTTACGAATACCGACTATCGCCGCGTTTTGTATACTGCAGAGCACAGTCAACTTGTGTTGATGTGTTTGCAGCCGGGTGATGAGATCGGAATGGAGGTACATACTCTTGATCAATTTATTCGCATCGAACAAGGGTCAGCTAAGGCTCTATTAGACGGGGTAGAACACACACTTGCGGCAGACTTTGCTGTTGTTGTCCCAGCCGGTACTAAACACAATATTATCAATACGGGTGATGGTGCATTAAAACTCTACACGGTGTACGCACCGCCTGAGCATAAGGATGCCATGGTGGAGCATACAAAGGCCGAAGAAATAGAAGAACATTTTGACGGAAAAACCACAGAATAACAGACAACCCCGCACCAGAGATGGCGCGGAGCTTGCTATAAGGGCCACAATCGCTGGGCTTTAATCGTTTTAAGGGTGTGCTATACTACCTCCAATCATTATTCTAACTATGAATCGAAAACAGATTGTTTTGAGCCTTTTTGCTCTCGGTATTGGTGTTGTTGGTCTGTCGCCGCTTTTGAATAGAACGGAGCTGGTCCATACGGCAGACGCGGCAGGAGCGTCGGAAAAGCACATACAACAACGCCTCTCAACACGGTTAGAGAAGAAACTTATTCGGCAAACACGTCGGCAAACACGTAAGAAAGTGACCGCTACGGCTCCTCTCGCACCAACGTTCGTATTAGATGGGGTCAACCTTGCAGACATGACACAGCAAGTAGCGACATCTTTTTTTGAGGTGTTTAACGGGTATGGAGTGGTTGAAGTAAACCCAAGTGCACAAAACGTCCATTTGCGACCCATGGCGGCAACGATGGCGGGAGAAACGCACGCGGGGCTCGTACGAACAGGCGAGTGGATGACGGGAGATTATCGCATTGCAACAACGATCAAAACAAGTGCACAGTTGCGGACGGGGTCTGCACCAAATCCTTGGGAGGTTGCTTGGCTCCCATTTGGCTACAACGAGGATGGCACATTTAAATACCTGATTTTTAAACCAAACGGATATGGTGTTGAGCTTGGAGAAGCTCTTGGCAACAACGCACAAAACTTTTTGTGGACGTCGGCCGTTGGTGCACAGAATTTTCCGATTCAAACGGCGTATGATGTTGTGGTAGAGATCCGTGGGTCTGTGATCACGGTATTGGTGAATGGATCAAACGTGTTGACCTATACTCAAAATACACGCGATAGACTCGATACGAATGGATATGTTGGATTCTATTCCGAGGATGCCGATGTGAGTTTTACCAATATCTCTATTACATCGCTGTAGGTTATGTCCGATTATTACCGAATCCCACGCGGAGCGGATTGGAACTACGGAGGCCAAAAATGGCGACTCAGTAGAAGCAAAATAGATTTGTATAAAGAGTGTCCGCGCTGTTTCTGGTTGGATAATAAAAAGGGACTCAAGCGACCGGCGGGGTATCCCTTTAATCTCAACTCGGCGGTGGATCAATTGCTCAAAACAGAATTTGATGTCCATCGTGCCGCGAGCACACAGCATCCCTTGCAAGAAAAGTACGGCCTAGCTATGAAGCCAGCTGTACACACCAAGATGCGGCAATGGAGAGAAAACTTTGAAGGAGTCGACACGGTCCATACAGCAACAGGGCTTACAGTTTGCGGCGCGATCGACGATCTCTGGGTAGATGATGCAGGCACGTACTACGTTGTGGATTATAAGGCGACGGCAAAATCGGAGCCGGTAACGGAGCTTAACGAGCCATGGCAGGATTCCTACAAGCGGCAGATGGAGGTCTACCAATGGCTGCTGCGTCACAATGGGCTTACGGTGAGCGATACAGGATATTTTGTGTATTGCACCGGGAAGCCAGACGAGGCTGCGTTTGATGGAAAGCTCGAGTTTGATGTCCATGTGATTCCGCATACGGGTAAAGCCGATTGGGTGGACGGTGTGTTGGAGGAGATTAAGGTTTGTTTGGAGGGGAGTCTTCCTCGTGAGGGAACGAATTGCGATCACTGCTTGTACAGGCGGGTGTTGCGATCCGAGGAGGAACAAGAGCAGGGGCGATTATTATAAATCATGTTTGGTACATTAGGTATGAATTACGTACGAGAGGCTTTACAAACGGGAATGCAAACGGTTAAACGGCATGCAATCTTTTTTTTGGCACTGTTTGGAGGTTTGTTGGCACAAGTCGCGTTTGCAAGTGGATCTGAATCAGAGGCAGGGCATGCGACGTTTGCGGTCACTATTCTGTGGATCGCTGTTTTGTTGATGTTGGCAAGGATTTCTGGCTTGGTAGAAAAAATCGGACAGCCCTCCGTGTTAGGTGAGTTGGTGTTGGGTGTTGTACTTGGCAACCTCGCGCTCCTTGGTTTTGATTGGTTTGAGCCGATGAAGCATGACATCATCATTGAATTCCTTGCAGAGCTTGGAGTGGTGATTTTGCTTTTCCAGATTGGGTTGGAATCCAATATCACGCAAATGAAGAAAGTTGGACTACAGGCGATCCTTGTTGCCGTTGTTGGTGTGGTCGTTCCATTTGTGTTGGGAACCTATGTTGTTGGGCCTTGGCTTTTGCCAGGGCTTGATTCTAACGCGTACTTGTTTTTGGGAGCAGCGCTTACGGCAACCTCCGTGGGTATTACGGCACGCGTATTTCAGGAACTCGGAAAATTGCACATTAAAGAAGCACAGATTGTTTTAGGCGCAGCGGTGTTTGACGACGTCCTTGGTTTGATTATCTTGGCGATTGTTTCTGCGATTGCTACCGTTGGTGCGGTGAGCTTTGGCGTAATCAGTCTTATTGCCGGAAAAGCCATCATCTTCCTTGTGGGAGCAATCGTGATTGGTCAATTTGCGGCTAAGTGGCTTGGCAAATTCTTCTCCAAGATTCACACAGGAATCGGCATGAAGTTTACAATGGCGATCTCCTTTGGCCTCTTCTTTGCCTTCCTCGCATCCGAGATTGGCCTTGCTCCTATTATTGGAGCGTTTGCGGCAGGTCTAGTGTTGGATCCGGTTCATTTCCGTTACTTTAAAGATCCGCATATTGTAAAGGATGTGAAGAAGATTATGGATGCAAAGGTAGACGCCGCGACGCGTACATCTGTTTTGGAAGCGATGGATAAACATGCAGACCGACACATAGAAGAAATCGTCGAACCTCTTGGATTGTTCTTGGTGCCGATCTTCTTTGTGGTAACGGGAATGACGGTAGACCTCACAACGCTTTCCGATGTTCGTGTCGTCCTTGTATCCCTTGCGATTACGTTGGTGGCGATTGGAGGAAAGTATGTTGCGGGTTTTGCAGCAGGGAAAGGAGTTAATCGATCGCTTGTGGGATTTGGAATGGTTCCACGTGGCGAGGTTGGATTGATCTTTGCGAGTATCGGTATAGGCTTAGGAGTCATTAGCAATGAGGTCTTCTCTGTGATTGTGATTATGGTGATTCTGACGACACTTGTGAGTCCGCCGATCCTTTCCTTTATGCTCAAACGCGCAGAAAAGTAACGGGTTGATTAATACAGGCTTTTTGGTTGGGTCTGAGAATACGTTGATTCTTATAAAGGAGTAGCCTAGAGGCTGCTCCTTTTCCGTTCCCAAATTCTTCGTTTAATACAAATAATGAATCGCCCACCGGAGACGAGCGACCTTTGCGGCGCTCGATGGCGAGCAATAGAGTTTGAGACATGTGAGGCCGGATGCTACCCCTGGGACTTGACCTCGTCAAAGAATACCCTTTTTGTCTGCGTGAGTCTTCTAGACCAGCGTTCTAAATCTGATAGGAACAACTCATCTCCAGGAAAGCACCTGAGGGGCACGATTAATCTCTCCCAAAGCCTACTCGGGAATCGCAGGATGAATGGGCAAGGAGATAGCGGTCTTCACATCCAGATTAGGTCATTAATTTGGCATACTTCATGAAGAATCTGTGCACACTCGCACCCGACGACCATGTTGTTATTTACGATACTGAAACTCACGACAATCCTACGAGAGGGCGATGATTTGCCCTAAAATAGGTGAGGACATTACTGCCCTTAAAAGAGGGATTCTCTTACGTTAAATTGGTCAATGAGAGCCCTACTGTCAATGGGAGATAAGAGGGGTAGGAGGTTAAACAAAACCCCCACCAATCGGTAGGGGTTTTTTAATACATGATTATGGTCGTTGCTTTGGTCGACGATCGGCGCTACGAGGTGCTGGGCGTCCCTGGGATCGAGAAGCTCCATAGCTTCCGGAACCAGATCCACCGGAGCGACCTTGTGGCCGTGAAGCTCCATAGCTTCCAGATCCACCGGAACGTTCCTGTGATCGTCCACCCTGGGATCCAGACTGGCTTCGCTTTGGATAGTTGCCTGTGTATCCACCGGAGCGTCCTTGTGATGGTCTTGATCCTCCACGACCCTGTGGGCCACGACGGTAAGATCCACCGCTAGAGGAACGTTGCCCGCTTGCAAGAGGCTTAATAGGGTCCATCGCCTCACCCGACGGGGACTTGATTGGTAACGTAACGTCAATTAACTGCTGAATTTGGTAAATTTCGCGTTTTTGGTCGGGACACGCAAAGGTAATTGCTTTTCCTGATTTTCCAGCACGACCCGTGCGTCCAATACGATGGACGTAATCCTCTAGTTGATCTGGAAGATCAAAGTTCAAGACAAGTTCGATATCTTTGACATCGATTCCGCGCGAGGCAATGTCGGTTGCCACGAGGATACGATATTTTCCGTTGGTAAATCCTCGTAGGGCACTTTGTCGCTGGCTCTGTGTTCGGTTTGAGTGGATCTCGTCTGCTGTATGTCCGAGGAGTCGAATTGCACGAGCGATCTTTTTTGCCCCGTGTTTTGTACGGCTAAAGATAAGCACGGTTCCTTTGTACTCTTTAAGCAGTCGTTCCATGAGGGCCATTTTGTCATCCTTATGGACGATAAAGACTTCTTGATCAATGTTTTCTGCCGTTGTGCCGGGACGTGTGACCTCGATACGCAAAGGAGACTTCATGTACTTTTGTGCCATGTCTGCAATTGCTTTTGGCATGGTTGCAGAAAAGAGCATCGTCTGACGCTGATCAGGTACACCTTGGAGAATAAGCTCTAATTGTGGGGCGAATCCCATATCCATCATACGGTCAGCCTCGTCCAAAACAAGAATACCAATGTTATGCAAATTGATGTTACCTTGCTCAATATGGTCAATGAGTCGTCCCGGTGTTGCAACGATTACATGTGGTTTTGCACGCAATTGACGAATCTGAGGGCGTGGGTTAGCACCACCAATCACAATGGCGGTACGAAGACCAGAGGCGCCGGCAAGCTTACGGATGGTCTCTTCTACCTGAATCGCGAGTTCTCGCGTTGGCAACAAAATAAGTCCCATCGTTTTAGACGCGGCGACGTGCTGCAATACAGGGATAGAAAAAGCAAGTGTCTTACCGGATCCAGTCTGGGCAATACCCACAACGTCTTCACCGGCTGTGGCGACAGGAATCGCTTTATATTGAATAGGAGTTGGATGCTCAAATTTGAGCGCTTGCAGCCGCTTGAGAAGGCCGGGTGTAATCCCGAGTCCATTAAAGTCGTGTTGTTCTAGTTCTTCTCTTGGCATGAAGGTGCAAGCATAGTCTGTTTTAACGAATCTGTCAAGCGATCATACGAGCATTTCCTCATTCTATCGCTTTTACTGAAGGAATGCGACAAAATGGAGAAATAAAACGGGGATAAATCGTACAGTTATCATAGCCAGAATCTGGTATTATAGGAAAAACGGAGGATGAAAGAGCACATTAAGCGCCTCACGCGCTACTATCAATTACGATCGTTTTACGAGAAGTACGAACGCTGGCTCTTACCGGCGGCTCTTTTAGTTGGAGTCGCGGTAGACTTTGTAACGTTTCGTACTATTCAAATCGGAACGGCCTTTCTTCTGCTTGGTTTACATGCGATTTTGGCGGGGGCAAGTATTGCCTATGTCAACGTGTATGGGGTAGGAAAAGTGCCAAAGAACCGGTTTACACGGTATCTGCGGCTGTTGGCTCCTCTGGGGATGCAGTTTAGTTTAGGTGCGTTGCTGAGTGCTTCGTTTATCTTTTATTGGTTTAGTGGATCGTTGTCTGCGTCTTGGCCACTCATGATCCTCGTGGTGTTTTTAATGATCTCTAATGAGACGTTGCGGGACTATTATCGTGAGCCAGTTGTGCAGGTGGGTGTCTACTATTTTGTTGTCTTGTCTTACTGTATTTTGGTGCTGCCGTTTTGGCTCAACTCTATTTCTGTGTGGGTGTTTGTCTTTAGCGGGTGTGTAAGTTTGATTGCAATGGCGTTTTATTTGCATAGTATGAATCGACATCTCAAACGGTTTCGCGTGCGAAAGAAAAAAATGCGTACGACGATTCTGATTATTTTTGCGTGCATGAATGGGTTTTATTTCCTCAACATTATTCCTCCGATCCCGCTTTCCCTTACCGAGGCGGGCGTATACCACTACATCGAATCGCAGACAGACGGATATCTGATGCAAGAAGAAGCAACGTCTTGGGTTGATCGTTTTGTACCCGGACAGGTGATTCATATACGACAAGGTGATCAGGTGTTTGTGTATTCCTCCATTTTTGCTCCCGGGAAAATCAATACTCGGATCGTGCACAACTGGCAACGCTACAACGAGGAGTCGGGCAAATGGGAGTCGCGTGACAAGCTTTCTTTTGGCATTGCGGGCGGGAGGCAGAATGGGTACCGGGGCTTCTCTCACAAGGCGCGTATGGATGCGGGTAAGTGGAGAGTGGATGTGCAAACTACGCGTGGGCAGACGCTCGGACGGATTACCTTTATGGTGGAGTGGGTAGAAGACCTCCCGCCGTTGCAGACTGTGATAAAATAGATGCACGAATACATTACTAACGGATATAAGTATTTAAAATTGTATGAGACGAATTTTGACATCATTCACCGCCCTTGTGTTTTTGATGACGGCCGTTGCTCCTGCCTTGGCGGGGCCAGACGTTACAGGCCCTGAGATTAGCGCAGTATCGCCGCTTTCCGCACAGTACACGGTTCCGCAAGTCTATTCTGTTTCTGCAGCCGATTCTGCCGGCGTGGAATCCTGTACGCTCCTCGTCTCAAGTACCTATGAGACACCTATGGCGTATGATTCTGTTACGGGGATGTGGTCGGTTACCTACACCTTTACAACGTTTCGATCGGCAAACAGTATTCGTGCCGTGTGCGTGGATACGTACGGCAACTCAACCAATGGGCCAAGCAAAATTATTTCCGTGTCCGACGCGCCCATTGTTGTACCGCCAGGTGACGGAACACCTGTGGGAGGCGATCCGATAACGATTGACGCTACGGAATGGCCGGCGGCGGATGTGATTGCAGAATCACCCGTACTGATAAAAACAGTCTGCCCGGGGAATGAGGATTTTACGCACCCTTGCCGCACTGTGTACTTTTTGGATCATGCGGGTAAACGTCATGCGTTTACCAACGAGAAAGCGTTCTTTACGTGGTATACCAATTACGATCAGTTGCATTTGGTGAATACCGCGGTCATGGCATCGTATCCGCTCGGGCCAAATGTGCGCTATCGTCCCGGTGTAAAGATGATTAAGTTCCCGTCCGTGTCAACAGTGTATGCGGTTGGGCGGTATGGATCGCTCTTTCCGATCGGTTCGGAGTCGGTCGCAGAGGAGCTCTATGGAACCAATTGGAATCAACAGATTGATGACGTATCGGAAGTTTTTGCAACCAATTATACAATTGATAGTTGGAATATGATCTCCTCTGCCAGTCAATTTGATCGATCAATTATGCTCAGTTCAGTGAACTCTATCAATGATAATTTAGGAGAGCCTATTTTCCTTGAGTAAAGGCAGCTCTCTTTCTACGCCCAATCTTAGAGATGTAGCAAAACGAAACACCCCCATGCGGGGGTGTTTCGTTTACTGTTTCAGAACGCTGAACTTTGTTTTTCCATCCTCAATGCCGATGGTAATGGATCGCGTAACAATACTGTTAGGACCCGTGCCGCCCGGGTTTGCTTTTATATAGCTGCCAATAATCACGTCTTTATCGGGATTGGCGATCACGGAGTTTTTGGCACTCACGGTGTCCTGAAATCCTTGTGCCATAAGTTGCGTATGAAACGAATCGCGTACCTCCTGCCAGGTTTGATCTGTGTAGCCAATCACCGTGTAATGACCCGCAACATCTGTGACGTTTGTTATGTTGCTGTCCACAGGGAGTTCCATACCAAGCGTGGCGTTGAGCTCTGCAACACTGTAGTTAACCGTATTGGTGGGAGTTGACCCGCTTGTACACCCAGCTCCCAAAAGCGCGAATGCAAAGAGGAGAGAGAAAAACCGTTTTGTCATAAAGAAAAAATTATTCTAATACCTAGATCATACGACATTGACCAACAAACACAACCCACTATGTATGGGCATGGCATGTGGATAGAATCGCAAACCTTTGAGACGCCATTGTGCAATGGGCGTATACTTTCTCTACGTTCATTCATCTAATGCGAGAAGTATGTCTACGTCAATTTGGTTGGGTCAAATCATTGCAATCTATTGTTTGATTGCGGGTCTCGGAATAATGTTCAATGCAGGTTATGTTGAGTCGTTTATTAAGGAAATAAGGCAGAGCCATATGGTGATGTATATTTCCGGGTTGCTTTCTCTCCTAATTGGCCTTGCGATTTTGTATTCCCATAACGGCTGGGAAGGATGGGCAGTGCTTATTACGCTTTTTGGTTGGATGGCCGTGGTAAAGGGTGTCTTTATTATTTTACTTCCTCATGCAGCAATTCGTGTGGTGCGTCTGTGGAAAAGCAGGATGATGCTTTTTGGCAGTGGCGTTGTGATTTTTGTTCTAGGAGCGATCTTCGGCGTGTTTAGTTTTCTTCTGTAGGTTTGCTTACCGAGTTTTTCGCGGACTGGGTTGCGCTCTGTGTTGGCGCAAGTTGGTCCGCGTTTTTGTTGGTAGATTCATTGGGTTTGTGACAAAACGGCCGAATAGCGGCGACGCTTTTTTTGACCGACTTGTTGCCATAGAGTCGACTAATAACGAGCCGACCAAATGCAAATTGAATGCCTGCAGACGTGGCGAGCCCGGTTGGTAGGTCTTTAGTTGTATCAAACTCAAGAACGACTCCTCCAAGACTTAGTAATTGTTCTGGTCGAAATGAGGACATGCTTGGCGTTGCGATACTTGCATGTACGTCTTGCAATGCATTGGTCGGCATGTGTGTCGGTGTGTACCCCCAGCCAGTTCCAAACGTCACCGTCTCTGCATCAACACGTAGCATAAGAGGTGGGTGGAGGAGATAGGGGATTTGACGTGCGATGACGAGAAGCGGAATTACTCCAAAGAATAGAATAACGACAACAGAAAGCAAAGACGGATGATCCGTAAGATCCTCGGGAGAAAAAATACGATGAAGAAAAAGGATCTCTGTGCCGAACCACAGTAGAATTGCCGCGCTCAATAAAAAGAAACTTGCAGCACGCCGTGACAAGTGAATTTCAAATGATTCTGCCATGTGGATATGTTTATAGGAATGTCTGATAGAATTTTAACACACAACCATACTGTATGACTCCCTATATTGCTGGCCTTACTCTCTCGATGATTGGAGATTTACTCATTGCGTTAATCGTTCTTAAGGTGCATCGTGATGTGCTCGCCGAAGGGAAAATCGGCAAGCGTACCAAACGTGATCTGCGTCGAGAGATGACGCTGGGTGTTACGGGCATTATCTTCTTTATTGTGGGGTATCTGTTGCAACTACTTGGATCTCGATAAAAATAAAACCGCATGACGCGGTTTTTTTTGGTTAGAGGGACGCTTATTTTGCGTAGTGTTGTTCTATAAATTGGCTTACAATTCCGCCTACGAGTAGGAGAGCAAGATAATACGTGAGCAGCTCCCAGAGATCCACGATAACAGCGGGGGCGATGGTTAGTAAGAGCACGGCGTACCAGGACACGATCCATGCAGAACCGACTGTAAACGCCCAGCGACGCAGGGAGCGAAACGTGCTTAACTTTTGCTTTTGATTATTACGGAATGATATGTCAAAAAGTCTTGGAGCAATATGAAAATTTAAGAACCATCCGCTAATGAGTAATACGATGAAGGTAGCACCTTTTGTAATAAAGATGGGATCCTGATTGTAGGTAGAGGTGAACGCCAAAAATATGGCAGCGTTACTTACAAGAAGAATAACAAATCCCATCCAAATAAGTTCAAAAATATTCTTTAATGATTCTGCCTCGTCGTTTGATATACGGAAGTCACGTAGAAACTGGAAAAATAATGCAAAGGAAATTGTGGCACCGCCAATACAGACACCGAGGCTCACGTAGCTGAGGATGGAAAAAATCGGAAAGAGTAGTTGGAGATACGGGATGGCAACGCTGGTGCCGGTGAAAAGTGCGAGAAAAAATGATGTTGTTGTAATGGCTGCTGAGATAAGACACCAGGTGCAGAATTTACGAAGCGTAATCACTTGGATGAACGTAAGATAGAGCGAAAAAAGGAATCCGATCGTTGTAAGAATGAGAAGTGTGGACGTAACACGGTTTACACCCGGCGGAATTGTGAGAGCGACACCGTAACCTGCCACGAGAATGCCGTAGTAGAGCATTCCAAGAAATTCAACGGGGATGCCGAGAAATTTGGAAAATGAACTTCCAGTGACGGCATGACAGTTACCTTTGAGTGGGCAAACGAGGGGGCGTGCCTTTGTTTTTGTGTAACGAATGTAAAACGAGATGCTAAATCCGCATGCGGCAAGGAGAAGGATTGTTAGATAAATTCCCATACGATTGGTTGAAGAATAGTCCTAGTATAACATGGTAAACGATAAGCCCCTGCACCAGGTCGGTGCAGGGGCTCGTTCGTTTTTGGGATGGTGATCTGGCCCATCGCGTCGGCCTCCAGGAGGTCGTCGACGCACTGCATCAGCTGTCAAGAATAAAACCAATCAAATACGGCTTCAATAGACACTAAAAAACAAAAAAAACCAGCAAATGCTGGTTTTTTTGGTCTACTTTACAAACGTATAGGAGATAGGTACGCCCACGGTGGAAGGATTAAAACTCAGGGTAAGCACCGTCCAATCCTCATTCACGGTGTAGGTATAGGCCATGTGTAATCCATTTGAATCAGAGCTCACCGGACCTGTTCCAAGCGGAGGTGTGGTGCCACTTGATTCCACCTCTATCCCTGTTGCTTGGCAGCGCAACGTGGTGTCAGATCCTGCGGGATAGACCTTGAGGGTGGCGACATTCGATGGAGGTGTCGGATTATTTGGATCCCAGGTAGCAAGATCTAGATCAACCTCTGATTTAAACGTTCCACCACCGTATCCAATACTTTCACATGTATTTGAGCTAGGAAATCCTGGGACGTTATTTTCTTTTAGTTCGGTTGTCCAATCCTCACTATAGGCACCGTAGCTTGTATTACCGAGCGAATTAATGGCAAAGGTTGTCTCTCGACCACTGAATGGATGCGTTTGTCCTGCAATAAGGACGGAGTCTAGGGTCCATGTTCCAATAAGTGCTTGGTCCACACCGTCAAAGTTTACGCAACTGTTCCAGGGGGTTGTTGCAAAACACTGTGCAAATGGATTGCCCGTCCAACAACCGGCGCCGACGAGCACAAGGGAGAGCGCAAGGGCTCCAAAAGCTTTTGAGAATATCATAGATAAGGATAAAGAATAGATTGAGTATAGCCGATACGGGTGCATGTTACAATGAAGTTAACTCTGTTCTGTGAGGCAGGTTTTGACATTGTCGGTTGTTAGGTAGAGGATAGAGAACAATTAACCAGTCACGTTCTCATAAAAACCATAAAAATATGAAACGCACAACGCGAGGTGGAATAGTGATGGCGGCACCGTTTATTCTTCTATTTCTTACACTCACAGGATACGCAATTACAAACTTTATGATTGCCGAGTTAGTGGGAGACAATGATCTCACGGCAGATTCGCCGGCGACACAATCGGAGGTTCAACCTGTGCAGTCACGGCTCGTAAAGAATGAGGAAACGGGAATGTTTAATCTCGTCGCAGAGGAACCGGGGACGGATTTACCAGATTCGTCTGGCGAGCATTCAACACAGGCGGCTTTAGGGAACCTTATAAACGTGATTCTCGGATTTGTTGGAGTGATTGCAGTCCTTGGCATGTATATTTGTGTTCCACTCGGTGTTTACCTGCTCGCCACAAAAGACAAACCCAAAAATATATGATGGAAGTAGAAAAGAAATTTCATTTAACTCCGGAGGAGGAGGCTCGTTTGATTGAGGGAGCGGTGCACATGTATACAAAAACAATATGCGATGTGTATTTCGACCGCGGTGTTGAGTTGTGCACTACGGATCGCTGGCTACGCTTACGTGATGGAAGATTTGAACTCAAACTCCCCATGCACGCGATTTCCGAGGGAAAGCCGAGTGTGGACAGATATCAGGAGATCGATAATGACGCAGAGATTTTAGAAGTGCTTGGGTTAGATTTGTTTGAGCTGACAGACGAACAGTTGATAAAGGCAGGATTTGAGAGGATTTCTGAATACAAGACAATTCGCACGAGCTACGAGAAAGAAGGATTTACCATTGTTTTTGATAAAATGGATTTTGAATTTCAGATCTGCGAAGTCGAGCGGGTTGTGGAAGAAGGAACAGATTTAAACATGGTTGCAGATCAGATATTAGACTTTGCAAAGAGACACGGTCTTGCAGAAAATCGTGTTCTTGGTAAATTACTTGTCTATTTACAGCAGCGAGATCCGGATCGATTTAAAGCGATGCAAGAGGCTGGCGTGATACCTGAATAATCGTATGACCACACAGGAACGTATTCAATCATTGTTGGAGGGAACAGATATTGTGCTCAACGGAGAGCATCTTTGGGACCCGCAAATTAAACAGGAGGGATTTTATAGGCGCGTGCTCACAAGAGCCAATCTGGGACTTGGAGAGGCGTACATGGATGGTTGGTGGGAGTGCGCGCAGATTGATGAATTTATTGCGCGGTTGATGAGGATTGATATCAGGACACGGCTCAAACGCGATTGGCCAACGGTGGCGATTGCCGTGGCGTCCGTGTTGATGAATCGTCAAACATCTAAACGAGCGTTTACCGTGGGAGAGGTGCATTATGACGCGGGAAATGATTTGTATCAGGACATGTTGGACAAGCGTATGGTGTACACCTGTGGCTATTGGAAGAACGCTCACAATCTAGACGAGGCGCAGGAGGCGAAGTTGGATTTGGTTTGTAAGAAGATTGGACTCAAAGCAGGAGACAAGGTGCTGGATATTGGATGCGGATGGGGAAGTTTTGCTAAGTATGCCGCGGAAACGTATGGCGCACATGTGGTGGGCGTCACGGTTTCCAAAGAGCAGAAAGCGTTGGCAGACAAGCGCTGCGCAGGGTTGCCGGTGGAGATTCGTTTACAGGATTACAGGGAGATCAATGAACCGTTTGACCATATTGTGTCGTTGGGCATGATTGAGCATGTGGGATACAAAAATTATCGAGCCTACATGGAGGTGGCGGCAAAGAATTTAAGGGAGGGTGGAATGTTTTTGCTGCACACCATCGGGTCGCTCAAGTCGGCCATCTCTACCGACCCGTGGATCGAAAAATATATTTTTCCCAACTCCATGTTGCCAAGTTTGGCACAGTTAGCAAAGGCGGTGGAGGGATTATTTGTGGTGGAGGACGTGCAGAACTTTGGAGCGGATTATGACAAAACGCTTATGGCGTGGTTTGAAAATTTCGACGCGGCCTGGCCACACATAAAGGATCAATATGACGAGCGTTTTTACCGTATGTGGAAGTACTATTTGCTCTCTTGCGCAGGGTCGTTTAGGTCACGCGATAATCAGCTTTGGCAGTTGGTGTTGAGCAAAGGGGGAGTGGAGGGTGTGTATGAGGCGGTGAGGTAGGGGGATGGGGGAAGGCTGGTGCTTGAATTTTGGCTAAAAATAGGGAAATAATTGGCATAGACAGAGCGAGGGGTTGACAAACTCCTCGTTTTGTGTTATAAAGGGTCCATCGCAAATGAGTGAGCCGCTCTGGCTCCCCGCGATCGACGATGGAAGAGGCACCCCGTTCGCGGGGCGTCTCACGGGGTGTTGGCGCAAGCCAGCACAGCCCAGCTAGTATTTGGAAAAATTGGAGCAATCCTAACCATTTACTAGTGATACAAAGGAAAGAAAGGAACGCGTCCGTGCTATTGGCGCGTGGGTACCTTTCCTCTGTATGGGCGATTCATATGCGACCAATCCCTCCCATCCGATTGGGTGAGGTCGCAACACGGGGGTGTGCCGGAGGCACGCCGGCGCACCCCCTTCTTTCCTCTCACGAGGCAAGCACGTCTTATGGGGCCTGGCCATGGATTTATCCATCTGCTGGGCCTTGTTTTCGTTTTGTTGTTGTCTATGAATAAGTGGCTCATTTTTTTACACAATCATTGCTATTAGAGGAAGATTTTGCTATCGTGCGGCGCATGGAACCAATCAAAATAGATAAAATGGTGTTTGGCGGGCAGGGAATGGGACGCTTGGAGGACGGCCACATTGCCTTTGTTTGGAACGCCTTGCCGGGCGAGGAGGTGGAGATGGAAGTGCTAAAAAAGAAACGTGGATTTAGAGAGGGAATCGCCCGATCCATCCTGACCGCATCACCTGATCGTATAGACCCAGTAGAACCGGGGTCGTATTTGTCCACCTCTCCGTGGCAAATGATGACGTTTGAAGCAGAACAGCGTTACAAAGTAGAGATGGCAAAGGAGGCATTGCAAAAACTGGGTCATATTGAGACGGCCACATTGCCGATTGTGGGAGACGAGCAGGCAATGTATGGCTATCGCAATAAAATGGAATTCTCGTTCTTTACCGAAACACGCGACACACCCATGCAGTTGTGTTTTTATGCACGCGGATCTCATCAAAAAGTGGCGGTGGAGGGAAGCGCGCTTGCTGAGCCGATTATTAACGAGGTTGCACACAAGGTTCTTGATTGGCTTATTGCACAAGAGGTTAATCGCCTCGATTTAAAAACGCTTATTGTGCGCAGTGACGGACAAGGCCAGGCCATTGCGGCGTTGTTTGTAAAAGAGGCGTTAGATGTAGATGTCTACCCTGAGCTCAGTGATACCTTTAAGGGATTTCAAATCTACTTCTCTAATCCCAAGAGTCCCGCATCGGTACCAACGGACTTGCTATTTTCTTGTGGAGATGATTCGCTCGTTGTCGATTTGAACGGTGTGCAATTGCAATGCGGACTGTTAAGTTTCTTCCAGGTGAATCAGCCGATTTTTGCTAAGACACTTACAGCTATTCAAGAGTATTTGGGACCCAATCAAGAAATCGTGGATGTGTATTCTGGTGTTGGATCGATTGGATTGTGCCTTGCGTCGTCGGCAAAATCGGTCACGCTTGTTGAGAATAATGCCGAGGCGTGTGAGTATACGCGGCAAAATGTGTCACGAAATAAAATTAAGAACGCAACCGTTGTGGAAGCTGCCGCCGAGCATGTGGTGGAAGAGATCGTGGGAGACCGTGTGATTATTTTAGATCCGCCACGCGCGGGTGTGCACGGAGACGTGATTGATCGACTGTTGGAGGTGCTTCCACCTAAAATTGTGTACTTGTCTTGTAATATCTCCACGCAAGCGCGAGACATTCAGCTCCTTTTGGGGTCGTATCGCGTGGTGAGTGGATCTTTGTATAACTATTTCCCTCGTACACCGCATGTGGAGTCACTGATGTTTTTAGAGCGGATCTAACCATGCTACAATAACAGCACGTAACCGAATCTATGAAAAAATCAACGTTAAAAAGTTTCTATTTGTGGGGAGGATCATTTGCTGTGTTGGCGTTACTAGTTTGGGGACTTGTGACCGTGAGCGGAGGGTACAATAGCGGAACGTTTACGGCCGTTCCATTAGATTTGTCTTCTGCCGCGGCATTTGAGCACACCAAAGGCCCTGAGGATGCGGCGATAACAATCGTGGAGTATTCTGATTTCCAATGTCCGTATTGTAAACAAGCTGTACCAGTGGTGGAGCAAATTTTGGCAGAATATCCGGATTCGGTTCGACTTATCTATCGTCATTACCCATTGCGACAGGTGCATCAACAAACACAACTCGCAGCAGAGTCGGCAGAAGCGGCGGGACGACAAGATAAATTTTGGGAGATGCATGATGTCCTCTTTGCAAATCAAGAACAGTGGTCTGGAAACTTGGGTGCCCGCGGGATTTTTGAGTCGTATGCAGAAGCGCTTGGGCTAGACGTAGATCTCTTTAAAACAGACCTGCAGGATCGTGCGTTGGCTGAGAAAATTCAAAACGATTACGCAAGTGGTAACGATGCAGGTGTACAGGGAACCCCAACGTTCTTTATTAACGGTGTTCAATTAAAGGCTTCGAGCTATTCAGGATTTGTGGCAGCGATTAATGCGGAACTCGCTCGGCTCGAGGAGGTTGCTGCAGCGACTGTGGATGCGGGTGCAAGCGCTGAAGATCCAGATACCGTAGGCACGGAACCAGTGACCGCGGAATAACATGTCATCAAAATTCACAACGTGGATTTCCCGAGGCCTCCTTGTGGTGGGGGCTCTTGGGTTCATGGACGCCACGTACCTCACGTTGAAGCATTACGCGGGGGAGGTGGTTGGCTGCACCATTACGCAGGGCTGTGAGATTGTGACAACGAGTGTATATTCGCAGTTTTATGGAATCCCAGTGGCGTTGTTCGGCGCACTCTACTACTTGACAATCGTTGTATTGATGATTGCGTATTTTGATCGAAAGAACGAGGTATTGCTGCGCATTGGCGCTTGGCTGACGTTTACAGGACTCGTCGCATCCTTGTATTTTGTGGGTGTTCAGGCCTTTATTTTGCATGCGTGGTGCCAGTACTGTATCGGATCGGCGATCTCGTCGTCCGTATTGTTCTTGCTTGGCATAACGTATCTTCTAAAACAAAAATCAACTTCTTAATTATGTTGTGGTATTGGATCCTGGGCGCATTGCTGGTCGTTATCCTTATGCTTGCCGTTGGTGCAGTGATGGCCAAAAAAACGGAATCTGTTTTGGTTGGGGAAGTGTGGGCTGTTTTTTCTCTCATTGTGTTTGTGGGCGTGTATTTTTTGATTGGCGCCTTGTTGCGCTAGCTGTCCACAGGGGGATTACAGATACATGGTCGAATTCGCTATACTAGATGCATAAATCTTGTATTTTTTTTATGGCTTATAACATTCCAAGTGGGCCGATCGGGCAAATGAATTCCGGTGGCGGACCGATGCGTACAAAGAAACAACCAAACATTTTGCAGGCGATTGCAGGTGCATTTATTGGCGTATTGCTCGTGTTGGGATCACCTGTTGCCATGTGGATGGCGGGGTCACAACATCGCGCCAAGGATTTTCAAGTGGCACAGCAGGTTGATTTGGATACGGTCGCGTCGGGTTATGTGACGTTCCGTGGTGCTCCGGAGTTGGTCACGAAAACAGCAAAAACTTGTTTTGACAGTGACTGTATCTATGAGCATGAAAGCGTCGAACGACTCGAGACGAAGCAGAGTTTAGAGTGTTCCAAGGACATTAAACAAGATGAGATGACACGCATCCTCTACCAGGACGGATCGGAATATAACGACGAAACCGGAGAGACCGTTCCGTGTTACCAGGTGGAACGTGATAGTTGGGTCGTAAAGACGGAGCATGTGATTGCTAACGATGTAATGGTTGGTTCCTTTACTATTACGCCAAACGAACGTGCAGAATACTTGGAGACCGTAGAGACGATCGATGAAACAGAGTTTGATCTTAACGACAAAGCGATAGCTCGAAGCGTATACACCACATTCCGTACGCCGGATATGCTTCTTGTTGCGGGTGAGTCGAGTGATGGTCGCGTTGTCATGCCAGAGAAGCGGACGTATGTGTTCTCGCAATATGATCATCCATTAACTCTGCAGAAACTCCGAGATATTGATAAAGAAAGTCGCATGATCTTGTGGCTCGTTACGTTTGCCATGATCTTTATTGGATATAGTATGATTTTTGGGCCGATTCAGTCATTGGCGCGTATAGCGCTCCATATTCCAGGGTTGGCACCAGTGGGACGAGCGATTGCACAAGGATCGCGTGCAATGATCGGTGTCCTGTCGTTTATCCTTGCGGTGGTGACGTGGGCGATTGTGTGGTTCTTTGTGACGATCATTCAGGTTTGGTGGCTGGGATTGATCGTAGTGGTATTACTGGGACTTCTTGGATGGTGGCTCTCAAAGCGTAAGAAGTAAGAAACAATAAAAAACAGCCCATTCGGGCTGTTTTTTATTTAAAGAGCTGTGTATCGTCGCCGAGGAGTTTAAACAAGGTAGACTTTTCTTTATTGGAAAGCGGTCGTGCTTGACCTTGTTTAAGGTGACCAAGTTTGATGTTCATGACGCGCGTGCGTTTGAGAGAGGTAACCTCATTGCCGAGTGTCTCAACCATTTTGCGAATTTGACGATTACGACCCTCAGTAATAACGATTTTAAACGCGTTCTTATTCTGTCGCTCTACCGTTGCTGCTCGTGTTGGTCGTCCATCGATAGGTACACCTGCGGCAATCTTTTCAAGAAAATCTTTTGTTAGTGGTCGTCGTACGTGAACGAGATATTCTTTTTCGTGACCTCCGATTGGTTTAAGAATCTTGTTCACAATATCCCCATCGTTTGTAACGAGGAGCAGGCCGGATGAATCTTTATCAAGTCGTCCCACGGCAAACACGTGCTCATGAAGACCAAGTGCACGAGGAAGATTCTGTGCGACATCATCAGAATGTGTAACCTCTACTCCACGTGGTTTGTGATAGGCGAGATAGATTTCATCTGTTTCTGGGTTGACGGGTGCGTTATTCGCAAAGACAATATCGTCCTCTCCAACGTCATCCCCCAAAACAGCGATGCGGTCGTTAATACGAATAGAACCAGCCTCTATGAGTCGGTCGGCCTCGCGCCTGGAACAGACGCCGTGATTTGCTAAATACTTATTGATTCGCATAAGGGAAGACCCTACCTGATCGTGAATGATTTGTCAATGATAGCATGGTTCTCCTATATGCGGGGCGCGTGTTATACTGAGGCTATGTCGTATCAAATTGGAATGGATATTGGTGGTAGTAAATACCATTTTCGGGCACAAACAGATCGTGGTCGTTTGGTTGATGTGGTCGTCCCTGCAAAAGGTCTTTTAACATCCTTGGAATCAAAAAAACTTGTAGCGGAAATGGATGCGGGCGTAAAACGACTCATGAGAACACTGAAAACGCGTGAAGTGCCCACGGGGGTCGCGATTGGATTGGCGGGGCTTGATTCATCGGAGATGACACGAGTCGTATCTCGTGCGTTGATGCAGAAACGTTGGTGGAAAGATGTAGATCCAAACAAACGTCTATTAGTGAATGATGTGATTATCGGCCTGCGTGCGGGCACAGACCGTGCTGCCGCGATCGCAATCGTGTCGGGAACGGGGTCCAATGGATATGGAATTGATCCGCGAGGAGACGAAGCATGGGTGTCGGGCCGTGGGCCACTTATGGCCGATGAAGGAAGCGCGTACGAGATTGGGGTTGCCTGTTTGCGCGCGGTCAGAAAAGCAGAAGACGGGCGAGGTCCTGCAACGCACCTGCAGGCAATGGTTTTAAAAAAATTTCAGGTGTCATCTACGGCTCAGCTCGTTCCATTGATGCATCAATCAGCATTTGATCGGCAGCATGTTGCCGAGCTCGCGATTCTCGTAATGGAAGCGTCGTTGAAAGGAGATAAGGTTGCAGAAGCGATAATAGATGTAGCAGCAAACGAGTTGGCTCTGATGGCGAAAACGCTTCACAAGCAATTACATTTTGGGGAAGACAAAGTTGATGTTGTGATGGTTGGTGGTTGTATTAATAAGAACGTAGAATTGCGGCGACTGTTTTTGCGCGCCATGAAAAAAGAATCATGGGCAAATCCGATTCCCTTGCTCGATGACCCTGTGTCGGGTGCGCTTCAACTCCTCCATTTCTAAGCCGAGCGATGTCTCGGTTTTGCGTTTATTAGAGAAATTGGATAAAGTCACCTTACTAACATCAGAAAACGCGTATGAAAACTACGGTCTTACAAGGAGATATTACAACGTCCGAGGCAAATGTGTTGATCGTGGGACATTTGGAGGATGGTGGAAAGCGATTGGGGGGTGCATTGGAATCGATAGACACCGCGCTCGGCGGAGAAATTTCTGCAGCGATTACGGCAAAGGAGATAACCGGAAAACTTGCACAGATTTTGCTTGTTCGCACGCATGGTCGGATTCAACCGTCGCACGTGATCGTGGTTGGACTGGGAACAAAAAAAGAACTGACTGTGGAGCGTGTGCGCCAAGCCATGGGATCGGCTTGGTCTAGGGTCATGCAATTGAATGTCAGTTCTGTGGCGGCTGTGTTGATGGGCGCAGGGAAGGGGGAGCAAGAGCCGCGTGCAATCGCACAGGCACTTACGGAGGCGGCACTGCTGACAAATTACAAATTTGATACGTGGAAAAAGAACGATGACACTAAAAAGACGATCATTGCCAATTTGACGCTCGTTGAAATCCTGCCAGCTCATTGCAAGCTTGCAGTGCTTGGATGCGCGGACGGAGAGGTTTTTGCACAGGCGACGATTGTTGCGCGCGACCTTGTGAACGAGGCGCCTTCACACATGGTGCCAATGGAGCTTAAGCGAGCGGCGGAGGCGATCGCAAAATCCTGTCCAGAGGTGTCCCTGAAGGTACTTGATCGCGCAGCAGCAAAGAAACGTGGCATGAATGCCTTCCTCGCCGTGGCTGCAGGGTCTACGACGGAACCGTATTTCTTGCACCTCACGTATACACCAAACAAACCAACCAAAAAATCTATCGCGCTTGTCGGAAAGGGGATTACGTTTGATTCTGGTGGTTTGTCTCTCAAGCCTGCCGATGGCATGATGACCATGAAATGTGACATGGCGGGAGCGGCAACCGTACTGGGAATTTTTTCCGCATTAGGAAAGTTACAGCCAACGATGGTGGTTCACGGGTTGATTGCGGCGTGTGAAAATATGCCATCGGGCTCTGCGTATCGCCCGGGAGATGTCGTGACGGCCATGAACGGGACTACGATTGAAGTTTTAAATACGGATGCAGAAGGACGGGTCACCCTTGCCGATGCGCTCTCGTATGCCACGGAATTGCGCCCAAATGCGATCATTGATTTGGCAACACTCACGGGTGCCTGTGTGGTGGCGTTAGGTGAGGAAATCGTTGGCGTCATGACGGACAATGAGAAGCTTGCAGAACGAGTGCTAGAAGCTTCGTATCAAGCGGGTGAGGAATTTTGGGAACTTCCCCTGTATCGAGGATACGAAGTACTGATTGAAAGTAAGGTTGCCGATGTTCAAAATATTGGGGTAAACCGATGGGGTGGAGCTTTGACGGCCGGTCTCTTCCTCAAGAAATTTGTGGACCCTGCCATTCCTTGGATGCACTTGGATATTGCCGGTCCGGCATTTGCTGAGCGTGAATACCTCTCGTATGTTCCCTATGGAGGGACGGGTGCTGGTGTTCGAACAGTATTGCAGATGCTCAAACAACGGTGGTAAAGGTTAACCCGCGCAATTGCGCGGGTTTTAGCTGAGTCGGAAGGGTGGAGTCGCGCCAACGAGTTGCAGTAAACCGGGGTCTGTGCACATGTGGTTGGTGACGAGATCAAACGCCTCCTGAAACGTGTCGACCGCGTAGGCTTCCTCGTTCCTTAGAATTCGACGTGGACGACCGCCTTCTAGAAACAAGACGAACCCCGTCGGTCGGTAGTGCTTCTGCCTGTGCGCCCCTACGTAGAGCAGGTAGATAGGCGCTTGCGTGACGCGATCGTCGTGACGAAGATGGACACAAACCCAGAGAGCGCGAATGGCACTGTGCCGCAGATAATTGAACATCCACTCCGCATCTACAAGCTCTGTGACTTGGTGAACATGTGTATTGCTGCTTGGCAATCGATAGGCGAGAAGTCCAAAGAGCTCCTGTCGCGCCTGGCTGTGCACGACGAGTCGAACAACGAGAACAACACACACGAGAGAACAGATAACGAATGTTCCTGCGAGATGCTGGATCTTAATCCAGTCAAAACACCATAGCATTCCCAGAACGATCATGACGCCGATCGCGGACAGTAATACGTCGAGCATGCCGTACAGGGCACGCGTGCTCAAGACACGTTCGCGTACTTCCTGCGTCCCCAGACAATCCAAACAGACAGGTGTCGCAATTTTCATGGGTTCCTCCAAACATGACGCCATAATTAAAGTACAAATTGAACGTCCTGTCAATGATACGACAAACAAAAAAGACGGTTATCCGTCTTTTTCTGTGTTTAGGCCTTTCCGAGCGTTTCTTTTCCTTGCTCCCAGTTGACGGGGCAGAGCTCACCGGTCTGTAACGCCTTGAGTACGCGGAGCGTCTCGTCGATACTACGTCCCACGTTATTACTGTGAATATTCGCGTATTGCAAGATGCCTTCTGGATCAATAATGAAGGTTCCGCGAAGGGCAATTCCTTCTTCCTCGATCAGCACACCATAGGCCTCAGAGAGCTCATGCGTCATGTCGCTCAACAGGGGTGTTTTAAGTTCACCAAGATCCTTGAGCCACGCTTTGTGCGAATGAACCGAATCGGTAGAACACCCGTAAACGTTGGTATTCAACGCCTCGAACTCCGCGCACTGGTTAGAAAATCCTGTGATTTCCGTAGGACAGATAAACGTAAAGTCGAGCGGATAGAAAAACAGAACAGTCCATGTTTCGCGCGTTCCACCAAGAGAGATTTTGGTAAACTCACCATTGCCAAGTACAGCGTTGAGAGTGAATTCTGGAGCAGGCTCGCCAACCTTGGCCGGTTCGTAGAAATAGAAGTCCTCGTTCGTTTCTTCTTCCATAGCTTGCATTGTTAGGGTTTTTTAGGATAGCATAGGCACTATCAACATCATATTACTCTATTTGTATGAATCGTTTCAAGTTATTAGGGGTAGGAATCCTTGGCCTCGTACTATTGGGGGCAGGTTGCGGAACGTCTTCAAAGGGAGCTGTATCCGTTATTGATCAAGATCCAAACGCCACAACCACCGCGGGAGGGTATTATGAGGAGGTGCAGACTGTTAAAGGCGTTCACACGACGGTGCGACCGACAGATATTCATACGAGCGGACAAACGGCAGATACCTTTCCTATTCTGGATCACGCAGACTTTGTAACCGTGGAGGAAGCAGAGGCGGAGACAGATTATTTTGACGAGCTGTTTGGGTACGCGGTCGAGACAAACGACGGGCCACGATTCTATTCTAGTCAGGTACTTGCTTGGCATAATATTGTCCATGATACGATTAACGGCCAGGATGCTCTTATTACGTTTAGCCCGTTGACGGGTACGGGTGGCGTCTTTGCTCGAGCAGGGGGAGAAAATTTTGCGTTCAGTGGTCTTGTTTGGAATAACGATGCGTTGTTTATGGATACGGAAACAAAATCCCTCTGGAGCGCATTGTTGGGTGAGTCGATTTACGGAAAACGTGCAGGGGAATCCCTTGTCCGTATTCCGTTTGAGGTGATGACGTGGAGTCAGTGGAAAACGGCGCATCCAGACGGTAAGGTGATGTCCGCAAACACAGGGTATGAGCGACGTTATAATTTGAGTCCGTACGGATCCTATTTGCAAACGCGATCAATTTACTTTGCGCTTTCTTCCCCTTACCAACCAGCACTTGAGCCAAAAGCGGTGATAAACGGTGTCACGATAGATGGATTCTCTAAGGCGTATCAGGAAGGGCCAATCGTCCAGGCGGCCGATCGCGTGTTGAATGACTTTATTGGAGAACATGCAGTTGTTGCGTGGGCCGACGCACAGAATGTGATTCATGTGCATGAGCGAACAGAGGAGACAGTGTTTGTAAAGATTAAGGGAGTGGAATTGGTAGATTCAGAGGACCGTGTATGGTCACTGACCGAGAACGGCGACCTTGTAAACGGAGATCAAACGTTTGCCTCGTTAGCACCAACCAGTACGTTCTGGTTTGCTTGGAGTGCAACACATCCAGACACGGATTTATACGCATACGTCATTGGCAAGGGGCTCGTAAATGGGCCGTATGAGTTACACGAAGGAGAGGGGGTTAACTTGGATGACGGGACAACAAAAATTGAGGTGGGAGACACATCCAAACTTGCTCCAGTAATTGAGGGAGTTTCTAACTAATGTCTGCAACGCTTTACATGGTTGCAACACCGATCGGGAACATGAAAGATATTTCTGATCGTACACGGTCGACGCTCTCCAGCGTCGACGTTGTGTTTGCGGAGGATACGCGTGTGGCGCAGTCGTTGTTGCAAAAACTCGATATAAACACGCCGGTTGAACGGTACGATCACCACAGCCACGATCGTCAAAGTCCTGCCGTGCTCGCATATTTACAAGGTGGAAAAGATGTTGCCTACGTGTCCGACGCAGGAACACCTGGAGTGGAGGACCCGGGCGGACGACTCGTAGAGGCCGTCACGCGTACGTTGCCAGACGTTGCTATCTCACCGATTCCAGGCCCGTCGGCGATCATGGCAGCGCTGTCCGTGAGCGGATTTCCTGCAGATAAATTTGTGGTCATGGGATTTGCTCCAAAGAAAAAAGGACGTCAAACATTTTTTGACACGCTCGCCCAAACAGAGGGGACCGTCGTCTTGTATGAGGCAACACATCGCATTCAAAAAACGATCGAGGAAATCGCAACAAGACAGCCCGATCGACCGATGTTGATTGCACGGGAGCTCACAAAAAAGTTTGAAACGCTCTTACGCGGCACGGCGCAAGAACTTGCTGTACGGTTGTCCTCAGAAAATACAAAAGGAGAATTTATCGTCGTGGTATCATAGAGACGCTATGAAAACGTTTTACATCACAACACCGATCTATTACGCATCAGGGGATCCACACATTGGGCATGCGTATACAAATCTTATGGCCGATATTACCGCGCGCTATCATCGCATGGCAGGTCATCCGGTCTTATTTGTGACGGGTACCGATGAACATGGAATGAAGGTACAGCAGAAGGCACAGGAAGCAGGAAAGTCACCGAAGGTTTTTGTGGACGAGATTGCGGCAAAATTTAGGGAGCTTACTGACGTGTGGAATATCACGAATGACGATTTTATACGGACCACGGAGGATCGTCACAAAGAAACGGTTGCAGTGTTTTGGAAACGCGTTATGGACGCCGGATATATCTACAAAAAGTCTTACGGTGGTCTCTATTGTGTCGGGTGCGAAGCGTTTAAAACGGAAAAAGATTTGGTGGAGGGAAAATGCCCAGATCACGATGCAATACCGGAGCCACTGGAGGAGGAGAACTACTTTTTTAAGCTTTCGGCATTCCAAAAACCATTAGAGAAATTATTTGATGAAGGTGATGCGTTCGTAACGCCGGTAGATAAACTTAATGAGATGCGTCAAATCCTTACCTCTGGTTTGGAAGACATATCCATCTCTCGATCAACAGAGAAATTACAATGGGGTATTCCGGTTCCAGGTGACGAGTCACAGGTGCTGTATGTTTGGTTTGATGCGTTAGTAAACTATATCTCTGCTCTTGGATTTGGACGTGAGGAAAATCGCATGAAGGAAGCATGGCCAGCCGACATTCATTTTGTCGGTAAAGAGATTAATCGATTTCATTCTCTATTGTGGCCTGCTATGTTGTTGGCTGCCGGTTTGGAGCCACCAAAACAGATTGCCGTACACGGATGGATTACGGTGGATGGAAAGAAGATGAGTAAGACTATTGGAAACGTTCTTGACCCATTTATGCTCGTAGAGGAGCGCGGGTTGGAGGCGATTCGTTATTTTATGACGCGTGAAATTCCATTTTATCGCGATGGCGATTTTTCCTTTGCACGTTTTGAAGATCGATACAATAATGATCTCGCCAACGAACTTGGAAATCTGTTGCATCGCGCAGTTGCTATGACGGATCGCTACCTTGCGGGCGTTGTTCCGGCACGTGCAGATTATGACGTTGCGTCTCATTGGACGGCGTACCGATCGGGAATGGAGAATTTGCGATTTGATGAGGCGCTTGAGGCTGCATGGAAATTTGTTCGAGAGCTGAATAAATATATTGATACGAAGGAACCGTGGAAGCTTGGTAAACAGGAAGATAAAACAAGCGTTTCGGAGGTTTTGTATGTATTGCTCGAGTCACTTCGACAACTGGGATGGATGCTGATGCCAATTTTGCCCGAGACGTCGATGCGGATCTTTGAGGCGGTTGGGACGAGCTTTGAGGAGCAGGCACAGTTTACGATGTCCGAGGCGGCAAAGTGGGGAGGACTCAAGCCGGGGCTTTCTGTTGTTCCGGGTGAGCCATTGTTTCCACGTCGAGAAGTCGTCGTTAATAACGCTTAGTTGTGGAAAATCTTTTTGACATTGTTGTCTTGGTCGCGATTGGAGGATTTGCTCTCTATGGATTCGCCGTTGGTTTTGTACAGGCGTTGACGAGTCTTGTGGGGATGTGTTTTTCTATTCTTGTCGCCACACGAACGTACCAGGGAATAACAGCATGGATCTTGCCTGAGGCACTCTCAGATCGGTTTGGTGTGCAACTATTTGTGTTTTTTCTTATCCTCATCTTTATTACCAGTCTCGTAAATATGCTTGTACGCGTGGTGGACCGTGTGTTTCATGTGGTTGCTATTATTCCGTTTACAAAATCATTGAATCGATTGTTGGGCCTGATTCTAGGTTTGTTAATTGGAATTTTGACGGTCACTGCGCTCGTGTTTGCCGCAACACAGTTACCAGGATTACCGGAAGCATTTCAACAGGCATTAGATGCGTCAATAATTGCGAGGTGGTCATTCCTCTTGTCGGGGGTCTTGGTTCTGTTTTTTCCTCAGGCGATCGATCAGGCACGAGAGGCTGTGGGAGTTTAGGTGTGGATAACTTGTTGACCTACCGTCAGGTTGTGGTAAGCTTCATTTGTTGAATAGCTTATAGCTCCCGGCAGTTAACCGGGGTTCAACAGGGCGGCTATAGAGCACCTGGCAGTTAACCAGGGCCCAGAACGCACAGGCGTTCTTTTTTGTTATACTAAGCTACCTATGATTGATACACATTGTCATGTTCATTTTCAGGCGTACGAAACGAATGGCGCCGAGGTGATAAAACGCTCTCAGGCACAAGGAGTTGAGATGATTACCATTGGCACACAGTCCACAACATCTAAAGAGGCGATCGTAACGGCAGAGTCTCATGAGGGGATCTGGTGCACAGTCGGGTTACATCCAAGTCACACACACCAACACACCCTTCACACCGATCAGAATGAGGCGACTGAGGGACAGGTAGAAAATTTCAACAAGGAATATTATCGCGACCTGATTCAACGCTCAAACAAGGTCGTTGCGATTGGGGAGGTTGGGCTAGATTATTTTCGCGTATCGGATGAGGTAGCAGCTGACGTCAAACTCACGCAAAAAATTGAGCTTTGGAAAGCTATGGAGTTGGCGACAGAGACGGATCTTCCTCTTGTTTTGCATATTCGAGATGCCCATGCAGACATGCAAGCGCTCATTCGCGCCGCACAAGAGAAGCGGATGATCTCGCGAGGGGCGGTCATTCATTGTTTTACGGGGACAACGGAGGAAGCGCGCGCGTACCATGACCTAGGAATCTACACCTCGTTTACCGGTATCATTACGTTTAGGGATAAAAAACACCCGGATCAGCTCACGCCCCTCATGAAAACGGTGCAGGAGTTACCCTTGGAAATGATGATGATCGAGACGGATTCACCGTATCTAGCACCAGAACCTCACCGAGGAGAGCAGAATGAGCCGTGGATGGTGCGATTTGTCGCCGAGAAAATTGCAGAATTAAAGGGAATTTCTGTGGAGGAAGTAGATCGAATCACAACAAACACAGCAAAAACATTTTTTCAACTAGCCGAAAGGTCATAAGAAATACACATGTATTGGCAAATTTCTATTGACCTATTCCGGTTCGCGTAGTACAATCCGCGCGTCTTTTTAGTCACATGTGGCCAAGTCGCTGTATGGAGAGCCCGGTAAAACGTGGAAATACGCCGCCAGATTCAAAGAAACCTGACGCCTACTACGTTCGACTCGCTCTCCGTATAGCCGCAGACTTTGGTGTCTCGATTGCCGTTCCGGCGCTTGTCGCTACATATGTTGGACAAAAATTAGACACACGGTTTCAAAGCCATCCCTGGTTATTGATTGCGTGCCTCGTTGTCGCCTTTACCCTGACGGCCCATTGGCTGGTTAAAAAGGCAAAAATCTATCAGAACATGTACGAAGCGTAGATATGCTACCTCCACTTTCTGCAGAACCTATTTTCTATCTTGCAAGCATGCCAATCACCAATGCGATGATTAACGCATTAATTGGTGTTGTTTTTTTTGTGATTTTGGCGCTTGTCTTGTCTCGGAAACGATCCATGGTTCCGCGGGGCATTCAAAATGTTTTTGAGTCAATACTGGAATTGGGATTGTCGTTTGCGGAACAGGTGACCGGAAATCGAAAGACGGCAGAACGATTCTTTCCGCTCGCGATGACCTTGTTCCTGTTTATCTTATTCTCGAACTGGATTGGTTTGTTGCCTGGAACAGGATCTATTGGGGTGTTTCAGTTGCACGCAGGGGAGGTTGAATTGATTCCTTTGTTGCGTCCCGCGAGTTCGGATCTCAATATGACGCTTGCTATGGCCGCGTTATCGATTCTCATGACACATGTTTTTGGTGTGATGGCGATTGGCGTTTGGAAGCATGCGAATAAATTCATTAATCTTCGCGGAATTTTCCATGCGTTTAAAAAAGGACCCATGGCCATTCTTGTCTCATTGATCGAGTTTGGCGTCGGGTTGATTGAGTTGGTGGGAGAGGTGGCTAAGACGCTTAGTTTGTCCTTGCGATTGTTTGGAAACGTGTTTGCGGGAGAAGTTTTGCTCACGGTGCTCGCGGGGCTGTTGGCGTTTGGATTGCCAATTCCGTTTTTGTTCCTGGAATTGCTCGTGGGTGTCATTCAAGCAACCGTGTTTGCGGTGCTTGTATTGGCATTTGGAGCGGTGGCCACGATGTCACCACATGGAGACTCCGAGGAGGCGCATTAAGATCTGTATATTGAGAGGGAAATCTCACTCTCAATTCCAGTTCTTAATCACACTTATTCATTCGTTTATCTACGTTGTATGGAAGGACTCGATCTTTCAACAATTGCAAAAGCAATTACAATCGCATTCGGATCATTTGGACCCGCAATCGGAATCGGTATCATTGGTGCAAAAGCCATGGAGGCAATTGGTCGCAACCCAGAAGCATCAGGAAAGGTGTTTGTTCCTATGTTACTCGGTATGGCGTTCGCAGAAGCCGTTGCTATCTACGCATTGATTATTGCGTTTACCATCTAAGTGACCTCAGAGCCCGCAAGGCGGGATTCTGGGCAGAGAAAGTGACCCGTGCGCTTGTTCTGCTCAGAAGAGATAAGACTACTTATGGAACTACCTATTTTACACATTATTGCAGAGACGTTTATTCAGGTGGCGCATGCGTCAACGACTGTCGCGGAATCCGCGGAGGTGTTGGATGTGGTCAACCAAGGGTTTGTAGTGGCGACAGAGGTCCCTCATATTGCAGAAGGGGATTTATTAGGATCGTTTGGGATTGACCTCAAGTTGTTTCTTGCTCAGCTCGTGAACTTTTTGGTGGTGCTGGGTGTGTTATGGATGTTTGCGTACAAACCATTGCTTAAGCTCATGAAGGAGCGCACGCAGAAAATTGAGGAAGGTGTTAAGCGTGCGGATGAGATGGATATGCGTATGAAGGCGCTTGAATTAGAACGAGATGAAGTATTGGAAAAGGCACGTTTAGAGGCACGAGAAGTGGTAAACGAAGCTGAGAAGTTGGCTGTAGAAAAGGCAGAAGCACTCGTGCAACGATCAAAAACGGAGGTAGGTCGCTTACTTGAAACAAGTAAGAAGCAACTTGGCGCACAAAAAGTTCAGATGATGCGAGAGGCGCAGGAGGAAATGACAGCCCTTATCCTTACCGTCGCTCAGCATGTTACCGGTGGGGCGATCGACGAAAAGGCTGCGGCAAAACAAACAGAGAAGGCACTGACAGATGCCATGAAGAATCTATGAAAGTAACTGTCGAAGATTACGGTCGTCTGGTCATGGAAACCTGTGGAGCATCTGCTGGAACGCAGCTCGACAAACGACTTCAGGAAGTATTACAACTCATGCGGCTGCGTGGGGACGAGCACCTCACTCATCGATTGGCAGGTGCGGTCACGCGTGCGTGGGAGCAACAAAATGGTGGCACCGTGTCCATGCAGATGGCAACAGAAGACGAGAAGCTCGTGCAATCTATTGCAAAGAAACTCAAGCGTCCCGTGGAAGACATTCGCGTGCTCATTGATCCGACGTTAATCGCTGGCGCTCTGGTACGAGTGGGAAACACGGTGATTGATGGGACCGTCGCAGGTCAGTTCGATAAGTTGAAGCAACATCTAGCAACATAAGGTATGGCAACGTCAAAAACGGTTATTCTCGAGTCGCTCAAAAAACAGCTTGAAGGATTTTCTCCAAGTACAGAAGCCGTGTCCGTAGGAACGGTGATTGAAGTTGGAGATGGAATCGCACGTATCTCTGGTTTAGAGGAGGCACAGGCGTCCGAGATCGTGGAGTTCCCAGGTGGAACCTATGGGGTATTGTTGAACTTGGAAGAGGATTCCGTGGGTGCGATTATTTTAGGGGCGTATCGTCATATTAAAAAAGGTGACACCGTTAAGCGCACGGAGCGTATTTTGTCGGTTCCCGTGTCTGAGGAGATGATAGGGCGTGTGGTGGATCCACTGGGAGTTCCAAAAGATGGAAAGGGTGCCTTGCCACAGGATCACTTTGAGCCGATCGAGAAAGTTGCACCGGGTGTTATGACACGTCAGTCTGTGCATGAACCGCTGCAAACAGGTATCAAGGCTATTGACGCTATGATCCCAATTGGCCGTGGCCAGCGCGAGTTGATTATTGGTGACCGTCAAACAGGAAAGACGGCTATTGCTATTGATACAATTTTGAACCAGAAGGGACAGGGCGTTGTGTGTATTTATGTGGCAATCGGACAAAAAGAGTCAAAAATTGCAAAATTGGTAAAGCGATTGGAGGACGCGGGTGCCATGGAATACACGATCGTTGTTTTGGCGGGAGCATCTGACCCATCGGCGCTTTGGTATATTGCGCCATACGCAGGTGCGTCGATAGGAGAGTTTTTCATGAACAAAGGCCAAGACGTGCTCGTGGTTTACGACGATTTATCTAAGCAGGCCGTGGCGTATCGAGAAATTTCTTTATTGCTACGTCGACCACCAGGACGCGAGGCCTATCCTGGAGATGTGTTTTACCTACACTCTCGTCTATTGGAGCGAGCCGCAAAGTTGAATGATAAATACGGTGGAGGATCCATGACCGCCTTGCCAATTATTGAAACACAGGGAGGCGATGTGAGTGCCTATGTGCCTACCAATGTGATTTCTATCACGGACGGACAGATTTATTTGGAGTCGGACCTTTTTTATAAGGGTCAACGTCCTGCGTTAAACGTGGGATTGTCCGTGTCGCGTGTGGGATCGGCAGCGCAAACGAAAGCAATGAAATCCGTCGCAAAACAGCTGCGTTTGGACTTGGCACAGTATCGCGAGTTGGAAGCGTTCTCGCAGTTTGCGTCTGATTTGGATGAGCAAACACGTGCATCTATTGAACGCGGAAAGCGAACAACAGAATTGTTGAAGCAAGGACAGTATGTGCCGTTGTCCGTTCCAAGTCAGGTGATGTCTATCTTGGCCGTAACAGAAGGTTACTTGGATGCTGTTCCTGTGGAGCGTATTCAAGAATGGGAGACCGCTTTCTTGGGGTATATGTCCACCATGCACGAAGACCTTGTTGCAGAAATTGCAACCACTCTTAAGTTGGAGGATGACGTGAAGGAAAAACTTGTTGGCATTATTGAAACATTCACTCGTGACTTTGTAAGCGCGTAAAGGGCCATCTATGGCGATTAATAAAAAAGTCATCCAACGACGCATCAAGACGGTCAAGAACACGCGTAAAATCACTAAAGCGATGGAGCTTGTCTCCGCAGCCAAGATGAAGCGTGCAACGGAGGCCGTGATTGGGAGTCGACCGTATGTAACGCACCTGCGCGAGCTTGTGCGAGAGATTTCGCATCGGACGGATGTCTCGGCACATCCATTGCTGCACAGGCGTGAGGGGCGCGAGCGCATTTTACTCATCCTTGTGATGAGCGACCGCGGACTTTGCGGCGGATACAACGTGCAGATGGTTCGCAAAACTCGTGCTTTTTTGGAGAAACATGCAGAGGGTGTGGAGGTTGACATCGTAACGGTTGGGAAGCGTGCCGGTTCTGCTGCACGACAGCTCAATCTCAACATCATCGGCCACTATCCAGATATTTCCGGAAGTCCAAAAGCCGAGGATGCACGACCGATTATCAAGCTTGCGATGGATGGGTATATGAGCGAGACTTATGATGACGTGTTCCTCTGTTATACCGACTTTAAGTCAGCGATTACGCAGACGCCACGCATTATGCCGTTGCTGCCGCTTGCAAAGATGTTCGAAGATTTTGGTGAGGTTCCAGAGCATGTTCTAGACACCCAAGAGAAGCCTGTGGTGGAGACGGTTACGGAGCCACCGGAGTTCCTCTTTGAACCAGACGCAAAGCAGGTCCTCAACCGCGTTTTGCCTCGGATCGTGGAATCAATGCTTTATCAGGGGATGCTGGAGTCATCCGCAAGCGAACACGCTGCCCGTATGATGGCCATGAAGAGTGCCAGTGAGGCAGCGGAGGAGATGATCGATACGTTAACGCTCTACTATAATCAGGCTCGTCAAGCTGGTATCACCCAAGAAATTGCGGAGATTTCCGGAGGGAAGGCCGCACTTGAATAACGCGTATGAATGGAAAAATTGCACAAATCATTGGTCCTGTGGTCGACGTCTCATTTGCAGACGCGGCATTACCAGAAATTTACACCGCGCTTCATATTCAACATGAAGGTCAGACGCTTGTGTTAGAAGTTGCGCAGCACATTGGAGGAGATGTTGTTCGCACGATTGCTATGGGACCAACAGACGGATTGGTTCGTGGACAGGAAGTTGTGAACACAGGGGCTCCTATTAGCGTACCTGTAGGTCCAGAGACCTTGGGACGCATGTTTGGCGTGACTGGTTTGGCGATCGACGAATTACCAGATCCAAAGGTCTCCATGCGTATGCCGATTCATGCAGAGGCGCCTGCTTTTACGGAGCAGACAACAGAGGCAGAAGTTTTGGAAACGGGTATTAAAGTCATTGACCTTATCTGTCCGTTCTTGCGCGGAGGAAAAACTGGTTTGTTTGGAGGTGCAGGTGTGGGAAAGACCGTCGTGATTCAGGAGCTCATCCACAACATTGCAAAAGAGCACGGAGGATACTCGGTGTTTGCAGGTGTGGGAGAGCGTACGCGTGAAGGAAATGATCTTTATCATGAAATGAAGGAGTCTGGCGTTTTGGATAAGACAGCGCTTGTGTTTGGTCAGATGAATGAACCGCCAGGTGCTCGTGCACGTGTGGCACTCACGGGTCTTACGATGGCGGAATATTTCCGTGATCAAGAAGGACGTGATGTGTTGTTGTTTGTGGATAACATTTTTCGCTTTACCCAGGCGGGTTCTGAGGTGTCTTCGCTGCTTGGACGTATTCCATCTGCGGTGGGATATCAGCCAACCTTGGCACAGGAAATGGGACAGTTGCAAGAACGCATTACTTCTACGAATAAGGGATCCATTACGTCTATCCAGGCGGTCTATGTGCCAGCGGATGACCTTACCGACCCTGCGCCTGCGACCACATTTGCCCACCTGGACTCCACGGTTGTATTGTCACGTCCCTTGTCCGAACTCGGTATTTATCCTGCGGTAGATCCGTTGGACTCCACGTCGACCGTGTTGGACCCACAAATAATTGGTGAGGAACATTATCGTGTGGCGCGTGGTGTGCAACAAGTATTGCAACGGTACAAAGACTTACAGGACATTATTGCGATTTTGGGAATGGATGAGTTGTCTGAGGAGGATAAACTCGCTGTGTCTCGTGCTCGAAAAATTCAAAAGTTCTTATCTCAACCGTTCTCCGTGGCAGAACAATTTACCGGAAAAGTGGGTACCTATGTGCCGCTTGCAGAAACGATTCGCAGCTTTAAGGAGATTTTAGAGGGAAAGCATGACGCCATCCGTGAAGAGGCCTTTTACATGAAGGGCAGCATCGATGATGTGTTAAAGGCGTAATCTATGGCAGCCAAGATTCAATTCTCCATTGTGACACCAGAGAAAACCGTTCATCAGGCGGAGGTTGATTCGGTTCGTGTGACCACGACCCTTGGAGAAATTGAAATACTTTCGCAGCATATTCCACTCGTGGCAGAACTCAAACCGGGTTCTGTGGCGATAACGGATGATGGTGCAGAGCGTTTGATTGCGGTCTCAACGGGATTTGTGGAGGTCCGACCAGACAATTCCGTGATTGTGCTGGCAGATACGGCAGATCGCGCAGAAGATTTGGATTTGGCGGCGATCGAGAAAGCACAAGAGGCGGCAAAACAGGTTATGGAAGAGAAACAAAATGTAGATGAGGAGGCCTATGCGCACGCGGCGGCTTCCTTGGAACGCGAGCTGGCACGGGCGCGTGTTGTAAGAAAACAGACCCGTCACTAGGATCAAAAAGCTAATAAACACGGTTGATACGCCGTGTTTTTTAGGTATAACCTTCTTTAGTCGACAAGGTGGACAGTGGGGTTCGTTGTGACTCGGTGAAGGTTGTTCGAGGGGAGTTAGACGAGCATTTCTGTACTATGGGGTATCCGAGGCATGAGTAGGATTCTGTAGGGTACCCGGTGGATGACATCGCGACGCGCAACCTGGCTCAGGATGTGCACGACAAGACGGTGATGGGTGAACGGATCATGGGGTGGATCCAGGCGTGCATCCAACTGCACAGTTGTCGCCAGATCGTGATCACGCTAAACGCTGGCGACCTGAGGAGTGAGTTCCGGGCCGCGGTGCTTTTGTGAATCGTGAAACAGTTTCCTCAGCAGCTAGGCATCACTTTTGTGAGTGTGAACGTCGGAGAATACTCGGCGTTCGAGACACGGGACGAAGAAACGCAACAGCATAAAATGGATCTTTTGCGTGCAGCCGAGCAGGTCTCACAAACATATCCTGACATGGAGGTCAATTGATTCTTGTGCACATTGAAGATGATCAAACAATCTCCTTTGAAGACGTGGGGCGAGAGTCAATAAACACCCAGTTCTCCTCCATTCAAGATTCGATCGAAGTGTAATTACAAAGCAGGCCGAGAGGTCTGTTTTTTATAAACTCGCCGTGATTGACAAGCGTGAAAGAAAAAGGTATAGAAGTGGCACCCAAGCGCAACAAATGCGTATTGGAACGGTGGAGTTGCGATGACACTGGGAGACTTGTTGAGGGATTTGCAGGAGATCGTGCGCCGCGTGCTCAAGAACGCAAACGCGGTGGGATCAAGGTTCACCCGGTACGCAGAACTCAAGGAGGAGCTCCTGGCAGCTCTTCGTGCGGAGCTGCGGATCGGGTCTATCCAAGAGGCACATGCGTTGCCTGTCACGACCACGCTGAGCGATCAGGTGGCCAACTTGTTTCGTTCGCTGAGTCGTTACGCTGCGGCGCTCTAGAAGCAGCTCGTCCCACCCCCACCAACCGCGAAGGAGCGGACATGACAAAAATGGTAAGAGAGGCGCTGCGGCGCGCAGAACGGATTCAGGGGATCGCCACCGACTCAAGGGCAGAGATCCCGATGGGGTGGGAAGACGCGCTCGCTGGGCTGGTGGATGACCTCATGGTTGCCATCTTCCGTCAGTGTGGCGTTCGTGATGCCGACGCGTTGACGGACGACCAGCTGGGAGAACCTCTTGACGAGGACTCGAGCCTCGCGTTCGACGCGCTCGTTACCCATGGGCAGAAGGTGACGCCGAGCAGGCTCTCACTTCTCTCGGCTCCGATCCGACCTCCCCGAGGCTGGAGGCCATGATCAACATTGAGGCGTGCTCGCCCGACAGGTTCTCTGTCGGCTGCGAGTGCGCTCATCTTTTTAATTGACGAGGCCCAAAATCCTCTATACACTGCCATTACTATGCGTATTGGAAAAGACATTTTAAAGGAGGAGGGACAATTCTGGGGGAAAGCGATTGCGGAGGAGATTGTGCGGCAGCGTCCAGATAAGGATGTGTATGTTGTGTCCTCGGGAATTAGCCCCTCAGGGCCTATTCATTTTGGAAACTTTCGGGAAATTGTGACGCAGTTTGTGGTCAAACGAGAACTGGAGAAACTGGGTAAGCGGGTGCGATTTGTGTTTGTGTGGGATGACTTTGATGCCATGCGCAAAGTGCCGGCGGGAGTTGGAGAGGAATTTGTAGAACATATCCGTAAACCGTTGTCGCGTATCCCGTCGCCCGCAGGTGAGGGAACATGGGCGCAGATCCATGAACAGGCATTTGAAAGAACATTACAGGAGTTTGGCATTGAGACGGAATTTTTGTATCAAACAAAAACGTACGAGCAGGGAACCTACGATACATATATCAAAACGGCTTTGCAGAAGCGTGAGGTGATTGCGCGTATCTTGTTGCGTCACATGTCGGATAAGGCAAAAGCCACCAAGGAGATTAATGAGGATGCGTTTGTGGCGTCCTATTATCCGGTTTCCATTTTCTCTACGTGGACCGACAAAGACACGACGGAGATCCTTGATTATGATGGAGAAAATCAACTCACGTATCGCTGTTTAGAAACGGGGAACGAGGAGACGATCGATCTTACAAAACAACATCAACTCAAATTTGCTTGGAAGACCGATTGGGCCATGCGATGGGCAGTGATGGGTGTGGATTTTGAATCAGCTGGTAAAGATCATAATTCGCCAGACGGATCCTTTGACGTGAGCTCGGACATTGTGCGTGAGGTGTTTGACGCAGAGGGCCCTATTGGACTTGCGTATGAGTTTATTGGCATTCAGGGATTGGGCGCAAAAATGAGTGGATCTAAGGGGAATTCGGTGACGCCTGGTCAACTCCTTGATATTTACGAGGTTCCGTTGTTGCTGTGGTTGTATTCACGTAAGCTGCCATCACAGCGATTTGATTTAGCCTTCAACTCAGAGATTTTGCGTCAGTACAGCGAGTTCGACAGGGAAGTAGAGTTGTTGCGAACGGGCAAACTCTCCGATGTGCGGGTGGAGGCACTGCAGATTGCCGGTGCCGATAGCGCACCTTTAAATCCTATGCCATTGCGACAAGCAATCGCGTTGGGACAGATTGTGCAATGGGATACAGAGAAAGTTGTACATATGCTTACGGCGCTGCAGATGGTTTTTGACCGTGCGAGTATTGAGTCGCGACTTCTTAAGGCGTGTGCGTATTTGGAGACGTACAATAGGGAGGAGATGGTTGCGCTACGTGAGGGCATGAACGAGGAATACACATTGACCTTGTCAGATGATCGAAAGGCCGTCGTTGGCCGGTTGCGAACGTTTTTGGAGAGCGGGGAAAATCGAATCTCAGCGATTGAGAAAGAAATGTATGAGATTCCAAAGCAGGAGGGAATGGATGAGAAAGCCGTAAAACTTGCCCAGCGTGCATTTTTTACGGACGTCTACAACCTGCTTATTGGAAAAGATACCGGTCCGAGACTTTCCACGTTCCTGTGGGCGGTTGATCGGCAAAAAGTGTTAGAACTGCTAAACGTGTAGTTACCATACAAACCATAGATCGAACGTTTTGAGATTGGAGAAATGACTTACCTGCTAAGGGATCACAGTCTATGGATTAGCATGATGACCTCGCGCGTTAAGTGTATTTGATGGGAATAAAACAATGCGATAGCTTGCCCATGATCACGCACGATCATGAGGAAAGAGATTTGTGCTAAAATGGTTCTATGACACGCGCGGAAAAACAAACGGCCATGGAAGTTATCCACAGGGAGATTGAATGCCTCACGGCTTCTTTTTTGTGCGAGGAGCGAATTCGCACGCAGATGCTCCCCGTAATAGGGGAGGGGTCGCTTGACGCGAGGGTGATGTTTATCGGCGAGGCACCAGGGAAAAAAGAGGCGCTTACAGGCAAGCCGTTTTGCGGTGCATCGGGAAAGGTTTTAGATCAGTTGCTCACAGATACGGGTTTATCACGTGAGTCCGTGTATATTACAAATGTTGTAAAGGATCGACCGCCAAAAAATCGCGACCCTAAGCCCGAGGAGATTGAGCTCTATGGTCCGTTCCTTGATCGTCAAATTGCGCTCATACAACCAACGGTTATTGCAACACTTGGCCGGTTTTCTATGGAATATGTGATGCGTCGTTATGGTCTTGAGGAGCGGTTGGAGACAATCTCTGGGCTTCACGGAAAGCAACATACTCTGAAAATGGAGTTTGGTACCGTCCACATGCGCCCGCTCTACCACCCAGCTGTAGCCGTGTATAATCGAACCAGGTACAGTGAACTCTTGGCAGACATGCAGTCACTTGCCGATTTTGAACAACCAGCAACCTGAAGGTATGCCAAACGGATCTGTGGAAGTTATTTGTGGAGGAATGTTCTCGGGGAAAACCGAGGAATTGTTGAGGCGTATTCGTCGGGAGCAGTACGCTCGACGGAAAATTCAATTATTTAAACACGGACTAGATCAACGCTATACGGAGGGCCATGTGGAATCACACTCTTCTTTAAAGCTTCCCTCGGAGGAGGTTGCGACAGCTCAGGATCTGATTCGGCAGGTCAAGGAGGAGACTCGTGTTGTTGGGATCGACGAGGTGCAGTTCTTTGACGACGAGATTGTGGCGGTTGCCAATCATCTGGCGGACCGTGGGGTGCGGGTGATTGTGGCGGGCCTTGACACCGACTATAAGGGCGTGCCGTTTGGTCCCATGCCACATTTAATGGCTATCGCCGAGGATGTTACAAAAATTCGTGCCGTCTGTGTATTGTGTGGCGGGCCTGCAAGTCGATCGCATCGACTCAGCCGGGAAGGGGACCAAGTGCAGGTAGGCGCGACGGATGTTTACGAGGCGCGGTGCCGATCCTGTGACGCGCTCCATGTGTGTCCTGTTCAATCAACTACAACTTCTTATGAAACGACTCATTAGTATATTCCTGTTCATTTTCTTGTTGGGCGCTGGCTGTGTATCACCTCCTCCAACGTCGACCGTTGCGAGATCTTCTTGGTTTTTGACGCGTGCTGACAACCAACCGCTTTATGCCTTCACACCCTATTGGCAGTCGCGTGTGGATTTTCCTGCTTACCCAGAACGTTCGCGCGTGGATGGCAATGATCGTGTGTGGCTGCAAACAGTCCCAGAGCCCGTGCGTGTAGACAATTATACCTACAAGGAAAAATTTACGTACTATCCAGACGAGGATTGGATTGTGTTTGATACAATCATTTTTGATAAGAAGGCCACTATGCCATCCAACGCCGAATTACGACAGATCGGCAATAACACTATTGGGGTCATTCCAAATGGCAACGGCGTGTTTACCATGTTTTTTTTACAGACAGAGTCTGGACTATTTCAAATCATCCCCTATTATGGGTCGGACGTAACGGAGCAACAAATGGAGGAGGTGATTGGACAACTGGTGGATAACACATGATGCTGCATTTTTTAGGGAGGCGATATGCTGTCTGTCCGCGCACAGCGTTTGATGAGCGGTATATTTGGTTAGAAGGGGAGGCGTGTCACATTGTGACGCCGGTTACACAAGAGGAGCACGTGCAGCGTTGTGTGGATCGATGGGTGGAACGTGAGGCAAGGGTGTACCTCACGCAACGTGTGCGCGCGTTGTCGCAAGAGACGTCCTGGCATGTTAAACGGGTCTCGTTTAGACGGCAGTCGACCATTTGGGGAAGTTGCAGCAGTGCCAAGAATCTGAGCCTCAATCTGCATTTAATTCACGTCGATCCATTGTTGATTGACTATGTGTTGATTCACGAATTGGCGCACACTGTGGAGATGAATCATTCTCGTGCGTTTTGGAGACTAGTTGGTCAGTATTGTCCAGAATATCCACAGCGGAAGCGAGAATTGGTGCGTGTTCATCGAGAAATCAAAGAGGAGGCGAACATGGTCTAAATCGATCGTTCTTGTGTTAAAATAGGCCCATGTCAAACGTCTTAGAGGGATTAAATGAAGAGCAAATTGCGGCGGTGACCCATGCGTCAGGGCCGTTGATGATTATTGCCGGCGCTGGAACGGGCAAGACGACCGTCATGACCCGCCGGATCGCGTGGCTCATTGAGCAGGGATTGGCGGAACCGGACCAAATTTTAGCGCTGACGTTTACGGATAAGGCAGCCGCCGAGATGGAGGAACGTGTGGATCTCCTGTTACCGTATGGGTATGTCGACTTGTGGATTTCTACATTTCACGCGTTTTGCCAGCGGATTCTACAAGAGCACGGTCTTGATGTTGGGGTTGCGCCAGACGCCGATCTCCTCAACGAGACGGATGCCTGGTTGTTGATGCAAAAGCACTGGGACCGATTTCATCTCACGTATTACAAACCGCTTGGCAACCCAACAAAATTTTTACAGGCGTTGCTGCAGCATATCTCGCGATTAAAAGACGAAGGTGTGATGCCATCCGATTATCGACGACACGTTGAGTCGCTCGTGGATGTGGAGACAGAAGAAATGCGTCGACTGTTAGAGCTTGTGCATGCGTATGAGGTGTATGAGTCAATTCTTCACGAGGCACACGCGATGGATTTTGGAGGGCTGATTCTGTATGCGCTTGCATTGCTTCGTGACCGCCCGCTTGTTCTTGTGCAGTACCAACAACAGTTTCACTACATTATCGTGGATGAGTTTCAGGACACGAACTGGGCGCAGTATGAGATTGTGCGATTGCTTGCCGCCGCCAGCCAGCAAGTCGCCGTCGTGGGGGATGACGATCAAGCGATTTATCAGTTTCGCGGGGCGTCTGTCGCCAACATTTTGGCATTCGAAAAAGACTTTCCCAATACCGCTCGCGTGGTACTCACCAAAAACTATCGAACGGTGCAGCCTATTTTGGACAAAGCCTACGATTTTATTGTACAGAACAATCCGCACCGACTAGAGGTCTCTTTACAGGCGACACATGGCCTTTCAAAACAACTCATAAGCCAGGTAGGAGATGAGGGAACGGTCAAACACCTACATGCGAGAATAGTGGAAGCGGAGGTACAGATGGTGCTGCGGGAAATGCTTGCGCTCAAACAATCCACGGATTGCGATTGGAGCGACATGGCTCTTTTGGTGCGAGCGAACAGTCATGCTGAGCCGTTCTTGGAGGGGATGGACACTATTGGGATTCCGTATACGTTTTTAGCTATGCGAGGGCTGTACAGAAAACCCGTGGTCTTGGACGCCATTGCATTGTTGCGGGCGATTGACGATCCTTTTGATGCACCAAGTTTGTATCGCGTTTTCTCACATCCGGTTATTGGTATTCCTGAGCAGGACTTATTGGTACTCACGCATACGGCAAAGAAAAAAGGAATGGCAATAATGGACGTGTTGCAACTGTCAGATGTCACTATCTCGTCTGAAGGTGTTGCGCGATTGAGCGAGTGGCAGGAATTCTTTTCTTTGATTCGTGCCTCAGCAAAACGAAGAAACGCCCTGGAGGTGCTTGCCGAAGCGTTGAAGAAATCCGGCCTTTACGGATCAATCTTGCAGTTAGATGAGGCGCAGCAACTTGAGCAATCAAGCTACCTACAGCAATTCTACGAACGTGTACGGCGATTTATTCAAACGTATGCGCACGGAAGCCTTCATTTATTTCTCGAAGCATTCGCTCTTGAGCAGTTAGCAGGCGAGGAAGGGAGTCTTTCTCTGGACCTTCAGTCCGGACCCGATGAAGTTCGCGTCATGACGGTGCACGGGTCCAAGGGATTAGAGTTTAAGTCTGTATTTTTGTTAAACATGGTGGATCGAAGATTCCCGGCGCAGCATCGACAAGATTCTTTACCTATTCCCAGTGGATTGATCAAACAAGCGCAAACAGACGGTGATCCGTTTTTAGAGGAAGAACGCCGATTGTTGTATGTGGGCATGACGCGCGCTAAGGAGCGACTGTATTTGACGTCGGCAGATGGCTATGGCGGAGCGCGGCAAAAGAAGCTTTCGCGATTTATGATGGAGATGGGGTATGAGAAGCCGGATCTTGCGCAGACATTCCATGGAGCATCCTTGGAGACTTCTCTGTCTGTAGATCATGTTTTTCTCTCGGGAGCCAATTTACCTGTTCCTTCAACGTTTTCGTTTACGCAATTGGTGGCATACAATCATTGCCCGCTGCAGTATAAGTTTGCGCATGTGTTGAACATTCCAACCTTTGGTGGACCGGCACTTAGTTTTGGAAAGACGATGCACAATACGCTTCAAACGTTTTTTGAGACGTTTCTTGCCATGGACGCGTCTGAATCGAGTTGTTTGCCGATGACGGAAGATCAACTTATAAACGTCTATAGAGAGAAGTGGATTAATGACTGGTATCAAGACGAGCGGCAGCAAGAGGGTTATCGACAGCAAGGAGAGGAGAGCCTACGGGCGTATTATCAGATCATTCAGGAACATCCACCGAGACCGCTTTTTTTGGAACGCGGATTCACCATCAAAATTGATGACATTGTGATTCGTGGTCGCGTGGATCGAATCGACGCAATTGAGGGAGGTGTAGAGATTATCGACTACAAAACAGGCACGCCAAAAACAAAAAAGGATTTGTCCGCCACGGACAAGATGCAGCTCATGCTGTATCAGTTGGCGGCAAAAGAATTGTTTGGGTTGGAGCCAAAGCAACTCACGTTTCATTATCTCCAGGACCATTCTCATGTGTCCTTTTTGGCAACCGAACAGCAACTGGATACACTTAAGCAACGAATACGAGAAGAGGTGACGCAGATTCGTGCACGGAAGTTTGACCCTACACCGGGCTTCATGTGTCAGTACTGTGACTTTAAAGATATTTGTCCATTTAAAACTCTATGAAAAAACCAGAACGGTTGCTCGGCGATTTGCTTGGTGGTGCCTTGCAACGCGCAGGGATTATGCAGCAGGTGGGCGCGGCAATTATCGTAGAAGCGGCCGATCAATCTTTGGAGGAACTCTTTGATACGGGAATTTTAGAATACGCCCGTTGCCGCGCCTATCGAGACAAGGCATTACTAATCGCCTGTCGTCATGCGGCGGTAGCTCAAGAGATCAAGCTGCGAAAAACAGATCTCATTGCCGCTATCACTCGCCGCGTGCCGCGTGCCGATGTTTTAGACGTAGAAATTGTTCATCGAACGTCGACCAATAGAAAGGCCGCGTGGTATGATTCCGAATAAATACGACACATGCCTCTTCGCAACATCCTTTTCTTTATTGCTGTTGGATCACTCCTTGCGCTAGGAGGTCTTGTTGGGATCGTGTTTGCAGTGTCACCGTCGGATCTTGCTTGGTGGGGGATGCTTGTCTTTTATACACTTGTTTTTTTGGTTGTCTTTGGTGTTCTGACTGTTTTGGGAACCGTTGTTCGTGTAAAGATTTTTCATGCCGAAGTGCCGATTCGCCAGCTCACCCGTTCCTTTAGACAGGGAACCTTTATAGGAATATTGGTGTGTTTGGCGCTTCTTCTCTCTCATTTGCAATTGTTAACAACGTGGAGCTTACTTCTTTTGATCCTAGCATTAGCCTTTTTGGAGCTCTTTTTCCTTACATCCCGATCGCGTGCAACATAGGGGAAGATTGTGTATACTCAGGGCTGTAAAACAACAGGGGGACGTTGTCGTTATCCCTTTTTTCGTATCTCATGTTTAAGCAACTTCTTGGAAAATTTTCAAAGGATTTAGGGATTGATCTTGGCACGACCAATACGCTTGTCTATTCCCAGGAAAAGGGAATTGTTATTAATGAGCCTTCGGTTGTGGCGATGAACTCGCGTACCGGTCAGATTTTGGCCGTTGGTCGCGATGCTCGTAACATGATCGATAAAACGCCACCACATATCTCCACGGTGCGCCCTCTTGTAAAAGGGGTTATTTCTGATTTCGAGGTTACGGAGAAGATGCTTAAACATTTTATTGATGTGGTTCATTCGGAAACATTTACGTTTGTTCCCCGCCCACGTGTTGTGGTGGGTGTTCCGTTAGAAATAACGGAGGTGGAACGAAAAGCTGTTGAGGATGCGGTTTTGTCTGCGGGTGCACGTGAAGTGTTTTTGGTAGAGGCACCCATGGCGGCGGCAATTGGTGGACGTCTGCCTGTTATGGAATCCGTTGGAAGTATGCTTGTTGATTTAGGCGGGGGTACCACGGAGATTGCGGCTGTTTCCTTGGGCGGTGTCGTGACGTGGAAATCATTGACAATAGCAGGAGAGGAATTGAACAAAAATATTGTGCAATACGCCCGTGACACGTTTAACCTTTTGATTGGCGACAAAGTGGCAGAAGAGATTAAGATTAAAATAGGATCTGCCGCAACGCTCAGTGAGCCGTTGGTTATTCCTATGCGAGGTCGTGATCTCATATCGGGGTTACCTCGTGAGATTGTCGTGAATGACACGCAAATCCGAGAGGCAATGAGTCGATCCATTAAATTTATCATCGATAATATTAAGGCAACGCTTGAGGTGACGCCCCCAGAGTTGGTGGCAGATATTTATGAACGTGGTCTTATCCTTGTAGGTGGTGGCGCATTACTCACAAACCTTGATGAAGCGATCGCTAAAGAAATTCAGATTCCTGTTCGCATTGCCGACGACCCGTTAGCGTGTGTTGCGCGTGGAACGGGTGCGCTTCTCGATAATCCTGCGTTGCTTCGCGATCTTGCACTGCCTTCGGCAACAGATGATAGACGTTCCTTTCTTTCAAAAATATGAGGTCAACCTCGGTGGAATGGGGTGTACGCCTTATTTTTATCGCGGCCGTCGCCCTTGTGCTTGCGATCTTGGCTCGGACGAATATTGTACGAGGGTCGAGTGGGCGATTTTTGAGCTGGTTAGAGTCTCCGTTTACCGTTGTCGCAGATACGGTTGGGGGGCATGGGGAAGTGATTTTTGCATCACGTAAGGAATTGATCGCGGAGCTACAAGAGCGAGAGACACAGGTGCTGCAACTCGCAAAGACCGCATCTCAATGGGAATTGGCACAACAGGAACGGGATCAGGCGCTTGCACTACTAGGGTATTCCAAGGATGCATCAGAGGTTGTGCTTGCGGCACGCGTTCGCGTGCGATCTTCGGCGAGTGATTCAGACAGCGTCTTGATAGACAAAGGTGCCTTGGACGGCGTACAGACACAACAAGCTGTTATTACTGGGGAGGGGGCCTTCTACGGCCTCGTTGGGGAAGTCTTTGCGCACACGGCGCGTGTTGTGCGATTAACAGACCCTTCGGTTGTTGTGGGAGGCCGCATGGTGAGCACACAGCAAACCGTTGGTGTAGTTGAAGGGGGCTATGGTCCTGTTGTTCGTATGGCTTACGTAGCACAAGACACGGACGTTCGTGTAAATGACATTGTTGTCACGTCAGGGGTCGATCCGTCTGTCCCTGCGGGGATTGTCATTGGACTGGTAAACGTGATTGAGGAAGATCAGAATGCGCCGTTTCTCACTCTCTATATAGAGCCGTTGGCACAGTTGCGACAAACACGTGTCGTGGGAATTCTGCAGTCCCCACTATGATGCGGTATTTTGGTCATTTCATTTTTCTCCTAGTTTGCCTTGCACTTGAGTATGGGGCGATTCATGCGTTACCGCTCCCATGGTCATTGATACCGCTCTGCCTTTCTATTGGTGTGTTTTTTGTTTTTACGCTGCATGCAGATCTTGGTCTACTTTGGTTTGTTGGTGTTGGATTCGCGGCGGACCTGCAATCTATGCATCCAGTGGGGGAAACGGTCATTGGGGCCCTTATTGGGGGGGTTTTGATCTATATTGTGCAGCAGCATATCTCGCATAGCTCGCTCTATTCTGTCATGATTCTGGGAGGAAGTACGTCGTTAGTCTGGCTTGCCTGTGCAGAATTGCTTCGTCGCGTGACGGGCGTTTCTTCTTCATTTGGATTTGGTATGATTCTCACGGAGGCCTCTATAGCGATGATTTTGTCCGGTCTTCTCCTACTGGTTGTCCCTCGGGCAAGCAAATACTTGAGCCGCTCAATACGTTTTTACACATGAATCAGCAATCTCCATTCTCCATACAGCCGATGGATGGTCTCGGCGTTATTCCTGCGCTGCAGGAGGATATTGATTTTGAGGATACGTTGGGACACACCTATAGAAATCGTTCCGAAGCTGATTTTATCGGAACGTCGATCACAGAAACACGGTGGAAGTGGGCGGGCATTACCATGGCGGTTCTTTTTGCGCTATTGCTTGGTCAGGCAGCACAATTACAAATCTGGCATGGAAATAGCTTTTATGCACAGGCCGAGGGAAACCGTATCCGGGACGAGGTCATTCCGGCGGATCGGGGGAGAATTTTGGATCGATCAGGAACTGTGTTGGTCAATAATATTCCCGCATTTTCTTTGTGGATCAAGCGTGATGTATTGGATGACTCGGATAAATATCTGGCAGCTATTGACCAGATGGCCCTATTGCTTAATGAGGATGTTCACGAGCTACATGATCAACTGCTTTCAAGCGACGGTTTGAGCGATGAGCTGCTTGTGACGCATAATATGCCAACGGCTGCGGCGTTAGAAGTCCTCGCTTCTCCTGAAGCTTATGAGTATTTGCGCGTCGAGGCGGGTGTAAGACGGTATGATGTCGACGTACAATCGCAGACACTTTCTGCGCTTCTTGGATATACAGGGTCAATGAATGAGGATGAGTATGCCGAGTATAGGCAATCTGGCTATCAAAAAAATGAGCTCATTGGAAAGATTGGGATCGAGGAGTCGTATGAGCAAGTTTTACGAGGGTTTCCGGGGACGCGCCGAGTAGAGGTAGATGCGGTTGGTCACCCACAATCGATATTGGAAAAACGGGATGCTGTTGACGGCGCAACACTTACGCTCCATATCGACGCAGGCCTACAGGCCATGATTGAGGCCCACCTGGCCCAGTTGGAAAATGAGCAGGGGATTCGCAACGCTTCCGTGGTTGTCATGGATCCTCGCGATGGAGGTATTCGTGCGCTTGTGTCCTATCCAGGTTTTGACAGCAATCTTTTTATGGACAAAATTGACCAAGACCAGTATCGTGCACTTCTTGAGGATCCTGCACGACCGCTCTTCTCGCGTGCGCTTTCTGGTCAGTTTCCTTCAGGATCAACATTTAAGCCTATCGTCGCGGCCGCAGCTTTGGACGCAGGCGTGATCACAGAACACACAACAGTCCTTAGTACGGGTGGAATCAGAATCGGACAATTCTTTTTCCCCGACTGGAAGGCGGGCGGACACGGCATTGTCGACGTACGCAAAGCGATCGCAGACTCGGTCAATACGTTCTTTTATATGATTGGTGGTGGGTACCTCGACTTTGAGGGATTGGGGCTCGATCGGATGATGACTTCCGCGGCGGCATTTGGTCTCGGTCAGCCTTTAGGGATTGATGTTCCGCACGAAGCTTCTGGATTTCTTCCAAGTGCCGCTTGGAAGAATGAAGTAAAACAGGAGCCGTGGTATATTGGAGACACGTATCACGTTTCTATTGGACAAGGAGATATTTTAGTCACGCCACTTCAAGTTGCTGCGTTTACAACGGTGTTTGCAAACGGAGGTACATTGTTTGAACCACAGGTTGTTGATCGCTATGAATCTCAGGGAAAGATACAGGACATTGCTCCACGTATTATAAACTCAGAGACGGCAAGTCCGGAGGCGATTGCGATTGTGCGTGAAGGGCTGAGACAAACGGTTACTCAGGGTTCCGGAAGGAGGTTGAATGGGTTGCCTATTCCTGTTGCAGGAAAAACGGGAACGGCGCAATGGCACAGCACAAAAGAAAACCATGCATGGTTTACGGGGTTTGCTCCCTACGATGATCCAGAATTAGTCGTGACTATTCTGATCGAAGAAGGAGGGGAGGGATCCGCTGTTGCCGTTCCGCTCGCTTATGATATTTTTGATTGGTGGTTTTACAAAGAATAGTATGACAGATACACATTACATGAGTCAGGAGAAGCTTGATGAGTTGATTCAAGAACTTCAAGAACGCAAAACGGCTGGGCGTAAAGAAATCGCCGTAACGTTAGAATACGCAAAGTCCCTCGGGGATCTCTCCGAGAATTTTGAATATCATGATGCAAAAGATCGACAAGCAACAAATGAAAAGCGCATTATCATTCTCGAGGACATGATTAAAAATGCCGTGATTATCCAGCAACAGTCCGGTGGATCTGTTATTGATTTAGGTGTCACATTCCTTGTGGAACGCGATCAAAAGGAAATGACCTTCCAAATTGTTGGAAGCAACGAAGCAAACCCATTGGAGGGAAAGATCAGTAATGAGTCTCCCATGGGAGAGGCATTTATCGGTGCGCGTGTAGGAGAAGTTGTTGTTGTGGAGACACCTGCAGGCCATGCACAATACACCGTTAAGGCGATTCATTAGACTTGTGGAGAGGCCTTGACGAACCTCTCAAAGTTTCGTACGCTAGCGTCGTACTAAGGAGGTGTGCAAAATTTAGGCACGAGACCCTGGTTACTTGACAAAATGCCTATTAAAGAGTTTAGTAGCCCCAAGAATGTTGGGGGTTGAATCGTAACAAAAACAGACTATGAAGCGCGTCATGGTGTTCGGAACCTTCGATATTGTGCACGATGGACATCGTCATCTTTTGCAACAAGCGGCGGAAATGGGAGAGGAAGTAATTGTGGTTGTCTCACGAGATGAGCATGTTCTTGAGTTAAAAGGACGTCTCCCTATTAATCAGTTGGATGACCGTCTGGAAGCGATTAGTTGTGAATCAGAAGTAACACTTGCGGTTGCAGGAGATGAAGAGCTCGGTAGCTATGGAGTTCTTACAGAGCACGAACCAGATGCGGTTCTTCTCGGTTATGACCAAGACGAGCTCAAGGATAATTTAACCTCATGGATGGAGGATCAGGAACTGCATAATATTTCTTGCACCTATGCTTCCGCGTATATGCCACATTTATTTAATACGACGCGTATTGTAGAGCAAATGCAGGATGAAGAAATGTCTGTCCTATGATCGATTTAAAGTTTCTTCAGGAGCATGGAGATGTTGTGGAGGCCAATAACGCGCGCCGAGGTGCGCGTATTGATATCTCTATCGCACAGGGACTCATTAGCCAGCGTGTAGAAGAAATGGGTCGAGTTGAAGCACTACGTCAAGAAGGGAATGAAATTGCAGCCAGGATTCCCTTTGCAGCGGATCAAGATAAACCGACACTGATTGAAAAAGGAAAACAGATTCGAACACACGTAAAAGAACAGGAGGTTCAACTAAAAGAGATTGAAACAGCGTTAGCGCAAGAGCTCAAGCAATACCCAAATATTTTGCGTGACGATGTTCCAGATGGTACAGATGAATCAGCAAATGAACTCGTACAAACCGTTAGTGAACCAACGACGTTTACCTTTACACCAAAAGATCACCTGGAGCTTGGGGAGGCTCTTGGTATTATTGACGTAGAACGAGCGGCAAAAGTGTCCGGCGCGCGTTTTGTCTATTTGCTAGGAGATGGGGCTCGCATGCAGTTTGCGCTCTTGAACTATGCAATGGATACGTTAGTAAAGGAACAATTTGTGCCAGCGCTGACTCCGCACATGATCAAGACGGAAATGATGGATGCTATGGGTTATCTAAGTCATGGTGGGGAAGACGAGATCTATCATCTAAAGAATGATGACCTCGTTCTTATTGGAACGTCTGAACAATCGGTGGGGCCAATGCATAGCGGGGAAATCCTTGCGGCAGAAAAGTTACCTATGCGATACGTAGGTTACTCTCCTTGTTACCGGAGAGAGGCGGGTAGCTATGGAAAAGATGTGCGCGGAATTTTGCGCGTGCATCAATTTGATAAGATCGAGATGTTTTCCTACGCGGACCCAGAAAATTCTGATCAGGAACATGAGTTTTTGCTCTCTATGCAAACACGACTTATGAATGGTCTTGGTTTGCCGTACCGTGTCATGAAGCTCTGTGCGATGGACACTGGCACACCTTCTGCTCGTACGTATGATATTGAGACATGGATGCCAGCACAGGGCGCATACCGAGAAACACATTCCACTTCTAACACAACGGATTTTCAAACGCGGCGTCTTCAGACACGTGTTAAGAAAGATGGGAAGACACAGTTTGTCCATGCGCTTAATGGAACGGCCTTTGCCATTGGTCGAATATTGATTGCAATTTTGGAGAATAATCAACAAGAGGACGGAACTATTAAAATTCCAGAAGTTCTGCGGCCCTATATGGGTGGACAAGAGGTTATTACCTCTCGGTTGTAGTCAGTCCCTTGGGTCCTAGTTGACCCGTAAGTTCGTGCTTATGGCTTTCATGCAACGACGACAACGGCGAGTAAATCCTTATTTTCGCCAGAAACCAGTGGGGCCTACGCGCACAATGTTTGTACGTATTTCTATTAGCATTGTAGGGATCGTCGTTTTTCTAGGTCTTGTATATGGTCCATTCTTTGATATTCGCACGGTACGCGTTGAGGGAGCGTCTCCAGACATTGAGAGCGCCATCTCGATACGGTCTAACGAGTGGCTACAGAAAAAACACTTCTTTGTTCTTCCGAGGAGAAATAAATATTTTGTAGGGATCGCGGGCTTGGAGTCCGTGCTGCTTGCGGAGCTTCCGTTAAATACAGTGCAAATAGAACGAGAAAAACGTGAACTTGTGGTACGCGTGAATGAGAAAATTCGTACATTTTATCTGTTAAAGGAGGATAAGCTTTATGCAGTAGACCGATTTGGTATGTTGTTGGAGCAGGTGGACGATCTTGAGCGTGCTCGTATCGTTTTAGAAATCGCATCGGGGGCAACAGTCCCTGTTATTACCGACGAGAGGGGAGTCGCTATTTTGGAGGGTCAGCCGATCATTGCTCCAGCATGGCTTGAGAATATTGTTACCTTGTTTGATGTGTTGGAGGAAAAAACAATGCTCTCGCCAAAATCTGCGACGATTGTAGATGAGGAGGGGAGGGTAGATGTGGAAACGGAATCGGGTGTGGTCCTCTATACAAATATTGAAAAAGGCATCGATACACAGATCGAGAAACTGACGGCATTGATCGATAGACGGCTTGTGGACATTGCAGAACTTTCGTATATTGACCTACGATTTACCAATAGACTCTTCTATCATTAAATTTCTATGAAACTCAAATCCGTACTTGCTCTCATTGGCCTCGTTATTATCGTGTTGCTCCTCGCCTCTTGGTTTAAACAGGGCATCCCGGAGCAACAAGCAGAAGGATTTCTCCCTGACCACATTACAGAGATAGAAGGAACAACATTGCCAAGAGCTATTCAGGAGGCCAGAATACGTGGGAAGCGGTTTGTCCGTATTTCAGATCCTGACGGGAATACAATTACGGTTGATCTTGGTCAGCAGACACAAACAATCTTTACACTTTCTGACCCAGGCGAGGAACCTCTTAAGGTTCTACAATCCTATAAGGTGCCTGTAGAGAAAGCATTTGGTATTGTGGATATTCCAGGAGAGTCGTACAGCTTTTCGCTACCGGAGGTAAATTATGCACAAATCGCAAGTATCGTGTACGAGATCTCGGTCAGACTTTTCCACATAGCGTCTACTACGAACTGGGTAATTGATATAGAATAAAATCATACATAAATCATAAACAAACATGTATGAAGGGTTGTTGCAAGAATTCTGGAGGAATCCAGATGGTCGCCTGGGTATTAATCATCGTTGGAGCTATTAACTGGGGTCTTGTTGGAGGCTTTGGATTTAACCTTGTTAACTGGATTTTCTCATTCAGTGAGGTTGTAGAAACGATCGTTTACATCCTTGTTGGAGTCTCTGGAGTGTACGCGGTATTTACGGGGTGTCACGGTAAAAAGTAGGCTGCCATAATTGAGAGAGAAACGACCATAAACACATGGTCGTTTTGTTTTAGACAAATCCGTCTGCTACATTTTACGACACAAAGTACAAGGGAGGGGAGCGAGGGTAGAGGACTACACAGAATGAGATCGCCACATACTTACCGTTAAGATATGGGAAGTTGCTAAATACAAATAGGAATTTCCGCTACGGAGATATTTTTATTTTAACTGCAAATATTTTCAAGGTAGTCCGGGACGTCTCAAATCAACACAGGTCAATTTTGATTTTCATAGATTTGTGAGAGGATGTTTTATCGTGTCACAATTGGCTATCTGTACAATGTGAACATGCATCAGCGCATGGAAACGCGTTAATCGGATACAATAATAACAATCTGTAGGACGTATTAAAAAGAAAGCAATCAATAGAAGCATTAACGTATATATAGATTGACTACCAAGGAATACGTAGTCGAATCTCCCATGAGTCGTAAAAGGTATATTGCGCGACACATAGAACAAACTGCTTCGTCACGCAAGGAGGTGCTGCACCTCGCCTGTCTTCTATCCAGATTCCTTGTGTTTAAAGGGATCTTGTTCGAATGAGTGCTTTGATACCCTATCGAACCGTATATTCTCTCCCCCTGTGTTATCTGAAGCCCCGTGTCACTACAAAAGAAAAATTAACGTGCCTTACTACCCCTCAAATCAACACAGGTCAATTTTAAGCGTTAAAACAAACGAACTTATTGATTAATAAGATATTCATAAGGGTTTACGGGAATACCATTCTCCCGAACCTCAAAGTGTAGATGTGCTCCCGTTGAAAGTCCTGCACCAGGGGTTCCTGGAATTCCACCGGTTTTACCAATTGGTTGGCCTCGCTCAACAAACTGATCGGCTCTTACGTCCATTTGCGACAAATGTGCGTAGAGCGTGGCCACGCCGTTAGCGTGGATAATCATAATGTAGTTTCCATAGCTGCGTCCTGTGAGCGCCCAGGCGACGTATCCTGGTGCGGCGGCTCGTAGCTGTGTTCCGTATGGAACGGCCATGTCGAGTCCGGAATGCTCAAAGAGATGACGGAACGGATATGTTGGGTCGTGAAACGTTGCCGTGATGACGGGGCCTGTAACGGGCCAGGACAAAATTGTCGGTCCAATAAGCTCTTGTGCTTGCTCATCTCCCTCGTCAATTTTGCGATTAACCTCCTCCTGCAATCGGAAAATTTGTGTCTGAATATATTGGCGCTCCTCACTGAGCTCACGAAGCAGCACACCAAACTGTGCCTCTGAATTCTCCGCAGCAGCTAGGAGTGAATCCTTTGCGGCCTTCTCTTGTTCTAGGTGTAGTTTTGTCTTTTGTAATTCCTCCCGCATAGAGACAAGTCGCTCTTTTTGCTCCGTTTGCTGTTCTTGTTGTGCGGACAACTGTGCACTCAACGTCTTTACGCGTTCTAGTGTAAGGGATAGATCCTCTTGCAATGTTTCTAGGTATTGTACTTGATCAAAGAACTCCGAAAATACATCATGGCCAAAAAGAACTTCAATAGGACCTGCGTCGTCTACCTGATAAAGTTCTTTGAGGACAATACCGATCATTGTGCGTGCCTCTGTGATTTGCTGTTCCGCACTTACAATCTCCTCTCGTGTTTTGTTGATCTCTAGTTCTACCTTGTCGATCGAAAGTTGCGCAGATTGAATGTCGAGCTGTGTCTTTTTGACGCGGTTTTCTAAAATGGAGAGCTCGTTTGAAAGGCTTTTTTGTTGTTGCTCAGCCTTAACGATCTTATCCTGAAACTGATCAATCTTATTGCGGATACCGTCAATTTCTGCTTGCTTGTTCTCAATGTCCGTCGAGAGTTGATCGACTGTTGTTGCGGAGACGCTTACCACAAACGCACTTGTCGCAAAAAGCGCAAGAAGAATCGGGAAAACGACGTAACGTTGGAAAAGATTCGCTTGCTGCATAGTTAGCGAGAACCTTGTAGTAAGACAATGGCCATCTCCATACGGCGTAGGGACTCCTCTGCCCCAAGGGCATAAACGAGTTCAAATGGACTTGGGGAAACCTTATTACCGGACAACGCAATACGCATTGGCCACAAGATTGCGCCAGTTTGTAAATCTTGTGCCTTAATCCATTCCTTCATAGAAAGTTCAAATTCAGAAAGGATATGCACATCCCCGTATGATCTCACATAGCCAATAGCTGCTTTAAGCATCTCGGTGGCGTCCTGTGCGTCAGAATCCTTCCAGACCAATAGAGCGGCTTCGTAATCTGGAGGAAGAAGAAGGTCGCGCACGCGCTCAACGAGATCGACAAGTGTTACTGCGCGTGTTTTTTCTATCTCAGCAAAACGGTATTGTTGAGGTTCCAGGACGAGACCAAAATCCTGCAGGTGCGCAGCGAGCCCTTCCCCACTCATTTGTTGAAGATACTGCTTGTTCATCCAATCAAGTTTCTCGAAGTTTACAACTGCCCCGCCCTTATTCACCTTTTTAAGGTCGAACGAGTCAATAAGCTCTTTTAAGGAATAGATCTCTCTATCCCCTGTTGGATTAAATCCAAGTGTTGCAATAAAGTTCACGAGCGTTTCTGCCAGGTAGCCCTTCTCTAGATACTGTTCCGCGCCAACATCTCCTTGTCGTTTGCTCAACTTTGAGCGATCAGCATTTAATAAGAGTGGTACATGCGCAAAACGAGGCGCCTCCCAACCCAACATCGTATAGAGCATAAGATGTTTGGGTGTTGAAGAAAGCCATTCCTCACCACGAATAACGGTCGTAATCTCCATAAGGTGATCATCGACAACAACGGCCAGGTGATACGTTGGAAACCCGTCGGTTTTTAGGAGCACTTGATCGTCTATTTCCTTGTGGTCGAACGTAACATCACCACGAATAATGTCGTGAATCACTGTTTTCCCTTCCGGAACGTGGAGTCGGATAACGTGAGGCGTATTAACCTTAAGGTGCTGCTCGATCTCTGCATCGGATGCATGGAGACAGTGCCGATCATACTTAGGCTGCTCTTTATTCGCTTGCTGTTCTTTTCGCATGGCATCAAGTCGATCACGATCACAGAAGCAACGATAGGCATGACCGTCCGCGATGAGTTGCTGCGCGTATTTTGCGTAAATAGTAAGACGTTTGGATTGTACGTACGGTCCAAAGTCCCCACGTTCGGAAAGAGAACTCCCTTGTCGGTAGACGCCTTCGTCGGGGTCAAGACCAAGCCTATGTAGGGTATCGATGATATTCTCAACACCATTTTCCACAGAACGCGCTTGATCTGTGTCCTCAATACGTAATAAAAAATCCCCTCCTGACTGTTTTGCAAGAAAGTAGGCATACAGAGCGGTACGAACACCACCAATATGCAAGAGACCCGTTGGGCTTGGAGCGAAGCGTGTACGTTCTTTCATAGGGTTTCAACGAGTCAAATACAATTAAACATGGGCCTAGCGATCGCCCCTGGTCGCTGTAAGTCTATCCAAAATAGCAGCGATTGGAAAGCGGATAACTGCGTCGTAAATTCGATGAATACGGCTAGGTTGTCGCAAAACGCGCCAAAGCCACTCTAAACCAATCGCACGCATCCAAATTGGTGCTCGCATTATACGGCCGGAAATCATGTCGACAGCACCGCCTACACCGATTGCGACACGTACGGAGGGAAACTGTGGCGCGTGGTCTACGATCCATCGTTCCTGTCGCGAATATCCGGCTCCACCAAGGGCGATTGCGAGTACGTCTGGAGCGAGTTGTTGAACACGAGACAGTAAGTCGCCTGGTTGATTCCACTCGTCCAAGTCCCAGTGAATACGCATATCGCTCAAGGAAGAGACGCGTAGCCCTGGAAACGCTGTTTCTAGGATCGTACTTGCGCGTGCGGAGTCTTCTCCCCAACCGCCAATAATAAGGAGATGCATGTTTCGCTGACCTGCGAGCCGACAAATATCAAGCAATACGTCTACTCCCGGAAAACGTCGCAATGTCCCCTGCCCCGTGAGACGAGATAATAGTGACAGACCAAATCCATCTGGGATGCGCATATGCATTCGACGAAGAATACGAGCAATGTCCTCGTCCTGATGGGCTGCGAGCAACATCTCTGGGTTTGGTGTAGCGATGAGTACTTGTCCTAGCTCGTCGAGTGCTTGTGACAAACGCAATTCGAGCGTCCGTTGTGTGAGGCGATCAATAGGTATATCGAAAAAATCTATCTGTGCTGTGTTCATGATTGCTGAAGGTCTATCGTTGCAAGAGGGACGTATCTTACCTCAGGACCAGGGATGGATTCAAATAACGTGAGAGAATGCGCCCAAAAGGTGAATTGTGGGCTGTGGATGGTTTTAAGATCAAGTGCGAATGGACGTGTTTCGGAGCGCATGCGAGCAAGTGTGATGTGGGGTCTCCAAGGCCGGACTACTGCGGACAGGCTAAGATCGTTTAAAACAAAAGAAAGCGCTGTGTAGGTTTGAAACGCGGCAGACGTAAGATCGGCAAGTCTCATTGTGAGAGAGAATGGTGTGTTTGTGTGCGGCAGGAGCTCCAATGACCACGTTGTAAATGAGATCGGAGGTAGCTGTAACATTTGCAAGGCCTGTACGAGTTGCGTTGTAGAATCTTCACTTACGTCTCCGAGATATTGAAGCGTGATGTGGAATTGCTGTTCTGGTACCCAACACACGCGTTCGTCTCGTATTGCTCGCCTAAGCGTTTCTTGAATAACCCGAAAAGATGGAATTGCAGACTCCCCGATGTTGAGGGCTAGGAATAGTCGAGCCATAAGCAGAAGTGATTATCTCCATAGTAGCCGCAAAAGGGACGATTTGTCCACACGAATGCTTGACGAAACCAGACTAGCAGTCTAGAATTGAGAGTGCTAATTACACGCCATGCTACCAAATAATTTCACAACAAAATCCCAGGAAGCGATTCAACGTGCGCATGCGTTTGCCGTGGAACAAGGACAACAGCAATTGGAGCCGTTGCATTTGTTTTATGCGCTTGTTTCTAACGGTGATAGCGTTGTTGTATCGTTGTTGCAAAAACTCGGATGCGATTTATCACTTATCCGCGCAGACATTGAGCGAGAGCTTAAGGCCCTTCCCCGTGTTACAGCACCACACGCGCCCCAAGGCCAGGTATTTTTGGCGGAAGCGCTTGCACGTACGTTTCAAAACGCAGAACAGGCGGCCCGAGAATTTGGCGACGCCTATATTTCTACCGAGCATCTCTTTCTTGGGTTGATTGCGTCAAGTAAAGCGGTTGGTCGTATTTTGACGGCGCAAGGGGTGACGGACGCGTCTGTTTTTGAAACATTAAAAGCGCTGCGTGGAACCACGAAGATTGATTCGCCAGACGCAGAGGCGGGTGTAGATGCGCTAGAAAAATATACCATCAACCTCACGGATCTTGCTCGGGAGGAAAAATTAGATCCCGTGATTGGCCGCGATGAAGAGATTCGACGCGTTATGCAGGTATTGTCACGTCGTATCAAAAATAATCCGGTGCTCATTGGAGAAGCAGGAACCGGAAAAACGGCCATCGTAGAGGCACTCGCACAACGCATTATTGCAAACGATGTTCCAGAAAGCCTTGCAGGGAAGGAATTGATCAGTTTAGACATTGGCGCACTTGTTGCGGGAACCAAGTATCGAGGAGAGTTTGAAGATCGATTAAAGTCGATTATCCGAGAAATTGACGACGCGTCCGGCAAGTATATTTTGTTTGTCGATGAGCTACATACTCTTGTGGGTGCTGGCGCCTCTGGCGAAGGTGGTGGATTAGACGCTGCAAATATTCTCAAACCCGCACTCGCACGCGGCCAACTTAAGGCGGTTGGTGCAACAACGCTGAAGGAGTATCAAAAATACATCGAGAAAGACCCAGCACTTGAGCGTCGATTCCAGCCAATCATGGTAGAGGAACCGGATCGTGAAGATGCGATTGCTATTTTGCGTGGTATTAAGGATAAGTATGAGCTCCATCATGGAATTCGTATTACAGACGCGGCGATCGTGTCGGCGGTTGATTTGTCGCAGCGCTATATTACAGATCGATTTTTGCCAGATAAAGCTGTTGATTTGATCGACGAGGCAGGTTCTGCTCTTCGTATGGATATCGACAGCATGCCGGAGGAGTTGAATACACTCAAAAATGACATGAAGCGTTTGGAGATTGAGAAGGCGGCATTGGAGTTGGAGAGTGATAAAAAAGCCAAGGAACGGCTCGGGATTGTGGATAAAGAGATCAACGAGCTTGCGGAAAGTGTGAATGAACTTGAATTGCGTTGGACGGCGGAGAAGGATCAGATTACATCTATTCGTGATTTGTCTAAGCGTATCGATGCATTGCGCGCCGAGGCGGAGATTGAGGAACGTCGAGGCGATTTGCAAAAAGTGGCCGAGATTCGCTATGGTCGCATTCCGGAACTTGAGAAAGAAATGTATGAGCACCAGGAGCGTCTTAAGCTATTGCAAACAGAGCGCGGGCTGCTTAAAGAGGAAGTAACAGAGGAAGATGTTGCACGCGTTGTGTCAAACTGGACGGGCGTACCTGTATCAAAAATGCTCAAAAGCGAAATGGAAAAGCTCTCCAACATGGAGGATAACCTGGCACATCGTGTGATTGGTCAGGGTGAGGCGGTGCATGCAGTCTCTAACGCATTGCGACGATCCCGTGCGGGAATCTCCGAGGAAAATAGGCCTATTGGAAGTTTTATCTTTTTGGGGCCGACGGGTGTTGGAAAAACGGAGCTGGCTAAGGCGCTTGCCGAGTTTATGTTTGACGACGAGTCGAGCATTGTACGCGTAGACATGTCGGAGTACATGGAGAAGCACTCCATCTCTAAGATGATTGGATCGCCTCCAGGGTATGTTGGACATGATGAATCTGGTCAGCTCACGGAGAAAATTCGTCGACACCCCTACTCTGTTGTGCTGTTTGATGAGATTGAGAAAGCTCATCCGGACGTTTTTAATATCATGTTGCAAATTTTGGATGATGGGCATGTAACGGACACCAAGGGGCGAAAGATCAACTTCAAAAACACCGTGATTGTCATGACGTCCAACATTGGATCAGACATTATTCTCGATTCCGGTACGCGTAGCACGATTGGCTTTAACGGAGAGAGCGACACAGTGGCAGATACGGCAACGTCACGTCAGGACACGGAATTGCACGAAAAAATCATGCACCTTATAAAACAGCAGTTCCGACCAGAATTTCTCAACCGAATCGACGACATTATTATTTTCCACTCACTCGGGAAAAAGGAGATTCGTAAAATCGTGGATCTGCAGGTTGCGCGCGTCGCAGAACGTGTAGAGTTACAGGGGCTGACGTTGGAAGTGAGCGATAAGGCAAAGACTTATTTGGCGGATGCAGGTTATGACCCGCTCTACGGTGCACGTCCGCTCAAACGCGTGATTCAAGACCAGATCCTAAACCCCCTCTCTATGATGATTATCAATCAGGAGGTAGAAGAAGATCACACTATTAAAATAGACGTTAAAACCAACGCACTATCATTCACGGTAACAAAAAAGAAGGCCTGAGAGCCTTCTTTTGCTATCGATTATCTCCGTTTCCATGCAAGACGCCGCGATCTTTGCGGGAGAGAAGTTTTTGTAAATTACGGTCGGCGAGTTCGTCTAATGTTATGTTGAGCTCCGTGGCTAGGTTAGAAATGTACCAAAGGACGTCTCCCAGTTCCTTTACGATTTCTTGTTGCTGTTCGTCCGTCATCTCTTCCCCGCCTCTGAGGATTTTTTTTACCTTTTCTGCCACCTCACCCGCTTCTCCTACGAGGCCGAGGGTTGGGTAGACGTAATTTGATCCTAAATCAGGGTAAATGGCCGTTGTGCGCGCTGTTGTTTGATAATCGTTGAATGTCATAGTAGGGGCAGTATACACCCAAACGTGGAGAAAAAAATTGTGCGCCGAGCAGAGGCTCAGCGCAGGTCGTGTACTTCCAGCTTCATGGTGAGGCCGATCACCTCTCCAAGAGCTTTGAGTTGTGCAAAAAGCCCCAGTAGATCAATCTCGCCACGCACGAATTCCAGGATGATCCTGTGGACGTTCTTGTACCAGTCGTTCAGGGTTCCGTCGTCCGGCAGCTTGAACGTGTCCCGGAACGCCGTCCACTGCCCCGCGGCGTCCTTGAAGAACTTGCGAGTGCCGTGCTGTTCTGGCCCGTAAGCCAGCATCCCTAGCTGCGCCGTGAGCCGACCCTGGACCGTGAGCGGATCAATACAGTCCGATCGGAAATCGCGGGCCAGAGAGACCTCTCCCGGCTTGTCCATGCACAACATGAGCTGACGTCCGTTCCCATCCCATATCCGAATTACTGACGTTGGTGGCATGCGCACCTCCTTCTGCCCTAACGTATGCGATTTCCTCCCACTTGTCAATAAACGTTCGTTCTTTCTTGCAAATTTGATATCTGGTAGAATAACGCCATGAGCCAATCCAAAGAGAAGAAATCTTTTAGAACACTCGGGGTCTTATGTGCGATCCTGCTCACGCCTGTATTAAGCGTGTCTGCAGCCGAGTTTGATCCCAATTTTATTATTTCCGATCGTGACATGACCAATAAGAGTGTTATGTCGTTAGACGCCGTGCAAGCATTTTTAGTAGACAAACGTGGTGCGCTTGGAAGCTATGTCGCCCAAGATTTGGACGGCGTTTCTAAACGCGCGTCAGATATTATTTATCGCGTGTCACAAGAATTTTTGTTGAATCCACGCTTTTTGCTCGTCATGCTGCAAAAGGAGCAATCACTTGTGACGGATCCCACGCCGAAACAAGGTCAATACGATTGGGCTACAGGGTATGCCGTGTGTGACGCGTGTAATGTAAATGCGAGCGGTGTCTCTCGCTACAAGGGATTTGCAAAGCAAGTAGACAGTATGGCGCAACAGTTTCGACTAGGGTATTTACCTGCGTTGGAGGAGCTCGGCGAAACACAGACACGATTAGCACCTGGCCGTGAGACAACAATCGACGGTCGCACAGTCACTCCGGTCAACAACGCCACTGCGGCTCTCTATACCTATACGCCTCATATTGAGGGAAACCAAAACTTTTGGCGGATTTGGAACACGTGGTTTGATACGGCGGATTATCCGTCCGGTACACTGTTGCGAGATATTCAGGATGGATCAATATGGTTGATTAAGTTCGGCCGACGTCGACACATTGCAAGTCAGGCCATTTTAGCGTCGTTTTACGATCCGGCCTCCGTGATCGAGGTGGATCACGGTACGATTTTGGCGTACGAGGAAGGTAAGGCAATTGCGTTCCCAAATTACTCACTGGTGCGTGTTGAAACGGGTGATGTCTATTTGCTCGTTAATGATTCAAAACGACGGTTTATCTCACTGAGCGATATTGCGCGATTTGGCTATGCACCAGAGGAAGTAATTGACGCACAGGAGGCGGACCTTGCGGATTATCAAATGGGCACATCTATCTCTTACGACACGGCGTATCCGCAAGGGGCCGTGTTACAACATCCGGAAACAAAATCCCTTTTCTATGTATTGAACGGTGTCCGTCATGCCATTGTATCCGAGGATATCCTTAAAGCACGCTATGCGAGCTGGCGTGTACGTCCATCAACGATTGAGGAACTTGCAAGTTATTCGGAGGGCGCGGCTATTACATTTCCCGATGGCACACTGGTGATGGTAGACGGTAACCCAACGGTATATGTGATCTCAGACGGCAAGCGCCGACCAATCATTAGTGAGGACACGTTCTTGGGGCTTGGCTACAAGTGGGAACATATTATTCGAACAACACCCGCTTCCGTAGAGGTACATGCGCCGGGAATGTTACTTAGTATTACGCAGTAGTATGTTGAATTACGCAGCCATTATTCCCCACCCACCCTTTGCCATTGAGGGGTTAAAACAAAGTCAAACGGATGTTTTGAAGGATACGATTCATGCCATTAAGTCAGTTGGAGAGGATCTAATGGCACTCAATATCGACACCCTTGTTTTATTAACGATTCATGGTGAACGCTATGAGCGGGCGCTTGGTATCGCATTGCATGACCCAAACGTTGCAAGTTTAAAGGAGTTTGGCGACCTGCGGGACGATGTTATTTTTCCGCCAGACATGCGCCTTGCCGACAAGATCCAACGCGCCGTTCGCCATTCGGATTACCACTCCACAATGACCACAAACGAGACACTCGACCATGCTACATCCGTGCCACTCGTGTTGTTAAAGGAGTACGTCCAGGGCATGCGTGTTTTGCCGCTCACGGCTCCGGTAGATGAACCGCGTGCGATCGTTGGGTTAGGCGAGGTGATTCGACGTGCGATTGATGACAGCACAAAACGTGTGGCCGTGTTGGCGGTGGCGGAGCTCTCTCAGCGTTTGTCGGAGCTTTCCCTTGGTGGAGTTCATCCGCATGCAGCGATGTTTGATGAATCTATTCGAACCGCGCTGGTTGATGGCAACTCTCTTCCCTTGTTAAAACCAACAACAAAAGAACTGGAGGAAATTGGCGGACAAGAACTTGATGCCATTCGCTTGTTCTGGGGGATCCTTGATACAACCGAATGTCGTTTTGAAGAGCGTGCCTACGAGCACCCACTTGGGGTTGGATACCTCACAATAGTTGCACACATAAAATAGTCCAGAATGTACTGTAAGGTCGCACCAATCCGTCGGTTTCCGCGCTCCGTGGAGCCCTATGACTATCAAATTCCGGAGGATCTCACGGTGGACGTGGGATCTTTTGTTGAGGTTCCGTTGCGCAATACGCCCGTGATCGGTATTGTGACGGCTATCATGGACGTGTCCGAGTTTTCTCGTGTGGCTTTTTTAACAAAAATTTTATCGATCCCTGCTCTCTCCACAGAAGACGTGCATTTTTATCAACGCCTTGCCGTTCGCACGTATCAATCACTATCAAGTATTTTGTTTGCCGCTATCCCTTTGCCACCCAAACGCTTTATTCACAAATCGCGGCCGGTGATTGAAAGGGGTTCGTTTGGTATTACGCCACAAGAGGCATTGACTCTCAAGACCTGTCTCACGACGGTAACTGAGTCTCATCATTCCTGTCTTTGCCTGCCAAACGATCGAGTAGGGCTAGGGCTTGTGCTCGCACTTTTAAAAACAACGACGGATCCACTTTTTGTATTGGTGCCGGATGTTCACATGGCCGAAGCGGTGTTGCGTGTCGGTACAATCGTTACAGAAGACTGTAAATTGTTTCTCGCCAAACAATCTAAGACGGAGGCCTATGAGTCTTGGTGCGCTCTGCGTGAAGGAACCTGTCGACTGATTATTTCTACGCGGTCCGGCGCACTCGTTCCCCCGCACGCGTCGACGCGTATTGTTATGTTAGGGTCGGGTGAAGATGATTTTGCACAGTGGGATCAAAATCCGCATTATGATGCGCGATGGTGTCTTGCGACGAGACGCGATACACATAGTAACGCCACCGTAGAGATAGACGTGTTCCCTCGCGTGGAGGACGGAGATGTTACGCTTGATGTTTGGAAGACGCCAGATGTACAGATTGTTGATATGCAGACAGGTGCGCGCTTGTCGGACCATTATTTGCTATCCATCGAGGCCTTGACGCTCATTCGCACAACGGACACGACAAATGCCCCTCTCGTTATTTTTTACAATCGACTACAACGTGCCGATAATGACGCTTATGTTGGTGTAGAGGCACTCGCACAGTTGGTTCGCAAAGAATTTCCAGATAAGTTTGTGCACGTAGTCAACGCACAGACGAATATCCCGGCAAATGGAATCGTGATCGTTACACGGACATTATTGTTTCAATGGGATTATTTGGAACCGCATATGGCGGGACTTATTGTGTTGCGTCCTGAGCATAATCTTATTTATCGTGGGTTTCGATCCTTAGAACAGGCCACGCGGGAGTTACGTCGATTGGTCTCCTTTGCGGCGTCGGCGCATGCTCCTTGTCTGATTCAGGCTCGTGAGCCACACGTAGTGGAGGAAATGTTAGGTCCCACAACGGTGATTCGATCGGAAGAGCTGCATATGCGAAAAACTCTGCACTATCCTCCTTTTGGCGACTTCCATGTGGTGCGTGCAAAGGATCAAGGCTCGCGCGAACTAATTGAATCCTACCGTGTGCAGCACGCAGGTGCCGGTTCTGGGCAAGAGTTAGTGTTGCGAACTGAACCAAACGGGTACATCCCGGAATGGTTGACATGGCCGCCATCTTGCGATATGTTCGTTTCTCCTGATAGCATGGAGTAAAAGAGATAATGATGTTTTGTATGACCGTTCTCACTAACCCAAATCCAGAGTTACGCAAAAAATCTCTCCTCGTGGATGAGGCGCGTTTTGGTACCGAGGAACTTGTAGCCTTTGGCGAGGAATTGAAAGGGGCCATGAAGGAAGATAACGGCATTGGCATTGCCTCGCCGCAGGTAGGCGTTCATGACCGAATTATTGTCGTGGATTTGGACGACACGGGTCCTACGGTGTTTGTGAATCCAAAGATTGTCTCCAGATCACTCTCAAAAATATCATTTGAGGAGGGATGTTTGTCTGTGCCTGGGATTTATGGCATGGTGGAACGTCACAAAAAAGTAAAAGTTAAAGCGCGTACAATCGATGGCCTCCCCGTAACCTTGGAGCTTAAAAATATCATGGCGGTGGTGTTCCAACATGAAATTGATCATTTGGATGGCATTTTATTTATCGACAAAGTCACCTCCTTCACCCACGGTGGGGATGTGGTTGTTTAGGGTATGTCATTCGGTCAACAACAAGAAACAACTGATAATGTTGCAGTTCGAGGAATTTTGAAAGAGCTCACGACCTCGAATGAGCGATCAAGTCAATTAAACAAAGCAATGTTCAAGCTTACGGTTGCGATCGCGGTCCTTACTTTGGTCATAGCGGCGATTGCGATATTGACCTATCTCAAAATCAAATAACCTATGGTTAAAATCGTTTACTTCGGAACGCCGGAGGTATCAACTTACGGATTACAAGCGTTGGTGGACGACGCGCGTTTTGAGGTTGTCGCCGTTGTTACGCAGCCACCAAAACCTGTCGGTCGCAGCGCAACCATTCAAACATCACCCATCCATGCGCTTGCCGGTACACTTGGAATCCGTGTTCTCACCCCAACCAAGGCTAAGGAGATCGAGCCAGAGCTTACCGAGATTGCTGCCGACCTGCACGTAGTGGTGGCGTTTGGTCAGATTTTGCCGCAATCAATCGTCGACTTACCGCCGTATGGAACGCTCAATATCCACCCTTCCCTCCTCCCGCGTTGGCGAGGAGCAGCACCTGTGCCTGCGACCATTTTAGCGGGAGACACGCTTACAGGGGTGTGTATTATGGTCATGGACGCAAAGATGGATCACGGGCCCATTTTGGACGTGTCAGAGCTACCTGTGGACTCTAAAACAACCCAGGAATTGCTGCCAGAACTCATGAATCAGGGTGCGCAACGATTACCAGATGTTGCAAACGACTGGATTCAAGGAATCCTCACCCCACAAGACCAAGATCACGAGGCAGCCACGTTTTGCAAAATGCTCTCACGAGACGATGCACGTATTGACTGGCAACGAGGTTTTGCGTATACGGAACGTCAGGTGCGAGCCTACACGCCCTGGCCCGGTACATGGACGGAGGTAGAAACGCCAAAGGGTTGGCAGCGGATCAAAATCCTTAAGGCGCATGTAGATGCAACGCGCGACGAGGCGATTGTGCTCACAACCACAAATGGCCTTACGTCTATCGGTCAACTCGTATTAGATGAACTTCAATTTGAAAGCAAAACACCCGCCCTCGGGACGGATGTTGCAAAGACACAAAAGGGTCTTACACTTCAGGTTCGGTAATAAAAATGGATTCCAATTTTTTTGCGTTCTGCTCGTCGTAGATTTGATCCGTGATCGCCTCAATCATCTCCCCTTGTAAAAAGCGAATGCGCATAGTGTGGGTGGTGATGACCTGCGCAGAGACTTGGTCTGTTCGGTCGCCAAACCCTGCGCTGTTGGATTCAAAATCCAAATACACATCCCAGCAAGACGAACACCCGCCCTGAATCGCCTCCTTAAGTTGCAAATCGTGTCCGTCAAAAAGATACGTAGGCGCTGTTGTTTCTACCCATACAGTTGCCTCGTTGACATATTTGTTGGGATTTGGCTGACATCCAGCACCTACAAGCAGCAACGCAAGTATTCCAATAAAGAATGGCTTCATACTAACTTTTACGACGTGTAATGCGTGTCACAACGATAGTGACGGCAATCACAAAAATTGTCACCACGACTGCGTAGATCAATTTTGCCAAAATAGAATCAGAGGGTGATGGAAATATTTGCTCAATGAGTGCTTTAATCGCCTCATTCCACGCAAGACCTGCCACGAGTCCAAACGACGCAAGGACGTATCCTGCAATTTTTGTTGAAGCTTCTGCCTGAATGGCGGCAAGCTCTTCTTTTTTTTCTTGTAGCTTCATAAATTATTTTTGTGCGTCTTTTAATACTTGAGAGAACCAGGCGACATCTGTTATCATGCCGGACAATCGCTCCCCATCTTTATCTGCTGTCAACTTCATTGCACGAGTTACATTTGGAAAATACGCGGTTTTGTTGCTGACAACGAGGTTGTAGGCGGTAAGTGTTGGCCGCAGAAGATCCGCAACGCGCGCTCCGCCAAATGGTCCATTGGATACGCCTACTACTGCTACAGGTTTACGACGATATTCCTCGTAGGCTTGATCCATCATGAGTTTAAGCTCCCCAGGGTATCCGTGATTATATTCTGGAGTGACGACAATAAATCCATCGGCGTGACATAGACGGATCTTACGGTTAGCGTGCGTATTTGAGCGTATCGTTAGTATACAACATTACGGATTTGGGTAAGTGTCCGTACCAAATAGCTCGTCGACCTTTCTCCACGCCATGTCGACATTAATCGAGGCGTCTTCCCAGTCCACCTTTTCTATTATAGATTCAACAAGATCAAACAACATACTAGTGATGACGTGTGGTGAGTTGCTTCATTGGTCGCAAGACAGGCATAGCCTTTATGTCCTTTGTCCGTTGTCGAGCGGCTGGATTTGTGCGTGGAACAAGAGCCACGATAATAGCGATCATCCCCCACCCGATTGGGTGATTCAAATAGGGAGAGAACATGTGCGCAATTAGTAATGCAATAAAAGAGAAGAACAATGCCATATAGAGCCAAGTGTGTGCACGGTCCTCGCGAGAGGCGTGCCACAGGTCTGCGGCGATGGCATAGAAGACATACAACAAGATTCCTGTGCCCAACAAGCCAAACTTCACAAGCAAATCAAGCCAGCCCCATTCAAACACATAGGAGGAGACGATATTGGTTCCCTGCCCGTCAATGTAGCGTTGATCCGACGTCTCATAGACAACTTGCGTTCCAAGCCCGTGGCCCATGAGGGGCTCTTGCGCGATACTTGTGAGAAGCGGTCCTAAAAGCTTGCGACGACTGTCCAATGCAATGTCGTCTGTGCCGGTTGCGCGTGATCGCAGTAGCGATCCAAAGATGCTTGTACCAGTGGTCTGAAAAATAGGAACCGCAATAATTATCCACAACAGTGCTACGGCTCCAATCTTTGTAATGACGAGGTCTGGGACACGAGACGCGAGGGTGCGCCATCCTTTTTGCCAAACGATATAAACAACAAATAGGAGAATTGCACATGCAAGTGCAAGCCAGAACGTGCGAGACAAACTCGCGACGATCGCTGCAAACACAACTAGATGGACGTAACGCACGCCGTTCTCACGTGTTTTTTCTGCAAGGAGCATGTAGCTTGCCGACACAAAAAGCGCCGGAACAAGAAACCATTGTGATTGTAAGAAAATGCGGTACACATTTCCCATTTGTAGCGTAATCTCGCCAAGCCGCGTGTCACGAATCCATGTGTAGAGCGGATTTAGAGTTTTTGGGTGAAGGTGACCAAATACGAATAAGAAAAGGAGGGTTTTAAACGTAATAACGACAACGCCGGCGCCCGCGAGCTGCATGAGTCGCTTGCGAGAACGCGCGTCTTGTACCCACACAAACGCCGCCAAGAGATAGCCAATTGCCAGGTATCCGTTAGCATCAAGATACAGAATGCGCAGATCATATCCGGAGAGCAGGCCGCGAATGACACCATATAGCATTAAGCCAACAAGCAGGATTACAGGGAGACGATAGCGTTCTGGAATGGGGTTTCTCCTTGTGCGCGACAAGTGAATCAGCGTCGCGACCATGAGCACGCCAAATAATGCAATACGAAGACCAATACTAATACCCGCAAGCTCAACATTGAGGCTGTGACCGTTAGACGTAGAAATAATCTCGGCCATGGCAATCGGAAACAGCCACTCGGGCTTCCAGACACTTACGCCAATGGCACACACAACAAAGAGACTAAATAGGATTGGTTCAGCGGCTGTATGAAGGACAAAAAAGGACAGAACATCCAAACACAGGAGTCCCGCAACGGTCCATAAGAACGCTTTTCCAGAAAATTGATCAAGAAAGGACATAGAATGCGATCAAATGAGATGATGCTTTGCCTGAATAATACGTCTTGCCGCCTCGTAGGCCTGTACGCGCGAACGAATCCAAGGAAGCCACTTCCATGGGGCGTGGTACCAAGCTTTGGGCATCCAAGAAGAAATTCCCTTCTCCTGCGTAGAAAATCGCATAGATTCTCCCGGTACGTAGAGCCCGTGTCCCCCTTGTTCGGTGATTGTCAGCCAAAGATCCCAGTCTTGAAAACGTAATATTGCGTCGTCAAAACCAGGAAAATTCGATCGTTTGATCAATGCTGACACGTGCACAAAATTCATTTTTCGCAGACGATCCGCATCAAAAGGGCCTGTAATAAAATGCTTGAAACCATAGCGAAAATCTCCGTAAGAAAACGCTGCGTCTGAGGCTATTAGCGCATGCGAGAGTCGAACAAGCGTGTCGGGGTCCAGGTCTGCATCTGCGTCCAAAAAAATGAGTTGATCTCCTTTTGCCTCCAAAAATCCACGGTTGCGTGCAGGATTTCTCCCTTTGTTCTTTTGATGAATAACCGTTATGTTCGGTCGATCTTCATAGGCGGCAAGTAACTCACTCGTTTCATCTGTTGATCCGTCGTTTACAACAATGAGTTCAAACGCTATCCCCTCCTGTTTAAGGACGGACTCAATCGTCTCTCCAAGCGAACTTGCATGATTATAGGTTGGAATAATGACAGAAATCACAGGCCGAGGTTTTGCTTCAGGTCTTCAATCATAGCACGTGAGGTTCTTACGTGCTCGCGTGCGTTATCTCCTAGTGTTTTTCGTAATTCCTCATTATGGAATAGCGTTGTCATGGCGTCGATAAGTTCTTGATCTGAATTGACCAAAATGCCCGTCTGACCGTTAATCACTGCTTCGTCGACGCCGGGGATATTGGAAGCAATTGAAGGGATACCAAATTGCGCTGCTTCGTGATAGACAATTCCAAATCCTTCACGATCAAGCGCTGTCGTGACGGTCGGTAAGACAAATAGTTGACTCGTTTTATACGCATACTGGATTTGCTCATCCGTTGGATCAACCGTCAGCGTCACAAGATCCTCCATTCCAAGATCAATGATCATACGCTCGAGTTCTTGTTTGAATGGACCGTCTCCGCCTAGAATAGAATAATGCAGTTGATCGTGGAGGTGTGGAATCAACGTAAGAGCATTGAGGACACGCTGTATCCCCTTCCGTTCTACAAGACGACCAACGGACACAATGCTGAATGTGTTTGAAGAGATTGATTTCGCTGCTTGGACGTAGGGCTGTGGGTGCACAACAAGGGGCTCTACATGAACAAAACGTTCTACTCGCTGTGCAAGAGCGTGTGTATTTGTCACGACCGCGCGCGCCTCTCGAAGCACCTGTCGTGTGATCCATCGTTTCCACATATTACGTGTGGCCAGGTCAAAATCCATCCCATGAAGGACCACAACGTACTCGGTGTTTGTGCGACGCTTATTCATTAAGCAAGCGATGCCAAGCGGTAAGACGTGATGGGTAAATATAAGGTCAACATCACGCTTGGCTAGTTCGTGCACGGCTCCCATCCAGCGTGGCCATTTTTGTTGCATGAATTGCCTGTACTCCACGCTAAACGTTTTGTCACAAACAGACGTTTGAACGTCACCAATATCTGCAACAACGTGCATGCTCGATCCAAAAGCCTCGCAAAATGTATCAATATAGCGTGCAACGCCGCCTGGCATTGGAAGATAGTCGATTGTAATGGTAAGAAATTTCATACGATCATTCCACGTTTTACGTTCCGAAATGATTCAAGGCTGACGGATCGGAAAAGAAATAGACAAGTCACGTAGACAGCGCCTCCGAGTGGAATCGTAAGAATGCCAAGAACGGGTTTTGTGCTCAAAACAACGGTAGCCATACAAAGACCAGACAAAAGTACGGGCCCAATACGTGCAAGGATCGATCGTGCTTCGAGACGAAGTGTTTTACGAACAGCAAAAAGCCCGACAATAAACATGAAGGCAAAACTTAAAAGCGCGGCGGTACTCGCACCTAGAATGCCTAATCGTGGGATCAAAACGATGTTGGCGACGACATTAATAATCATTGTCCAAAACATAATCAACGTTTTTGTCCCTTGTCGATCATCGGCATTTAAAAGTGAACCAATGGGAAAATCGAGGAAAATAAAGAGAAGAACAAATACGAGAAGTTGCAACGGTAAAATCGATCCAAAGTAGGCTGACCCGTAGACAAGTGGCACAATCAGGTCCGCCGTTGTTGCAATACCAAAGACCACTGGCACCGCAAGAAGAGACATATACCAAAGCGCCGAGTGAAACACACTGGTAAGTTGCTCTGTGTCTTTTTTATGGACAAGTGTACTGAGCGTTGGATAAAGCGCGGCCACGAATGCCATTGGAAGGAACTGGAACGCATACGTGAGTTTGTAGGCAATACTGTAGAGCCCTACACCTTCATCGCCCAAAAACCGTTCTAACAAAATCGAGTCTGCTGTAGAATAGACCTTTACAAAAATAGCTGCGAGCGCAAACGGAAGCGCAACACGCAATAATCGTTTAGCTTTTTGACGACTAAACGAGAGTCTAAATGGATGAATCCCCATGCGAGACAGACGCGTGGCAGCAAAAAGGACGTTCCAAAGACTTCCGCCAATTAAGGCAACAATAAGAAAGAGGAGATTTGGTGAGATAATCAAGCTCACGACTCCAATAAGAAGCGTTACGAGTTGCCCAATAAATATACCAATTGATTCTGTTCCGAGCCGGTGGTGACCTCTAAATACGCCGTAAAAGGTAAGGTGAAAGGTATCTAGGACCATTACGAGGCTCGCGGTGTACATGAGTGTCCGTGTGAGCTCGTCGTATCCAAGTGCAAACGAGAGTGCCACAACAATTGCAACTGCCAAGAGACTTAGCCCTAGTTTGAGGCCAATCACGTGCGCCAAGAGTCCTTCTTGCTCATCTGGACGTTTGGCAATATCGCGAATAAGGACAGAAGTAAGACCAAAATCGGCAATCACACCGACCATAGTCGTGAGGGACAGTGCCAAGAAGTACTTCCCTGTAAACTCCACCCCAACCATGCGAGCAATGACGGCAAAATAAAAAAAAGCGACAATCTTTTGACCAATCGATGCGGCAGTAAGATAAGCAGTATTTTTGGCAAGTTGACTCATGGTTGTTTCTGATTGGCTCTATCGTACCGAACTCTGAGTAAATGAGCTAGCAAAAAACTGCCCGAAGGCAGTTTTTGTTATCGCTTTGACCACTGTGGGGCTTTGCGGGCCTTCTTGAGTCCAAATTTCTTTCGTTCTTTAACACGCGCATCTCGTGAAAGCAAACCTTCTGGCTTTAATGTCGCACGAAGATCCGCATCCATTTTGATAAGCGCACGAGCGATTCCAAGCGAGATAGCATCTGCCTGGGCTCGGGTTCCACCTCCAAGGACGCGGACACTGATATCTGCGATATCCTTCAATCCTGCCTTGTCGAGTGCGAGGTTTACACGTTCTTGCCAGGTAAATACAGGAAGATAATCCTTCATCTCTCGGCCATTGATCGTAAACGCTCCTTTTCCTTTTGGATAGACGCGTACCTGTGCAATCGCACACTTTCGACGTCCCAATCCGTAAATATACTTGTTTTCTTCCGCCATATTACTTGATGGTCAATCGTTTCATTCGTTCCGTGCGGAGTCGATTCTTAGGCAGCATACGCAATACAGCGCGTCGCAAGACCTCTCCTGGATCTGCTGCGAACACGTCCATAAGTTTCTGCTGCTTGAGTCCACCTGGATGTCCAGAGTGACGATAATAGATCTTATCCGTCATCTTGTTTCCAGTGATCTTCATCATTTTTGCATGTTCCACATTTACGATCTCGCCTTTATCCCAGTTTGGGACATAGTCGGTACGATTCTTCCCTTGTAGAAGGATGGAAATTTCTGCAGCAAGACGACCTGGAGCTTTTCCCGAGGCGTCGATGGTATGAGTTGTTCGTTCTACCGTTTTCATATTACACAAATGAGATCTCTACCATTTCGGCGCCATCTCCAAGACGACTTCCGATCTTTGTAATACGTGTGTAACCTCCTGGCCGTGTTGCGTATCGAGGTCCAATGATCTCGAGAACCTTATTCACAGCCCCTTCTGTCATAAAGAGCTTCATAAGCTCTCGTCGTGCGTGAAGGGTGCTTTCTTTCCCGCGAGTCACTGCTTTTTCTACAATTGGACGTACAACGCTTGCTTTTGCAGAAGTTGTACGCACTGTCTCGTGTAACACAATGCTTGTTGCGAGATTACGAAGCATCGCTTCACGAGAAGCTTTCTTTCGTCCCAATGTTTTCGTCGTGTTGCGATGTCGCATATACTTATTCGTTGTCAGCTCCTGTCTCAATGGCTGCGGAGGAATCTCCAGTCAACAATGAGAAGTGCTTCATCAAAATCTCCGTAGACGCCTTTACGGCCTCTTCTGGCGAGATCACGCCGTTGGTCTCAATATCGAGAACCACGCGATCGTAGTTTGTAATTTCACCGATACGAACAGGTTCCACGCGGAATGCAATCGCTTTTACCGGGCTGTAGAGGGCATCAAGCTTGATCCAACCTACTTCTGTCTCTTCGCTTGAACGTTCCTCTGTTGGCACATAACCGTAACCAGTTTCTGCAAGTACTTCTAGCTCGAACGTTGTTGTGTCATCCGTGAGTGTTGCAATAACCGCTTCTGGATTCACAATCTCTACATCCGCATTTGCCGCAAAATCCGCAGCCGTTACGGGTCCTTTTCCTTTCTTTGAGAGGCTCAGTCGTACGGGTGTGTCACTAAACACTTTAAGCGCAACCTGTTTGAGATTCATGCGAATCTCGACGCCATCCTCTTTAACGCCATTCATGGTTGTAAACTCGTGTGAAACTCCTGCGATCTTGACTCCTGTCAACGCTCCACCTGGAAGCGAGGAAAGAAGAACGCGGCGTAGGGCATTTCCAATCGTGGTTCCGTACCCATGAAACAGCGGCTCGATCGTAAGGGTTGCACTGTGCGGCTGTTCACCGGGAACGTACGCGATGGTTGATGGATAGACAAATGTGTCCATAGAGAAAGCTTAGCGTGAGTAGAACTCAATGATGAGTGTTGGATCGAATGGTTGGTTGAGATCGTCCCCCTCTGGCTCACTCAAAACCTGTCCAGAACCCTTTTTGACATCTACTGACAACCAGCTAGGAACCGTAACTGTTTCTGCATGCACGAGTAAGTCGGGCATGATTTTCTTGTCTTTCTTTGTATCCTTGAACGCGACAATGTCTCCTGATTTTACCTTGTACGATCGGATGTTGACGGGAATCCCGTTCACCGTAAAGTATTTATGGCTAACCAATTGACGTGCCTGTTGACGTGTCTTTGCAAAACCCATTTTGAGAACAACGTTTTCAAGTCGCAACTCAAGGAGGCGAATAAGGATCACTCCTGTGTCACCATCCGTGCGGATTGCTTTCTTGTAATAGTTGCGGAATTGCTTTTCTCGGAGATCGTACAGAAGTTTTGCTTTCTGCTTCTCACGCAATTGAAGGCCGTAGGTAGAAACACGCTTGCGTGTTTGCTTTGGGCCATGCATGCCAGGACCATAAGGTCGGCGTTGCATGACCTTGGCGATACTCACACTTGGTGACAATGGAATACCTTCTCGTCGGCTCAATTTTCCTAATTTTTTCTTGATGGCCATAGGCTAGAGGCGTCGTGGTTTTGGCGCGCGACATCCGTTGTGCGGTGTTGGCGTTACATCCGTGACAGAGAGAATTGAGAGACCCGACGTGTTCAATGTTCGAACAGCGGAATCTCGTCCTGAACCAATTCCATTAACAGAGACATTGACTTCCTTGACGCCATAAGCAGATGCTTTCTTAACAACGTCTTCTGCGACCTGTGAGGCAGCGTAGGGAGTAGATTTCTTTGGACCTTTGAATCCAAGATGTCCAGAACTGGACCAAGCGAGCGCGTTTCCGTTCAAGTCGGCGATCGTAATGATCGTGTTGTTGTAAGAAGAGTGAATGTGCGCCTGTCCGTGAGGAACTTGACGTGCGACCTTCTTTTTAGCGCGTGACTTTACTGATTTCTTGTTTGCAGCCATAGACTATTTCTTTGCGACGGTTCGTCGACCACTACTTGCCGTCTTTCGTACATTTCCGCGCATGGTGCGGCTATTGGTCTTTGTTCGCTGACCACGTAGCGGAAGACGCTTTGTGTGACGTTCACCACGGTAAGAACCAATGTCCTTTAGCCGCTTAATGTTTCCAAGAATCTCACGACGTAAATCTCCCTCCACATGTCGGTTCTTCTCGAGAACGGTTCGAATCTTTAAAATATCCGCCTCGGCAAGGTCCTTGACACGAAGGGATTCGTCGACTCCGGCTTCTGCCAAAATCTTTTTTGACGTTACAAGCCCCACACCAAAGATATAGGTGAGTCCGATAACGATGCGCTTCTCGCGCGGTAAGTTAACTCCTGCGATTCGTGCCATAGTTATCCTTGTCGTTGCTTATGCTTTGGATTGATACAGATTACACAAACACGGCGATTCCTTCGAATCACCTTACAATTACGGCACATCGGTTTTGTTGAGGCTCGTACTTTCATAGTCTTGCTATTCAGCGAGGAATAGATTTGTTCCAAGGCATTGCCTGGGAGTTCATTTAGAACCGATAGGTCAAGCGACCTTTCGAGAGATCATATGGACTCAGCTCCACTTTCACCTCGTCTCCGGGTAAAATCCGGATACGGAAGCGACGCAGTTTACCGGCAAGATGTGCAGTGACCTCTTGGCCACTTTCGATCACCACTCGGAATTTTGCACCCGGAAGAAGTTCTTCAACAACTCCACGGACTTCAATTGCGTCATTATTCGAACCCATAGTTTGTAACGTGGGTGAGGTTAGCAAATTCTTAACAAATTTGCAGGTGGAGATAACGAGGGGAATTCTAAGGGTTTTCTCTAAATCTGTCAAGGACTTGACCTTTATCTGTCCACAGTGCAGTAAAAACACCTTGTTTATTGGGTTTTCTTACCTTCCCGAGCCTTCACGGCAGTTTTACCTATCACAGCCTTAATGCGACGAATTCCGGACGAGGAAGATTCTTCCTTCAAAATGGCAAACGCCCCCAGGTCGCCCGTGTGTTCCACATGAGGCCCGCCACAGATCTCTCGAGAGAAGACGCCCTGTTCTGCGTCACCCGCGGTATAGACCTTAATTTTGTCGCCCAAAAGCGCGTATTTATCCTCAAAAAGCCCAATTGCCCCGGCATTTTTGGCTTCCTCTACGGTCATCATCTCAAATCCCATCGGAAGATTCGCTTGAATTTGCTCGTTTACAATGCTCTCAACTTCAGCTTTTTGCGCGTCTGTAAGCTTGTCTGGATGTGAGAAATCAAACCTAAGCCTCTCAGAGGTTATGTTGCTTCCCTTTTGCTCCACATGGTCACCCAGCACCATTCTGAGCGCTTTATGAAGCAAATGTGTGGCTGTATGGAGCTTCGTGGTCTCGTCTGAGTGATCTGCCAATCCGCCAGCAAATTTCTGCTCCGCACCAGCCCGCGAGAGGTTTTGGTGGTTGGTGAATTCTGCCTGAAACGTCTCTCGATCCACCTGTTGACCCTTTTCTCGTACAAGCTCTTCTGTTAATTCGATTGGAAATCCGTAGGTTGAGTAAAGAATAAATGCCTCTTCCCCACTCACGTTTTTCCGTGCATCAAAGATTTTTTCAAATTCACGCAAACCTTTTGCAAGTGTTTTGGTAAATTTAGCTTCCTCCGCATTTATCGCATTAATGATCGCCTCGGTCTTATCCGTAAGATCGGGATAGGCGGGCTCAAGTGTATTGATCGCAACACGAGCGATCGACTCAAGAGCTGCCACCTCATTTAGTTGTGAAATTTGGCGTATAGCACGTCTAATCAGTCGTCGTAGAATGTAACCCTGATCTTTGTTGGACGGAAATACACCGTCGGCAACCATCATGACTGACGTCCGTACATGATCCGCAATAATGCGCATGGCTCGCTCGTTATCGGTGTAGGACGCATGTGAAACAGATTCAATCGCCTCGATGATCGGCACAAACAAGTCCGTCTCAAACACGTTTGACTTACCAGTAAGCACCGCTAATGTTCGCTCCAATCCCATGCCTGTGTCGACATTTTGCTTTGCAAGTGGCGTATAGACACCTTCTGGTGATCGATCAAACTGCATAAACACATTATTCCAAATCTCTACCCAAAGGTTATTCTCGGGATCAAACGTATCTGGCACAGCATCCGTACCTGTCCAGTAGAAAATTTCCGTGTCAGGTCCCTGCGGTCCTGAATGTTTACCACCTGCGGGCCACCAGTTATCCTCCTTACCAAGTTTTGCAATGCGACCTTCTGGGATACCGAGTTCAAGCCATTTGTTAAAAGATTTTAGGTCATTGTCGCAATCATCATCCCCTGCAAACACAGAAACCGCAATCCGATCCATGTCAACGTGTAAAACATCCTTGAGCAACTCAAAACTCCACGCGATTGATTCCTGTTTAAAATAGTCGCCAAGAGACCAGTTGCCTAACATTTCAAAAAACGTGAGGTGCGTGTTGTCTCCTACTTCGTCGATATCGCCTGTTCGTACACACTTTTGTACGTCCACGAGGCGTGTTCCGGCAGGGTGTGTCTCCCCTTTTAAATATGGGACGAGCGGATGCATTCCGGCTGTGGTAAAGAGCACAGACGGGTCATTCTCGGGAACTAAAGACGCCGAAGGAATCTCCACGTGTCCCTTGGAGACAAAAAAATCGATATAGGCACGGCGTAATTGATGGGCGGTCATAGGAAATTGATAGTTCTAGAGAAATGCTGGTAGATGGGACAGGACATGATACACAAAAGATCCTAGCGTGCTTTGGCGGCGATTTCAAGTGCCTGCCCGGCTAATTGTATCAAATTTGGGACCGTATCGAGATTTTTGATCTCATCCTCGGTAAACCAACCAATGGCATGAGCGCCTTCCTCTTCTAAAACGGGATCCGTTGTGATCGCCCTGCAAACATAGCCTAAATCACAATGCCTGTGGGTGTCACTTACCCAATGAATATTGATAAAATGCGGCCGTAGAAGTGGTGTTGTCTGTGCGTCTTTTTCACACGGACACAGTTCAGCAAGAACCTCTACCTCTAATCCACACTCTTCTTGAATCTCCCGTAAAAGTGCCTGGTCCGGATTTTCATCGAGTTCAATATGCCCTCCAATCTGGAGCCATTTATTGAGTTTTTTATGGTGCACAAGGAGAATTTTATCCTCATGCACAATAAAAGCAGAAGCCGTAAAGTCTATAAGATCGTGAATATGCGCCATAGATTAAAAGGAAGATTCAATCGCAGAGTCTGCGGATTCGGAAAGTCGATATTTTCGAAACAATCGACGCTGTAAGCTACACCAAAGCGTCGTGAGTTCTGGGCTGCGCCAGATCCACGCAGCAAGGATATATACAATAAGCCCCGCAATACCCGCCACGAGTCCCTGTCCTAGGATACCAAAAAATGTGTTCGTTGGAATCACGCGTTCGTAGAGTATCTTCATAGCTTGAATCATGAGTCCTCCAAGTAAACTCGCGACACAAAAGGTAATGAGTGACTGCAAAATTCTTGATTCATCGAGTCCGTGAAGCTTCCGTGAGATAAAAAACCATAAGCAAATGAGCTGCAAAATACTTGCCAAGGAAAACGCCATGGCAATCCCGGCTACGCCGTAGCTGTGACTCCAGTAGAGGGCAAGGACAATATTGATAGCAGCCGTAGCTAGCGCAATAAGGGCGGGCGTGAGCGTGTTTTTAAACGCAAAATAAACGCGAACAAGCAACGGAATGAGGGCTTGTGCAAATAAACTCAGGACAAAAAATGCTAGCGTGTGCGCTGTGAGAATTGTCGAATCCCAATCAATGACGCCTGCTCCTAAAACAACACGGACAATTTGAATGCGTAATAGTAAGAAGACAACACTGAGAGGGATAATCAAAAACAGGATATTACGAGTGGTGGTGGAAATTGTCGCTCGCATCTTTGCCATGTCTTCATTGTTTGCTTGCTCACTAAGCAGAGGAAACGCGGCGATAGCAAACGAGATTCCCACGATTCCAATCGGCACATATTGAATATTATTTGCAAAATTAAAGATAGCAATACTCCCTACTGCTAGTAACGACGCGATGGCCGTCATAACAATGAGATTTAATTGTGATATCCCAAGGCCGACAATGCGCGGTCCCATTAAATACAAAAGCGTACGAACATCTGGATCTCTCCAATCCCAAACCATCCGGTATCGCCATCCCGAATGGATCGCCCCCACTAATTGAATAAGAAAATGAAGAAATGAACCGAGCACAACCCCCCAGGCAACGGTTGCGATACCACCGCCAACAAATCCTGTGACAATAACACCACTAATAATTCCAATGTTATAGAGCAAAGGTGCGATTGCATACAGTGTAAATCGTTTAAGGCCTTGTAGTACTCCGCCAAAGACGCTTGAAAGTCCCAATAAAATCGTCGCAAAATACATGATGCGAGAGATTCCCACAGCCTGATCTACGGTTGCCGCATTAAATCCTGGCGCAATCATGTGCAGAATCTGCGGTGTATAGATCATTCCAATTCCGGACAAGAGGATTAAAAATGCCCCCATGATATGTAGCACGTTATTGGTGAACTCCCATGCCAGGTCGGAATTTTTAGAAAAGCGTTTTGAGAAAAACGGAATAAACCCTGCCGACAAAGCGCCGAGAACCAAAAATGTAAAAATGAGGTCTGGGATTCTAAATGCCGCGTAATACACGTCGAGCTCGACACCCGCACCAAATGTTCCTGCAAGGAGTCGATCGCGGATGAGTCCAAGAACCCGTGAGGCGAGTGCGGTGGCGCCTAACAAAACAGCAGCGCCAACAATGGTCGGTGCTGCTGCGCCTTCTCGTTGTCTGTTTCTAGTCCGTCTCATGTTTAGAGGGTCGCAAGATGGTTGCAAGCGACAGGAGAAGAATAACCACTAGCACAATGACAAATGCAAGGAACACGGGATTTGCAAGATGAAAAAAGGAAATGGTGATAAATGCTCGATCCTCGTTAATCGTTCCATCTTGACTTGTGACCATGAGCTGAACCTCGTACGTGCCGGCACCAGAAAACACGTGAACCGTGGAGGCATCGTGTGATTGTTCGCCATCTCCAAAGTCCCACGCCACGATTACAGGTACGACATCTGATTGAAACGTCTCAAAAGAAAACGTATTCCATCCAAGTTTGTGTACTTCAAAAATGGCATTTGCGGAAAGTGCTTCCGGTTCACCGAGATCTGTCGGTTGCTCGTCACTTGAGCCGGTTTCTCCAAACGCAAATAACTTTGCAAATAAACTATCCTCCGTTGCAGCTATCTCGGTACTATTTGCTTGTACAGGCTCTTTTTGTTGATCAACGTGAGTATCTGAGACAGGCACATTGACAACATTTGGCACAAGCGGATCCTCGTCATCTAGGTCTGATATACCGTCATTGTCCGTATCAGCCTTCAATGGATCTGTCCCGAGGGTTTGTTCTACTTCATCTGTAATTCCATCGTTGTCGTCGTCAATGTCACAGACATCTCCAACCCCGTCTCCATCCGTATCACGTTGGTCCGCATTTGCTGCACGTGGACAGTTGTCTTGCTCATCCAGAATTGTATCCATGTCTTGATCCTGAATGGGTTGTAATAGCATCGTTACAACCGAGTTGTTTGCCGTAACCTGATCAACAGGTGTTGTGCTTTCGATCCTAACAGCAATATTAAACGGTTGATTGGGAACGATATAGTCCACAAACACTTCTTCATCGAATCCTCCAACGGGCAAGGAGATTGCCTGAGAATTCCCGATTTTTGTATCTGCCATATAAAACCCAACGGAGCCCGTAGCATCGACATCTCCATAGTTTCTCAAACGCGCATAGATACGAACCGTCTGACCAATATACACGTCTTGCTGGGACAAATAGACGCCCTTACCCGCAAAACCGACGTCAACCGTTTCCGCAGAAACAGCAAATGGTAAAAGAACAAAAACAAAGCAGCTAAGGACGAGGCGGAGAATCCTGTTTGTATTCAAAGTCATAGATGGCTGGTTTGCGAATCGGTCCCCTCAGGATCATAAAGACTTCACTGAGGAAGTACTTGATAGTAAGGCGTACTCGTCCTTCTTTTCTCCAGCGGCGCATGGGTGTGTACACCGAATGTGAACGTAGTATACCAAACTCTCCCACATCTGAGCCAAGGCGTGCGTAGTGCATATCTTCGGCAAGCGTAACGGTTTCATCGAACCCGCCAATTGCTTCGTGTACAAACCGTTTTGCAAACATACATGTGCCTACCGCGTGCGGGAGGTGTTTTCCTAAAAGGTGCGTATACGCGTTATAAAACCGGTATGTGAGTCGATCGAGTTGATTCCCGTCCGAAGGCCGTACATCAATCGCTGCAAGATCCAGCTGCTTGTGTCGCATTTCACTCAGAGTATCTTGGAGAAAATGATCAGATCGTAAAATGGCGTCTGCGTCCATAAAGAGAAAGATATCCCCCTTTGCAACAGCCGCCCCTAAATTTCTCCCAGCTCCCGGCAGTCCTCCGTCTACAATAACCGCACTCAACGATTTTGCAATCTCACGGGTGCGATCGGTAGAAAACGCGTCGGCAACAATCACTTCAAAATCCTTAAAGGATTGCTCGCTGAGCTGAGTCAGTAAGCGTTCAATGTTGGTCTCCTCGTTTTTTGCCGGTATGACAATGGAGACAAACATAAGTTAGTTGAGTTTTATTGGAGGTACGTCTACGAGATAAAAGAGCCCATCGACGTTTTTCATACGAAACTGTGTCGTATTTTTTTTGATCTGACACTCGGTATCGATACAGACAGGTTGTCGATTCCCTTCACTATCCAAAAACGCCACTGTGTGAGGAAAGAGACCCGATGTTGTGGCGGTGCCTAACCCATCGATCTCGACGCGTGTGCAAAAATGATCTTCACACAGTGTCTTAAGATCGGACGCAATGTCATCTGCTGATTTATTTTCTGCGAAACAAGGCTTTGATGAACAGTTTGCCTGTACATACTCGGCTGCCTGGGCATAATTTTTTGCCGCAAGCGCATCAAAGAAGCTTACAAGCTCCGCGGATCCATCTTCAGAGACCACACGATCACCTGTTACCCCAGGAGCACCAGGCTTATAAACAAAGACAGCGACCAAAATAAGCACAATAATTCCAAGTGGTAAAAGCAGTTTGAGAGGTTTCATAGTTGTTTGATTCAGTAAAAGTATAACTTATTTATGTGTGAGTGCATAGAGTCCTACCCCGCACGCAACAGAAATATTGAGGGATGTTTTTGTGCCCTGCATAGGAATGTACAGGCGCAAGTCCGCGGCATTAAGCACGTCTTCCGGCAATCCCTCCGGCTCGTTACCAAAGAGAATCACAGCGTCCGAGGGGACTTGGACATCTTCCACTGACGGAAAAGACGGGTTCGATTCAAAAGCAACCACGGCTTTCCCTTCTGTCTGCAGTCGATCGATCAACGCGAGGATGTCTGGTTCGTGTGACCAAGGAATGGTGTCATCCGCTCCAAGCGCCGTTTTTGCAATCTCCAGTCGAGGTGGCGTAGCTGTATACCCGGCGAGGTAGAGATGTTTGACGCCAAATGCATCACAATTCCTAAAACACGCACCAATATTAAAGAGGCTGCGAATATTGTGAATAACCACTTCCATAGTGCTGAGAGTAAACAGGAATGAAACGTTTCGGTCAAGCGGAACATCCACCCTTTACAAAAGCCGCATTTTAGGCTAGTATGCCCGCATGAAAACAGGATTCGTCACACTCTTTGGACGCTCCAACGTTGGCAAGTCCACCTTGCTCAATCGTTTGGTTGGGACAAAGGTTGCCATTACCTCTCCAAAACCACAAACAACACGGCATCAAATTCAGGGGGTCGTACATTCAGAGGACGGACAGATTGTCTTTGTGGATACACCGGGAATCTTTACTACGTCTCGTGATAACCTCACCAAGTATCTTAATAAGACGGCGCAGAGTGCTCTTAAAGACGTCGATATTGTGATCCACGTGGTAGACCCAACGCGCCCAATTGGACCGGAGGACAAAAAGATTTTTAGCATTATCCGCGAGCTCAAACTGCCAAAGGTCCTCGTGATCAATAAGATTGACGTCTACCAGCCCCGCTATCTCGCCTCTTTTGAAGCGATGGCCGATGAGTATGACACCGTCGTGAAACTCTCCGCTAAGGATGGTCAGCACACAAAGGCCCTCGTGAACGCGCTTATCGAATTATTGCCAGAGGGCGATCCGATCTACGAACACGGTCAGTTTACCAACCTCGACAATGAATTCTGGTTTGCAGAGTTAATTCGAGAGAAGTTGTTTCTTCGACTCTCTGAAGAAGTCCCTTACTCTCTCACGGTAAAAGTGGACGAAATTGAACGTCGCGCCGATAACACGCTCTACATCAAAGCACGTATCATCACTAACGCGGATCGATATAAGGGAATGATTGTAGGAAAAGGCGGACGCGGTATTAAGGAGATTGGTCAGTCTGCGCGTAGAGAGATTGAAAACGCAACCAACTCAAACGTGTACCTGGACTTACAGGTGAGCGTCAACGAGCATTGGACCGAGGAATATAAATAACCCTACACCGTTTGGTGGAGGGTTATTTTGTTGAGGTTTCCGTTGAGCACCGTTGGCTGCATGGCAAGCATCTCGTCTGTGTAGGTGAGATTGGGTAATGGATAAAGAACAAAGATCGGCTTGTTGAGTACGTGGGCGAATCCCATTTCCAGGAATGTGTTTCCGCCAATGTACCCCGGGACACCATTTTTCTCAATATTGGTTACCAACACGGCATCGCCTTCCGCAATCTTTTTGTAATGCGTGCGAATAGCATCATATTGGATGGATAACGTGTGGTGTTGACCTGCTTGTTTAAGCACCTCGAGTTGAGCAAGATCGAGGTCTCCCGCCCGTACCAAATCCGCGCTAAGAGGCACAATTGTCTCATGACCCAACGCGTCGAGTTCGGTCTTAAGGACATCCATCTCTTTAACAAACGTCAAACTGCCACAAATCACCAGTCGCATATTAATTTTGAATCTTCTCGCCTGCGGCCCACAGGCGAAGCGTTGCCTCATCTGTTCCGCCACAGATCCATTGATCCGACTTGGTGTTAAGAAAGAACGGAACGCCAGGGCAACGATTTTGATTTACCTCATTCATTTTCTTGGCATTTTCCTCGTTATTCCACACCTCCAACTTTTCTATTGCCACGCCCTCGGCAATCAACTTGTCGATAATTGGCATCATTTCTACACAATGCGGACACGTTTCTCCGTAAAATTCGAGTAAAGCCATACAGTCACATTTAGGAATAATTTGTCACATGGCGCTAGTATAACATCTTGCTGCACGACAGAAAACACCGTACTATAGTCTTATGTCTATAGGAAGATCACAACGTGCACTTCGCCTTTTTGCTGTACTCGCGATTCCATTTGCACTCTGGCAGACGCTCGACTGGTCTCCACGACCCGTTTTTTTGGTCGCCGATGCCACAGACGGCGTTGCACACCTGCACAAAGAGGTGCATCTTGTTCCGGGACTACGCATTCTCAGTAGAGCAACTATTCAGACACAATCCCTCCCTGCTCTCCTCACATTCGAAGGGACATCCCTCACGCTCGATTCCCGATCACAGGTTAAAATCAAAGAAATTGCAACAGATCATCTCTCGTTTTTTTCTACACGCGGTCATGTTTGGATGACGCCCGACCGACAATTTACGTTCTGCACGCGCGCAACATGTACCACAAGCAACGAGCCGATTGAGTTGTTTTACTACACGCCAGGTGAAGTTGTGGAGATCCGCGCTGCCGGCGAGGCGACCGTAACATTTTTAGACACAGACTATTTTTTGCACGCAGGCGACAAACTCACCATCGACGAACTCACGCACGACGTGCAGACATTTACACCGTAAGCCAGGTGCCAAATTCTGGCATCTCCACATTCTCAACTCCTTTAGTAGCAAGATACGCTTTAAAAGCCTTTTGCGCCTTAACGTCCCCGTGTACAAGCTGCACGTTTTTTGGTTGCGCGGCCGATACCCAGTTTCCGAGTTTATTGTAATCCGCATGACCGCTATAGCTTTCGATCTTTATTACACGTGCGCGTACAGGCACGGTGTAGTCAAAAATATGCACGGGTGATTTTCCTTCCGCAATATCATTTCCGAGCGTTCCTGGTGCCTGATATCCCGTAACAAGAAGCGTATTATTGGCGTCGTCCAAGTAGCGAACAAGATGGTGTTGAATACGTCCCGCGTTCATCATACCGGAACCCGCAATAATCACTTTTGGATTTGGAACTTGGTTGATTTGCTTAGACGCGTCCACCGTGTCCGTAACATGAAGTTCCTTGAACGCAAAAAAGTTGTTATCTGTAAAACCGTCCGGTACGTCAAACTGCATCATCTCTGTGTCCTGACTGTACTTTTGGAAGACGGCAATGGCCGTAATGGCAAGAGGGCTATCCAAAAACACTTGGCCCGGGTTGAGTCCGTCATGTTCGATAAGCTCATTCATTTCAAACAGAATTTCCTGTGTACGCTCAATAGAAAACGCCGGAATCATAAGCACGCCATTTTGTTTGTGGTTGCGAAGAATCTCTGCACGTAATTGTTCCTTGCGTTCCTCGCGCTCCGGATGCAGCCGGTCTCCATACGTTGATTCGCAAACGAGAACATCTAGATTTGTTGGTAGCGCCTCCGTGTCATGGAGGAGTGGTGTGATTGTAGAACCTACGTCGCCACTAAACGCGATCCGCTTTCCCTCTAACTCCAAAACCACAAAACTTGAACCCAGAATGTGCCCTGTATCATAGAACGTGGCCGTCACACCCTCCACGATTTCAAACGAGGAACGATACGTAACGGTCTGCCAACGTTTGTACGCCGCTTCCAAATCCTTTTCGCCGTAGAGTTCGTCCAAGTGACATTCCTCCGCATGGATGAGCATAATGTGATGCGCGTCCTCTAAGTTGATCTGCCCAAGCTCCTTTGTAGGACCCGTAGAATAAATCTGCGGTTTTCCACCTTGATTGAACAATCGCGGAATACGACCAACGTGATCCAGGTGCGCATGCGTGACCAAAAGAACATCGACTTGTTTTGGATCAAACCCAAATTCGTCGTAATTACGCATATCACAAATACCACCGCCTTGGTAGTATCCGCAGTCAATTAAAATCTGTTTGTCCCCTGTTTTAATGAGGTAACAAGAACCCGGGACCTGACGTGTGGCACCGAAAAATCCTATTTGCATATTAAGTGCAGTATACAGGATTTCTCCCCCTTCGCCGATTCTCGTAGCACAGGCCCAATCCGATCGTGGGTGATGTCAATTTAGCGAAACAAAAAGGAGGGAGAAAGAATAAATTGATTGCTTCGTGAAACTCGCAATGACGACACGGGATACTAGATGCCCCATGGACTCTCGACAAAAACAAGTATTTATGCTAGTCTTGCGTCATTATGGCGTTTGACTGGAACAATCTTCCGCGGCCAATCATTGCTCTCTCTCCCATGGCAGACATGACGGACTCCGCGTTTTGCCAAACCGTCAAAGAAGTTGGTTCCCCTATTTTGTTTCGTGAGATGGTGAGTGCTGAAGCGTTAGTACGTGCAAACGAAAAAACCATGGAGATGGTAGAGTTTGTAGAGGCAGAACGACCAATCATTCAACAGATTTTTGGATCGGACCCGGACACCATGGCCAAGGCTGCACAGATTGTGGAACAAACGGCACACCCAGAGGGAATTGATATCAACATGGGATGCCCCGTCTACAAGTTGACGTCGAGCTTTAATGGCGCCGCACTCATGAAAAACCCTGAGCTTGCCACACAGATTATCCAAAAAGTGAAAGTGGCGATTACCTGTCCTCTCTCTGTAAAAATTCGTGCGGGCTGGGATGACCCCGAGGAATGTATTGCGTTTGCAAAAGTTGTTGAGGCAGCCGGTGCGGACCTCATTACGATTCACGGCCGCACAAAGGCGCAAGCCTATGCCGGTTACTCGGACTGGGGTATTATAAAGCGCGTAAAAGAGGCAGTGTCGATTCCGGTGCTTGCCAACGGTGATATCTTTTCTGCAGACGACGCACAGCGTGCGCTTGCCGTAACAGGTGCCGACGGAGTCTTGGTGGCGCGCGGTGCACTTGGGAATCCGTGGATTTTTCCGCAGATCGTCGAGCAGCTCACCACGGGTACGATTGCAACCCGTCCAACCGTGCGTGAACATTTTGAACTTGTTCTGCGCCATGCCAAACGACACGTAGAACAATACGGAGAGCAAGGTCTTGTAACGTTTAGAAAACATTTGAGCTGGTACACAAAAGGAATGCAGGGTGCAAAAGAAGTTCGATCTTCCCTGGTACGCATTCACACGTTTGAAGAATTAACCAATCTCTTGCAACCATTCTTGCAAGATAATCGTCCAATGGAGCTTCAACGACTGGCGTCTCTTCAGCCAGAGTCTTACGACTAATCCCTCTGGGATCTCATCTATGTCAACAACCAAAAAGACAACACGATCGTGGCACGCCGGTAAGGATCTCGTTTTATTTGTAGAACGCATGCCCGTTGGTGCGGAAAAAATCATAAAGGCACACGGCCGCACCCATGGACGCAACCTAAAGGTGGGTGTGATTTATGACTCTCGCAGTTCCCTTTCCAAAACCTACATCCTCAAACATAAATCCATGTTTGATGTTCTGATTCCCTGTGATTTTTCGGATCATAAATTTATTACCAAGGCTTTGCAGCCCTATCTCGATCGACTCCTAGCCATCACCTGCCGGTCCGAAGCCAACATGATGAAGTTCCGACAAATTATTCCGCACGTTCCTTATTTGCGAACACCCACGATGGATTCGCTTTCCTGGTCCACAAACAAGCTCGCCATGCGACGCCGTTTTGCCGCTTGGGATAAAGCCATTACGCCTGCCTACACGGTTGTTCACGATGGAGGTAAAGAGAGCATTAAAAAGATTAAGAAAAAAATTGGTTTTCCGCTCGTTGTTAAGCCAACCGGATTAGCACAAAGCATTTTGGTGACACTCTGTTTTCATGAAGAAGAATTAGAGGCGGCTTTGCGTCGCACGTTTAGAACGGTGAATCGTATTTACCGAGAACGTGACAGTAAGGAGGAAGCAACTGTACTTGTGGAACAATTCATTGAAGGAGAAATGTATTCCGTGGACGCTTACGTTGATACACGCGGACGCATTACGTTCTGCCCGATGGTGTGGATTAAAACAGGTCGCGCGATTGGATTTGACGACTTCTTTGGTTATCAGCAAATGACGCCAACACGCCTCACCAAAGAGAGCGTCGCGGCAGCTGAGAAAACGGCGACCGCGTCAATCCGTGCCCTTGGTCTACGTAGTACAACGGCACACATTGAGATGATTCGCGACGATAACACGTGGAGGATCGTGGAGGTTGGTGCACGACCAGGTGGGTTCCGAGTCGAGCTTTATAAACTCTCCTACGGAATCGACCATATTCTCAACGACGTATTAATTCGCATCCCCGAGAAAGTGAGCGTATCTCGACGCATAAAAGGCACGACCGCTGCCATGAAATTTTTTGCCAAACAAGAAGGAAAACTGGTAAAGATCAAAGGGCTCAAAAAGGCCGAAAAGCTTAAATCGTTTTACGAGGTGACGGTTAATAAGGTTCCCGGAGATCCATGTAAGTTTGCAAAAAATGGTGGAACGAGCGTATTTAACATCATCATGTTTAACAAGGAACGTTCGGAACTCCTTGCAGACATCCGCCGGTTAGAGCAAATGATCGATATTCAAACCGTTAAGAAGTCTTCCAAGTAGGTAAAAACTCCTCGAGCAATTCGAGGAGTTTTTATTTGATTCAATGTGTGAGATTAACGTTCTCCGGCGATTGGCAGATGTAGGGGCTCCAGAGGTGACGGCTGTATCTTAACGGCAATCAATGCGCCAAAAAACGCGATAAGAAGTATAACGATAAGGAAAAATCGGTAGTGATCTTTGAAGGTCATGCTAAAAGTATACCGCGTTGACAGGTGCCTGTGAATACGATACACTCGTGTTGCCTTAATTGAGGCATGGAGATTCGGGGATCGTCTAATGGTAGGACACCAGGTTCTGGTCCTGGGAATCGGGGTTCGAGCCCCTGTCCCCGAACCAAAGAAAAACCACGGCAGCGCGCCGTGATTTTTCTTTGTGTGATGGGGTGGAGAGAACATGCCATTGAGGCATGTTTGACGGGTGAGAACGGCCGGAGCCATGTTGCGCTGATATTGGCGAGAAGCGCAACGGCGAGGCCCGGACCCGAACCCGAATTTTCGGAAGAACATGAGAGGTGAGGGCGAGCCCCTGTCCCCTTCCACAGGAAAAATCACGGGCGCTGCCGTGATTTTTCTTTGTGAGAGGAATGTGAGTTCTTACTGAAGCGACTATTCTTTTATAACGCGTACAACCTGCTTGCAGCTTGCGTATCCTTCTGATAGCGTCCTGTACATTCCTGTGCTCGCCTGTCTTGTCCGTTCAAGTTCACTCCCTAAAGCACTTAGTTGAGAAGCAACGTGCTTAAACAGAGGAAGACTGTCACGAGGCTGCAAAGCCTCTCGTACGGAAGAAATAACAAGATAAGCTTCTCTTGCAAAAGGCGACGGTTCTTCTCCTGTTTCCCTATCCACAACCACCTCGTCTTTCGACGTTACAGGAGCGGTTTCGACCTCCGACTTGGCAGCTCCTAGGTGACAATCGTTTGTGTGACCAGTAAAACTTGGTGACCCGCACGCCTCACACACGATTCCGATCCTGACTCGATATTGAACATAAGGAGATAGGAGTGACTCTCTTAGAAATATGTAAATGATGTGTCTATCTTAGTGGAAGCACCATTCGAGCAGCTGTACTGGATGAATCCCGTTCGAGCTGTGCACGGAGGATCCCCCGCAGTTCCCGTCTCCAACCTCGAGCAAGATTATGCATGACGTTTCCCCTCTCCAATGATGCTGGTCTACATCCCTCTTGACGTATGCTATTCATGACGTTGTATCAACAATAAAAAAAACACCCCGCAAGAGAGGTGTTTTTAGCTTACCACCGTGCCACCAAACGCCTCCAAAACACTTGTTACCTGCGGGTCCTGCTCCACATTGGAGAAGATGGCCTGTATCCCCACATTTTCTCCAACCACCTCGGTGAGGATTCCTGCAAGGAGGTGATTATTCTTTGGCTGATTAACCGTCTCCGCGTAGAACTCAAATTTTACTTTGATAATGGCACGGCCGCCATCCACACGTATCGGCTCTGCTAACTCAAGCGCGAGAGGAAGTGATGCATGCCGTTCCCGCACGGTTTTTTGAAACGTGCTCCAATACCGTTTAATTATCTCAAACGTCACCTTTTCACCTGGTACCGTCTCCGCCTTTGGATCCGCATCAATCCGAACAGCCTCAACAGTGGGTACTACGACGGATTTTTTTTCAATCACCACCGGCGTAACCTCTTGAGGAGCTTCTATTACTGCCGGTCGTGCCTCAACGATAGGAGACAGGGGTAAGGTTGCTATTTGTACGCCATCACAAGCATCGATAATTGCAAGTTCAATGCCTAATTGTGGAAGATGATACGAGTACTCCTTGTACTGTGTCTGGGCCGACAAAAAAAGATCCAGCAACTGCTTAATACGAGAAATACTTACGTCCGTAAAACACGCACGGAGATCCGCTTGTTGCTCCTGTGTATATCCTTTATCTTCTCCACCCCCAATACGTTGCAAAAGTGCCAATCGCATAAGCTGCACAATCTCCCCCACGAGTCTTGCAGGTTCTGCGCCCGTATCAATAAGCTCATGTACGCAATGGAGTGCTTGATCGACGGTTTGACTCACTAACAATGTTAACAAGCGCATGGTCTGTTCCACATCCACGATCGGCATTACAACTCGTGCCCGCTCGGCTGTAATGGACTTTGCGTCCAACGTCAACACTTGTTCGAGTAAACTAATGGCATCACGCACATGTCCGCCAGACCGGCGCGCGATCTCCTCTAACACCAACGTGTCCACGTGCACACCTTCCCTTTTTGCGATTACGTCTAATCGGTCCGTCAACAATTCTGCAGGCACATTGGTAAAATCGTACCGCTGACACCGACTCACAATGGTGTCTGGAATTTTGTGCAACTCCGTGGTCGCCAAAATAAACATCGCGTACGACGGTGGTTCTTCGAGTGTTTTAAGTAATGCATTAAACGCGCCCTTGGAGAGCATGTGTACCTCGTCTACAATAAACACTTTCTTGGCAAGTTGCGTGGGCGCAAAACGCACGTTCTCAATCACATTCTCGCGCACATTGTCGACACCGGTGTGAGACGCTGCATCAATCTCAATCACATCCATTGCGGAACCTTCTGTGATAGACCTACACGCTGGACACACCTCACACGGCTCTGCACCCTTACGGTCTGCACAGTTAACGGCCTTGGCAAGTAATCGTGCAATAGTTGTTTTTCCAATCCCGCGAGGTCCAGAAAACAGGTAGGCATGTGCCACGGTGTCGGTTTCTAATTGATGCCGAATTGGCGTCACAACATGATGTTGCCCTGTAACCTCCTTGAATGTTTGTGGTCGATAGGTGCGATAAAGGCTCATAGTGGAGGCAGTATACCACAATCAAAAGACCGCCCTGAGGCGGCCTATTTCTTGATAATATTCTCAACGGCGGCCCAAGATGCGGTCTGTCCTTGCGGCAAAAGCCCCACAATCTCGTCGCCTGCCTCCCCTCGAAAATACGTGACGCTTGCCGTGAGAACGTGGTAAGAGGTTCCGTCTTCGTCGATGAGCGCATAGTTGCCGTAATCGTCAATGGCCAACGTTCCAACCACACGATCCCGCTCCACCGGTCCGATTTGCTTAAAGATAAACGATCCATCTTCCTTAATAACGAGCTTCATAATGTCCCCTTCCACCAGTTTGGATTTAGAAGCGTAGTTGGGAGGAATATTATATTTAACCCCATCGGTCCCCATCATACGCTCCCCATCAAACACACCTTCTACAGTACGATCCTCCCCTTCCTCATCACGAGGAGCCACTTGTGTTTTATAGAGCGCCGTGTCGAGTTCCAGGTCTCCTTCTCCACGTTCGAGCATGTCTAACACATTGTCCATTTGCTGACGCATTTGTCGCAGAGCACGAATCGCAACACGCACCCGCTGGTCGGGTGATCGTACCTCTTCGCTCTGGCCGTGCATGTTTGGCTCTAGAGCAAACTGGTCGTTGGCGTCATCGAATGTTGGGAGAAACGGCATTTTATTTTTCTTTTTGCCCAGAACGTTTTTGTGGGCGCCTCCTTAGTAGCCTCAGTATAACATCTGTACGCGCGTTGGAGTAGAACAAGATCACGTGTTGCCTGTGGAAAAGTCTACAACGATGCAGGGAGTGTTGGCGCAACGGGCGGTGGCGGTGTTGGCGATCCGTATCCAGAACGTCGCGCGATGTCGCGTTCTACCTGTGCACGCGGTTTTCCGTAGGTAAGTCGTGCAAGCTGACGGATTTTTTCTGCAAGTTCTGGATTTGATTTGACGGGCGGTAAACTCGTCATAGTAAACGGCGGCAACTGCGTATTATTTTTTATCATCTTTGTGTACCACGTAAACGGATCGGAGTTAATGAGGTCGTTGGCATTAAACTCTGGTGCGAAGACTTTAATAAAGGTGTCCGTGTCCTCCGGTCCAATGCGACTCACAAACATCGATCCCACGTTTCCCAAAATCGCGTCGCGAATTTCCGTGTCCCCGCGTTGCACCACTTGGCTCATGTATTGGTGAGCCAAAATGAGATCGAGTCGATATTTACGCGCCTCGGAAAGAATTGTTGCAATACTTGGCGTCACAAAGTTTTGAAACTCGTCGATATAAAGGTAGAAGTCTTTTCGCAGCTCCTCTGCCATGTCGGCGCGTGCCATAGCCGCCATTTGAAGTTTCGACACAATCACCAATCCCAAAAGCTGCGCGTTTACCTCTCCTGTTTTTCCTTTGGAAAGATCGATCAACAAGATTTTTTCCTTGTCCATCACCTCGCGGAAACTAAATCCGGAATGCGTTTGACCAATAATATTGCGCATCATGGCGTCCTCCACAAAACGACCAACCTTGGAGATGAGGTAACCTAACATCTCGGACTTATGGAAGTCACTCACCTTTGCCATCTCTTGTTCCCAATACGCACGCACAACAGGATCCTTAACCTTTGCAACCCATTGCTTCTGAAAGTCTTCGTCGCTAAACATGCGAGGGATCTCGGCAATCGTCCCCGGGTTCTCAAAATCTGACATAAGCGTAAGCATCACGTTGCGCATATGATGCTCAAACGTTGGCCCGATCATGTCTGGCGGAAACAACTTATAGAAAATGGAAATCATGTCCTGCACCGTAAGGTCGATCAACGCAGGCGTTGGTGCCTCCAACATGTTGAGTCCAACCGGCATGTCTGTGTCATATGGCGCAAACACCACCACATCCTCAATACGGTCCGGTGGAATCGCCCCAAGAATCGTCGTAATAGCGTCTCCATGGGGATCCACGTAGCAAACACCGTGACCAGCAACAATATCGGCCACCGCCATGGCAACAATTTCTGTGGTTTTTCCGGAACCAGACTTACCGATAAAATACATGTGGCGCTGACGATCCGATGCAGAAATGCGAATCGGCGTCTTGGCACCTCTGTATTTATTGTGACCAAGCAAAATTCCTTCCTTTGGCATATCGGCAGGCGCCGGTGCTGTGCGTGCGCCAAGCCAATCAATGTTCGACACAGGCGTGCCCGACATGGGAGGATGCCACAAACTGGCAAGCTCTTCCGTGTTTAATACCAATCCTTCAGAATCGACGTAATTGCGATAAATAAAATCTTGCACCATGCGTGAGATATTACGTGGCACACTCTTTTCAAAACTATTCCCGAATTGGTAAATGTTGTATTGCGAAAAACTATTAAGAATATTATTGAGCGACGCTTGTGCAGATCCAACGTTTTCTGCACTCACGAGTATACGAATATTCACATCAAGCCCTGCACGTGAGGCCTTGTCTTCGATCCCTTTAAGCATCTCACGCTCGCGATCACTCATCTGACGCTGCGGCTCCTGCGACCCAGAACCATTTTTATCGCTTTTTCCAGAGATCAAACTCCCAAGTTTCATTCCGGAACCTCCTTCCTTTGGACTCTTCCCTTTTAACGCCTGCTTGATTGTTGCCCCCTCCTGCATTAATTTGACAACGTTCAAGCCTCTTTCTCGCCAGGAACCTTTTGCAGAACGCGCGACAACCTGGATTGCTGCTCCGTCTGTTTCTGGGACTTTTGCCAATGCATTCAACAAGGCATAAAGAGGATCAGATTCAAGCTGTTTGTACGTTTTAATAGGAAACAAGTCCTCGCGCTTTAACGTGACATAGCTTCCAAGCACAACACCCGTTGGCGTAAACATATTGTAATCTTCCGCCTCCTCTACCTCTGCATCCGGAAACTGCGCATGCAACTGCTGTACCATAAGCTCCTTCATAGCCGCAGGCGTTGCCACATAAAAATAAATAACCCCCGCTTTTACGACCATCTCAAATGCAATGTGATCTGTCCTGCCGTGCAACCATGCATTAAATCCTTTCTGATATGGTAGTCCACCGAGCGCCGAAAAAAACGTCTCTGCCACAGCAATGTCTTCCTGCACTTGTCGCAGTTCTAATGCTTCCTCACGCTCGCTCGATACAAATCGCGGGATCCGAACACGTAATACACGCATGTGCAAATTACCTCCCGCTTTACGGTGCGCGCGTAGATGAAACCCACGGAACACAAAGAGCGCCGCTACGAGAATTCCTATCACCAGCAGCCCAATGACAACAGGAACAAGGCTCTCGATCATCGAAGGCGTGGATGAGAGTGTTGAGGCACTCGTGTTGAGGGTGATGGCAAACATGCGATTAACCGAGTAAATGATCAGATTCGGCGAGAGCCAAAATATGATCTGTTTTAATTTTAGACTCTTGTTCGAGATAGTGCTTATTGAGTTTTGGTGCCATGCCTAACCATTCGCGGATCAATCTCAACACGCGTGACGCCACAAGTTTTGCTTCTTGCCTCCAAACTAAAATTGTCCTCGCAACTTCTTCTCCTTTTGCCTTAAAGGCTGGTTTGAGATCTTGCGGCAATTCCTTATAGAAATCTTGTAGCCCTTCGGACAAAATATCCTCTACCTGTACAAGTTCAGGATCTTTTTCTACAACGGGTGCCGCAACAGGCGTAACGGGCGTAACGGGTTGCTGCTGTACAGGTGCCTCGACAACAGGAGTTTGCTCCACAACCTCCGACGTTTGCTCATGTGTCGATTCAATATCCGTAAGTACCTCGGCCGCCGGCAACGGTTGCACATCCAATGTTTTCTTTACGCTTCCTTCCATAGTCATCAAATTATACCACGGCACACGCATGCGTAAACGATGTTTTTCCGTTCTATCCCCATATGGCTGTGCACGCAGTCTGCGAAGGCACGCTGGCTATGTTATACTTTTGGTACATGACAAGGAGGTCAACGGTGCAACGTCTTAAGCGTGGAAACACGGAATGGTTCAACGTGGAACATGCACGCTCCCTAGACGTACAATCTCTTGTAAAACCCTTCCATCTTTCCGACGAAGATATTCGTTTGATTTTGGATGCCAGTCATAGATCACGGTTATTCGTACGACCTGATTATCTCATGGTGTTTTTAACGCATCCCGTTTACGATCGCGTACGAGATGATGTCGTGATACAGGAAATTGACCTATTGCTTACTCCCCACGCAATCGCCACTATTCACCACAGTCCTTTTAATCAGGTATCTAGCCTATTTTCGACATTACAGGCAACAAAGTCGCAAACAGCGCTCGGTGATCCCGCGCTCATTTTTGCCGATGTTCTATCTCTCCTCATTGAAGACGTGCGTGACATCTTAGAAATCCTTGCAAAACAAATCGACGTCGTAGAAGAGCAATTGTTTCATAATCGTCGCAGTCTATTGCAAGAGCTGCTTAGCATCCAAACCAACCTTATTGATGTGCAAAAAACGCTTGAATCACGTACAACGATTATCGATCGCTTGCTGGCCGCATTGCCAAAACGAACCGGATCCGCACGTACAGCAACCTACGCAGAGCTTCATCGTCAGACAGACGAGCTTCAAAATAGTCTCAACACGGAATATCAAACGATTGTTACCCTGCACCGTGCGCATGAGACCTACCTCAACTCGCGTACCAACAGGTTGATTTACATTTTGACATCTGTGACAATTATCGTAATGCCTGCCACGTTGCTTGCTGGGATTTTTGGGATGAATACGGTGCATCCATGGATTCTGGGAACAGAAAAAGACTTTTCGATTATTATTGCCATCATGGTTCTCAGCGGAACCTTTCTGTGGCTGTTTCTGCGTCGCAAACGTTAGAACCCAAAACGGGCTCAGAGGAGCCCGTTTTTTTCTACAATTCCGTAATTTTTTGACCGTCTGCTGTGTCATCCACGTGATAGCCCATGTCTGCAATCAATGACCTCAAGCGGTCTCCTTCCTCCCAGTCTTGTGTTTCACGCGCCACTTGTCGTTGATCAACCAGCTCCTGGACCTCTTCGGAAACCACGAGCGGTCGTGCAATGTAATCAATCAGCCCAAGCCCAAGCACCGCGTCCCATTTTTTGAGTGTTTGTGCCTTAGATGAGCTTGCGAGTTGAGAATCATTTACCAGCTCCCACACCAAGGCAATCGCACGTGGTGTATCTAAATCGTTATTTACCGCCTCTAAAAATCGAATATCAAAGTCAGCCGATCCAACTGAGGGCATCTCCCATTCTCGCACCATTTGACGAAGACGTTTGAGGGCGCTTTGTGCCGCCGCAAGCGAGTCCCAAGTAAAGTTAAGTTGCTGCCGGTAGTGCGCGGTCAGCGTGAGGTAGCGGAAAATCACCGGATCAAATCTCTTCTCGATCAACTGATCTGCCGTATACACGTTTCCAATCGACTTACTCATCTTACCGCCGTCTACGAGCAGAAATTCGTTATGCATCCACACGCGTGCCTCCGTAGTCCCTTTGCTACCCTGCGCTTGCGCCATCTCGTTGGGATGATGAATCATTTTGTGATCAATCCCGCCCGTGTGAATATCGTAGAGCTCGCCGAGCTCCTTAATGGACATAGCTGTACATTCCACATGCCAACCGGGAAATCCAATACCCCAGGGAGATTCCCATTCCATTTGACGATGTTCCTCGGGTGAAGAGAACTTCCAAAGCGCAAAATCTGCTGAGTGTTTCTTTTCTGTGTTCTCTTCTATTCGTGCCTCCTCGTTTTCTGATTCCCCCATACCACGCAACACGCCGTAGTCGGCAAGCGTGGACGTATCAAAATACACACCGTCGGAGGTTGTGTAGGTGTGTCCGTTTGCTTCGAGCTCCTGTACGATGGCAATCTGTTCTGCAATGTGATCTGTAGCCTTAGGAAGTGCATCTGGTCGCGAAATATGGAATCGATCCATGTCCAGATAGAACTGATCTGTGTGGTGCTTTGCAACTTCCCATGCGGTCATCCCCTGCTCTCGCGACCCTTTTTCCATCTTGTCCTCACCCTGGTCCGCGTCGTCTGTCAGGTGACCTACGTCGGTAATATTCATCACCCATTTAACCTCCAATCCGTTAAAACGAAGGGTGCGTACCAAAATATCGGCAAAAATAAACGCGCGAAAGTTTCCAATGTGCTGCGTGTTGTACACCGTAGGCCCACACGTGTAAACACCGACCAGGTCTCGATAAAGCGGTTCAAAAACTTCCTTTTTCTTTGTAAGCGAGTTGTAAAGCTGAATGTCCATAGTGAGGCTAGTTTACCAGATCTGTTGCAAACACAAAACCTGTATAAAAGAACAGCCCCACCGAGACATTCGGTGGGGGCCGGGAGGGAGAGGTGGCGCCACCGAATGTTTCTCGATGGAACCGTTCTACTGTGTGGTTGAAGCGTAATTAGGCACTGTCACAAACGCTTAATCAACACACACAGGCCAGAATTTCCACGCAGGCGAGGGGGAATTCCTGCAATGGCTAGGGGACAGCACGGGGCGGCGTGCTGTCTCAACTGTAGCGTCTGGCGGCTACGATCCGTTATGAACCTGGTCGAACAGGTGCTGCAGCGTGAGCCACAACGCGATTTCCCCGTAGGAGAACCGTCATAACAGGACCTACGCGTGACATAAGGATCGTTGGGTCGAACGCTCCCTATGCCAGTCACGTATGGCAAAAAATTATCACAATCCAAGAGCCCTGTCAACCCCTGGATACAACAACCCCACCATGAGTCGTTTGGTGGGGGAAGAGAGTCCCACCGTACGTAGGTGGGATTGCTGGTATGTCGTGCCTGATCGCCCGAGGACAATGCAACTGCACAGGCGCACGCGCGAGCGTGGGCACAGGCGGCACGGGGAAATCATGGCGGTTGGACCATGACGACCGTGCCGGGCAAGGAGCAAACTACCACAAACAAAAAAAGAGGTCAAGCCCCTGCCTCTCCTATCCTTTTATGAGACAGGTTCGTTAATCTCGTGTTACACCGATGCAAAATATTGGTGCCACAATCCACAAGATCGTTCCAAGCGGACTCATAAAAAGAGACTGCATAAATACCGAGAATCCACTCACTGTTTCTGCATTAAACTGTTGAAAGAGGATGACTGTCAACATTCCGAGTGCAGACGCAGACACAAAAACGGATGCCGCGCGCGAGCCTCGCTCCTCCTCTAATGTATCGCCAATTCCGTACTGAACAATTGCAAACACGATTCCCGCAAGCCCGGCAATCACGCCAATGCGTCCCGGAATACTCGTTGGAATCCCAAACGTGCCGTGTATCCACGCAAGTGCTGCACTTACGCTCACGATTCCTACAACCACATAACCTGCGATCACAAACGCGAGCGTCTTCCCTCTCCCCCACATCCCAACAAAAAATGCGAGGCCTACAAGTAAGGCCGTTAACAAAACATCCCAAGAAGGGTGCTCTCCAAAAATCGACAAGCCCCAGGCAAGTGCCGTGGCTGACCATTGTGCAAGTTGATCCATAAAGACTAGTCTATCAAACTCGCGCCGCTTGTACGACGTGGATAAAAAGAACAGGCTCAATGCCTGCTCTATTCCTCTCGCAAATCGAGTTCTTGCAAAAGTTGTTTCTGCTTCTTGTTAAGCTTTGTTGGTGTGACAACAAAGATCGTCACAAGTTGATTTGCTCGACCGCGCCCTGTCTCAATTCCCTTTCCTTTAATACTCAACACGTCGCCAGATTGCGTACCGGGTGGCACCTTCATCTTCACCTTTCCATCAATCGTCTCCACTTCCACGGAATCTCCAAGTGCGGCTTGCGTGAATCCCACCGTCACCGAAGATCGCAGGTCAAACCCATCGCGCTCAAAACGCGCATCATCCTTAATAAACACACGGATAAACAAGTCGCCCGGCTCACCACCAAAGGGTGCCGCCTCTCCTTTACCGCGCACACGCACAGATTCTCCGTCGCTCATACCAGGTGGCAACGTAATCTTAATCGTAGATTGTTTTTTGACGGTTCCGGTGCCGGAGCACTCCCCGCAAGCGTGCTCAGCTTCCTTGCCTTGTCCATGGCACACGTCGCAGGCAACGGTTTGTGCAATTTGTCCAAACGGCGTGTTGCGTGCCACGCGCTTTACTCCTTGGCCACTGCAGCTTGTACACGTCTTAGTTTTGCCATCTTTTGCGCCTGTCCCCGCACAGTTGTCGCACGTGTCTGTCTTGCGTAACGTAATCTCCTTCTCTGCACCACGCACCACCTCCTCAAACGTGAGCTGCATGTCGGTTTGAATATCCTGGCCTTGCGAGCGACGTCGACCACGGCCACCACCTCCAAACATGCCGCCAAAGATATCTCCCAGGTCTCCCAAATCTCCAAAATCAAAATTCACGCCTTGTGCGCCAAATCCACCAAAGCCCGCGCCAGGTGCACCTCCGCCGCCACCAAACGCCGCCTCTCCAAACTGATCGTACTGCTGGCGTTTTGACTCGTCTCCCAAGACTTGGTATGCGGAGTTGATCTCTTTAAACTTAGCCTCATCTCCCCCCTCCTTATCCGGGTGATATTTGTGCGCCAGTTTTCTAAACGCCTTTTTGATCTCCTCCTGCGTCGCTCCCCGCTCAACTCCTAAAATTTTATATGGATCTGGCATGCAATGAGAAAGAATTACTTGATCTGAAACGTTCCTAAACCTCCACGATTAAAGACGTAAGAATGACTGCCAATGGCAAAGTGAATCTCCTCTGGGCGGTCCAACATCGCCACCCAGTCCACACCAAATTCATCCACTTGTCCTTTGAGTACCGACGTTGAATCAGACGCAGACGAGAGTAGATACGAAGGATTCGTTCCGTTTGTATCAATCGTCACCTCCAAATCTCCTCGTTTGATTGTGGTGATCGCCCATCCTCGCTCATCCTGTGTCGACGTTGCCGACCCGATCAACGCGCGATATTTTGTATTCAGATCGATCGTAAAGGCGTCTTCCATACTCACGCCTGCATCACCCATACCCATACTAATGAGTAGCTTGTCGCCAACCATCTGCATCTCTCCCACGGTTCCCGTCTCCCCTTCTGGAAACCCTTGTGTGGTGGACAACGTTGAGAAAAATCCTAGGATTTCTACGTTATTCACATTCTTTTGACGCATCACAACGCAGAGACTCTGCCCATATATTCCGCAATATTCCTGGTTCACATCCTTGTCTGGAACAGACATAATGCGAATATCATCCAGAGCGGCGATGTGCAGACGATCCACCTCTACAAGAAGTCCGGTCTGCAACGCCTCACGAAGCATCTCTTGGAGATCCACAGACGCATTTCCCGCAGCTGGATACCCTTCCAGCACATACTGATCATAAATAGAGCGAACCGTTACGGCATCTACTTCATTCTCCATCATCTCATCCATCATGTCTCCATCACCCTCCTCCACGTTTGCCGAGTCCTCCACGGAGTCCTTTTCCTCACGCGGCATGGTGGTAAGAATACCTCCACCCACAATCGCAATAGACACAATAAACAACGCCATCCAAAACACCAAGGAACTCTCCTTCTCCTTTGCACCGCGCGTAGGTGTCTCTACGCGCGGTGTTGCTTTTATTGTCTTCTTTGTTGTGGTTTTTTTAGTGGCCATATTATTCCGCCTTTGTTTTCTCACCGCCTTCCTTTACATCCTCGACCTCTGCCTCTTTGATGTCTTCCTTCTTTTCGCCTTCCGTTGATTCTGCACTCTTAGCTTCTTGTTCTGCCTGATACATAGCCGCACCAACTTTTTGCGCCGATGTTGTGAGTTCGTCTGCGGCCTTTTTGATAGCCTCCATGTCTGTTCCGTCTTTAACGGCCCTCAATGCCTCTAATTTTTCCTCAACCTCTTTTTTATCTGCCTCGCTTACCTTGCCTCCACCCTCCTTGAGCATTTTCTCCGTGGTGTACACAAGTGTATCGGCAAGGTTCTTGGTCTCAATTTCTTCGCGCTTCTTTTTGTCTGCCTCCGCGTTTGCCTCCGCGTCCTTCTTCATCTTCTCCACTTCTTCCTTACTCAAACCGGTGGACGATGTGATGGTAATCTTCTGCTCCGTGCCAGTTCCCTTATCGACCGCCTTTACATTAAGGATACCGTTTGCGTCGATGTCAAAACTCACCTCAACTTGTGGAACACCACGCGGTGCCGGTGGAATACCTGAGAGGATAAACCGACCAAGCGTCTTGTTGTCTTGTGCCATTTCTCGTTCACCCTGCAACACGTGAATCTCCACCGAGTTTTGATTGTCAGCCGCGGTTGAGAAGATTTGTGACTTGGACGCCGGAATTGTGGTATTGCGTTCGATCAATTTGGTCGACACACCACCCAACGTCTCCAACCCAAGAGATAACGGCGTAACGTCCAGCAAAAGCACGTCCTTCACGTCTCCCTGTAACACACCTGCCTGCACAGCCGCACCCATGGCAACCACCTCGTCTGGGTTAACTGTAACGTTTGGTTTTTTGCCAAAGAATTCTTCCACGGTCTTTAAGACGAGTGGCATGCGCGTCATTCCACCCACCATAATCACCTCATCAATATCCGATGCCTTCATACCGGCATCCTCCAAGGCCTTTTTACAAGGCTCGAGCGTCTTGATCGCAAGGTCATACACCAACTCCTCCAATTTTGCACGTGTCATGGTCATCACCAAGTGCTTTGGACCATCGGCGCCCTGTGTAATAAACGGCTGATTGATCTCGGACTGTTGTGACGTGGACAATTCGATCTTCGCTTTTTCTGCTGCCTCTTTTATACGTTGAAGTGCTAGAGGATCTGCACCCAAGTCAATCCCTTCTTGATTCTTAAATTCTGCAATGATCCACTTAATAATCACCTGGTCAAAATCGTCTCCACCAAGATGTGTGTCTCCGTTGGTTGACTTTACCTCCACCGTGTCGTCGGAGATATCCAAAATGGACACATCAAACGTTCCACCACCAAGGTCGTACACGGCGATTTGCTGACCAACCTTTTTATCGAACCCATATGCCAATGCTGCAGCCGTTGGTTCGTTGATAATACGTCGTACTTTAAGACCCGCAATCTCTCCTGCGTCTTTTGTGGCCTGTCGTTGTGCGTCGTCAAAATACGCTGGTACCGTAATCACCGCCTCTTCAATCTTCTCGCCAATTTTAGCTTCTGCGTCCGCTTTAAGTTTACCCAAAATCATGGCAGAGATTTCTTGAGGCGTGTATTCCTTGTCACCCAACGCAACCTTAATCCCTTCGCCAGACTGTACGAGCTTAAATGGAAACAGTTCCGCGTCGCGCTTAACTTCTGGGTCATCCCATCGACGACCAATCAGACGCTTTAATGAGAACAACGTATTCCCTGGGTTTGTAACTGCCTGCCGTTTTGCTGCGATTCCCACCAAGCGCTCTCCCGTTTTTGATTCTCCAACCACAGACGGGGTTGTGCGATGTCCTTCTGCATTTTCTAAAATAAGAGGTTTTCCTCCTTCAATCACCGCGATAGCGGAGTTGGTTGTCCCAAGGTCGATTCCGAGTATTTTTGCCATATGATTTGATTCTGATTGATGTTAGTTGATCGTGTTCTTTGCTTTTGCCACCACTACGCGTGCGGGGCGAATAAGCTTGTCGAACAGTTTAAATCCACGTTGTAACACCTGCAAGATAGTTCCCTCCGGTTGATCGCTTTCCCGCTCCTCCGCCGATTCCTGCTCATTAGGATTAAACATTCCTACAGGTTCCAGCACAGTGAGCCCTTGCTCCGTCAACTTGTCCAACAAGAGCTTTTGCACATGCCCGATTCCAATGAGCCAATTCTGGATCTCCTTTTGTGTGGCCTCGTCACAGCGCTCCGTATTTGGAGGTTGACGCATCGCCGCGTCAAAGTAGTCGATCGTTGGCAGTAGGTCTTGAATGAGTGCCGCCGTGGCGTATTTGGCAAATTCTGTGCGTTCTTGTGACGCATTACGTTTGAGGTTCTCATAGTCCGCAAGTGCGCGCTGCCATCCGGCTAAATAGTCTGATGCGAGTTGATCAGGAGTTTTCTCAACAGGCACGTCTACAATTTCTTCCTCCATTTCTGTGGCCGAAATCTTTTTTACTGGTTCTTTTTTTGCCATACGTTAATTGGTAAGGAGTCTTCGCACTTCACGCAACAACGCGCGATTATAACCGTAATTCATGCGCGTGGGGCCAATAATGCTCACCACGCCATGCACGCCCGACGGATCATCGAATGAGATAAACAGAGAGGAAAGCTGCTCGCCAAACGGGTTCTCGTTTCCGATGAGAATACACACATCGTCAAACCGTCTGCGCATGAGTTGGGCCATAGTTGCGTCCATGACATCCATGAGTTGACTAAACCGGCGCATTTGGTCTGCACTGGCAAACTCAGGAAGTTCAAACAGCCGAGAGATGCCCGTGGTATAGGAATGACGCGGACCCAGGGTAAACACGACGGCGTTTCCGGTGAGTGCGGCGAGTTGCACGCAGAGTTGACGCAGTCGCACCTCCATATTGCGCACCCGCGATTGATCCACGAGTTGTTTATACTCACGTTCCAGGCGTCGCTTTTGCTCAAGGAATGTCTCAATGTAATACCGATACCCCGTGTCCGTTGGAATGCGGCCGGCAGAGGTGTGTGGAGAAACAAGGTATCCTTCTTCCTCCAACTCCGCGAGATCGTTCCGAATGGTTGCGCTTGAGACACCAATGTCTGGCAACTGCGCCAACCACGAAGAGCTCACCGGCTCGGCAGATTGTATGTAACTCTCCACGAGCAGCTTCAAAATTTGTTCTTGTCTCTGTGTCATGGGGTATTAGCACTCGTCATTCTACACTGCTAGTTTTTGGGTGTCAAGATAACTGAAGAGGCCGCTGTTTGCGACCTTTAATAGAAACAATCGACGGGCGGCAGGGAGAGTTCCCCGCCGCCCGTTTGGAAGTTGTGGGTCATTCGATGCGACGCTCCTTGAGCAGTACCAGCGTGAGGACATCGGCCGCCAAGGTTACCGCGATGCATAGCCGAATCACCGGCACGTTGAGCGAGCCCGGGACGTTCTCCACAAAGAGCAGGAGTACTACACCGGTGGTTGCAGCATCTGCCAAGAACCGTGCACGTTGCGCCCACATCGAGAGCTGCTGCGGTTCCTGCGCTTGCATCACAAACGGCACGTAGGCCACGGAGATGTAAGCGCCGATGATCACCGCGCCGGAGATGGGATCCTGCACGTTAAACTGTTGCGCGAAACTCTGGTACAGCACCGTCGTCAAAGTGAGCACGGCGCCCGCGGTCAGAGCCTTGAGCATGCGGCTAGTGCCCTTGTCGGCAAACAGTACCCAGCACACCACCAGCACAGTATCCATGGCCAGCCATGGCCACTCGATGATGCGCAGCGGCAGCTCGACTGGATCCGTAGGCGGCCACACAAGAGTGAACGTGTACTCAAAGCTCCACATCATTGCCAGACCCAGCAACGGAATGTTGTTGACCTTGTTCTTGATGCTTCCTCGAATCAACAAGATGAAGGTTGCCGTCCACCCGGCAAGCACGCCCACCAAGCTCAGACACGCCATCAAGGCAAGCGGCCACGGCAGACTCTTGAGGACGACCAACGTCTCACGAATCGCGTCCAACGTTACAAGGGGTTCACACGTTTCCATGTCTTTCTCCTCTCCAAGTACGTCAGCGTCATAACGACTCTGCGAACTTATCAGATTTTTGAAATTTGTCAACGGAGCCGCCTAAACAAAAAAGAGCCCGAGGCTCTTTTAAGCAATGAATCGTTATTTTTTTCTTCGTTTTTTTGTGATACGCCCACGAATACTCATTTGATCGTGATAGCGTGCAAAAACTAGCTCGCCGACGATTCCAATTCCAAAGAGCAACAATGGAATAGAGAGGAGTGCGTAGACACTTGTTACCAAGCGAGAGGTGTCCGATGAGGGTGCAAGATCTCCATAGCCGACTGTCGTCACCGTTGCCACGGAAAAATAAAACGCCTGGATCCATGTCCAATTCTCAAGCCGCTGAAAAATGATCGTACCTCCTACCAAGAGCGCCGCGAGCACCACAAAGATCAGGAAGATACGTTTTACAAACTGGTTTGTAATCGTATTCATGATGACATTGTATCAATAAAGGATCCTTTTCTCTCTCCTTTTGTGTGGATAACAAACTCGCGCAAACGGAGGTTCTTCTATTGACAGGATCCGAATTTAGAGATATGTTCATTTTATTGGAAAGGTTTATTGAGTCTGTGAGATAAGCGCTGTGTTTATCGATCATTGGTAAACAAGGCGCTTGTCTCATGCACGAGATGGCCGTGACCGTCCGAAGACGGATCGATTCTAGGGAGACGGTGATGAAGAATTTCACACCCCCGCAGTTGGACATGTTCCGGGAGGCCGTCGAGTTGGAGGCTTCCGCCCTCAACCTAAGTCGAGAGCAGCTTCAAGGAGTCCTGGGCAGCAGGAGGCTCCGCGGCATGCTGCGAGACCTTCTGGTGGAGCTCGGACAGGAGTATCCGCCAAACGCGGACGAGGCTCGCGTGCGTCTGTGGGACCATTTCCTGGGAGTCGCCGAGGCCCGCAAGGCGTTCGGAGTCCTGATCTCGGACAGCATGATCCGGGAACTGGGCGATGTGCCGGACGACCTGTTGGGCCGTATCATGGCGAGCCACGGCCCTGGCGAGAAGGAGTATCTCCGGCTCTTCCTGGATCCGGGACTGTCCGTCGCGACCATGATTCGCTCGCAGGGAGTCCAGTACAAGGGGAGCTACGACGACTCCATGCTCTCCAGCTTCAACCAGCCGTGCTGGCGACTTGTGGATGTTCGCCACTTGTACAACCAGAGTGCCCGGCGGATCCTGACCATGGAGCTGATGAGCTTGCTCTCCAAGGGCATCAGCCAGACGGGTGAGTTGGAGCAACTCCAGCTCGGCCGTAAGGACACCGCTGGTCACACGGTCTACATGTCCTCGCGACAGAAGGTTCAGTACCACAAGCTGCAAATCATCGGGTCGGCTCGGCCGAGCCAGGTGATGACCATCACGGTCCCCCTGATCCGTCCGTCGACTCAGAAATACCGGCACGCAACGCCGGAAGAGATCCGATCTGCCTACAGCAGAGAGATTGCGCTGGAAAGCGTTATGCTGCCTGACGGGAGGTGGTTCTTGTCCACCAGGATCGACAGAGTCGTTGTCCTGGTGAGCGAGATCACCTGGATCAAGTAGCCCAGCGCCTAGCACCCACAAGGGGGCGTCCGCAATCCTGCGGACGCCCCCTCTCACTTTATCTACCCTCTATTGACGTCCTGTCTCTTTTCTTGTATCCTCTCGTTGCGTTTCAATTCACGGCCCCATCGTCTAACGGTTAGGACAGCAGGTTCTCATCCTGCAAATCCGGGTTCGATTCCCGGTGGGGTCACCAACAAAAAATCCGAGCTCGTCTCGGGTTTTTTGTTGGTACCTCCCGCGGAAATTGGACAAGGGGCACTGGGAAGGGAGAAATTCTCCCTTCCCAGTGCCCCTATTATGAGGTTTAAAATGCGATCGACACCACGCATACACTCATATCTTATTCTAAATTAACAACACGGTGGGGTCCGGAGACCCCACCGCTATCAGGAGTGGGTGCGTTCAGCCGCCGCCGCACCGACACGAGCTACGCTGACCGTGATCGCTGTTGCAGCAACCCTGCGCGTGACCCCAGTCGCGTTCACCATCCTCGGGCCAGATCTCGGTGTCGAGATCGGCGTACAGGCCGCACAGGTACTCACGGGTGCGCGCGTAGGTTCCCGGCTCCATCGATCCCGGCAGATCGCACGGGTCGTGGTGAAGGTAATCCACGCCCATGGACTGACAGAAGTCGGTGTACGGCTTGCTGTAGAGCAGGAACGTGTGCCACGCCTCATCGGCTAGATGTGACGGAGCAAGACGACGACCTTCCGGAACTGCGCAAGCGCGCAGGAACTGGATGGCGCCATCAAAGGCTCGACGGGCCACATCCTCGTCGATACTCATATTCTTGACCATGCGAGCTATCACGCGGTCACGAATGGATGAGTCGAGGTTGTAGTCGGGGAGTCGAATCTGAGACTCGACCAAACAAAGGGCGGCAGACATAAGCACCTCAATCAATCGTCTCGAACGGCATGTCCGAGACGCTTACTCTACGTGCCTCACAGCCATGTTGTCAACATATCACTGGTCGGGTCTATAAAAATAGTGGCGCCCGCCCAGGAGGATCCCGGGCGGGCGTACGTTCACTTGATGTTCGGACAGACCTTGGGCAAATCGGAGAACTGCCAAGAGACTCCGAGATCCTGCAGATTCCGCAGTTCTTGTTCCATGCGGTTGCGAGTGTTGTTGAGACCGATTGCCATGGCCTGTATGAACCAGGTGCACACGTCGCTGATCTCCTGCCAGGTCAACAGCTCGTACTTGGCGAGAACCGCAGACAGACGGCCGTCCTGCCCCTTGTCGAGTCTGCCACTGATGCCATCCACGGCAATCGTGTTCTGCATCACGTAGACGAGCAGACGGCCGGTCGAATCACTCCCCAGGCGACCCTGCCCGCCCGCGATCATGAGGTCCGCCACCTCCCGATACGAGCTCCACGCACCCTGGGAGGCTTGGAACATCTCGGCGATCTGCTGTAGTCCGCAGGTCAGCACCTTTGCGTTCTCCACGCGTTCTTCCCGACTCTCCCGTGCCTGAACCTTGGCCTCGTCTCGAACAGACTGATCCGACACGGACCCGGTGGCCCACGCATTCGTGCAGGACCCCGGTGCCAACAAGAGCACCAACACCACCAACATGCAAAACCCCACGAACTTCAATTGCTTCTCCATCATCTCTCCCGTCTCGCCATCTATTCGGCGGATCAACTTCTTTATAGTCAAAAAAAGACTCCGTGTCAATAGGCCGGGGCTAAACCGTCGTCGACCACCACAGGAGAAACGTGACCGTCTCCTCCACAGTGCCAAGCGTCAACAACAGCGTCTTCATCCGTCTTGTTCCCATACGGCGCCTCAACAAAGCCACCAACGTATTCCACTGCAGAAGATTTAGATCCAGGCCGGTCTGCCTCAGACGTGCGCATACATTTTTCTCAACATCTTCCAACGAGAAATCATTCATCTATACCTCCAGGCGTTAGAGAGAAACCTGACATCTTAATACGTAATTTTCAGTTTCCGTCATGCGTCAATCAAAAACGACCCCACATACGCGAGGTCGTTAATTCCACCCATCACACAGACAAAAACCGTTTTGCTTCTGCATGCCAGGACCGCTTAAGCGTTTTTTTCTTTTTGAGTAACTCTGCAAAAAATTCTCCTCCCATTACGCTTGGCACAATCACAAATGTTGCACCGTGCTTGTAGAGATATTCCGCATCCAGTGTATTGCGTGCGGTTACAATTACAATCGTCGTACCCCGTTGACGTTTCATGTAGGACAAAATCTCTTCGTTCACTTCCCTATCCGGAATGGTAGACACAAGGAGTTTTGCTTTGTGCGCTTGCAGTCCCACCAAAAGTTCCTCGTTAGAGACATCCCCATAAACCGCCTGAACAGGCCTATCCTGAAGCGCTTCAATTTGTTGTGGATCATAATCCACTACCAACACATCCTTATGCACGCACAAGAGCGATGGCAAAATTGCCGCACCCATGTCCTGATACCCAAATAATAAAATGGCGGATGCACGAGACCGGACACTCTCCAGTGGTGCGTATCCCGGTGCCATCCATTCAAACATCCATGCAAATAATTTGTAAACCGACTCTCCGTAAAGAATCAGGTAGGAGGAGACGGCAATAGTGATCATCCCAACCATGGTGGCCATCGGGAGAATCTCCTCCGCAATTAAGCCAGCGGCAATTCCTGCGGCAAGAACAATAAAAGAAAATTCGCTCACCTGGGCCACCGTCGCACCCGTCATAAATCCTGCACGTGGGTGATAGCCAAACACACGCAACAAAGGAACGATAATTAAAGGCTTCCCTAACAACACAACGGTGCTAAACACAAGTGCTGGCACCCACATGGTTTGCAACGCCTCCAAAGAAAGGTTTGTCCCTAGAACGATAAAGAAAATGATAAGGAAAAAATCGCGCAACGGCTTGATTTTAGATTCGATCTCTCGATGAAACCCGGTGCCAGCCAGCGAGATTCCTGCGAGCAACGCGCCAATCTCAATGCCAAATCCTAGAAAGAACAACACGCTTGTGACGGCAAAACACCAACCAACGGCCGTCAAAAACAAGAGTTCCTGCAAGCGCGCGGCATAACGAAACACGGCCGGCAATACAAAACGCGCCACCACCCACAAACTCACTAACACAACAACCGCCTTTACCAAAGAAATAGTAATTAACTCCGTTACATTTCCGTGATCTCGCAAGGCACCCAGTACAAGCAGTAAACCCATAGCAAGTAAATCCTGCACAATCAAAATTCCAATGCTTAATCGTCCGTGTAACCGTTCTAATTCCTCTTTGTCTGCGAGCATTTTTACCACCACGATCGTACTAGAAAACGCAAATGCAGTACCCAAAAAGAGGCTCGTTGTCGCATTGAATCCAAGCAACATTCCCACACCGTAACCCAATCCCGTCGTCAACACCGTTTGACCAAGACCAACAACGATCGCCGCGGAACCAATGTCCTTAATCTTTCGCCAATCTAAATTTAGACCGACCAAAAACAACAAAAACGCAATACCAACCTCCGAGAAGGCCCGCATGGTTTCCGTTTGATGCACAAACCCAAGAACACCTGGGCCAATAATCAACCCTGCCACCATGTAGGCAATCAATAATGGCTGTTTGATTTTAAATGCAAGTAATGCCAAACTACTCGCCGTTACAATCACGAAGGCAATTTGCAAGAAAATATTTTGTAGCAATAGGTCCATACTAGGCAGCTCGTTGTGACTCTTCGGGTGCGTCCGCTTCTTTATTCGTCGTTGATTTTATCTCCGCCAAGAGTTGCGCAAGGTCTTCTTGTTCTTGAGCCGTTAACGGTTGTTCGTCTGGCTCGCGCAACGCACGGGATTCTTCCACGAGATGATCCATCTCTGCACGTTCTTCTCCTTCGATCTCCTTGGACACCTCCAGCCCCGTTTCCTCCCCTAACTGACGCAACGCGTGCTGCGCCAAAACGCACACAAACTCTGCATCCTCGCGTGTATCCATGGTACGCAGGTTCTTGTTGAGCGTCTCTATGCGTGCGGAGAAATCAACCATCCTCTCTCCCTCATACCGTCGCCACAGCTCTTGTGCACGTAAGACGAGATTTGTTGCCTCTTGTTTTGTCTGTTGTTCGATCTCCTCCCGCCAGGATTCTTCCTCTTCTCGGCTCACATAGGCGCATCCCCCTTCTGCGAATAAATCCTCCAAACAATCCGAAAGACCTTCGGCAAACATCGTGAGATCCATTCCTCGCCCATCTGCATACGATTTCCATGCATTCACGCGCTCATTCTTCAGCGCATTTGCATATGGCAACACCACATCCCACGCTAACTCGGCTAGCTTCAGCTCCGCAGGACTCAAAGGCTCACCCGTTTGCTGCGTGATAAATTCTTGAATTGATTCTCGATTCTCTGCAGAGAGATGAAACGTACCATTCATGATTTCGATAATCTTGTTCTGAATATCCAATTCTACCTTCTTTGGATCTCGGATAATCAATTTAAACCCTCTCGCAAGACACATGGCCAAGGAGTACATGTCTTCCAACGACTTCTCCATCGGAACGTCGATGTATTGTTCCGGAGCTGCAAAGAAAGGCGTTCCTGAATAACGTCCCGTAGGCCTTGGAACACCTGTCCGTTCTGAAATGCCAAAATCCACCGCACGTGCCCTGTGTGGTAATGCTGTATCCACGCGAATGTTTGCAGGTTTTATATCGTGATGCGCCCAGCCAAGCTTACGCATATCGATCAACTGCCGCGCAACCGATTCAAACGCTAACGCCCCCATCGCACGCGCGTCATGAATCTCCATGACGGACTCACCCGCCTCAATTGCCTCCCAAATGGTTTTCATGTCCTGCCCTGGAACATACCCCATAAGGAGAGCAAGTTTTCTCTCCCCACGCTTATCCTCCACACGTCGCACATCTTGGAGCGCGCCCATTTCGAGTGTTGCAGCAATTTCGTGCTCCATACGATCACGCGCCGAGCCAATTTTATCCGCATTTGTATCGAATCCCTCGTCAGGATGGTACTTTGCCACCTCTTCCGCATAAAAACGCGCGTTGCCCGCAGAGGGTTCATACATCGTTTTGATTACACCCAGTCGCCCCTGACTCCCCATCATGGCACGTTCCCAGCCTTTTTCTGGCATTTTTCGAACACGAAACACCTCGCCAAATACACCCGCACCCTCCCTCTTCTCAATCTTCCATGGGCCAAACGTATCTGCGAGCGCCTGCTGCGCCTCCCTTGTAAACATACTCACATTGTCCACGTTTAAAATAGGAATTGCCTCTAACGCAACACCTCCGCCCTCCGCAGGATGTTTTGCACGATCAATCTCGTCTTCTTCTAACGCCGCCTCCTCCATTGGACGGGTAACATCAATGGACGATTCTAACTCTGCTCGCCGTTGTTGGCGCCGCGCATTGCGTTCCTCATCCCATCCAACATAATGTCCTCCAAAGTCCATATTAATTTGCAAGCCATTTTCCGTACTGACGCACAAGAAGCTCTGGTGCTCTCAACGGTTCTGCCATGAGTTCTTTGACAATCTTCTCTGTACGAATACCCTGCGATCCTTTAACAAGAATCGCGTCTCCACGTTTCATCCGCTCCTGTAAAAATCGCCCCGCGTCCACCGAATTTGCATACGTGTAGACCTGCGTCTGTGCCATTCCCTGCTCCAACGCCGCACGTGCGGCATCGCGTGCATGTTCTCCCACCGTCACAAACAAATCAATCGGCAATGTTGCGACATGTTTACCAACATCTTTGTGCGCCTGTTCCGAGTAGCGTCCCAACTCCAACATATCTCCCACAACCGCAATACGTTGTGCACCCGCATTAATAGGCACACCACACAACACTTCCAGCGCCGCATGCACCGCCTCCGGTGACGCATTATAGGTATCATCAATTAACAACGTATGTTTAATACCTGGCAACAACCGCAATCGACCCGGCATAGGGATGTAGGACTGGACATTTTTTGCGATCGTTGAAGGAGACAGTCCAAGCTGCAGAGCTACGGCTGCGCCTGCCAATACAGATCGTACGTGCGCGTCTCCAATCACGTTTTTCATTGTAACGGGCACGGAGTCTCGTCCCATTCTGAGCGTAAACATTAACTGAGACATTGTGTCACCAACAAGCGTCTCACCATTTTGACGCATATCAACGCGAATATCCTCCGCCGTAATATCCGCCATACCTAATCCATACGTCACCACAGACCCCTTGGCGAGATGACTCATGCCTGACACATTTGCATCGTCTGCATTTAAAATCGCGATTCCATCCGCTGCCAATCCGCGAATTAATGCGCTTTTTTCCTCTTTTACATCCTCGATCGTTCCAAAATATTCTGCGTGCGCCACACCAACAGCTGTTACAACTGCTATATAGGGACGCGCCATCTGACAAAGGTATTGAATGTCTCCTCGTGCGTCCGCTCCAAATTCCAGCACAAGAATTTCTGGATAATCATGCGCGCCACCCTGAGAGCATCGCCATCCGCGCCACAACACACCCACCCAACCAAAGAATGAGCGGCCAGGTGACGTCTCGTTGAGGATAGTCAACGGCACACCAATCTCATTATTATAGTTTTCTACTGTCGCGCGCACGCGTCGTGAAGAACCAATGGCAGCAACAATCGCATGGCGTGTGGACGTCTTACCGACCGACCCGGTAATTGCAATAACTTTTGGTTTATACGCACGTAACGTTTTTTTGGCAAGGCGCGCAAGAACGCGCTGGAGGAGTTGTTTCATACAGGCAGGAATGCGGCTCTATAGGTTATCGTTCGGGGGAAATTTGCTTATAGTGTAGCAGAAAATCCGCGATCTCCCCAAACAAGGGAGCGGCGGTTCCGGCAGCCCATTCTGACGCACGTGGGTGATCTATTCGAATCAACATCACAAACCGTGGATCACGCGCTGGACCGTAGCCCACAAACGTTGCAATCGTATTGCCCGTTTGATATCCCGTACCACTATCGTTGGCCACCTGCGCCGTTCCTGTCTTTCCGGCAATGTAATATCCATCGACCTTTGCAAGCCCTGCATGTCCATTCTCAACTGTGGATACGAGCATCGCGGTAGTAAGTTGGGCGGTTTTTGGGGAGACAACTTGGCGAAGTTGCACAGGATCCGTCTTCTCAACGGTACCATCTTGATGTCGAACTTCCTTTACAAGGTAGGGTTGCATCATCGCTCCCCCGTTGGCAAGTGCCGTATAAGCGCGTGCCATTTGCAGCGGTGTCACCGTCAATCCCTGACCGTAGGAACTCGTCGCAGAATAAATCTCATGCCCTTTATCCACAGCACTAATCTCCCCTTGTACCTCACTGTTAAGCGAGATCCCAATAGTCTCGCCAAATCCAAAATCATGCACATAGCGCGCCAGAACATCACCTCCCATTTTACGCATCACAAAAATCATCCCCGTATTGAGCGACTTCTCCAGCACTTCCGTCATGGTTTGGATACCGTTGGCCTTATGGTCTGAGTTGCGGATAGTATAGCGATCAATCTTCTCTTCTCCCGTGTCGTTATACGTCATGCTCGGTGTAACAGCGCCCGCATCCAATCCCGCCGCCATCACGAGCGGTTTAAACACGGAACCTGGTTCATATGCAGAAAAGATTGCCTGATTATTATAGACAGAAATTGATTCTACCTCGTTGTATACGTTGGGGTTATAGGTAGGCACACCGCACATAGCCCAAACAGCACCCGTTTTTGAATCCAAAATAATCAAAGATCCACTATCGGCCTCAAAGCGATCTACGTTCTCTTGCAATTTTGTACAGGCCACATGCTGAATGGTGCGATCAAGTGTCAATACAAGATCCGCACCATTTTGTGCATCGTGAAGATTACGTGCGCCGATCCCAATCCAATTGCCTTTTGCATCCAGCTCTGAGAATAAAAATCCCGGCTGCCCTGCGAGCGTGTCATTAAAGTAACCCTCCAATCCATATTTTCCACTTACGGTTCCATTGGGGTCCTCACTCACAAAGCCCGTCACATGTGCCGTCGTTTCCTCCTCAGGATAAAAGCGAAATTGCTCACGCAATAAATGAATCCCCGTGAGATTTGCGCGCGTAATCTCGTCTCCCAATTCCTCGCTTACTCGACGTTTAATCGGCTCGTAGGGGTCGTCGGCTTTTTGTAATTGCGCAAGGACGTGATCGTATTCCGAAGGTAACGTAATGGTTTCTCCTTGATCATTCACAGATTCCTCTCCCTCACGAGACAATCCTAAAATGTCAGACAATACATCTGCGGTACGCACAGGGTCGTCGACTTTACGAGGTTCTGCCCACACAAGATTTAAAAATTGATTCGTGGCAATCGCCACCTCTGTGCCATCTCGATCTTCTACAAGAATGGACCCGCGCTGTGGATACAGGTCTTTATAGAGCTCCCGTTGCCCGCTCGCCAAGGCCTCATACACCCCGTGCTTGAGGATCTGTAAATACCCCAAACGGACAATAAGCATGGCGGCAACCAGAAAAAACGCGGCCTGCAAAAGACGCACACGAGAAGGCGTGGAGACGGATGCAGAGCGATTCCCGTAATACGCCCGTGTTTTTGGGGATTTTTGTGTCATCTAGCACACAGTATACCACCTTGACAAAATCGCCATTTTCTGATAGGTTAGACCGTCACATTCCGTCTGAGGTTTGTGCAAAATTCACCAGAAACATGCCTGTTTGAGGCTGTGCAACACATTTGATCTGCGCCTACGTGCGCGAGAGGAGGATGCGATGAGCGTGAACGTGAAGAAGATTGGTTGGATGGGCTTCCACTCGGGTCGTCCGCATTTGGACGACTTGTTGGCAGCCGTGATTGGATGCGTGCTTGGCCTCTTTGAGGTCGAGTTCATGGACCCGAAGAGTTCCGTAAACCTTATCCTGGACGCGAGCGGCATCTCCAATGCCCTGGCGCGCCAGATGAGCGAGACGGGGCGGGACGCCGACGGCGTGCAGTTGTACGCCGCGTGGATCGGCACGACCCCCAACGGTGGGACCTCCCCCGTCTCCGAGGGCGACCAGTGGTGGTCGCCCTACGACGAGCACGGGAGTGGCAACCCCGCGGACTCGGCCACGGAGCTCATGCTCCACCTGGCCGGGGACGACAAGGCCATTGGCCGGCGGCTCCAGACCCTCTTCCGGGGATGGGGCATCCGCGCCTCGGAGGCGCAGGTCGCGGAGTCGGTGGAAAAGCTCCACCACATGGTGGCCTACACCACCATGAAGGACAACTTTCCCGTCGCCATGCGCGGCGGAATCAGCTGGCTCCTCAAGCAGCTGAACCGGGTGTGCTGCTTCCAGATCGGAGAAGGTGGGAAGATCCGGGAGGAGTCCTACTCCTCCCAGGAGGTCCTCCGTGACCTCCGTTGGATCTACCGACTGCTCGTCACCTACATGACGAGCAACCTGCAGATTGAGACCTCCGATCTGGCCGCCGTGGACCAGGAGATGGTTCACTGGTACCTCCAGCGTGAGGACGTGAGCCCGGCATGGAAGCCGGACACCGCTCCACGCACGATGGCGGAGCTGACGGCCATGATCCGGACGGAGGTGCGCCGCAAGGCGCTGGAGGCCAAGAAGGCCAACCGGGCATTCAGCCCGCCCTCCACGCTGCTCCGCCGTTTGCGGAGCCTCACCGCTCTGGTGAGTGACTTGCGCAACCCCAGCAACTGGGCATCGGTGGAGGCATGGATGCTCCACCAATGGATGGGGGGCAAGAAGGTCCACCTCGGGATGAACGTGGGTAACACCACGACCATCCAGGAGGTGATCGCCAACCTCGCCGCCCGCGCGGAAGCTCTCAAGGAGAGCGCGCGGGCGGACACACCCCGCCAGCAGGAGAAGCTGGAGGGCTGGATCCGGCAGCTGCAGGAGTTGCAGCTGCGCGTGGAGGATGAAGAGCAGACCCGCCAGCTGATGGCGGGAGATGAGCGGATGGATGAGCGGACCGCCGCCTCCCCCTACGGGGTGGTGGCGACCACGGTCCTGCTCCTGCGGCGTTCCCGCCGCACGGACGGCCTGGCCTTCCCCGAGGGTCAGGCCGTGGCCGAGGAGTACCTCTTCATGGCGCTGGACGCGCTGTGGGGAAAGATGCTCCTGGCGGAGGCCGCCTCCCGTCAGATCCAGGAGGCACAGGCGGACCCCACCTGCACGCCGGCCATCGCGGTCGACTGGCAGGTGAAAGGTGTGGAGCAGCCGGGACTGCTCCACTCCGATGGCATCAACCCCGAGACCCCGGCGGAGGCCCGCCGGATCTTGGGCAAAGGCCAGGTGGGTGGTCGCCAGGTGAAGCGCTTCCCGCTGATCCTGGTCACCTGCGAGAAGCTGCCGGACGGTACGCCGTTCGGAAGCGCCTACCTGGGCGCCGACCAGCGGTACTTCGGTACCGACTGGACGGACGGATTCTTCCGTCACATCACGTCCTGGCTCCGAGTCATGGAACTCCGGCGCCAGGGCAATCCGTTGCCGGAGGACCTCGATACCCTCGAGGCGCCCGACAAGGTGCAGGACCACGTGTGGTTCCTACACCTCAACGGAGACGGAAAGGCCGTCCAGGTGATGGCCAAGAGCCTCCACCGCCGGGATTCGCCCGGTACGGAGCTGGACGCCAAGCAGGAGATCCTGGCCGCCCAACTGGTGGTCTACACCGTCTTCTGCGCCTGGCGGTCTCTCGGAGTGTTCGGCAGCCAGCAGGGCCGCCTCAGCCTCCGGGCACGGGACAGCGCCCTGCGGGCGCTCCGCCACCGCCTCGCCGGCGCCGAGGACATGGCCGCCGAGCTGCAGCTCATCTTGAGCGAGCTCCGCAGCCAGATCGTCATCCACCAGACCGCCCTCCTCCCCCTGCGGGAGTCGAAGGCGCCGGGTGAAGAGCTCGCCCCCACGAGCTAACCCCCTCCTGCACATGGAGGGACGCGAAAAAAGAGGGGCTCCGCAATCTGCGTGAGCCCCTTTTCCTTTTATCTCTTTTTTTATTGCGCCGCAGCAATCGCTGCAACAAGTTTTGCTTTAAGACCCGTAAGTGCCGTGACGGCCGTTGCATAATCTTCATCACGGATTGCACGCGATCCCACATATCCTTCTTCCTCCCACACACTCAATTGTGTTGCATCCACACCCGCGGTACTTGCATCCACGAGCAACTGTCCCACGTCGAGCATAAGGTTAAGCGCTTGGGTCTTTGCGGCACTATCCACGGGAGCCGCTGTCTTAGGGATCTCCTGCGCAGGCACTGCTAATGGTTCAACAGGAATTGAATCGGAGGGTTTGGAAGCACATCCAGCTCCCACGAGTGAGAAGGCCATGAGCGAGAGAATGAGTTTTTTCATAAGTGCTGAATTACATCTATTAATTTTTTTGTAAACGGAAACAGTCGCAAGATCGTAAGCACAATGGCAACAACGACCGTGGCTCCAATCGCCGAGCCGACACCTCGTATCACCCCCGCCCCAAATTGCAACCCAACAAACGTTCTCTTGTTACCCGCAAATGAGAATCCGTCGATTTTTTGGATACGATCAAGATTGGCATTGAGACGTCGCATTTCGCGTGCAAGCGTCCTTTCTCCTGTTGCTTGTTTCATAAAGACAGTATATCAAATTTCCGCAACATCTTCTTTTTGCAGCGCATTATGGGCATCAATTACATCACTATTAATCGAGGTAAGGGGGTGCGTTTCTGTACAGACGGGTAATTCACGCACAACACGAATCCTCCCCGTGAATCAAATCAATGCCTTGCAGGCCGTAAACGGTTTCCTGACGTGTATATTCCAGCATTGCGGTTTGCGTTGCCTTTGTCAACTTCATCTGCAACGCTTCTTCACCAGTGACCCATACTGCCTCCCGATGTTCTGCCGACAAAAGAATCGTCAAATGCTCATTCTTAACTACATCCACTTGTAGACCCACAATTGAGACACTTATAACAAGCCGCATTGCGCACCATAATGGATCCACAGGTATCACACGCCGGCGCGTCCGACTGATTGTCAAACGTCTGCGTAAGTGACGCTGCCTTGTATCCGTAGGTTTCCCCTTCTGCCTTTGCGTCGAACAAGCTCACTTGATCCAACGGGTCTTTTACCTCAGGTTCCTCTGCATGTGGTCTGCTCAAATGATCATCCATTCCCTGCTTATCCACCTGAATTCCCAATTCGATCTGCTTATTAACATCCAAGAACTTGTACGCCATCCATCGGAAGATGTAATCCACTACGGACTTTGCAATGCGGATATTGGCGTTATTGGTAAATCCGGACGGTTCAAAGCGCATGTGTGCAAATCGATTTACAAGCGCCTCCAACGGTACGCCATACTGCAGGGCGATAGAGACGGCAGACGCGAGCGCGTTCATGAGCCCAGAAATCACTGATCCTTCCTTGCTCATCATGATAAACACTTCTCCCGGTGTTCCATCGTCGTACAACCCAACCGTCAAATATCCTTTGTGACCGGCAATCGAGAACTTATGCGTAACGGATCGGCGCTCGTCTGGCAACCGTCGTCGGCGTGGGGTAGAAACCTCACGTGTAATCACCACGGGCTGTGGGGCTTCTTGCACAGGCGCGGACGTCTCTTCCGCGGAATCTCCTTTTGCTCCGTCGTCCTTCTGTTTGAGTGACGTGGTGAGCGGCTGTTGACGCTTAGATCCATCACGGTAAATTGCAATGGCCTTAAGTCCCATCTTCCACCCTTCGCGATACACTTCCTCCACATCCTCTACCGTTGCCGTTTCTGGCATATTGACGGTCTTGGAGATAGCACCCGACAAAAACGGTTGCACCGCCGCCATCATGCGCACGTGTCCCATGTAATGAATGGTGCGTGTTCCCTGTGCGGCTTTAAAGGCACAATCAAACACAGGCAAATGCTCGTCTTTAAATCCAGGTGCCCCCTCGATCGTATCCTTCTCTTTAATGTAGTCAATAATCGACGCGCATTGTTCTGGGTTGTAGTTAAGGAACTCGAGCGCCTCCGGCACCGTTCCATTGACCAACTTCTCCATGCCGCCGTCTACCATCCATTTGTACTTAACGAGAGCGATATCTGGCTCCACACCTGTTGTGGCACAATCCATAAGGAATGAGATGGTTCCCGTCGGTGCCAATACGCTAATTTGCGCATTGCGGAATCCATGTTTTGTTCCATACTCCAACGCCCTGTCCCAACTCGATCGCGCAGCTGCCAACACTTCTGCCGGCACACCTGCCTCTGGAATGCGATACGCCGCTTCACGATGCATGCGAATCACGCCCAACATAGACTCGCGATTCCGCTCGTACCCAGCAAACGGACCAAGCTTCTCGGCAATTTTGGCGCTTTGATAGTACGTCTGGCCCGACATGATAGACGTAAGTGCCGCCGACAAGTTACGACCTTCGTCCGAGTCATACGGTAATCCGCGGCTCATCAACAACGCGCCAAGGTTGGCATAACCAATGCCCAGAGGTCGGTAATCGAAACTGTTTTGTTCAATAGAGGGAGTTGGATAATCCGAGTTTCCAACAGCAATCTCCATAGCCGTAATCATCACTTCCAACGCATGGTTGTATTCCTCAACGTTAAAACTCTTGTCCTCGCGTCGGAACAACATGAGGTTAAGACTCGACAAATTACACGCCGTGTCGTCCAAAAACATGTACTCCGAACAAGGATTGGATCCGTTAATTTGATCTGTCACTTTACACGTGTGCCATGCGTTAATGGTGTCATGATATTGCACACCCGGATCTCCGCACCACCACGCGCTCTCTGACATTTTACGCATCAACTCGCGCGCCTTGTACGTTTGTGCCACATTCCCCGTTGTGCGCTCGATCGTAGAAAAGTCGCCATCGGTCTCCACAGCACGCATAAACTGATCCGTTACGCGCACCGAGTTGTTGGCGTTTTGAAAGAAAATGGAACTGTATGCATCTCCCGTAAAGGACCCATCATAACCCGCATCAATCAGCGCCCATGCCTTCTTCTCCTCTTTTACTTTACACTCGATAAACTCCTCTACATCTGGATGATCGATGTTTAAAATCACCATCTTCGCTGCCCGTCGCGTTTTTCCGCCAGACCGCACGATCCCGGCGAACGAATCCCAGCCCTTCATAAAACTCACAACGCCTGAGCTCTTGCCATTGGACTTTGCCAAGTACTCACACGACCCACGAAGATTCGACAAGTTGGAACCCGTACCCGATCCATACTTAAACAGCATGGTCTCCGTGGTAGCCAGGTTCATAATGGATCGCATGTCGTCCTGCACCGAGTTAATAAAACAGGCCGAACATTGTGGATGTTGGCTCACACCGACATTAAACCAAACGGGGCTATTAAACGCCGCCTTCTGGTTAATGAGAATATGCGCCAACTCCGCCTCAAATATATCTGCGTCCTCCGCCGTCTGAAAATAGCCGTCGTTGCGGCCCCAATTTGCCATTGTCGTTGCTACGCGTCCAATCAACTGACGAGCACTTGTTTCACGCTCCGGTTCACCAATCTTTCCTTTAAAATACTTTGAGACAACAATATTGGTAGCTGTTTGCGACCAGGTTGCTGGGACTTCTACGTCTTTCTGCTCAAAAATAACATTCCCTTTCTCATCTTTGATCGCTGCAACACGCGTCTCCCACGTGATTTGATCAAATGGGTGTACACCGGGAGTTGTAAAATGCCGTGCTACCGTAATGCCGTTTCCATATTTTGGTTCGGAACGGTGTGTGGGAATGAGGTTTTGTTTTTGACCCATGTACGCGCGCGCCACAAACGCAAGGTTGTTGTCGATACACGTAAGCGAGACCATCTCGCGAATGTCACCCGTTGTTGGCACTAATACGCCGTCATACACTTTATTCAAACGCGTAATCACATGACCCGTCATGCGCTCGGCATAACGCAGCGCCTTATCTTGCTTCAACCCAGCGGTACGCACCGCTGCATCGATTGATTTGTAAAGCTTCTCTTGTGAGAACGTCTCCTCGCGCCCGTCCATTTTTTTTACCAGTTTGACGGAGGTGAGAAACGTCCAAACAGCGTCGGCAGAGCCTGCGACTGTTTGCTGCAGTTTATTGGTTGAAGACATAATGGGTCCGATGTTTGTTTCTTAAAGCCTTGTAGCTTATTCTCTTGGTGCGGACAAAAACAACATCCCAATCAAGGAGATATTGGAACCTCATCAAACCTTTATTCCCGCGGACAAAGGATTAGCGAAGTTCATCCAACACACTGTAAAAGACAAGCCTGCAAAGAGCGAACGTGTGAGCCGTGTCACCAGGGACAGGTTCGACGACAATCCCACATCTTGTGCTCCAATGTGGATTCTACCACAAGATACGGTGTCCCATCCCTCCATTATAGTGTCGCACAACGCTACGTTTGGGGATAACCTTTTTTCCCTTCCAACACGCGCCCAATCTTAGCACGTTTTGACTCAAGATGCTCACCACTTAAAGCGGCATTGAGAGGTTGATGGAGGCGGCAAGCTCTACCTCCGGCGCCACAGAAAAGGCAATCTCATGCACCTGCCCCATCCGGTCCTCAAACAACACATGCCCATGCTCGCGTGCAAATTCATAAATCTCTTTCGTGACACGGACATCTTGCAAACAATAGTCGGCGAGTTCCTGAATTTTTCCTTCCTTCCAAAACTCTACTGCCTGTAATCCGTGACCAGACTTTCCCATACCAAGCGTGGACTTTGCCACGTCATCTAACTTGACGCGATAGCCGAGCGTCTGGTGAATTTTTTCCAACAGGTCGAGTTGTGGAATTTGATTCAAATCACCCGCGTAGTAATTATTCATAACCGGGTTATCGAACCCTTTTTGGTTGTAGCCGATAATACGATCCGCTTGCTCAAGCCGCGGCCAAAGTTTTGGCAGGTCCGGCTCCAAAAAATATTCGTAACTGTCTGTTTCAAAAAAATACACCCCAACGAGCGATATGCGGAGCTTGTCATGATGCCATCCGCCAACGTCTTCAAAGGTGTTTTGAGTTTCAATATCGAGAACAATTTCTTTGGACATAGATAAAAGAGGAGGTCGAGCTAGGACACGATTATAACATATTGATTTTATCTCTAATCTGAGAGAACCCTTGACAAAATCTGCAAAGACAGGTTGAATGGACATGCGTCAAATTCCACGACGCAAGGAGCCGACATGCGCAGCGCCAATACCGTGGAGACTGGGGAAGAACGAGACTGGAGGAAGAACGAGGAGGAGGGCCGGAAGCTCGCTGGGTGGGTCGACGTCCGCCTGCGCAACGGAAGGGTCCAGCACGAGGTCGTACAGGATCTCATCGACACCGGAGTTGGCCGCGAGGTCGCCGGATGGGCTCTCGCCATCGCCATCAGGAACAACGGAGGCAAGCCGCCCGAGGTTCTGCCGCACGTGACCGCCTGACGGTCCTGAACACGAACGAAGCCCGCCCGGGACACTACTTGGGCGGGCTTCCTGTTTTTACCATTCGTACAACCGAGCCGTAGCACGACCGACCGGTTGTTCTTTTTTTATCGTCGCCCCACCGGAAAGCGTAAAGTCGTGAGAGAGGACTTTGACATGCGTGTATCGGTCTCTAAGTCGCTGTTCGATTTTCTGCATGGCTTTTGGAAGAAGGTACAGAACCACCACATCCGTATCCGGCAGATCAACCTTAAAGATGTTCCCTCGAATAATCGTAACCATATCCGATACACCGTTGCGATACGCGCGCCATCGTGCCAACCACACCAATACGGGATTGAGTTCGATGCCTATACACACGGCGCCATATTCGCGCGCCGCAACCAGCAACATACTCGCATCTCCACACCCCAGATCCACGACACGATCACCTGGTTTAATCCCGCCAAGACCACACATCGCGCGCGTGATCGCCTTATTTGTTGGGACCCACGGCGCGCCCGAGAAAATCGTCAACGTCACCGCCACCATAAACACCGAAAAAATGCACAAACAAATCAACACAATCAACAAAATAATCGTTGCTAGTTCCATATTACACAACCTCTGCCATCGTCGCCGCACCTGCGACCGCTTCTGAATACGTTGGATAGGCGTGTATCATTTCCGCCAGATCATCCATGCGCGCCTTCAGATGAATCGCAAGCGCCACTTCATGAATCAGCTCCCCGGCTCGCTCGCTTACTATGTGGCCGCCAAGCAGTTTGCGCGTTTTTGGATCCGCAACAAGCTTTACAAATCCCTTTGTGTTGCCATCAATATAGGCACGACCAAGACCTCGCATATAAAATGTTCCCACCAGCACGGTGCCGTATTTTTCTCGCACTTCTGCCTCCGTCATTCCCACACTCGCCACCTCTGGGTCTACAAACGTCACCCGCGGCACCACGCGTTCGTCCACCTGTCGTGGAGTTTTAGCAAACGCATTCGCACCTGCAAGTGACCCTTCATAGTGTGCCGTGTGCGTAAACAACATCCCACCGTCCACATCCCCCGCCGCCCAGATGTTTTGCGCGCTCGTTACGAGCTCTGAGTTAGTGAGAACATTTCCCCGCGCATCCAATTGCACACCCGCAGCCTGACAACCAAGGCCTGCGGTATTTGCCTTCTTACCCGTTGCCAACACAAGCACTTGTGATTTGATTATTTTCATCTCCTTTCCCACGCGCACTTTTGTCTGTGTCCCTTTTTCTGCTTTCTCGACACGAATCACCTCCGCGTTTAATTCAACATGGATATTCAAAACGGCAAATTGATTTGCAACAAGCTCTGAGATTTCTGGTTCTTCTCGATTTAACAGCGCGCCCGCATGTTGAATAATCGTGACCCGCGTGCCAAAACTCGCATAAATCAATGCCAACTCGCACCCAACAGGCCCGCCCCCGATAATGGTCATAGACTCGGGCAGCGCATCAAACGTCACCGCCTCTTTAAATCCAATCCACGCCACCTGATCAATCCCCGGGATCTCGGGAACAAACGTGGAGGATCCAGTCGCGATTACAAACTTGTCCGACGTCACCTGCTTGTCATCGATCTGTACCGTATGCGCGTCCAAAAATGTTGCAAACCCATGTAACACATCTATGCCAAGTTTATCGGCGATTTTTTCGATACGCGATCCACCGAGGGCACCAACAATCTGACCACGCCGCTTCATAATCTCCACAAAATCTGCCGTCACATCCTTGCTCGTCACGCCATACATCTGCGTCTGCAATAAATCTCTGTAGACTTTGGCGCTTTTTAAGAGAGCTTTCGTTGGCACGCACGCCCAGTTTGGACACTCACCTCCAAGACGATCCGCCTCCACAATGCCAATCTTACGACCCTGCCCTTTTGCTGCATGCGCCGCGGAGAATCCTGCAGAACCGGATCCAATCACTAATAAGTCGTAGTCGTATTTCATAGATGGGTTGAGATGTCTGTCACAAATAATCGTTCATCAACCACGTTGATGATTCTTTTTCCACTCGTTGAGAATGTCGGTGGTTCCATGCCCCAAGAACCGAAGGAAGTCGTGCTCAATGGCATTCTTTTCTGCAATCATACCGTAGACCATGGCACTCGTGCGAGGTGTTCGCTTCATGGTCGTGCGATCAACCTCGATAAGTCCAAACGTAGGCGCAAATCCTTTTGCCCATTCAAAGTTATCCAACAAAGACCAGTGAAAGTACCCGCGCACGTCGGCACCTTCCTGTACGGCGTAGTACAGCTGCATCAAAAATCCCACAATCACCCGGATACGCTTGTCGTCGTTGGTCGTCGCTAACCCATTCTCCGTAATATAGATCGGTTTTTTGTAACTCGCCATGTCCATACAGACATCAAATATTCCATGGGGAAATAATTCCCAGCCAATGTCAGACGATTCAAACTGCGCACTTTGTGAATTCTCCACCGGCCCTTTACGCTTTAAAAAATCCCACGCACTTTTGAGTCTAAAGTGAAAATAATAGTTGAGCCCCAAAAAGTCGTGCGTGCGCATGCCACTGACATAGTAGAACACGTGATTCATGCCGCGATCGATCGCCGCTGCTGCCACATGATCCACAAAACTATGCTTGCGGTAAATGGTCATGGAGGAGACATTGTTGGCAATCCCGACCTGTGTTGTTCTATTGCGTGCACGCGCCCACGCATGAATCAGTTTGTACGCTGCTCTGTGACACCGTGTCTGCCACCACACCACCTTGGCCGCCTTGTAATAGCTCCGTCGTTGCGGAGGCCACTCCAAAAAAACATACCCCTGCAGCACATAGACCATCGGCTCGTTGATTGTGCACCATAGGTCGACAAACTCCCCGAGCTCCTCACACACCTTTTCTACAAATCGTGTGTAGTATTTAACCACTTTATGTGTCTCCCAACCTCCCTCGTCCATCAACCATTGCGGGTTGGTAAAGTGATGCAACGTCAACATAATTTGCAAACCCTGGTTTTTGGCCTCTGAAAGCAGATCACGATAGTGCGCAAACGCCTCCCCGTCCCATGTTCCCTCGCTCGGCTCCAAACGTGACCATTCCACACTCATCCGATAGGCGTTGTTGTGCAGATGATCTTTTGCAAGCGCAAAATCTTCCTTGTAGTGATTCCAATGATCCACCGCACTCCCAGACGTTGTACCGTCGGCAATGTGTCCGCCTTCTTGCTCCCACTTCCACCAGTCGGCGTTTTTATTTCCGCCTTCAATTTGATACGAGCTCGTTCCCGTGCCCCACAAAAACCCCTCCGGGAATTGACGGGGTTCGTAATGGAGATCCTTTGTGCGCTCACTCATGAGTCCCATACTACCAGCGAATTGTACGTGCAGCCTCCCACAACTCAGGGTGCCCCACTTGTCTTAATGCCAACCACCATTCCACACCCCAGACCATCACCTCGTCCATTCCAACCTGATTTGCATAGTCGACATTTTTCCGTAAATCGTCCGCAGAAAAAATATCAACTTGTTCTTGAGGCGAGTACGTTTGAATGGACCGCTCAAACCACGGCTCCATCTGAAGTTCTGATATCACCACATGCGCCGGGCGCACAAGCCATGCCTTGGCTCGGTACATCCACGGAGGAATTGGGTATGTCGTGTAACCAATCCCCTTTGTAAACGTCGTACGATACACGGACACGCCAATTGTATCAGACAGCTTGGCCACGCGATTCCACAGTTCCAACTCACCGCTTGCCGTAAGCTGCACCGGATGGCTTGGATCAATACGACGCACCAACGCAACCTCGTCTGATAACGTTGCAAGCGTTTCCCCGTCCCCACACTCCCCGAAGGCTCTAAAAAATGGTTCGTTTTCCACTTGCCAACGCAAGAGCGATGAACTGTTTTTGTAGCGTGTCACGGTCTGCTCAACAAATGTCAATTGTGCATGTATTTGATCCTCGGTCGACAACGCATTAATCCATGCGGGCACAAAGCACTCGGGCCATCGCGGAACACGGCGACCGACCACCAACACAACATCTGCCCCATGTTCTTCGGCAAGTTGCATAAGCGCGTCCATCTCACTCCAATCATAGCTGTTCTGTTGTGCCTCAACGCGATCCCAATACACAGGGATACGAAGCAGAGAAATACCAAGATCCTCCATAGATTCCCGCAGTCCATCCACCGGGTCCACGCCAATATATTCCGCGTACTGTGCCGACCACGTGGCGCCGTAGCGAATCTTATCTGTCTCAACACGTCGAGGAAGCACAAACGGTCCGCCAGCAAGAACAAGGATCAACGCAACGCCGATCCCGAGAATGATTCTTGTGAACCGTTTTTTTGTGTTTGTGTGCATTCCTCCAGTCAAGATAACCTACTATTCAATTTCTTCTTTTTGGGCCTTCACAAACGCGATCCACCCTTCCACAAGCTCAATAGCAAGTTTGATTGGTGCCTCGGCAACGTAATCCAAGAAAAAGGCAAACACATTCAACTTACTTGCACGCAACGTCATCCAACGGCCGGCGCGAGTAATCGGCAACAGAAAGAAATCAAACAGTGTTCCAAACACACTTCCTTGCCGTTCCACAACCAATAATTCCAATGTGCTCTGACGAATCCGCAATCCAAAGAACGTCACCAACGAGAAGAAGAGTAAGAACAACATCACGGACACCACATTAAAGGAGAGGACCACTGCCAAGAACCAGGCAAGGAATCCGTAACTCACCACGTAGGTCAACAAGTACAGCGTCGTAAAGAACCGTCCAAGTGCACCCTGCGTCCAGGGCTTGCGAATCTTAAACACCACGCCCAATGCTTGATCTTTTCCACTCAACACCGCCTTTACAAACGTGAGCAGTTGCGCCGTGTTGCGCTTTGCAGGAATGGTAAGCGTTGTGCCAATGAGCGCCAAGAAAAACGGATGGAATAGGATATTGATCGCTAACGATGTCTGGTTGATGTGCTGCAGCGCAAAGAATTCATACGGAACCTCAATAATCAACGCCAACAACATTTTTGTAATAAACAAGAACAGCACGGCACGAGCCACCGTACGCGTGCGGCGTTTCTTAAATCGATCGTAACGCGCGTAGGCTACATTGCGGACGGCCGTCGCAAGACGATCATCGTCCCGTGCCACTTCTGCAAAGTCTTTATGTTTCTCAATGAGGTCATGCAAGGTCCAAAACACAAACGTAAACCGCCGCATGTAGCGGAACAGTTGATCGGCTAATGGATGCTGAATCTGTCCATCAATTGCCTTCATGATTTTAGGCAACTTGTGGGCGACGTCGTCAATTTCCGCCTGCGTGGCTTTTCCCCAATGCGGGAAGTACAACAACATAACTCGGTAGCGGAGCGATCCAAGATTAGACTTCAATAACGAACGGTGGATTGCGATATAAATGAGCAAATCCTTTTGCTTATCATCGATCTTCCCAGCCTCCCACACCAACTCGCGCCTGACGCGATCAAACATAAAGTTTGCCAGCGCCTCATTCCCCTTTGGTGGGTGTAACAAATATTCAATTTCTGTAGAGATGACGTCAAACAGCCACTCCTCCATGTCGTTTTGCTCGTCACTGTTCTGTGGAATGACGGCAAATAGGCGATCGTATTTTTGAATCACCTTTTCCACCGTGTCGATCATCTCAATCGGCACCTGCTTGTTGGGAAGATACTTGGCCCAAATCAACTCACGCAACACCAATTCTCCGCGTGAGATGCCGTGTTGATCGATTCCCTGAATCCGACGTTGCAAAATACGACGAATCGCATTACGTCGCACCAAATGTTCTTCCTCGTACTCCACCGCGCGCCGTACCTTCTCGTAGGCAGATCCGGCCGTGCGACTTGTTTTACTCACCGTTATTTTTTCTCCATCTTCCGGCCACTCCTGCGTGGAGTGAATCGCCGATATGAGGTGCTTTACATGTTCCATAGTGAGGATAGTATAACATGGCGAGCAAAAGACTGCGGATATCTCCGTCTCCTTTCGTTCCCTCTTATTATTGGTTGTATACAAAAAGGCATGTCTCCATGCCCTTTGTTCAGTTGTTTGTAAATCGTGTGTGGAGGGCAATCGCTACAGCGTGACCCACATTCAGTGATTCAAGTGCCTCCTTGTGGCTAATCGACACCGACGTTCCCTCAACCGGTAGTTGTAATCCGTTCCCTTCACTTCCCACCACCAAGACAATCTCCTTTTGCTCGTTGAGGCCGTTTAACGACGTTCCGCCTTTTTCTAATCGATACACCGGTCGTCCAAGCTGCTCGATCACCGTGAGTGCTTCTGGCCGTGACACAACCACCCAAGGGACCTGGAACAAGGCACCGACAGACGATCGCACCACCTTTGGATTGGTGACATCCACGGAATCAATCAACAGCACAGCACCGTCAAATCCCAAGCAAAGTCGCAAAATCGCTCCCACATTCCCAGGATCTTGTACGCCATCTAGTACAAGGATCGTTGAAGCGTTTTTAACGTCCTCCAAACTCCACTCGGGGATTCGCGCCATCGCGGCATGATCTTGAGGAGTATCGGTCGTCACCAACCCATCAAACTCCAACACGTCACCTCGTGTAAAACGCGTGACCACGGCGTCTCCCGCTAGGGCGATCACCTTTTCCCCCTCCACTAAACAGAGACCGTGTTTTGCACGTCCTTTTTTGGTCTGCAGCGACCGAACAATTTTTTCTTGGGCATTGCTTAGCATAGTGGGAGGACCTAACCACATATCCTGCGATCCGTCAACCGGGGATCTCTGTGGACAACTAGCCGTCCTTACGGAATTTAACGGAAAATGAGGGGACCCAGCGTTGATCGGCTTTATCCACAACCTCCACCTGTTCCTTGGCGAGGTACATGTTAAGCGACAAATCTGAGAGGAGTTCTTGCAAACTCATGATCTCCAGCTTGAGATCGTCCAAGCGTTGTGCATCTTTGAGCGCGTGCGATTTAACTTCGTTCTCAATGCTCTTCTTTTTTTCACGAAGAATCTTCATTTCTTCTGTGACTTTATTGTATTCCGCGTTATGTGAGAGCTCATCCTTAATGGTTTTGCTCAAATCGCGGCGTTCCATTTTTACGTCTAAAAGGTCGTTATAGGTTTCTTGTAATCGAGACATACAAAAGGGTTATGTGCGCGCCATTGTATCACAATGTTCTTCTTGCACGGTTGACAGTCTCACAAAAAATAGGTACAACCTCTGTACTGATCAAAGATATCAGTGGAGAACAGGTATGGAAGATGGTAAGGATTTCTATTTTGAGAGCGTGATCATTCACGTGGGAGACAAGACGGTGGAGCTGGAGCATGTGCACAGCACCAACAGGCGGTTGCAACGGCTCATGGAGCAGGGTTACGACATAGCCGCATCGCTCGAGTTCACGGTGGACCCGAATAATCAGGTGGCGACCCAGCTGGGTCTACTGCAGTACCTGCCTGACCCGCGGCAGACGGAGGTCGCGGAACCCGAGGTGGGCACTCAACCCGTCGACCTCGCCAACACCGGATTCACGCAAGAACAAGTGAACCTCCTCAACACCCCGGTTAGTGAGCTCCCCCAGATCTTCGTCGTCCAAGAAATTGTGAGCCTGGCTAGTCGCCATCTGACGCGTCTTCACCACGTAGTGGTGGGCGGTGGACCGAGGTCCCTGAGCCTTTCTGAGGCGACAGAGACCAGATATCAGAACTTGCTCAACGCGCACGGCCTGAAGATCTATTCGCCACTTTCGAGCATTGAGGACCTCCTCCTCGTCTAGCAGCCCCTACAACAAGAGCCCGCACCACTGGTGTCGGGCTCAAACATTTTTCAACCGTTCCTCTGTTTAACGTGCGCGATAGGGGTAGGCTTTTCTAAAATCATCCTCGGTTCCCTCTACCCCATCCTTCCCCGCGGAAACCAATTGAATCATGGTTGCATCCGTCTCGGGTGTCACAAGGTGAATGGACTGCGTAAACGTATCCGTGGTTGGATACGCGTCCCCCGTGAGCGTCTGCCACTCCACAAAACGCTGCGTCAGGCTCACCGAAGCATCCGTATCGTACTCGTGTTCAAAGACCCACGTCATAAACCCATCGGCCACTTGATCAAACACCGTCTGCGTCAGCGACCCATCGATTCCCACAAACGCGCTGTCCTGCGTGGTATCCACCGTTTTATTACTCACCAAACCACCCGACACGCACCCCGCGCCCAGCACGAGTGTAAGCATACCAAGCATCCCTATCTGCAACAGAGGTTTATTCACCATAAAGTAATTGAGCGGCGGCAGGCGCCATTTGATAATTAGAATGAGCTACACCTGGGACCACCTGAAACGTCCAGTTAAACAACAACCCATTATCCATTGCAAATTGTCTCGCAGCGTTATAAAAGTTTGTCGCACGTTCAACGCGTTGAGATCCCTGTAACTTGGCGGCAGCTGATTTTGATAAGTTTTCCGCATTTGGGTCCGTGTCCTCCGATCCAACAATGACTTGCATTGGGACGGAAAACGATTGTGCCAAACGATCGTGATCAAAAAACGCTTCTCCAAATCCCGCAGGATAGGTCTGACCATAGTCTGGCCACAGATACCAACCCGAGCTCGCTGCAATCACGCGTCTGACCTTTGCGTAAGGCTTGGCAAAAATAGCACGATGAACGAGTTGTCCACCACCAGAAAACCCAAATAAATCATAGAGTTGCTCCGTACTGTTCGATGTGGCAATAACCTGATCGAAAATCGCATCAAACATCGTTGCATACCAATAATTCTCTGGGAGAGCCATACGGCTGCTCGTATAAATGTTTCCGTAAGGGTATTGATACCCCGAGGTATACACATCGGCTGGGAAATGAGGAAGCAATAACACAAAACCGTATTGTTCAGCATAGGGGACCCAACTAGACCTATACCCCTCAACAGCTCGACTTGCCCCATGAATAACAAACAAGATCGGAGCATCCTGTGGTAATCCCGCAGGGCGATACGTGTAAACGGTCATTGGAATTGTAGGATTTATTGAAGGGTCCTGAAAAACAAATGAGCCGTATCCTTCTGGAATCAAAGAAGAAATGAGCGATATCTCTCCTTGTTCAAGCGGGATCTGCTCGCCGGCAACGGGCGCATGATCCACAACAGGCGCAAATAATTGTGCTGCATCTACAACCTCATCAACATGTCCCGTCATTACCTGTCCAATAGCCCGTGTAGGTGTAATAGTATCCGTCCAAATTCTCAAATCCGAACGCAAAGCATTTGCCGTGATCGCCGCTGCCGTCAACAAATGTTTCTCCCCATTCCACACCATCCACGGATCACCACCGTTTGTGTAGACCAATCCGTTATACCCTTGGGATACATTCTCCGTAGTAATTGCCTCACCTACGTGGTAATTCAAAAAAAACGTGTCAGGGACATCTCGTACGCGCGATTGCCACTGGTACGTGCCCGAAAGTTGTTGCGCCACCTGCTCACTCTCAATCCATCGAATCTCGCCACCCTGCCCAACCGCATATACTTTTGGCAATGATTGAATTTTAATCCAGTACGTTCCGGGTCGATAAACAATATTCGCTCTTAATGGCAATGCAGCCATCTGAGATTGAGAGATAATGGTAACAGCAGAAAAATCTTGATACCAAGAGAAAAATACTTGTTCGTCTGGGAACGCGTGCCGGTTTCCCTGTGTATCAACGTAGTACACAGCGGATGCCTGCTCCGTTTTAACAAGCGATTGTGGAGCAATAGCCAAACTTGCATGCACAAATAGAGAGGAAGCTAGCATTAATCCAAAACTCAATAAGCCCAGTGAGACGCAACGCTGCATAGTTTATCGTTTGCCCACATGATATCATGGCATAGACAGATCTTCCAATCCTGCTAATCTCCTGTTATGCAAACATTTTCCAACAAAACATTCACCTTTGTCTCCTACGCATTTGAAACAACAACCGGTGTCATTACCCTTTTGTATGATTTGAACGGCGATACCTACAAGGAGCGCATCACTGTGCCAATGAGCGATATCAATATGGACTGCGTCCCCCAGGAAGATCTTGATCGCGCACTTTTCTCTCTGCACCTCATGGTTGGAATCGGCTATTGGAAAACGTACTGCCCAAAAAACATCGTCATTCAAAGCGGCCAACTCACCCGCACACAGGCGCATTTTTGGAACACCGTCTACACCAACGGGCTTGGTGAATTGTATTACAAAAACGACATCGACTTTCGCGATCAAGTACATTTTCCCTACAATAAAGACTTGGAGGCACTCGTTCCACAGGGCAGCAACGAGCGTAAGGAGCATGTATTGGTCCCCTTTGGTGGCGGAAAGGACTCCGTGGTGACGGCCGAGCTCATGCGCAAGCTCGGATTTACTGTGACCCTTTTCTCCATTCAAGACGCGGCACCAATCCAAGACGCCGCCCGTGTTTTTGACGCCCCACACGTGATTGTCGACAGAGCACTGGATCCAAACATCGTTGATCCCACCTCTGCCGTGCGCACAGACCCACAGGCGTTTAACGGTCACGTACCCATTAGTGCTATCTGGTCCATGATCACCGTTGTGACCGCAATCCTCCATGGTGCTACAGATATCGTGTACTCCTGGGAGCGGTCTGCATCGGAGGGAAACTTGGAGTATCTCGGCATGGAGATCAACCATCAGTGGAGCAAGTCGTTGGCATTTGAACGCTCACTCCAAGCCTACGTAGATACATTCATTACCAAACGCACACGCATCTATAGCCTTGTACGACCATTGAGTGAATTTCATATCGTGCAGCTCTTTACGCGCTATCCGCAGTATTTTGATTCTTTCTCGAGCTGTAATCGCAACTACACGCAGGAGGCCATTGCCAATCACGCGCCGACGTTTTGGTGCAATCAGTGCCCAAAATGTGCGTTTATTTTCTCGCAACTCAATGCGTTTTTGCCGCACACACAGGTGGTAAACATCTTCGGCGAAGACATGTTTGCCAATGACAACTTACTTGATCTCTACCGCGAGCTCCTAGGGATTCAGGGAAACAAGCCATTTGAGTGTGTCGGTGAGGCTAAAGAGGTGGTTGCCGCTATGGAACTTGCCTACCGTCGCGCCGATGCAAACGACGCACCTGTCATGCAACTCTATGCGGGTGAAGTACGAGACACCGTTGAGGATCATGATGCCGTAATCCAAGACTTGCTCACGCCAAGCACGGATCATGCGGTTCCATCTGACATCGTTGCACGCGTGGATTATGCGGCTTAAAGACCTTGCCAACAAACGTGTTGCTTTGATTGGATTTGAGGCGACCAACCGTTCCCTATTTTATGCACTTCGCTCCGTCTGCCCCAACCTCTGGGTAGAGATTCGCGATCTTCGCACCACCGTCACGCTGCCAGAGGACCCGTTTGTTACGCACACACTCGGCGAAACATACCTAGACCATCTACAAACGTTCGACGTCATTATTCGATCACCTGGCGTGCGCTATTGGCCACAGTTGCAAGCGGTGCAATCGCATGTCACCACAAGTCTCAATCTCTTCTTTGACGAGGTACGATCAACGACCACGGCAACGATGATTGGTGTCACCGGGACCAAGGGAAAATCAACCACTGCCACCCTGTTGGCACATGTTTTGCGTGAGGCGGGTAAAGCTGTGACGCTCATTGGCAACATGGATATTCAGGAATGGGATCACCTACACGAGATTAACGACGACACAATTGTCGTGTACGAGATGTCCAGCTACATGTTGGAAGATTTTAACAACTGGCCAGACATTGCCCTCCTGCTCCCCTTATACCCGGATCATATGGACTGGCATGGATCATTTGCCGCATACACCGAGGCTAAATCTCGCATTACGGCTCGTCAAACAAGCGAAAACATGTTGATCTTTCCTGCTAAAAACGCGGAGGCTCTCTCCATTGCAAAACAGACAGACGCCACAACCATCCCCGTGCAGATTGTAAGCGGTCTTCATTGGCAAAACGGTTTCTTTTTTGATGGAACACAGCAACTTTTTTCTACAAACGCGCTCCCGCTCCCCGGAGAGCATTGGTTAGACGATGCACTGCTCGTTCTCGCTGTCGTTAAACAGTTGGACATTCCCTTTGACCGTGCCCAGCGTGCGTTCACCAGCTTCAAAGGTTTGCCACATCGATTAGAGGTTGTGGCAACAATCAACCAAGTAACCTACGTGGACGATGCTATTTCCACCACACCAGAATCAACAATCGCGGCTGTAAAGGCGTTCGATACGGTCGGATCCATTGTCTTGGGCGGTATGGATCGCGGATATGATTATGTGGCACTTGCGCAGCTACTCACAGAACGTCACGTGCCAAACGTCCTCCTCTTCCCCGGCGCCCGTGAGAAATTTCAACACGCTCTTACACGCGCTCAGTTTGCTGGTAGCGTGATTCTTGTGGAATCCATGCAGGAGGTCGTTTCTACCATGGCGCAGTGCACACCCGCAGGGTCTGTGGCACTCTTGTCTACCGCCGCACCAAGTTACGATCAGTTTAAGAATTACAAAGATCAGGGGCAACAGTTTGTGGATTGTGTTCGAAAGTTGTCTTAGATGCTATCACCCTCGTTTGATCGTCATTGCGCGTTTCACGAAGCAATCTATTTATTCTTTCTCTCTCCTTTTTGTTTCGCCAAAAAGGAGGCAAAAAGCATCGTGTCTGTACGGCGTACTCGTGGGGACACGCTGAGGGAACTCGCGATTTTGCTCACGATCAGATCAGCTCTGATCAATCCAGCCCTTCGCCCCCGAGGATATGTGCGTTTTGAAAGACGAAGCCTATGCGGAGAATTATCAAAACACGCATGTCCGAAGATGAGCGAGTTCGGCGAAGGATTTAAGCGTGATGAATAATGCGGTTAAGGTCCCTAGGCGGGCTCGGGATGACGGATGGTTTGCTCACGATCTAATCTGTTTCAGACTTCGTCGGCGAAGGATTTAAGAAATAAAAAACACCCGCGCGAGGCGGATGTTTTTTTAGACACGGTGCTTGTTGCTGCGAAGACTCTTTGCTGCCGTCTTTTTTGCGACACGCTTCAACTTTGGCAATTTTACGCCCGTTGAGGCACTTTTTCCTTTGCGAGACATAGATGTATGTGAGTAGTGATCGTTCCACCCCGTAGATCTACGAGACAGAATCTGCTAATACGCCAGAGTATAGGCCAAGAGACGGGTTTAGTCAAGCCTCTCGCGGACAAAGCGTTGAAACTCCTGTTTCATGCGTAAAATCTCGCGTTCCACCGTTGGTCCATCGTATTCCCCGCTATGCATATTAGAGCCTGCATAGCTGGCCTTTTTTTGATCAAGGTGCAGATCAAACGTTACGACTTTGTCGGTCTCCTTTACATACACATGGAATCGCGGATAAAACTCTCCACCGATTTTCCGCGTATAACTCAACTTCCCCATTTTACGGTCGTAGTGTGGAGAATACCGAGCCGCACGCAATAAGCGTTCGGGTGTTCCCGGCAACGGTTGTGCAAAGTGAATCTTCATTTCTCTAGTATACCAAAACCCCAGACATGCCGGGGTTTTTGCTGTTTACAAGATTGCCTCTTTTGCGGCCTTGCTCAAACGGAATTTTACGACCGTCTTTGCAGGGATGCTGATTGCCTCACCTGTTGCTGGGTTGCGTCCCATGCGTGCGGCACGGTTCTGCTTAACGAGCTTTCCCAATCCTGGGAGCGTCAACTCACCTTTCCCACGAACCTCACCGTATACGAGGTCAACAAACTTCTCGTAACCTTCTGCGGCCTCCTTTTTGGAGAGTCCCCATGCTTCTGAAAGAGCTGCTGTAAACTGTGACTTGGTTAGTCCTGATGCCATAATCTAGCGGTTAAGAATGCTTCTTAGAGGGAGTGTACACCAAACGCTCAAAAACGCTAGGGTTTATCCACATTTGCCATACACGCTCCAAAAAAGCTGTCAACAAAATTAATTTTTAGCGCGATCAGACAATAACGCCGACAAATGTTGCTGAATACGATCGATCGCAAATTCTGATCCGTCTTCTAACTCCAGACTCCAAATCATGGACGTTGCGATCTCAATGGTTTGTTCTTCATTGAACGTCTCAAACCAAGAAATCGTGCTTTCAAGAATCGCGATCGTTTCCATTATTGTTTGTCGCTCCGTTGCCTCTTCGATTTGCTGCCAAATCTGTTGATCTATTAATGGTTGCAGGGCATCTCGCGCACGATCCTTGTCGCCATTAACAAGCGCGTTATACGCATATGTTTCCTGCCGTTGAATGTAGGCAAGCAATGTGGGCTGTACATCGGTCACGGTGAACGACCGATCATAGGCTCGCAATCGCGCATAAAGCGTGGCAACTTGTTCTGCCGCCGCGTCTTCATTGTAATGAATATCCTGGGCATGTGGCGTAGTGGCTGGTGCTGTTCTGTGTGTAATCCGTTTTGTGTCTTCTCGTGCCTTGCTTGTCTGAGCCCACGCGATTAATCCGCGCGCCACGTTATAGGGCATATCTGTATCAATTAGGTGATAGAGCGCAAACTGTGCCGTTTTGGGTAAGGCGTCCACCATGTCGATCCGATGCACGAGCAAATCCTCCAAAAATAATGACTGATTGTAGCTGCGTTGCACATCCCCAAGAGCGTAACTCTTTCTATGACGCAAATATTGCAGGGTGGTGGTTGGATCATAGGAAAGCGCACGTAATACCCCTTGTGCCTGAGAGAATCCCACCAATACGCGATAGTCCACTGGTTGACCCGTGATCTTCTCCACGCGCGACACAAACTCATCGACGCCCAAATATTCACACACGTTGGAGATGTATTGTTCCTTTGCCCAAGCGAGCGACACGACGTCTGGCTCTTCCTCTGGAACCAAGGTGGATTCTTGCGGCAACAACGTCGGCGCCTCACTCTCGGAGACTTCTTGGTTTGTAAACCAAGCCGCTTCTTCTGCCTGCCGCTCTTCTTCCACACGTTTGAGATCCACATCGACGGCGTCCAATAATTCCGTTTGCGGCGTCCAGTGTTCTTGTCGTGGGATATAGCTATACGTTCCGCGTGGGACATTCACAAACTCCACGGTGTCTTTAGCGGTGTCAATCGTGATTGAATGAATTGCGTCGCAGTGAACCTCCTTTGCCCCCTTGCGAGAATCCACCCCCACCACTAACACGGTCACTTTTTCGGGCGTCTCGATATCTGTGTCAACACCCAATAAACCCGCGATTTGCGAGGAAAGGCTCCAAGTAGACCCCTCATCGCACGACTGTGAAGAGCAGACAGGGACAACAAACACCACAACAAAGAGCGTTGTGGCAGCCATGAGAATCGCAATCCATTTTAACGGTTTAGCTGCTTTCATGTGTGGAATTAGCCCCATCATAGCATTGCCGCCGTCAAACCCGCAAAAGACGGTCTCTTCTTCGAAACTCAAACATGTCTCTTCCATAGTTGACAACACTGGCATTTTTTGATATGAATGATAGGTACGTAGCCACAATGGTTGTGGTTGCAATGCGGAGGTGGGACATGACCTACAAGGATCTGCAGGAGCTGTACATGGAGATCGGCCTAACGGCCGATCAGGCCCATGCGGCCATCATGGGCGTCGCGCAACTCATGCTGCGTGCCGCCACCGGACGCGACAACATCCACGCGATCGGCGCCGCGGGATTCATCCCGCGTAAGAGCACGATGGACAATCAGTGCCCCCTCCCCCGGCGGAGGACGGCGACGGCGTGAACAACCTGAACAGCGACAACGTGTCGCCCTGAGAAGAGCCCTCTTCTCAGGGTGGCTCTTCGTTTTTAGGGTATACTGTCCAAAAATGTCTATGCAAAAACTCCTCCTTCTCCTCTGCCTCCCCGTATTCATCCTGTTTGCGCGCCCCGTATACGCACAATCCTCACAAGAGATCCGCGCCACCGTCGACACCATTACCCTCGATGAAACCGTTAACGGGGTTAGACACGTCGTGTTTAGCGCAACAGACAAGGCAGGTGATCAATTTACCGTTGATAGCGGCGATTCCTATCTGCAGGGAATTAAATACAACATTCGCCCCGGACAAGACGTCTTATTGCAACTAGTGGATTTTGGCGACGGGTCACCCAGCACCGTTTTCCTTGTAGACGTCGTCCGTTTTAATGCACTCGTGCTCATCGGTCTCCTCTTTGCCCTGCTCACGATCGTCGTAGGCTACGCGCGCGGTGGGTTTGCGCTATTGGGGCTAGGCATTACAGTTGCCATTCTTTTTGGCTATATCTTGCCGCAAATTCTCGCAGGCCATAATCCCGTCCTCGTCACCATCCTTGGCTCGATCGTCATTCTCGCCGTCAACATGCACCTCACCCATGGTTGGAATAAACGCACCTGGTATGGATTTTTAAGTACCGTTATCGGCCTCTTGTTTGTGTGGGGATTCGCCGAGGTCTTTGTGTGGTTTGCGCAACTTTCCGGTCTCGCCTCTGAGGAAGTTTCTCTGCTCTTCCTCACAACCGATCAAATCGCTCTCCCAACAGGGCTCCTGCTCGCTGGCATTATTTTAGGTGCCACGGGCGTGTTGGATGACATCGCCGTAACACAAACAGAAACTGTTGAGGAATTAAAACAAACAGACCCCACGCTTTCGCAGAAGGATCTCTTTCTTAAAGCCATGAACATTGGACGGCACCACATTGCCTCCGTGGTCAACACGTTGGTTCTTGCTTACGCGGGTGTTGCCCTTCCAATTTTTCTCCTATTTTACCTTCGTGAAGATATGAGCATTTGGCGGTTCATTAACGAGGAGCTTGTGGCTGAGGAGATGATTCGCACGCTTGCGGGCACTATGGCGCTCATCTTACTCGTTCCTATCTCCACGTGGATGGCAACCTTGGTGCACGGAGAATCTGCACACCATTACACAACCGCCAAGAAGTCCGCACACACGCACTAATAATGATACGTCTTGCCGGCTAAAATCGTCATGGCTCGGTAGAGTTGCTCCGTGAGCATAACCAGCGCAAGATCGTGCGGGTAAGTTTGTTTAGACAATGCAAACGTTTTATCGGCAGATCGTTTAACCACATCTGCTAATCCCAACGGCCCACCCACAATAAACGCCAAGTGCTGCGTTTGCTGTTCGGCCAATGTGTCGATCCACTCAGCAAGCTCCGTTGAATTGGGTTCTCGGCCATCGGCGTCCATCACAATTGGACGTGCGTCACTAGGGAGTATCGACGCGATTTTCTCGGCCTCCACCGACAAAACGTATTCACGCTCCTTGGCTGTACCAAATTTTTCCTCCTTCACTTCCAATAATTCCACCTGCGCGAATGGAGATAACCGCTTCAGATACCCGTCCACAAGCTCCTGATGTGGACCGTTTTTTAATTTTCCAACGTGAATGATTGTAAATTTATACATAGAGTATTTTGAAATAGATACGCCCCAACATTCTACCGTTCGTTGACGAAATGAGCGAATTATGGTAAATCCCGGGCATATTTACTCCTAGTATGTCAACGCTTCGTTATAAACTCGCAGAACTTCGTGGACGATCGATTCGCTTTCACAAACCCTCCACCACAACAACAATTGTTAGCCTCGTCGTGGTAATCGTAATGGCCCTCTTTGGATACCGTTATATTACAAATAAGGCCCAAATGACCGAGACATCCGTTACGCCTGCCGTACAGATGATCGCCGTCAAAGATTACCGTGCCAATACAGGCGTGGTACAGGCATCCGGTGAGGTGACATCTGTGGATCAAGTCACCATTAAGAGCGAGGTAAACGTGCCTGTACGTTCCGTTTTTGTGTCCATCGGGCAAACCGTTTACGCAGGTCAACCACTCGTAGAGTTTGAACATGGCGATGTGGATGCACAGCTTGCACAAGCAAATGCTGGAGTTGATCAAGCTCGCGCCCTTCTCAATGTGCAGCTCGCCGGCGCGCGGGCAGAAGACCTTACACGTGCACACCTCGCTGTTACCCAAGCAGAACAATCACTCTACCAGGTGATCGCCGCACAAGATCAAACACGAATTGCAAACGAGGCCGCTATGAGCACACTTACCGCCTCGTTAACCAACGCGACTAACAACAGCATCCGAACGGCGCAACAAGTACTCTCCACCACAACCGATGGATTGGTAACCGTTGCAACGTATCAACAAACCTATTTTAATTGCACATCCCAATCCGTGTGTCATAAAATTGAGCTTGCGAAACACGATGCAATGCGAGAAATTTTTGCGGTCAACAACGGTGGGCAATGGAATGCGGAAACAGTCTTAGCGCAACGAGGTGGGTTAATTGCACGTGTGCAACAGCTTGCAGAAAGCTCACATCCAGATCCAATCGAACTCGATGGTGTGCTAACAGACTTACTCGCCGGGCTGCAGGACACGCGAACCGCACTCATACTCACACGTGAGGGATTTGAATTGCCAGTGGCATTCGCAGCCACGTCAACGGACAAGACAACCGTTGAAACAAAGCGTGCAGCGGTCGATGCGGCTATTACAACCCTCCAAACACAAATCCAAACGTTACATTCCGTTCAGGGAAATGGATTTGTGGGAGGAGACGCAAAATCGCTCGCCGATGAACGCGCACGTGCAGAGGCAAGCCGGCGCGCCACAAACGCCAGTATAGAAATTGCACAAACTGTTCTTGCATCTGCGCGACAAACGCTTGCTATTTTAGAAAACGGACCACGCGACGTAGATCTTGCGTCTCTCTATGCAAGCGTCCGATCGGCCGAGGCCGCACGAGACGCGCTCTCGTCACAATATCGACGCTACCTTATTACAGCTCCCTTTAACGGTGTCGTGGCGTCGCTCCCTGCACGTATGGGAGAGATCATTGGCGCCGGTCAAACCGTGATTTCTCTCATCAATCCTGATCTTCTGGAGATCGTGGCCTACATAAGCGATCAAGATCGAGCCCTTGTGCAGGCTGGCGCATCCGTCACCATTCGCGACACACACCAAGGCATCGTGAGTTTCGTAGCGCCAAGTATCAACCCCGCAATCGGTAAAATCGAACTCCGTATTACGGTCCTTGATCCCAGCGCCACACTCACTATAGGTCAAACGGTTCCGGTCGTGATTGAGCAAACCATCTCCACAACCGATGCTGAATCGTATCGCCTCCCCCTACCATCCGTACGCATTCGACCAGCAGGATCCTTTGTCCTCATTGTCGACGATCAAGGAACTATTCAAGAACAGCAGGTAGAAACAGGTGTCGTGTTTGGAGCGCGCGTTGAGATTCTCTCAGGACTGTCTGTCAATGATTCCATCCTCGCTTCCGTCCGAGGTCTCTCCGTCGGAGATCAGGTAACCATTGACTAGTATGTGGGCATTTTTTGTCACACATAGACAGTTCACAACCATCATTACGATTGCCGTGGTGTTACTTGGTTTTGTCTCGACCATCCAAATTCCAAAAGAATCCAACCCGGACATTGCAATTCCGATCGTGGTTATCTCAACTCCCTTCCCCGGTGCCAACGCCGTAGACGTTGAATCGTTTGTCACGAAACCGATTGAAGACGCAGTGCTCGGACTCGCCGATATCGATGAAGTTACTTCTTCCTCGTCTCTTGGAATGTCGTCCGTGGTGGTGAGTTTTACCATCGGCGTTGACGCGAAAGAAAAACGCGACAGTGTGCAAGAGGTTGTGGACGCGATTTCTTACAAACTTCCAACGGACGCAAACGACCCGAACATCGCACGCGTCAGTTTTGATGATCGGCCTATTAAGGTCTATGCGCTGGGCGGTCCTTATCCGTTAGAGCAACTCAACGAGTTTGCAAAGGACCTGCAAGCAGATTTAGAACGCATCCCTGGCGTCTCTAGAGCACCTATTGTTGGAGGTGCCGACCGAGAGGTGCGTGTTCTTGTAAGTCCGCAACGATTAGACCAGTTTGACCTGAGCTTGTCCCAGGTCACCATGGCCATCTCGCGCGCCAACTCTAATATTCCCGTTGGAACCATTGAGACAGCCAACCAGGAATACAGCGTTCGTTTTGAAGGTCGACTCACGGATCCAACACAGCTCAATGCGCTTCCTATTACCTCTCGGGGTGGTGCAATTATTACCGTAAGCGATGTGGCAACGGTTATTGACGGATACACCACGCGTAACAGTGCCTCGCAACTCAGTCTCGACGGACAACCCGCTGCACCTTCCGTAACGCTTCAGATTGTTAAATCGGATGAAGGCAACATTTTGGATATTGTAAGCGCTGCAGACATCGTCTTTGCACGTGCGCGAGAGAATGATCTCCCACGTGATGTCAACATTGAGGTGGTGGATGATGACGCCCAATTTATTAAAGATGATCTGCGCAATCTGGGAGTCAGTGGACTACAGACAAGTTTTATTGTCTTCCTGCTTATCCTTGTGTTTCTTGGATGGCGGGAGTCGATCTTGGCGAGCTTAACGATTCCCGTCACGTTCCTCATTACGTTTGCCTGTCTCCAATTCCTCGGTTACACCCTCAATTTCCTCACGCTCTTTTCCTTGATTTTGTCGCTTGGAATCCTTGTAGACGGATCCATCGTGATGACGGAAGGGTTACACGCGCACATGCAGTCCAGTATTACACCTAAGCAAGCGGCACTAAAAACCGTTAGGGAATTTAGCGCACCGTTGATTGCCGGGACACTCACAACGGTCTTTGCTTTTGTTCCCATGCTGCTCTCCTCCGGTTTGATTGGCGAGTTCATTAAGAGCATACCGGTAACGGTCAGTATCGTGTTGTTTGCGTCCCTCTTTGTTGCGCTTGCGCTCATTCCAACATTTGGCATGCAGCTTCTGTCTGATCGTATGGCACCATCAAAGCATTTTCAGGGATTCCGACGATGGGCAGTCGCGTTTGGATACAATCGTGTACAACACTTTTTTGCCCGCGCGCAGCAACAACGCGAGCAGATGGTGAAGTATATGCAGGATTGGTACGTTGCATCCCTCTCACGTTTTATGAATCAACCAAAGCGTCGCAAACGGCTCACGCGCCTTCTTGTCGTTGGATTTATCATAAGCATCGCACTCCCAGTGACAGGCATTTTGCAGGTGGATATGTTTCCAGCCACGGATCTTGATCGTCTCTATGTTGATGTCACCTTCCCAATTGGGACACCCTTGGAGATTACCATGGAATCCATGGACCGTATTGAGTCTGTCTTGTCAGAAGACGATCGGATAACCTCCTACCTCATGAGTTCCGGTGCCGGTTCTCCACTTCGTGGTGGGTCTGGCGGGCATGTTGGGTCAATGGTGCTAAATCTCGTGGACCGATCAAAACGTCCAGATAGTCGCGATCTCGTACAGGAGCTTGAGGGGAATCTTAAACCACTTATTCCCCTTGCCACCGTCACGGTCTCACAACTTTCTAATGGTCCAGACTCGGCACTACCCATTGAGATTCTTCTAAAGGGACCCGAGTTGGAAACGCTCGAAGAACTTGCGCGCACGTTTGAATCAGAGCTCAAAACTATTCCCGGCGCTCGCAACGTGTCGACCAGTATCCAAGAAACCGCCGGAGAGTTTGTGTTTGAACTCGACCGCGCAGCGATTGCTCAGTATGGACTCTCTGCGTTTGACGTTGCCTCCGAGCTCCGTACGGCAGCGTTTGGGTCCAAGGCGACCACCATCGCAACCGTTACAGATGACCTGGATGTTGTGGTTAAATATCGCTTTAACGGAAACGACGATCAAGGAACCAAAAATCGCATCACCATTGATCAACTCGCCTCCATCACCATTCAAACGCCAGGCGGAGATATTCCGTTGAGCCGCTTCTTGTCCACGCACCTCACGCAAAGTCGCGCATCCATTTCGCACACAGATGGCGATCGTGTGGTTCGTGTCACGAGTTCCACGGCCAAGGACGTCACCGCCACAAGTATCTTTAATGAGATCCGTGCGCGTATGGAGCACATTGAGATTCCAGACGGCTACACCGTGACGCTTGGTGGACAGGACGAGAGCACACAACAGTCGTTTGCCGACCTCTACAAGGCGATGATCATTGGAATCTTCTTGATTGGTGCACTCCTCGTCCTGCAGTTCAACTCGTACCGACAACCCCTGTTTATCTTGTCGAGTATTCCCCTTTCGTTAATTGGTGTTTTGCCAGGACTCAGTCTTATTGGTCAGCCATTGAGTTTCCCTGGCATGATTGGAATCGTGGCACTCGCCGGTATTGTGGTAAATAACGGTATTATCCTCGTAGACCGGATCAATGAAAATCAATACAATCACCTACAAAAAAGTGACGCCATTCGAGAAGCCGCCGGCGCACGCTTGCGACCGATCCTTTTGACCACCATTACGACCATTGCCGGACTTTTACCTCTTGCACTCACGCAACCGTCCTGGGCACCGCTTGGATTTGCCATTATTTTTGGCCTGTTATTTGCCACCGTTCTCACGCTTTACGTGGTTCCATTGCTCTATCAACGGTTTGGAGAAACCCTCTCTAACCAGGCATAATTATCCACAAACGTGATTGTGCTTGACAACAATACGTATTTGTGGCATAGTCTTGGGGCTTTCTTGTTCCTGTAACACGTAATAAGAGAGTTCGTTTATTCACTCAGTTCGCTCTTACATGCAGAACAAGCTATTTGTTGGCGGCCTACCATGGGCCGTTGATGACGCTCAGCTCGAAGAGATCTTTGCCCCACACGGTGAAGTGACCTCAGCTCGCGTTGTCACAGACAAGTTCACAGGGAAGAGCCGCGGATTCGGATTCGTCGAATTTGCAACAGACGAGCAAGCGCAAGCTGCCGTCGATGCAATGGATGGATCAGAACTTGGCGGACGCACCATCAATGTGAACGTTGCTCGCCCAAAGGGAGAGTAATTCTCGCAAGAGATATCCAAAACACCCCTCACGGGGTGTTTTGAGTTTTCAAGGTTATTTTGCGTCTCCTTGTAACCGGGTGAGCTTAAAATCCCACACCATCGGCTCCACGTCTACCTCGGCCTGGTACCGTGTCCCACAAACATCACAAGTCATCTCCCATATTTGATAGCCCATAGAGAGATCCACGCCTGCCATTCCCGGGAGCGCTCTTACCGTCGCGGGTATTCCCTCACTCTCTTTATCCAAAAAATCGATCGATACCCTGTCGGGGATCGTCGTACACCGCGCACATGCATTCCAAGGAGATCTGATCATAAGGATATTTTTACGTGGGCCATGTATACTTTAACAGATCGATTCGTGGTCAACAGACATCCCCACGATTAGCTGCGCTATCGATATTTTTATAGGTGTGTGGCATAGAAGATTCAAGTATTTTTACGCGTGTTGATACACATCACTGGTCATGTGCGGTTGTACCTAAATAATTTATTTGCTTATTGTAATAACTTTTGATCCAAACACGTACACAATCTGTGTTGATCCTAGCTGCGTGACAAGCGCATCTTCCTTTGGATACGTGTGACCGTGCAAAAGATACCCGGGCGCTTTTTGCTCAACGTATTCTCGTAATCCCTTGTATCCTGCATGAACAGAATCATCTGGTTCATCATTTACCCCAAACGGAGGAGCATGACAGAGCATAACATCTACACGTGAAAAATCACGTAGTAATTCGATCGATTCCTCCTGCGTGTACATTTTGGCAGACGTGTTTTTGTAACGTACGCATCCTTCAAATCCCCCAAACGTAACCCCATCAATCTCCAACGTTCGCAGATGCATATTCTCAATTCCCAGTTCCGTCATGTACATTCCTGAGCAATGATTGCCATAGACGCCTAGTTTTGGGATATCGGTGATCTGCTCCAGCTCGTAAATTTGTTGTTGTTCCAAATCTCCAAGTGTCACGATTACGTCGATCGCGTGTTTTAAGAGGATCGTCTTGATAGGTTGATCCGGCGGTCTGTCCGCAATGGCGAGTATTTGCATAGGATCTAAGTATAGCAAAATATACAACGTAAAGAGTATCTATAAAAAACCTGCACGGGCAGGCTCAACTCAAAGAGGCACTAACGATGTGGGCATCCAGGCCAGCAGCACGGGCGGCGTTTACGGATCACTAAAAAAACGTGATAAATCACGTTTTTTTGCTGGTGGGCCGGGAAGGACTCGAACCTTCGTAGGCAATGCCAGCAGGTTTACAGCCTGCCCTCGTTGACCGCTTGAGTACCGACCCATAGATTGTTGCTTATCCAAAATTCACTGGAGCCACCTATCGGACTCGAACCGATGACCTACGGTTTACAAAACCGTTGCTCTACCAACTGAGCTAAGGTGGCCTCTCTCAAATAAGCAGTGGCATTGTACCCAACAAAAATCCACCTGTCAACGCTCAGTCGCTCCTACGTATACAGGCGCAAAAACCACGGCTCTAACCACAAAAATAGCACAGCAGCCATCATGAGGTATGCTCCCAGTGGAAGATGCATCTGCTTTTTAGCCCGCCCGTGCCCAATCAGCCAAAGAGCGTGCGTAGCCCCAATAACATATCCCAATCCAATGGCAATCAACACCATCGGCCATCCAAACGCCGCGCCCAAGAGCACACCAATCCAGACATCCCCAAAACCGATCGCCCTGCCTTGGGTCACCAGATATTGAAGCAAAAATACACCCCCACCAACAATCATCCCCATACCGGCATGATCTATTGTCAATGGCCAAGAAATTCCAAGAATCCCTATGGTCGCAATCCATGTTTCCGGGACAGCAACAAGTTGTTTCTCTGCGTCTAATCGAATCGCGTACAGCGCGTAGATCACCAAAACTGCTCCAAGCAACGCCGCTCTCAGATCTGTAAATAGCAAACTCGCAACATAGGCGCCGCCCACAAACCCGATCAGTTCCGTCGTGAGATACCACCCAGAATAGATCTTCTTGCAACAGGCAGTCCTCCCGCGAGACAATACGTAACTCACGATAGGAATCAACACATACCACGGCAACACCTCTGCACAAACATCACAGATAGAACGTCCAGTTGTCCAAGAATGCCCCGTTCCTCGCCGCATAACGGCGCACGAGATAGCACTTGCAAGTGCTGCACCCACAACACCTCCAACCAATAGAATAAACCATGTCATAGACAGAATTTGTTTTCTTGTGACCCCACTATACCCTCTCCTCACCCATCCGCCCACCTACACTTGCTGTCTGGCGCAAAATCACCTACCATCCACGCATGAAGATCTCTGGAATCGTCCAAAAAGGGCAACAACGCGCGCGAGATTTTGGCTATCCAACCGCCAATATCCATCTGGACTCATACAATAAGGAGCCGGGCACGTATGCGGCGCACGCAACGGTTTTTGGTTCCACCTATCCCGCGGCCGCCTACATAAGCAAGCGCCACGGAGCCTGGATGTGCGAAGTGCATCTCTTTGACGTAGAAATGAATTTATACGGTGCAGAAATGACCGTAGACCTCCTCTCCCACGTAAGCCCCATAGACCCCTTTGAAAGCAGGCAACAAATGCAAAAAAAGATCCACAAGGATATGCGCGATGTCCGCTTTTTTCACAACCCCTAGTATGTTTACCGGTATTATTAAGCAGCTTGGAACAATTACTTCCATGGATCGTCACGGCGATGATATGCGACTCTGCGTAGAGATACACCCTGTGCCAGAGGTAGACATCGGCGCCAGCGTCTCCAACAGCGGTGTGTGTTTAACGGTGGTAGAAACAAGCAACTCGCGGCTTTCTTTTGACGTCATGACGCAAACCGTAAAGCTCACCTCGCTTGCCAATAAAAACGTTGGCGATCAACTCAATATTGAGACGTCTCTGCGTGTTGGAGATGAAATGGGCGGGCACTTTGTGTATGGACACGTGGATGGTGTGGCGCATGTGACACAGATTCAGCAAAAGGGCGACTCGGTTGTGATGACCATTCAACCGCCAGAGCACTTGATGCGCTACTTGGCACCGCAGGGATCCGTGGCCATCGACGGCGTGAGTCTCACAGTTGCCGATCAACGCGAACATGATTTTGACGTGTCGCTTATTGATCACACTATGAAGGTCACGACACTCGGGCGTCTGACGGTCGGGGCGGCAGTCAATATAGAGGTAGATATGATGATGAAGTACTTAGATCGACTCACCAACGCAAAACCTGTATGAGGCTCCCAATCAGAAAAGCAGAGCAAGAGCGGCTCGAGAACCAGATTGTAGATCATCACATGACGGCCGGTAAGTTAGAGCGGCTCAAAGCGGAACTTGCGCGTTTGCAGCGCGAGCATCCGGAGGCCAAGGAAGAGATGCAACGAACGGCGGAGGAAGGTGACTTTTCTGAGAACGCTGGGTACCAAGATGCAAAACGGCGTCTGCGTGGCATGAATTCTCGCATGCTCAGGTTGCAGGAACGGATTTCCCAGGCGGTTGTGATCAACGACGGACCCACAGACGGCACGGTTGGCATCGGCTCCACCGTTGTTTTAAAAAATACACAGGGTGAGCGAACCTTTAGGATTGTCGGCGCGCAGGAGGTAGACCTAAGCAAGGGTCGCATCTCGCACGTCTCGCCGCTTGGCGCAGCATTGTTGGGCAAACGCCCCGGTGACTCCGTAACCGTGGGTAGCACCGTTTGGGAGATACAATAATTGATCACGTACCGATGCATCTACCCACCACTTACTGGTGGGTTTTTGTTTTTGTATCTCCTTGCCCTTCGATCCCCTCTAACACATTATAATTTATCCCCATTTCAGATATCACTTTTGTCGTACCTACGACATTCTTGATACACGAAAAGGATCACAAAAAAGAGCCCGAAGGCTCTTTTTTCTTCCATACCCCATTTCCCATCAACCATCCCCCATCTACTATTCCTCGTTCCTCATCTTCCCCTAAAACATGATCATCACAAGCAACGTCGCGCCGATGCCGCACACAAACCCAAATACAAAGCTTGTTTTGGACGGCATGCCAATTAAGAATTTCCACATAGAACCAGACGCACCTGATTTTTTTGACAACATACTACAACCGTTTTAATCGCAATGAATTGAGAAGTACCGAGATAGAGGAAAACGCCATAGCACCTGCTGCGATCATTGGATTCAACAATCCTAGCGCCGCCAACGGGATACCTAACACATTATACAGGAACGCCCAAAATAGATTCTGTTTTATGGCGTTGAACGTCTTGCGCGAGATATAAATAGCCTCAGGAATCTTAGTTGGCTCGCCACCCACCAGCACAATTTGACCAGACTCAATGGCAATATCCGTGCCGGTTCCCATCGCAATGCCAAGGTCCGCCTGGGTAAGAGCTGGTGCATCATTGATTCCATCACCCACAAATGCCACACGGTTGCCTTTAGCCTGCTCCTCTTTTACGAGTCGTAGTTTATCCTCCGGCATTACCTCTGCGTGCACGTCATCAATTCCAACGGCGTTTGCAATTGCGCGTGCCGTTTGTGTATTGTCTCCCGTGAGCATAACGGTGCGTGCGCCCATGGCCTGCAATTTTTTGATTGCCTGTTCTGCCCCTGCCTTTACAGGATCTGCAATTGCTACAAATCCCATCAATACACCCGCTTTAGAGACAAACACGACGGTCTTTGCCTCATGCTGCAGCACCTCTACCTGTTTTGTGACTATTGAATCGATCGCCTCAACCACATACGTCGCACGGCCAACACGCACGGTTTCTCCGTTGATTTCACCTTGGATTCCCTTTCCTGTTTCCGTTTGGACATTTTGAACCGGTGGCAACCCAGCCGTCCCCGCGTGTCGCACGATTGCATCTGCCAACGGATGCTCCGATAGTTTCTCCACAGCCGCCGCCAACAAAATAAGCTCAACGTCTGATCCTTTTAGAGCAACCACGTCTGTAACGGCAGGTTTTCCCATAGTAATGGTTCCCGTTTTATCCAACATCACCACGTCCACCACCTTTCCTCGCTCCAACGCCTCACCCGACTTAATAAAGATACCGCTCTTTGCCGCACGACCCGTCCCTACTAAAATCGCCGTCGGCGTCGCTAACCCAAGCGCGCACGGACAGGCGATCACCAGAACCGCAACCGCCGGAATCAACGCTGTTTGCAGATCACCGCTGATCAAGTACCACACAACAAACGTCACAAGCGCAATGCCAATCACAATAGGCACAAACACACCCGAAATCTGGTCTGCCAGCTTCTGCATAGGGGCCTTTTGCGCTTGTGCATCTTTGACGAGTTGTACGATTTGCGACAACACCGATTCCCCCGCCAGCTTAGTCATCTTCACGTGGAGCGGTCCTTTTTGATTCACCGTTGCACCATACACCTGTGCACCGATCGTTTTCTTAATAGGCACACTCTCTCCTGTCAGCATGGACTCATCTATGGTTGATGTCCCTTCCGTCACTTCTCCGTCCAACGGAATCTTCTCACCTGGTCGTACTAATACCACATCGCCAATCGCCAGTGTCTCTACATCCACATCTCTAAACGACCCGTCCTTCAACACAAGATGCGCCTGTTTTGCCCCGAGTTCGAGTAGCTTTTGAATCGCCTCGCCTGCACGCCCCTTACTCAACGCTTCAAAATACCGACCAATCAAAATCAACGCCGCAATCACCGCCGCCGTTTCAAAGTAGGCTTCTCCACTTTGTGTAATGGACCACACACTGAATACGGTCGCCACTAATGTCCCCATGGAAATAAGTGTGTCCATGTTGGCACGGCCTTTTTTGAGTTGATTCCACGCGGTCACATGAAACCCGAGCCCCGGCCAGAAAATCACCACCAGCGTAAGCACCGCCTGAATCGCCAGACTCGACGGAATCCCAAACACCGCACCTGGCAACGAAATCTTAAACATCGCCAACACAAACACTGGAAGCGCCAATATCACGGCCGTCAGTGCCTTCTTCTTTGCCGCAGCACCCGTCTCATGCATATGCTCATGTCCTTCCATTCCCTCCATCTTCTCGTTACGTACCGTATATCCCTCTTTTTTTACAATCTCCTCTAGAGCAGCACGATCCAAATCCGTCTCAACCACTGCCTCTTCCGTTGCATAGTTGACGTTGGCGTTCGTTACCTCTGGCAACGCCTTAAACGCCCCTTCAATATTGACCGCGCAACTCGCACAATGCATTCCTTCTATCTTGAGCGTATGTTTTGTCATAGTTTAGGTTATGGTGTCACAATCATGGTTCCACGGATCATTCCCATGGAACAGCTAAACGTAAACGACCCTGTCTTTGTTGGTGTAAATTGTACCAGGTTTTGACCCGTTTTAATCCGCGTGTTCACGTTAAACGCTGGTAACACAAGTGTATCGGCACATCCAAGGAAGTCGGCACCCGTAATCTTCCAATCAACAGGAACTCCCTTCTTGACCGTAAGGATATTTGGCTCATATGATCCACGCGACGTCACCTCCATTGTGACTTCTTGTCGCGCACCATTTTGCACCGCCGCTTGCCCTGCCTCAACAGGCCCAACTGACAAATATTGATCCGTGTTAATGCCAAGCAACGTCATTCCGTTTGTAATGTTGCTCATTCCAAGCACGAGCACCACCAACCCCGCTACTTGCACGGCACGCTTGAGCGTCGTGCCCTTTGCGTAGGCGGTCAGGCTCCCAATCCCGAGTAACACCGGTGCAGTTCCAAGTGCAAACAGTGCCATCACCACACCAGACATCAATGGATCCTGCAGAGAAAGTGCCAATAGCTGCATAGACTGTGTAAATCCACAAGGCAAGAAAAACGTTGCCGCACCCAATACGAGCGGAGCCTTGGCGTCTTTTGACTCAGCGAGATCATGAATTTTGTGCGAGAGCCACTTAGGCATGCCCACCACGGGCGTTGGAAATATTTCCATCAAGTTGATGCCAATCACCATCATCATCACCGCAACCACAATCAAGAACACTGCGTTTAACGTAATGTTGAGTTGTAGTGCTGATCCTACAAGTCCAATAAGAGCACCCAACACAAAGAACCCGCCAATACGCCCAATGTTAAACAGAATATGTGGCCGCATGCGTTCAAATGTAGTGAGACGCTCCTGCGTTTTTGCCACCGCGCTCGACACGGCTGCCACAAGGCCACCTACCACCGCCGTGCAAGAAGACACAGACGCAATCAACCCAATCACCAAAATCCCAAGCAAACTTGAAGGCTGCGCCGATGACGGACTAATCCGCAACAATCCTGTTGCATTCAAAACAAGATACAGCGCAATTGCCAACACCACACCCGCACCCACGCGCTGCCATTTGATTTTTGGTTTTTGCAACCCGCCTTTCTGTTTCCCTCCAACGGTATAATCATGCTTTTGCAAAAGCGTGTTGAGCTCTCCATGCGAGAATTCCTTGTCTCCCTCCGTCTCAATCGTGAGTGTCTGTTTGTTGTGCGACACGTCCACTGTAAGGATCTCCGCTTGTTGAATTAACTCGCGCTCAATCACCACTTCGCAGCTTTTACAGTGTGTTCCCTTTACGTAAAATTGTTGTTTCGCCATAGAAAAATAAAAAAGAATAAGACGTCTTCATCACGCACGATGAGATGTTTTATTCCCTTGCTTGCGTGGAGAGATGTTTAGATCTCCACACATGATGACTACGTAAAAATATTTTTCTATAAAGTGTCTGTCTGCGGTCAAATCTTGCGTACGCAGTAACAGGTAATAACGATACGTACGTTGATTCAAACGACGTCGATATTGCCTCCACTTTATGATGAATTGTTTGTTGTAAACAATGCTCCAAACAAGGCTCTGGATTTGCACAGGAGTCGTTGCAGACAGATTGATCGCTTGTCTGCACGGCCAGGTGCTGATCCATGTCCACATCCATGGCCATCGCCGCATGCGACACGGGAAGCAAACCCAAAACGAGTGTCCCAATCCACAGGAGCACCCAGCGACTAGACACCCTTTTGAGATGTTTCTGCATAACAAGATTCTATCACATCCCGTAAACAAGAGGCTATACCCGCGTTTTTATCCGCGTTTTACCAACCATAAGAGCCAATAAGGCGATCACAATTGTACTCGTCCCCGCAAGCACAAAACTCACATGAAACACATTCGTGAGCAGCGCCAACAGGCCAAAGAGCACAGCTTGGGACCCCATATTAAACAGGTTGCGATACATGGACGCCGAGAGCGAATCCACTTTCTCCCCACGCTCGTAGATATTGCTGTCCGTTGGGATGAGGATCATCACCGCAAAGAGACCTACAAGGAAAATGCTTCCATAATAGAAGAATGATGAGGCGAGCACGAGTCGTAACAACCAAACAAGTGCAATCATCACGCCGCCGACCGTGACTGCCCGCAAACGATGTTGCTCTTTGATTCTCCCGGCGAAAAACGTAAAGATAATCGTGGTAATGGAGGCGATGATCGGAATGATTGCCACAGACTCCACCGAGGCAAACAACGTAAAAATAAACATCGGCCAAATAATCTCCTCAGCAGCACCATGCACCCCATAGAGACTCATGGTCACATAGTCTCTTAGCCCATGTCTCCTTTCAAAAAATTGCTTAAACGTAGGCTGCGGCGTAGACGGCTTGTCTGGCAAGTCTTTTGCACGCAAGAGCGGTAAGACGGAGAGGGCTAAGAAAACGGTACTTGTAATAATCAACGCTTGTTGATGGAAGAATATGAGAATCCCGGCTCCAAACGCTGGCGCCAAAAGACCACCAAATTGTCGTACCACACTCAGCGAGCTCGTATCTTTAGAGGTTTTACCACGCTTTTTGCTGCTCTCCATAAACAAAAAGATGTGAGCCACCCAGTAGAGCGCATCGTAGACTGCGGAAAAGAAGGCCAACAAAATGAGTAGCGGCCAGTCCCCAACCCCTAACGCAAACAATACACCAAAAAAGAGGATTGACGACAACGTGCTTATAGCTATTGTCAGCCGCGCCCCCCAACGTCGTGTGCTCCAACGCGCAATAAAGTTGAGTGGGATATCAAATGCACAGTAGATAAAGTAGTACAACATCACCCGCTCCACACCATAACCCAACTGCAACAAAAAGATGGGAATAAAGACGGAGATCAGAGCGCGACCAAACACATGGATCCAAACGGAAAGTTCAAACAAGTGAAAGTCCGAGTGGAGCGCACGGTGTTTTGTGAGCGCGTGATAATGACGATAGAGCTGCATAGTGCCTACAGTATAGCAAATGTAAACGCCCGCAGGTGGCGGGCGTAGAAGCGTTGTTGATCCTAGGCTGCGTTGGCAGCCAACTTGGGGCACGAGAAGATGAGATCCGCGAGTTCAATTGAGGTGAGCCCGGTGGCCTCCAGCCAAACGGGAAACTCGTCCGTCACACCTTCCACCCGCCGGGAACGTGTGTCGATGCCATCCCAGTCCATGACCCTATGGAGCATCAGCCCCGCCTCAGGCGCGAATGGTCCCGTAACGAATCCCACGCAGAGCGTTCCGTTGGCAGTGCGGTCGTACACCAGAAACTTGGTGGTGTCTCTCGCTCGTGGACATACGTCCGTGATCTCCACCACGTACCAGCCCCTCGAGTAGCTCCTTACTTCACACAGCCTCTCACGCAAATCATCTCGAATTTGTGGCATTCTGCCTCCCATCACAAGCGTTATAATCCTCTTTTTCCGTTACGTCAATAGGTCGCTCGACACCTCGCTCCTGTGGATTCGGTTCCAACTTCTCCTTGAGCTCCCTTCGCTCGCGGACCAGTCGATCAAATTCCTTCGCTCGGGCGTGCTGTTCCCAGCTTTCTCGTCCGGAAGCAATCGCACACAGCATCAGCAACAGAAGAGCCAACAGCCAAACCATGCCCCTCCAGGACCGCTTCATTTCCGCGCCTCCTCAACATCTAGCACCCGCGCCAGATAAAAAGAAACTACTCCTCGATTCTATTAACGTCAATATACAGACCAACTATTCCACTTCGCCGCCGATCTCAATCGTATCACCCAAAAACTTGGGCTGTGTGTGCAACAGGACATCCAAAAGAACCTTAACGCGCGCCAAACGCTCACGTAACCAAATACGGGGGCTCCGTGCCACAGAAACATCCTGTACGTTATAGGCAATCGCCTCAATCCCGTTGGTCTGCGCAATATAGAGTGCGCGTTGATTTTGAAATGCCTGCGAGACAATCACAAAATTATTTTCTAAAAACACCTTGTTGGCCCGCACGACGGAGTCCCAGGTTCTAAATCCGGCGTAGTCCAAGTAGATGCGATCGGAGGGGATTCCTCGATCCAGCAGATCTGTCTGCATCATCTTTGGCTCTGAGTATTGCAGAGTTCCGTTGTCTCCGCTAATGAGGATGTAGTCGACCTTCCCCGCCTCAAATAGTTCCACGGCGGCGTTCATACGATACGTGTAAAACAGGTTATCGCGACCGTCTGGGACATACTTACTCGTGCCAAGCAACAGCGCGGTTTTCGTATGAGGCATCTCCGCAATGCTTGTATAAGCATGACCTTCTGCGGCTTTATTAACCACAAAATCCGCATAACCTATGAGCAGAAATGCCGCAAGCCCCGCTACAATTAACAGCGGAAGAACAAGGGATCTATTGTTTTTTACGTGCGTGTTCATTCAGGCAATAGTAGCACAGATCCCGCAAGTAGGCGGCTTCGTGTTTAATTAACCGACTGTCATTTCATTCATTGGCAACTATTTGATCAAAACGCTGACGTGCACTCGAGTCATTGTCACGTATTTCTTCCCATGGTACAAAGTGTTTCATGAAACACTTTGCAATCATCATTGACGGCAACCGCCGATGGGCACGCGAACGCGGTCTGCCAACGTTGGAGGGACACCGACGCGGATATGAAAACGTCAAAATCATCGGCCAGGCGGCCTTGGAGAGAGGTATTGAACACCTCACCATCTATGCGTTCTCCACAGAGAACTGGAAGCGCTCAGAAGAAGAAGTGGGCTATTTGATGGACCTTTTGTTGCGTGTGCTCACAGCGGATCGTCAATTTTTTATTAATCAAGGCGCACGAGTCCGCGTTATTGGACGTCGAGAAGGGTTGAACAATAAAATTATTCAGGCAATACAAGAGACAGAGGCAGCAACGGCAGGTGGAACGCGAGGGCAAATCAATCTCTGTATTAACTACGGTGGGCGTGCAGAGATTGTGGATGCGGTGAATCAACTCTTTGCGGCAGGCCAAGAGGTCACCGAGGAGACAATCAACACGACCATTTGGATGCAAGGAGTCCCAGAACCAGACATAATTGTACGCACCAGCGGTGAGCAACGGCTGTCTGGATTTCTTACATGGAGTGGCGTGTATAGCGAGCTCAAATTCATAGAAAAAAACTGGCCAGATTTTACCGAAGCAGACCTGGACGATTGTCTGGCCGATTATGATCATCGGCAGAGGAGGTTTGGACAATAAACCACCCATCTGGGTGGTTTTTATGCAGCAATATTTTTCTCTAACACGTCCACGCGTATCTCCAGCCGATCAGACCTGGAACGGCTCACTGCAAGTTCTGCATTGTAAACTTTTTGACGGCCGGCCAATCCGTCGATGTGCACAAACACCCCGGCCCCGTGGGCTCTTTTTCGATAATAAAATGGAGGCGGAGACTGACAACCTATGCAGCGGCCTCATTCTGCGCCGCAGACGTCTGTGCCTCTTCCTTTGCGGTCACAACCTCTTTGTAATTTTTTAACTTCTCTTGCAACGGGATCAGCATCTCACTGATCAGTCTGTTTCCTTGTTCCCCTTGAGAAACAGCCCGCGCAGCCAGACCATCCACACCTTCATTCTTAAGAATATCCGGCTTTTCCCTATAGGAAACTTGTCCATCCAATACCTGAAACTTCTGTACAAGCTCTTCCCCCCTCTTCTTTTCCGATAAAAAGACATCGAGCTGATTCGAAAGCCGGTCGACTAATTTTAACGCCTGTTCTCCTGGCATGTTTGTAATTGCGTCAGTGACGTCAAATTTAGGTAAGGACCCACCATTTTTATCCTTTGCCCATCCCTTTTTTGCATAACCAAGCTGATCTCGAATCATACGGTTTAAAGATGGGAGTTCGTCAATGCCATCACGGTCTTTAATTTGAGATGCAAGCGAATCAAATAATGACGGGTTTAGCTCACGTAATACGTCGGAAATAATTTCCAGCTCAGCCCCCAACATCTCAACACTTCTACCGTTTGGATCTACGAGTTCATTAAGCTCAAGCCCGGCCTTCTGGACACCTTCTCGATCGAGATTTGCTAGTTCTGGATATCGTTCTGCAAGTTCACTAGGACTAAGTGCCTCCGTTGCCGTCTCATAGATATCCTTGAGTTTCTCATCGGCGCTTGTGAGTGACTCCATCTCTGGAGATTGGCTCAATAACTCCGCATTCTCCTTTATTCCCTGTTCCTCTTGAGAGACCTCCTCTAAGCCAAATCCACTCTCTGAGTTTGACGTTGACATACTTCTTACATTAATTATTGATCCCATTATAACAAAATTAACGTTTTTATTCTTCTTCGACCACTGTGCATTGCATTATTAACGTCAATTTATTACTTTCTGCTCTTATTTGAATAAATTAAGCAGGTGGTAACCTGGATGTCTTTCCAAAGGTGCAAAATGAGAGGAGGTGGATAAAGGGGACAGGCACACGTATCCACACATGTATTTCTGCTTTCGCAGCACAACAAAAAAACAAGCCTTTCAGCTTGTTTTTCTCATGGAGCCACGATCGGGAATCGAACCCGAGACCTCATCCTTACCATGAAGTTCCCATAGAAGATAATGGAGAAGAGACACTGTTTACGGAGTAAAACCACGATTTTTATCTCTAGTACCTGTCTTCTATGTAGACCACTTTATTACCTGCAACAATAGCTCTGTTGAAAGGTTCTGATGTTCGTAATAATGTGTTAATTTTGGTAAATTGTATAGGTATTATATAGTAAAAAATTGTATTACTCAAGCTTTTTACAAATTATATTTATGTAAAAATGAATCGGTTATTTCTTCCCCAAGCGTTATTCCCAGTATGGTCTTTGTATCATCTGGAGTATCTGTAGATCTTCGTGCTCGTACTTTAAGCTGGTCTAATTCTCTCATTCCATTTTCTGGTAAACGTGCCATTTTTGCAAAACTTTCGCGGCCACCTCGTCGCTTTTTCTGTATATCTTCGACACTTAAAATTTCGACACGCTTTACATCTATATACGTTGTCGTTTTCGGAAAATGTCGTGTCTGTACATCACACCATTCTTTTGGTTCAACAATTTTCGTCGTCCACCTTTTGCAGGAGCTTCCCCGTGAGGTAAGTACAATAAACGGGAAGATAGCTAACTCATCAGCTATCACCGTATTGGCTAGTTTGTATTTTACCTTCACATCACCCGTGCTTTCTTCCCTTGAGAACTCATCACGATATACCCAGCCACGCTCAACAATATTGGCCATGAGTATGGAGAGTTGCATGCTATCTACGCTTCAAGATTAAGAACCTCGTTGATGTGTTCATTACCACCAAGAGTTGCACCCAAAGCTTGCATAGGTGCAGTCTTGTACGCAATGTCTGTTAGAGCCTTTGCACCGTAACCCTTTAGTGACTCCATGATTTCGTTGAACATAGCTTCCTGGACTTCCGTAATAGAAAAATCGGTATCAGTAGGTTCTTCGTTAAAATTATATACAATGTATTCCTTCCCGTCAGAAGTATATTCCGTCGTCGCAATGGCGACACCGTCGTCTATCAAAGCCTTCAAATCATGATATATCGCTTCGTCAAATGGACCATAGGTATAGCGTCGATACACATAGCCAAAATAAACATCCTGTTCTTTTTTTCTAGCAATGAGATCCAGAAGGTACGCTAACTTCATCAAAACCGTTACCGTGGGTCGCTCGTGTCTTTGAATTAGTTGAGCGATTAATTTTTGGCGGTTTGATAATTCTGGCATATAAACAAAGTTTACACGAACACTGAGAGCCAGTAAACGTGAGGTATGGATAAGTCACCCAACATACTTCCCATTCCCAAGCTTCTCCACGCTATCACGTAGGGCCTCTGTAGTGACCTGACGGCCGTATTTTAGCGTCATACGCGGGTCTACGTGTCCCATGAGTTGTTGTACGTGAGAAAGCGAAACACCTTGTGCGTAGAGGTTCGCAGCGTACGTGTGCCTACAGCGGTGCACAAAGAAATTCACTCCGCTCTTTTGTTTGATCAGGTCGGCCAAGTGTTTTAACCCATGCTTACCAAGCGGACGGTTTCTTTTTGAAGACACAAACAGTGCATTCGTCGTGTACGCAATAGGATGATCCTCTCTTGCTCGTAGATACCGCTGAAGCTCGACCATAAGTTCCCTCTGCAAGGGAATAGTCCGTGTCAATTTGGATTTAGACGTCTTGCCTTCCACAGTAAGTGTCCGTTGTTCCATATTTACGCTCTCCAATGTAAATCCGAGAAGTTCATTACGTCGTATACCCGTTAGAATGAGTAGTTTTAGTATAGTGTAATTTCTACAGCGAAGAAATTCCGTTGCCCACTCATAATCGTACTGACAAAACTGCAACAATTTATGTATCTCTGTTTCTGTAAGGTAACGTCTATCCACATACTCTACATGCGGTTTGCTGATTGTTGGCAAGGGATTCTCCTTAATTTGTCGTGTGTCTACCAACCATCGCATGAACTTCCCCCACTTACTCCTGTATGTTAGAAGCGTGGAGTTTTTTACACCCTTATGTTGTTTTCCGTTGTTGAGGGTTCGTGTTCGCGTTTGGAGCGTCTCAAAAAGTCCGATCCAAAAACTACGTTCTTGCACAGATTTTAAATCAGCATCAGGAGCGAGCTTAAAAAGTAACGAGAGAGCGGCACGATACCCCTCTAACGTATCTGGGCGAGCACCTGCTGTATATTGTTGTTCGCGCAAAAAATCGTCGAACAAGACCTGTAATTCATTCTGTTGCATATAATTATTTTGATAAATAAAAACCGCCTAAAGACCCAACATCCAAAATGGACATTCGATTTTTAGGCGGTTGCACTTATTTTGTGGCACGGTGTACATGTTTACGCTTCGGGATCCATGTACAGATAACCCCGACGAGCGGTCAGCGTCTTACGACGTCAACTTGTTGCTCCACATTTGTTGCTCAACCCAAATTGAAATGTACTACGTGATACATTCTATGCGAAAAAGTCTCTTTGTCAACGTATACTAGCTAACTTTGTGAGGTTTATTTACTTTGCAACTTTATGAGCTTTTACACTTTGTAAACTTTTGTCTGCTAGATCTAGCAAATAACCAATAATCCAAAAAACAAAAAATCGGATCCCTGTCCGATTTTTGTGTTGACCTCTTGTGTGGATAACTACATTCAGCTACCGATGCCTTCTAGTCGTTCATTCACGTCTTGATAGCTCGCATCTTCCGCACATACACGTTCGTAATACCGTTTTGCATCTTTTGGTTTGCCGAGTGCCTCACTACTTACTCCGAGTTGATAGAGCGTTTCTAACAAATCCTGATCCAAGTTACGCTTTCGTGTTGGAGCCTTTTTTAGTGTCTCAATGGCTAGCTCATGCTTTCCTTGCTGAGAAAAACACCGTGCCAGCAGGTTAAGATAACGCGTCTCTTTTTCATCCCCCTCACAAAGCTTTTGCAATAAGGAGGTCGCCTCCGAATAACGTTGCAACTCAACGAGGCTATCCGCTAAAGGATAGATCGCCCCCATTGGAGGTTCTTCCTCCTCTCGCAATGCTTGGAAACCTTTTACAGCCTCCGCATAGTTCTTGTCTGCATAATCCAACAAACAGATCAGGAAATGTGTCTCTCTATTTGGTTTTTGGATTTCATTTAGGATTAATCGTGCCGAGTCAATATCATGCTTGTCTATTGCATTTTTCGCCCTCTTATTCTTATAGGGTGCCGTTTTTGTGTGTTTCCAATAGAAATAGCCAATAACGGCCCAACCCAACAATCCAACTGGAGGGGCTATTACCGTCAGAATAAGCAATATAACCACGCCCACAAAGGTACCGCAGCCAACAAGACCACGTGTAAAATCTTGCGCACCAGTTGATGAGTTACCACCAGATATCTGCTGACGCGAATAGATACCCGTTCCAGGAATACTGCCATGAACGTAGCTACCTTTCGAATTCATTCCAACACGTAAGCCTTTAACACCAGCGCTAACACCGAGACCGCTTTTGCTCAAGTTCAACTTAACACCCTTGCCTAGTCTAATTGATTTTCGGAATCCATATGCCATATATCTACATGGTCTCAGATAATGTTCGTTTCATCAATTCCTTTCTGTAATCGTGGGCTCTGACAAAACCTCCCAATTGCTCACCATCATGGGCGAGCCTCCTTTGTATCGCAAGTCAACCGTATAGTACAAACGCCCTTCTGTACCTAAGGCATTTGATGCGATGACGTATCCACTCATCTGATACGTATCGCCCCCTGTACTAACCAATCTAGCCTCTGTACAGCTTGGCTTACGTGCTTCGTCTGGGTATTTTGTATAACCTTCAATAACAGCCCCTGCTACAAACGCGTGAATATCACAAGCTGTTGGCTCACGATCCACTGACGTGGTCGTGCTGCTGCTCGCCGTGCTCTCTCCCGAGTAATCTCCGGGTTCGCTCACCGCAACAGCAACAATCATAATAAAGAACAAAATACCAAAGAAGACGAAAGTGCCTTTCATGTTAAATCCGCCTTTCTTGACCGTTGTCTGGCTAGGTGTGCCGATGTCTGATTTGCAATGCTTGCAGTAAATAGCTTCTGCAATAATTTCTTCCGCGCACAGTGGGCATTTCTTTTTCGTCATACTACGACTTCAACACGTTAATAATTGCGACGAGCGTTGGTCCACCAAAGAAAATCACGAATGGAAGAAATACACGTACGCGATGAAGCGTTTTTTCCGAGACACGATGCCGAATAAGTGGCAAGTAGTAGTCTGTTAAGGAAAGTGCAAACAAAGCCATTATAAACGCATTTTGAGCGTTCTCAGACGTAGGTTCTGATAGCAGAGTTAGCCCACCAAAAAACAACAGGATTCCGATCACGTTTCCAACTTTCGCTCCCAACGAACGTTGCTGTGTCTTGTTTGGCGTCGAGCCTGAATCATCAGCCTTTGTTTTAACGTTTGTCATGGTTTTTTAGCAGTGCTTGCACTTCACCGCCTCGTCTTGCACCTCTTCGGCACAATAAGGACATTTTTTCATAATATTGCGGTTTTATGGGGCGGTATACTAAAAGCCCGCCACCAGCGATACCCCCGAGGGGATACCTGCCACCCTTTCGGATGACAACCGCAATAGTGCTCTGATGACGAGCTCAGAATACTATTGCGGATTTGATGCCATGCCCTGGAAACCAAGGTTTAGGCTAAATTGTAGTAGTATTGTATTAAATACCCATTAATAAATCAATGCCTCCATCCTATATATCTATGATAGATAAGAACACTCTTAGTTCCTTCGTAAAAGAAGTCGATCATGCTTACCAACAGTTTTCTGTTTGGAAATACTGCAACAACCAATACGCAGAACATTGTGATAACTTTGAGGAAAAGCTAGTACAGCACTGGGCAACGTCCGTGGAAGAATTCATGCAAAACAACCGTACATTTCAAAACTTTTGGGAGGTTACCTTACCGTCGCTACAACATGCTTGGATGATATCTGTTTGTAGATTAATGGATCCTGCTTTCTTTCAAAACGATAAGACCAAGCCAAACCTTTCCTTGGATTACATTATTGAACATCTTGATAACGATGTCCTGATCAACCAGATCCGTTTATCTGCAAAGACACACAGCAGTTACACCAAACATATGAAAACATGGCGAGACAAATACCTTGCCCATAATGATTTTAATTTTGCGGAGCAAACTATTGAGGCGGGATATGAAGACTACATAGAGTTCCTTGTCGAAACCATTAAAAACATCAAGAAACAATACCCACACCTTAAGGACTGCAATAACGTCGACCTTATTTGGTTGGATCGTGTTTCTGAAACAGGTGTAAAAGAGGTCTTCGAAAAGCTTTCTGTTGATTAAACGCTGGGCACCAAACTTATAATGCGTTATAAGTCTACGTGCTTGACCGTTTCTACCCCCCCTACCAGGGGTAGACGTTTTCGACGTTTATTCGATCGACCTATGCCGAATAAATACTAAGATTAGAGATAAATAAAAATCGTACTTTATCTACTTTGCGTGGTTTTTCTGTGGATAACCTTCCGATTCTTTCGGAAGACTACGATACCAATGCTCTTCTTAGATTTTTAAAGTGAATAGTCTCACTTTGGTCCTTCGGGAACATCTCCAACAAGGTGTACGGATAATATCCAGCAAGCCCACTGATAATAGTCGCGCCATATTTCACATCTTCTTCAACACGTTTTTTCCAATCTTTGGGCTGTGTCGAACTAATGACATAGATACGTAATCCATGGTTTATTACACCGTCTGCAAGAACGGCGTTTATGTGTTCATCCCCGAAACCATAGCCTATAATAAGCATTTTTTTACTGTCTTCTTGAACAGCTGAGGAAAATAGATCGAAATACGCTTTTAGTAAAGGTTCAGATGTAATCGTGTGTACTTTATTCTTCCCAATAACCATCCTTGTGGACCCGTCAGAAGCAACCCAACCATAGGAACCATGAAGCTTAATATAAACTGGTCCAGCATGACCTCTGATGGCGGTTTCGACAAGATTGTTAACTTTATCTTCCGTTGGTAATACTAAGAAATCAGACTCCTCCAATGATGTCGTGCTCAGCCCGCCCTTTTGTGCATGAAATCCAGGCACCCCTGGGCATACACTTCCGCTCCTGCGTTCCATGAACAGGTCTTGATTCAGTGTGAAGAATACGCTAATTTTTTCTCTGCCACTATTGAATAAGCTGAGTAATCTATTTAATGTATACCAACATACAGGATGTGCTGAATCGTCTCGGAAAACCCAGTCCTTAGTGGCTATGTCTAGATTCTTATAAGCCTCTCTAACGGCACTCTGTATTCTCTCTTTATCCTCACAAGATACGGACTTGTCATCATTCACACGGCTGTACACGGATTCGTAGTCAAAGTCATCACACAGTAAACTCCTTAATTTCTCTGATGATTGAACATCTGGGTGATTGTATATTTGAGACCACATCTCTGAAGCCAAAAAACCACCAAAGTTTTTAGTAAACCCCGCCCCAGTCAGCAATATTAGGTTATGGTAATTAGACATCTTTACCTTCCTCCTCTGGGGATGTCTCTTCTAGCCCCTTAGTCACCATGGACGGCAGAACGAACAGAAACTCTGCAAGAGCTTGAGCAAAGTTGACAGTCAACTTTGCATCTTGGTAGCTAGGCATCATTGCATCATCGTCAGCATGTCGTTCTTCATTGGCCTCTAATCGTACTTGATGCGCCCAAGTGGACATATCTTGGGTTATAAGATGCTTACCTGCCGCCTCATCTATTCGGCTGTATAATGAACCGTCTACGTAACCTTTTTCTTTCAACATCGCATCAACCGAACTTGCGGCAAGCATGATAGCACCAGAAGGCGCATGGAGACATTCTAATGCCTGCAAGAGGTAGGCCCTAGGCTTCTCTGGTATCACTTCATCTACACTCATGACATTTGGATAGATTTCCAAAACAGCGCCCCCGGGATGTCTACTTGAACACACAACCACACCACCACAACGCTTGCAAACATACAGACCCCAATAACGTCGATTGTCACCTTTGTGATCGGCTGAGCCAACCCCATGCTCCAGTACCAAACTTGGGGTGTCTGTGGTGCAATGTGGACATCGATCCAGTTCAAGATTTTGGGATAAATTTGGCATACAATAGAAATTTGTGTAGATATTACCACATTTCTCGGACTTATAACGCATTATAAGTCGAGCTATCATCCAATGGATGTTTGTTAATCTGTGTGCGCAGGTGTTCTGCTGAAGCGGCGAGGTAAATGCTTGTCGTTTTTAGGTCGGCATGACCTAGCATTTTTGAGAGAGAGTAAATGTCACATCCGCCCTCTAGCATCATCGTAGCGAAGCTGTGACGTAGCTTGTGCACGCTGAATTTTATTCCTGACGCTTCCTTCATCTTCTCAACCAACCTCTTCATACCTGTCCCCGTGAATCCAACGTTACGGTTAAGGGAGGCAAAGAACTCTGGGCAGGTTTTGTGTAGCCGTTTACGTTCTACAAGATAACGATCTAGACTCTCCTGTAATGCTGAGCAAATCGGCACTACGCGATCCTTTGACCCTTTGCCCTGTCGAATAAAGATAGAGCGGTTCTCTACATCTATATCGTTGTACTGCAGGTTAAGCAATTCCTGTTTTCGCAGTCCTGCATATAAGAATGTAGCAAAAATCGCATGATTGCGATACTTAAGGTACTTGTAAGGATAAGGGAAGTTCATAGCCGTTTCCAATATCCGCATCGCCTCTTGTTTGGTGAGCTTAGGAGGCAAACGCCGTTCAAGTTTTGGCATCTCCATTCCATCCGCAGGGTTCTCTTGCATATACCCCTGTTCCACACACCACCTGAAAAAGACGACAAAGCTCTTGTGGTACGTGATGAAGCTGTTAGCCGACCATTTGCGCGTTGTCCTACCATAGAGCATGTAGCGCTCAAAACAAGGCTTAGTGACCTGCTGAAGCGTTTCTATGCCTTCTGTACGTATAAAGAATCCCACGGCGTTCTTATATCGCTGAATAGTCGTTGGTCTGTACCCACGAATAAACGAAGAGTGGTCACAAAATTGTCGCAACGCTGTTTGTATGTACATAAACAAAAAATCCTGATGGTGAACATCAGAACCTTTCGTGGAGCCACGATCGGGATTCGAACCCGAGACCTCATCCTTCGCTTACACCCTAATTTATTTCGTCACGTATATAGGGACTAGACTGTATATTAGGCATATTCCCTAAGGAACTTAGCCCCCCTTGTCAGTCGTTCGGGCGTTTCTTCGATTGACGCCACGGTCTTACCCTTGTGACAGGGCTTTAACCGTTATTCGGGATTCACTCTACCGTTTCCAGTGGGGTGGGCTACTTTCTCGTATGAAAGTGACCATGGATGCGCTCTACCGACTGAGCTATCGCGGCTTAATTGTTTTCTTGGTATATGGTGAAAGCACCATCATTGTAATACAGAGGTGTCCCCTTCGGGGACTACTTTAGTAAAGGAAGTGGTATCTATCTCTCACACAACAGCCGAAACGGCTGTAGTCTTAGGGATAATACTCTTCTTAACTATAGACCTCTTTATTACCATGGATGCGCTCTACCGACTGAGCTATCGCGGCACGAGCCTCGCCTACAACGGCAGACTATAAATGCGATCCTGGAACTCCTCGATCTTATTATTCTCAGGATTCACCTGTTTGAGCAATTTCAACCCTTTTTGAGCGCGTTTGCGATCGCCGGCAAGTATACTCGCATCGATCAGAAAATCAAGGTACTTGGGGTTATTGGAACGTAAATCCACCGCCGCCTCAAAATACTCCACAGCTTTTTGCGTCTCGCTCGCCCGCATAGCCAACTCTCCAAGCGACGTCAAAATACTCGCATCCTCCGGCGCCAACGCCGACGCATACTCAAATGTCTGCCGTGCTTGGTCAAACTGTTTCATATCCACATACACTTTCCCCAACAACTCATACACTTCCGCATTCTTGGCATCCAAACTCAACAACTCAATCAATCGCTGCTCAGCCGCCGCGTAGGATTCCTTCTCAATCAACTCCTCCGCCTCTTCTTTAAGGTGATTGCGCATCTCCAACGTTCCCGCCACATCGCCAGACGACTCCTTTTGCAATCGCTTGTAATGACGCTCCATGGCCTGTGCGTGGTGATACAATTTTTTGATCAACCCTTTCCCCTCACGCGTAACACTCGACGCTGCCTTTCCAGCCTTCTGCGCACGCTCACCGCCAATGCGCTCCAACCGTTGCACAAACAACGCACGCTTTTTGCGACGTTTCTCGCGTTCCGGGTCCGAGGACACATCCAACACAATCAACTTGCTGTAATAACGCACCACAAACCAAACAATAACGGCTAAAGACACAACCAGCAACAGTAACGGTAATAACCACCAAAGCATATTTACGATAATTCGGAGGCGAGTTGAATCAACTCAATCAACGATTTAATACGAACGCCTGCACCTCCTACAAGCGCGCCATCCACTGACGAGTGATTTAAGAACTCGTACGCGTTTTCCGGTGTCACACTTCCCCCATAAAGCACCAAAACGTCCGGAATGTCAAGTTGCGCAAGCTGTTCCTTGATCTGTGTGTGCACCACGGAAACGTCTTGAATGGAGGGAACTTTACCGCTGCCAATGGCCCATAACGGCTCATACGCCACATAGATGGTATGCCGTTTTGTTGGATGAATCCCCATAAAAATCGTGCTAATTTGATCGTGGATGTACCCTGCGGTCTCTCCCGCCTCACGCGTGGCCATCGGCTCTCCCACCGCCACGATTACGTCCAATCCATGTTGCAGGGCCAACGCCACCTTCTCGCGCACGTCCGCGTCCGTCTCGCCTTGCCGTCGGCATTCCGAATGTCCCAAAATCACCGCCTGCGCTCCCACTTCCTTAAGAACCCGTACGGATACACTCCCTGTATAGGCACCAACCTCCTCCGTATGCATGTTCTGCGCGGCCATTTGCACACGGGACCGCCCTAGGACTTTGGACACCTCAAACAACGCCGGGAACGTTGGCGCCACAAGAATATTTGGAATATCTTGCATGCCCCGAAGCCCACGCAAAACACCCCGTGCAAGAGCCACGGACTCACGCACGCCTAGTTCCATTTTCCAATTGGCAATGATGGTTTTCATAAGGATGAGTTACGGGTTTGCAAACTACGTCTTGGGTGAGATCTCGCGGATTATCGAGGAGGAAGTGTTGCACGGATTACATCTGGGTCTGTCTCGGGTCCAATGTAGGACATGGTCATCTTAGAGCGATCAAACAGCTCTTTTGCGAGCGTCTGCACGTCTTGCTTAGTGATTTTCTGCAACGCGGCAATACGGTCCTCAGGTGATGGAACCACCTCTTGAAATAACGCTTGCTTGGCATACCACTCGGCACGCTCGGACGAATCCTCAATACCCAACAATATTCGTCCACGCAGAAAAGCTTTGGTACGGTCCATTTCCTCGTCCGTCGGTCCATTGGTCACAAGATCGTTGATCTCTTCAAAAATGCGATCCATGGCCTCCGACAGCCGTGTCTTGTCCAACCCTGCCAAAATAGATGTGATACCGGCATCCTCGTACGCACTGTGGTAACAGTTGATTCTATACGCTAATCCCCCTTTTTCTCGCACATTCATAAACAAACGAGAACTCATATTGCCACCCAACATCGTACTCAACAAGCGCATGGTGTCCCCTCGCTCATCATTGTGTGACAACCCCGGAAATCCGAGTCCAATGTGCACTTGCTCGGTGGCCTTTTGCTGCATCTCGATCGGCGGAACATCTTGGGACGCAAACCCATTAAACGCACCGTACCCGTCCGACGCTAATAAGCTCTCAACTGTTCCAAACGTCGCATTAAGCCACGTCTCAACCTCCGGTGTTACGTTTCCTGCAACGGCGATCGTCATGCGATCTGGTGTGTAATGTTGATCTCTAAATGCCATCACAGCCTTACGATCCATGGCACGCATGGTAGCAGGCGTCCCGGCAATGTCTCGTTCCAAAGAGTTACCTCTAAACATCACACGCTCCAACAACTCGTCGATGTGACGTGTAGGGCTATCCTCATACATGTTGATCTCCTCAATAATCACGCGTCGCTCGCGGTCCATCTCCTCCTCGTTGTAGAGCGAATCAAAGTTCATGTCATATAACGTTTGAATGGCGAACTGCGCATGCGTGGAATCCGACTTAATATAGTACCCCGTATATTCCTTACTCGTGTAGGCATTAAACTCGGCCCCAATGGCGTCCAACGCGCGCGACACATGCGCGGGAGTGGGCAGTGCTGTAGAGCCCTTAAACATCATGTGCTCAATAAAATGTGAGGCACCACTTAACTCCGGTGTCTCATAGCGAGATCCAACCTTTGCCATCACCAAAACTGTCGTGGCTTGGGTGCCTTCAACCGGTACAAGAAAGGCGCGCATGCCGTTGGTCAATTCAATTTGTTTCATAGATTCACGTCGGGAATAAAGATCAATCGCTACCAATACAGGCGACTACGCCGCAAGACGCTGCGCCAGGTACGCCGTAAGCTCTACAATCGGCACACGCGTTTGTTGCATGGTATCGCGATCACGCACGGTCACAGCCTTGTCTTCCAATGTCTCAAAGTCCACCGTTACACAAAACGGTGTTCCAATCTCGTCCTGCCGGCGATAGCGTTTTCCAATGGATCCCGAGGCGTCAAACTCCACGCGTGCCATTGGAAGGAGTTGATCGACCAATTTCTGTGCCGGCTCAATAAGTTGGTCTTTCTTAGAAAGCGGCAGGACTGCTACCTGATAAGGCGCTAACGCAGGCACAAATTTCATCACAACACGTGTATCTGTTCCGCCTTTAGAATCAGGGACCTCCTCTTCCGTATAGGCGCTTGTAAGCAACGCAAGTAGCGTTCGGTCCACGCCAAGTGACGGTTCGATCACATGCGGAACCACTTTCTTTGACTGTTCGTCTGGATCGGTATATTCCAATTTTTGTTTGGAGTGATTTTGATGATTGGTCAAATCAAAATCTGTTCGATACGCGAGACCCCAAAGTTCTTTTGTGCCAAATGGAAAGTCAAACTCAAAATCCACCGTACGCTTGGAATAATGCGCCAACGCGTCCTTTGCAACTTCCAATCGATGTACGTGTGCTATGTCGATTCCAATTTGTTTGCCCCAGTTTTCTATGGTGTCTGCCCATGTCTCAAACTGTGCCTGCCAATCCTGCTCTTCCAAAAAATACTCAATCTCCATTTGCTCAAACTCAAGCGTTCTAAATGTAAAGTTTCCCGGCGTAATCTCATTCCTAAATGCTTTTCCGATTTGCGCAATCCCAAATGGCAATCGTATGCGTGTTGTATCTAACACGTTTTTAAAGTTCACGAAAATAGCTTGCGCTGTTTCTGGCCGAAGGTAAATCACTTGATCCCCTTCTCCGGCCGCACCTGCGGTGGTTTCAAACATCCCGCTAAACTGTCGCGGCGGCGTCAGCGCATTTCCATCTGGGCTCTTGAGGCTCTTCGCCTCGATAATCGCCGCAAGTTCCTCAAGCGACTTTCCATCGACATTCTCTCCTGTCATCTCCTGGATCAAATGATCGGCTCGAAACCGTTTATGGGTTATTTTATCTTCTACTAACGGGTCATTAAACGTCTCTACGTGACCCGACGCCTCCCACACACGCGGATTCATCAAAATCGAACTATCGATTCCCACAATATCTTGTCGGCGTTCCACAAATGTTTTCCACCAACTATCCTTAATATTTTTCTTAAGCTGAGACCCCAATGGACCATAATCCCAGGTATTGGCAAGCCCCCCGTAAATCTCCGAACCAGGAAACACAAACCCGCGCCGCTTGCACAGCGACACGATTTTATTCATGAGATCCTCGGGTTGTTCTTGTTTGGGCATAGACTCACTAGACTTTCATAATCTGATCCTCCTTGGCGTCCCCCAAACGCTCAAGCGCATCATTAACCTCTTTGACAAACGCATCCAACTCCTCCTGCAATCGATAGCGTTCGTCCTCGCGAATTTCATTTTCCTTCTCGGCGCGCTCAATATCTTTTTTTATTTCATCACGCCCCGTGCGCACACGAATCCGTGCCTCCTCCACTTTTTTGCCAACCATCTTTGCTAGCTCTTTACGTCGATCCTCCGTAAGCGGTTGCACCACCATACGAATAATCTTACCACTCACGTTTGGCATGATCCCAAGATTAGCCTCGGTGAGCGCCTTCTCAATATCCTTAACGACACTCGCATCCCACGGTTCAATTTGCACCGTATGCGCGTCTGGCGTAGAGATGGCCGCGAGGTTTTTGAGCACTTGTGCTGATCCATACGTGGTCACCAACACCCCGTCTACGAGTCCGGTACTTGCCCGGCCCGTTTGAATCCCGGCGAGTTCTCCTTCTAAAAATTCGATGGCTTTTTCTACGTCTGATTTTCGTTCTGTGAGAAATTGATGCATACACGACTGGTCAAGAATTACGGGAACCGTCAGATAAGGATTCATCTGAATTGTAGGAACCTTAGCAAACAAACCCAGAATCTCCTAGAACACGAGTCCGCTTTGTTCCTCAAACGCGCGCAGCCCCAAATAGGCCGTAGAACCGTTCTCTGGATCAATTAATAGCTGATACCCACGTGAATTTGCTGGCATTTTTTCTGGGTCCCAACGTGATCCGCCATTAACCGACGTGTAAATTGTTGATCCCGCAACATATATCACATGGTTTCCGTCACGTGGATCCACGGCAAGTGCCGAGATATCCGACCCTGCCGCAAGTAAGGGAACCGGGCTCCACGTTTCTCCGCGATCCGTGGACGTCAACAAACCGTAATCGGTTGACACCCAGTAGGTATCACCCGCGGCTGTTTGCACAATGTCACGCACATTTTTTACGCCATCCAAATCTTTATATTGATCGTCTGCAAACAGATTCACCCACGTAGCACCGCCATCAATGGATCGTCGTAGCCCACTTTGGGCGGTGGACAAAAGCAAGATGCGACTATCCCGGTTATCAATTTCTAAATCTCGATTAAATCCACCCTTGTTATACGCTGTCATCCAGTTGACGCCCGCGTCTGTTGATTTCAAGACTTCTCCGGCTGTGTTGGTGAGATACACCACATTTGGATTAAACCAATCAACCTCGATATCGGTAATTACCACATCTGCTCGTGGGTCCACATACATTTCTGTGTTAAATGTACGCCCGCAATCATCGGTTTTGAGCAATCGCTGACCGCGTGACACATACACCGTACATTTGTTGTTTGGGTCTACAGAGATCGCACGCACGCGTCCATCTCGTAGTAAGGGTTCTCGCACACGATTCCACCCCGCACCGCCGTCATAACTATAAAGGAGTCCGTTTGCGAGCGTCCCCATGTACAGCGCAAAATGATCCGACGGATCAAACACGAGCTCGTTCACTTCTACGCTTGTAATGTCCCCCACACCTGTTGGGGTTGGAAGAGCTGCTTGTTTTTCCCAGTTAGCGCCACCGTCCACAGATTTCCACGCGCTAAATTGGTCCGCTTCACTGTTACCACCAAAAATACAGCCAGCACCGGTAAGGATGAGAATTCCGCAGAGCGCGGAGAGTTGAACGAGAGATCGATTCATATGCACTGCATGAGTTGAATGAGAGCAAGTTTTGGATTGAGATGTTGTTGCAATTGTACCCTAAGCACCGGCAAAGCGTGTAATAACCCTGTGAGTTGTTTGACCTCCATGTTGCTTTGGATTTGTTGGGCGGCAAGATCTGAGCACTGCAATTGCACAAGGAGTGCGTCGCGTGTTTGCATCTCAAGCGCACTTACGCGTTGCAACAATTCTGTGCGTGTTTTGACATGGTCTTCCTCGTAGGCCGGTAGCACACCGCGACTCGCCAAAATACGTTTTTGTACAGAAGCGTCCAAACATGCCAACGTGAGTGCATTTCGTTGATCAATCAATTCCCGCAATTGTGGATCCTCGGCGAGTGAGATAGCCACACCCGGAGATCCGGCCGAGAGGCCAGCTAACACGTGTGCTTCTTCACGCGACGAGGCACGTTCCTCCAACCCCGCACAAATCATCTCTCGTGCCACAAGACTTAACCGCAACGGCTGAACGCGAGAGGTAATCGTTGGTAAAAGCAATGTATCGTCTGTCACCGTCAACAAGATGCACGCATTCCCGCGCGGTTCCTCAAGAGTTTTGAGTAAGGCATTTGCGGCCGTAGTGGAGAGGAGATGTGCGTCTTGCACAATCAACACCTTGTATCCACCATGTAGCGCCGACTGTTGAAACCGTTTACGCGCCTCTTGAATTTGCTCCACGGTAATCTGCTCACGCAATCTATTGGTTTTTTTATTTAATCCACGTTGCACGACCACCAGATCCGGATGCGTCTTGAGTGTCCCGGGATGTGTTTTAAGCAATCGCGCCGCAAAACGCCATGCAACGGTCATTTTTCCAACAGATTGCGGGCCCACAAGCAAGTATGCATGGCTCACACATTGGCGATCCAACACACGATCCAAAAATTCCAACACCGTCTGGTGACCAATGACATTCCAAGGTTGTGGCGTTGTTTGAGGCATAACTCTATTATAGCAAAGTCTTGAATACAGCTAACGTTAGTGGAGATTATAAGGGTACCTCTTGACAAAATCACAAAAACATGTTATAAGGGACGGTTCCCAAAGGTACACACATGCGTGTGCGATTCGCGTATACCAATCTGGGGGAGAGAAAACGGCGTGAGTGTAGAGCAACAGCTCGAGGCTCCGCTGCTGGTATCAAGTGCTTAGACTGGGTCTTGACTCACTCTTCGCACACACCCGATACCATCGATAGTCAATCCAAGCTTTGCGCGGATGACGGCTATCATTGTTCCCCAGGTTGGTGTACGTGGACGTCTACACCAGTAGCGGTTCCATCTGCTCACGACCGGCGTCCTCCTGGACGTCGGCCCGACCACCCGCGAGATCAATTTGATTGAGCTTGCAGGTGGTCGCCACGACCCTCTATCTCCGTGCGAGGAGATGGCAGTCTCCAAGGCCAACCGCATTCGCGGGTTGCGCAGCTGCGCCTAAGAATGTTCTGCCAAATACCGAAAGGTGGCTCCCATTCTCACCGTGCCAACCGAGGCTGATATTGCAAGAGGAATCGAGATAGTCCACCACGTGTGGGTTATCTCCCTCCAACTAGCCCCACGAGCAATCGTGAGGCTTAATGAGGACACTTTGTGTCTCTTCCGGGATCGCACTCCCGAGACGCAAAGTACATTTCTCTCCCCGAGAGGCCGCCAGGGTGTTTTATGCCTTGTGCGGCTTTTCTTATTTTGCTAGCAAAAACAGAGCCATTGCGGCCCTGTTTTGTATACCTATTTAAGTGAGAGTGTCGGTTCAATCGCGTCTTTTACCTCCTGACATCCATGCGCTCGGCCCGGTCCATCATCAAAGCCTGTACCACATGCATTGGTAAACACCAACCAGTCACCATTCAACATCGCCAGATTCACCCGTACACCCGTGTCACAAATTTTAAAATCCATGTTAAATGCATCGAGTGACGTGTAGCACAATTAACTCGATGGAAACGCAATGTCCGTTGGTGCCGCGTCCCAGGCAAGATTAAACACGCGACGCAGGGCTTGCGCCAACGGCGGATTCTCAATCACCACACCCACAGGGATTCCTTCAAACGCGACCCCATATACTTCGTTACCTTTGACACTTATTTGACCCGTTAGCGGCGCGTCGTCACTTGGCAGATACCGCACATGCCATCCGTGACGCTCGTGCATCTCACGCATAGATTCTACCGGTGGAACATCGGCCACAACCAGCACGCGCCCGTGGATACAATTATGCGTAAGCGTCTCACGATGATCTGCGTATTCATGCGCCTCAATAAACGTATGCAGCGCATCGTAGGGAACAATTTCAAAAAAATCTGCAGAGCATTCCTCGTATCGGCGGGAAAGCTGCCTAATCCCCTCCCTCCCCTCATACATAAACATACGCGGGCGATGTTGAATGGTTTTTTCAAGCGCCATGAGCTCCGGCAACAACTCCTCCACAGCTTCCATGCGACGCAACAACTCATCCGCCTTTGATTTGAGCATACGCACAATCACTTCTGGCGGCTCGGCGGCATACGTGTTCTTGCCTTTTTGCTCCAGGCTTGTCATGAGACCCGTCTCGATCAAGGATTCAATCACATTGTAAACCGTGGTACGCGTAATCTGCGACGCATGCGCAATCTCCTGCACACTGGCCGATCCCAACGACAGCGTGGTTAAATACACACGCGCCTCGCGGTCCGACAAGCCGGCTAGTTGGAGTTGTTCGACAATATGCTGCATAGAACTTGCAGTGTTTTTTGTGCGGTCGCCTCCCAGGTAAACATCGCGACTCGCTCCAATCCTTGTGCGATTTTCTCCTCCATCAATTCACCACACACACGGTCAAATGCCGCCATCCATTGCCCCGCATCCTCTCGATCAACAAATAACGGAACCTCTCCCCCCACTTCGTGCAACGCAGGGAGATTGGAACAAATCACCGGCACGCCCACCGCCATTGCTTCTAAAATAGGTATGCCAAACCCTTCTTTTTTTGTTGGAAACACAAAGGCCTTTGCGCCGGCCACAATCGCCGCCGCATCTCTCCCGTCTACCCAGCCAAGTACGTGCACGCCTAGATGTTGCGCAAGCGTTTGAATCTCTGTATAGCCATCCTCTCCAGGGGTGCCCACAAGCACGAGGTCCACGTCTGCATGTTGCTCACGCCACGTCGCGAACATACGCAATAGGTCTGCCTGGCCCTTCCGTTGATCTAATCGCCCCACGCACACAAAATAGGTCTGCGGTAATTGATACTGCGCACGCACTTCTTGAATACGATCAATCGCCTGCATGTTGTACAACGTGTGATCAATCCCAAGCGGCGTAACCGTCATGCGCTGTGTGTCCACCCCATAGGCACGCGCCACATCCTGCCTGGTTTGATCGGCCACCATCAACAACTTTGTTGCCACACGTGCGCAACGCAGGTGATCCTTTTCTAATTGTTTGACACGCTTTGCAGAAAAAAGTTCTGGATTCCAATGAAACGCAATGTCATGAAGCGTCTGTACACTCTTTTGTGGAATGTAGGGCGGCAGAGCATCGCCAGGTGAAAACGTGACTTCTGGTTTTTCTAACCAAAGATACAGGCTCCACATCCATTTCCACCCCGGGAACGGCCACATAATGACCACGTTCTTCCAATTTCCCGCCAACGCAAAATCCAACGGACGATGCGTATACACGCACACCTCCAATTCTGGTTGGAGTTTATTCATGGCTTTAATCAGATGGTACACGTACCACTCAACGCCCGTTTTGATAGGTTTTGCCGCCGGTACACCGTCGATTGCGATCATAGGATTATTTATGCCGTGTGCTCGTTTAGTATACCGTATAGAGTAGTATCGATCGTCATTGCGAGTTTTACGAAGCAATCTATTTATTCTTTCTCTCTCCTTTTTGTTTCGCCAAAACAGAAGGGCTTCGTTTATGCCAAGGTCATAACGGCGTACTCGTGGGGACACGCAGAGAGAACTCTCGATGTTGCTCACGAATTCCTTTTATCTTAACAACCCTTAACTCGTAAACACACTTCGCTTGTAAGCCTCCAGGTTCTCCAACGCTATACCCGTGCCACGTGCCACGCACAACTGGGTGTCGTCGGCAATGTACGTAGGCACACCGGTCGACTCCGCAATCAACTTATTGATGTTGCGTAGCTGACTCGACCCTCCCGACATCACAATCCCCTTATCCATAACGTCTGCAGACAACTCCGGCGGCGTTTTTTGCAATACGTCTTTGACCGCATCCACAATCCCCTGCATCTCGTTGGTAATAGCATCCGTTACGTCATCGCTGTTGACTTTAATCAATTTTGGCATGCCCGTAATGAGATCGCGACCCTTGACCTCCATCTCTAATTTATCTTCCAAATACATAGCCGACCCAATCTCAATCTTGATCGCCTCGGCCGTACGTTCACCAATCGCCAATCCATACACGCGCCGCACATGATCTTGAATTGCCGCATCAAACCGCACGCCGCCTATTCGCACACTCGTACTTGCCACAATGCCACCAAGCGATATGACCGCCATCTCGGACGTTCCCCCGCCAATATCAATAATCATGTGACCCGACGGACTTCCAATGGGAATATTGGCGCCAATAGCTGCAACAATCGGCTCCGTAATAATGTAGGCTGCCTTAGCACCTGCCGCAAGTGTTGCATCGATCACCGCACGTCGTTCTGTAGACGTGATTCCGCCTGGCACCGCCACCATCACTTCTGGACGAATAAAACGCACACCGCCTAACGCCTTGTTAATAAAATAGCGCAACATGGCCTCTGTGGTCCGATAATCTGCGATCACGCCGTCTTTGAGCGGTCGACGCGCCACAATGGTGTCCGGGGTTCGGCCCAGCATGTCTTTTGCCTCTTTTCCGACGGCCAGAACCTTTCCATCAATCGTAGAAACCGCAACCACGGAGGGCTCGTTGATAATAATTCCGCGTTTTGGCACGTACACCAATACGGTGGTCGTTCCCAAATCAATCCCAATTTTTTTCTGAAAAACGGCCATGTAGAGAGGGGTTCTAAGTGGCCCTATCTTATCAAAGCCCTAGGTAAAGGGAAAGGATGGCGTTATGGGGCCCCGAATATTATTCTAAGGGGATCTTCGTTGACATAGGGGCTTATTAACACCACATCCCCATGCTGGGGAATGGAGGTAGATGGCTATGACAAATTGTGCTTTGTTCGGTGAGCGGTACGGAGAACACCAGATAGACGATCTATTGAGACTGCACGAGAGGATCGTCGAGCATGCACACATGATGGGGAAGCTTCTGGACTTTGCGAAGAGTTTGAACCTGAGTTTTACCTTTTACGTAATTCCGGCGTCAGCAAGCCACCAATATATCTGCGTGGTGAATGTCTTGAGCTACACCATCCGGATGGTGCTCAACAACCATAACGGTAGATGTACCTTGTCTTTTGGTGAGCTCGAGGAAGTTCCCGGATCAATCTTCGAGATCGATTGGTTCGGCATATGTCACACTTCATCCATGGACAATGGTGTGCAACAGATCATTGGCGAATCCGGTTCCCCCATGGAGGACGTGCTGGAATCGCCTGCTGGCAGAGCTCACGCGACGTCACGAGGTTCGCTCCCGGCAGCCAGCGCCGGCCAATCTCGCCTGAGGCCACAACGCTCTCCCTACACGCTCCGAGCCTTGCTCGGAGTCCACTTTTTTAAACTTATACACACCGATCCCCCGTTGACAGGTTTACGGGTCCTTTGCTGCCAGGAAACCATTGACAAAATCAACAAATCCACGTAAACAAGAGGCAGTTCTCCTAACCTTGGATCCTGGAGGTCCCATGAGCATCAGTATTTTTGCAGAACGACTCAGCGAGCAGGCTTTGCTCCTCAACGAACTTCTGGCAGAACTCACTACTTCTGTCGATGGCGACGAAGGACAACCGCAATCCAACCAGGGCAGGACTGACCAGGATCTCTCCATGACGGTCACGGTGGGTGGACGCCACGCGCGCGTCACCTACCGGCAAGAAGGTCAGGACACTGGCAGGCCCGAGGTCGAGGTCGCGTTGCTGCTTGGCAACCAGGAACGTCCGTCGATCGCCTGGTGCAGAGGGTTGAATGGCGAGGCCTACACCACTGGTGTGATCGGCTGCTACGACCCCGTGTTGATTGCGTGCGAAGGCATAGAGAAGAGGTCGCTGAACTGCAAACTCCGCTCTTTGCTCGCGCTCATGGACAAGCACAAGAACACCCCCGTCGCTTAGGCGACACACCCACCCGGAGACACCATGCACGACCCGTTTAACGACTTGCTGGAGAATCACAAAGTTCGGGGTATCGTTCTGAAGCTCGTATGCGAAATGCAGGCATTCGCGCAAGAACATGGGTACGCATGCCGTCTGGAGCGGTTCAATCGCGGCAGCTATGCAAGAGGCTCTATCGCCACGCTCCGCATTGCCGAGCACGAGGTGAGTGTCGAGGTGAGTGAGACGGCCACAAGCCCAACGGCGATCAACATCGGTCTCAAGTGGTTCACTGGGCAACCAGGGAATCACTCGGTGCAATGGAACTTCGCTCATCACGACATGGACGGACGCATCGTTCTGGCTGCGACCTACGGCGACAACGCTGTTCAACGCGTGGTTGATCAGGCGCCCGAGACCACCGGGACGGCACTCGCTCTGCTCCTGGACGCCCTCCACGAGGCCGCCCAAGCAGAACACGCCAAGCAGCGCAGCCCGACGCTCCACTAGCACCTCATGACCCGTTCATCCACGACCCTATCGTCTGGTGCGCGGGTCGCAATTTTTTTCTCAAACAAACCAAAAACCACCACCGCTTATTGGGCGGTGGGTTTTATTTCTAATTGAATATTGAAGGTTTGGAACGGTCCTGCCTGAGTGGTGTAGGTGTAACTGTCGTTAAACCAGAACTCGGAAACCTCTGGCGGAGTCGCCGACATAATTGGCTTCCCTAGATCCAGGTCCAGATTCAACGCCACGCCTCCCACACCAGGTTGCCGCTGAATATCCAGCACATACTCCCCGCGATCCACCATCTCCTTAACGTAGTCTGGCAATTTATAGGTAAATGAAAGTTGTCCATTTGCACCCGGCTCCACCGCGGTAAACGCCCCAAACACCGTAGCGCCAAACTCCTGGCCCACGTCCACCGCACCTGCAGCACCCGAAGGATTCTTGGTTCGATCATTAAGTAACGACCCCTCTACACGAATCAACTCGCTTCCCAACGGCGCATAGACCCGGGTATAAGTACGGTAGCGCGTGGTTCGGTAATCAAATCCCCCCAAATGATCGTAGTTAATCTGCGCGGTTGCAATCAACTCGCCTGCAGGGTTTGTGTGCACCGAGTAGGTATACGCACGCGTAATCGCTTTATCCGTCTTGAGCGCCGCTAGATTTGTATCCACAATCATCATATGATCGTGCTCGGCATTAATGCGCAGATCCCCCGACCAATGCTCGCGCTCAAAAATACGTTGTACCTCGGGCTTCACGCCATAGAGCATAATGTCGTTGTTATCGAGCAATTGCAGCGTCATGCGCGCCAAGTCTCCCAACTGCTCCGTATTCGCGTCCTTTAACCGTGCAAACAACGCATTGATCATCTCTCCAATCACATCTTTACGATCCAGAGTCTCAATTCCCTTATTCACAAACGCCTGTTCTACCTCAAACTCTAATACGTCATAAAAATTCTCCGGTGTGAACGTTACAGACCCCGTATCTACATCTCCAAACAACTTGAGCAACTCCACACCAAGCTGCGGATTTACCAAGATCACGCCCTGAAAATTGACACGCGGAGCGGTAACGTATTGTTGATCCGGTAAACGCGTTTCGTTGGCATAGGCCTCCAACGCGCGCTGTGCGGATGCAGGCACATCTGGTGACCAATTGATGTCACGTAAATACCATTTGTCGATTCCAAGATAGCGTTTCATGGGAAGAGGGGGCTCTGCGGTAATCACTCCCTCGGAGGGAAAATCAACCGCATACACATCGTCTGTAAAAATCTCTGCGATCTCTCCATTTTCTACTCGTAGCACGCCATAGGTTCCCCAAAAACCGCCCGTTGGCCGCAACTCACCATCGTTTTGTAGCAAAAGAAGGTAATGCTGTGCCCCATTAAAGCCACCCATATCCGGTAAAACGCTCAACACCGGTATAAGTACGTTCAACGTGTCGTCCAAGCGACGGATTTGATCGAGGAGTTCTGTTCGGACAATCCTAAGACCAAAAAATAGTTCATCTCCATCAAGCGTCTCCAGTCCAAGTCGTTGTTGATTTAATCGTGCCTTCGCGCGCTCCAAATCTGGCACTTTTCGACTCAGTGCAAACACAAGCTCTTTCCGCATTTCAGGCGTTAGCTCCGTAAAATGCTCCACGCTCGCCAATCCTTCCACTAACCCCACGGATTGCAAATCAGATTCAATGTCAACACCAATATCTAACAAGGTTCGAATTACCTCCAACGACACACGACCGTCATTCACAAGTTCGATTAAGGACGACACCTGATTCCCCAAATACGGAACAGGCCTTAAAAATCCAAACAAACGTACTCGCGACTCAATCGTCTCAAGCTCTGTGGTTGCGTCTGTAATCGCCAAACTTGCACCCGCAATATCTCTATTGACCAACGCCGTCTGCGCATCACCAACACGTTCACGAATCACGCTTGCGCGCTGCAAACCGTCCACAACGGCCAGCGAACTCAGGCCAAGAACAAGCACAACAATGCCTGCCGCGATCGCAACAAACAAGGCAACTTTTTTTTGACGGTGACGTCGATGAAAGAATGCGTCCGTGTGTGACATATAGGGAGAGTATAGCACGCTAAACAATGTACCCGTTAATAACAGAAACGGGTTCACGCTGTTGCATCTTCATTTCTTGACGTTTTTTGCGTATGGATGGCAACGTGGTTCCGATTGATCGTAGATACGACAATCCATATCGATCCCCTACCACCATCTTAACCGTCGGTAGAACATCTCCAATAAAAAACGAAGCAGAGCGTCTGAGCACCTGACCCAACGACACGTGTTTTGCAAGACAGAGCAATCGATCACGCTGTCGTAGTCCCCGAAGTCGATGTTTGCGCGTGTCTACCTGTTCCCCATAAACCCCGCTAAATGTATAGGCGTGCGCATCCGACGTAACGGCTATTCCCCAGCCTGCGCGTTGTAATCGCCACGCGAGATCGACAAAACATTCTTCTGTTTTAAAATCTGTATCAAAAAATTGTTTACCCGTGTGTTGAATGCTCTCGAGCGCAGAAAGTCTAAGCAATACGCATGCGTCAGACAGAGCAAACACGTGTGTAAGCCCCTCATACTGATTTTGATTAACTTCGTCCTTCCCTCGATCCTCCACCGCAAGCCCGCGCGTCAGAAAGCGACCTGCCGAAGCCAAATGATCCGACTCCACACGCTCGCGCAATGCCTCGTCCGACCGATTTTCTTCAAAAAGTTTTAGGATCAACGGACCAACAGCCGCTAATGTTGGATCTTTATCGAGTTGGTCAACAAGGGCATCTAAACACCCTGCGTCTAAAACAGTATCAATCCCCAAGCAAAGCACATAGGCCTGTGTCGTGGGTTGATCACCCGTTGCCTGCAGGGCGAGACGTACGCCTTGATTTTGCGCCACTGCCACGCCTTTATTGTTTGGGTTACGTACAAGCACCGTCGAGGGAGATTGATGACGAAGCATCTCTGCAAGTCCATCGACAGACGCATTGTCAATCACCCGCAATCTAAATGTCTCTAATGTTTGCTCAGACAACGCCTTAAGCACTTCTGGCAATGTCGTCATGTTATTACACGTAACAAGATGCACACTCACGCGTGGGATCATACTAACGCCGCTTTTTTGTCACATTGAATCCGAGATATTTACCAAGGGCAAAGCGTGTTTGTGCGTCGATCGCAGGAATAGCACCAAACAAGATAAACGTCACCGGCAAAAGCACCCACTGTGCAATTAAGATCAGCCATGTCCAAGATTTAACTTGTTTTGGGCGGCGAGGAAGTAAGGAGAATGAAAGCGCACCTGAGAAGAGGATTCCCATAGCCGCCACACGCATAATCCATTCCAACGTAAACGGTGCGTTGTGCGCAATCGCATCCGAGCTATTTTTTGCAAGCTCTAGCGGTAACCAACCCATGATAAAGATCACAATCGGCGCTGTGGCCCATGTAAACATACCTTCCAAATGGTTCCACAACAATCGCCAGCGTATAGTAAACGGAATTTCCTTGTCCTCCCAAATCTGTCTAATAATGTAAGGAAAATGCTCTACCCCCCACGCCCATCGACGTTGTTGTTTATACAATGCACGCAAACTATTCGCATATCCCGTCCCAGCAACAGCATCCATACTCACTGGCAAATATAATGGTTCAGCACGGTAGTCCCCCTTGTATCGCTTCACGCCCTGCAAAAAAATGCGTGAATCCTCCGACACCATGTCTTTTTCCCAAAATCCCACATCTACCAACATCTTAAACGGCATGGAGTGAGAAGAGAACGTCCACATACGGTGCGGGCGTGCGAGTTCTCCAAACAGCCAAAACGTCGTTCCAAATGCCGAGATACGAATTGGCGCAGGTGATTCCCAAATATTATTGTTAAACACAATCACGGGTTGATAGCTCGTGCGCTGTGGCTTGGCCGTTGTGGCAAAAGAATGCGTAAGGTGAGCAAAATACTGCAAATGCACCACCGTATCCACGTCAAAAGACGAGGCGATGGCTCGCTCATAAGGGATACCGCGACGATCAAGTTCCTTTTGTACCTGGTGTCCGGACCAATTAAGGTTGGATCCTTTTCCTGGAATCTCATCCGGCAAATTCGCCGGATGTTCTGTGACAAACAGTCCGCCAAACTCCTTTCCATATTTTTTTTGCATCAGAGAACACACGCTTGCAAAATGCTCGTGCGCCCGTTCTTCGCCTGCCAGCACGATCAAAATCCGCTCGTTTGGAAACGTCGACTGCTTAATAGTGCGTAAGGTTTCATCCACAATCTCCACCGGCTCCTTCACCATCGGCAAAAAAACCACATGCCAATACTCTTCCCAGTGATCCACCTCCGTTTGCAGTCGTTCCATCCAATTGGTAGCCTCTGCAATCCGATGTTGTCGCCAGGCGTGAATAACAAACACAATAAAATACAGGACGCGATACATCCAATAAAGATCAAACACGATAATGACCTCGATTGCAAGGATAGGGGCAAAAAACGACAACGCAATTGCCACAACAAACGTTCCCCACACGAGAGAAGCTGGGATCATCTCCAGTCCACGATGTTTTCCGTATTGCATAGCTCTAGTATAGCATTATCTTCTTCCAAGCCTATTTGTTGACATTCCAAGTGGCTGAGGACGAAATAAAAACACCCCGCGTCATCTGACCGCGAGGTGTTCCATTTTTTATTTGTGACCAATATCTTCTCCGAGTTTCTTAAGGAATGCTTTTGCGTGCTCCTGTCCTCCGAGCCCAAAGGCGAGACCACCCGCAATCGCGAGCATACCGACTAATCCCATGGTCAACGTCTGCAACAATGCTGGAGCGATTCCCAATTGTTCCATCGCTGCAATGAAGGCGAATACAAACACGGCCCACTTAGAAATTCCTGCCAACAGGTGTGCACCACCAAGTTTAGAAGCTTTCACCGCGGTCATCACGATGTCATAGACGAACGATCCCAACACGACACCCATCAACAAAATCACGGCTGCAATAAACGCGCTTGGGATATAGAGAACCACATCGTTTAAGAACTGTGTGATCTGTGACCAACCGAGAACGTCCGCAGCAGCGATCAATGCGAGAATAATCACGAACCATTTTACGATCCATCCAAACAACATTCCCACATGCAAGTTAAAGCCAACCTTCTTTGCCATGTCGGTGACACCCGTGCGCTTCAACAACATGTCTACTCTAATTGCGGACACGATTTTTTCTACAACCACACGCAACGCCCAAGCAACAATCAACCCAATAATGAGAATAATAATAGCTCCAAGGAGCTCGGGAAGAAAAGAGAACATCTGGGCGAGCAGCGACTGAAACGTCAACTGCAATACACCAATAGCATCTTGTTGCATAGGAGAGTTGTTAGGCCCGAAGGCTGTTTAAGATAAGAGAACGATATCCTTGTACGCGATTCTATCAACGTCCGCATGAAAGGTTTATCTGACTCTAGTATAACACTCTGGGTCACAGATACATGGGCATCTGTGGATAAATTTGTGTTCAAGAAACCTTTTTGGCCAATGAGATATTTGGCTCAGAAAAATAGTCTGGTTCCAAAGGTATTATGGCGAGTGTTGCCTTAGAAAGGTTATCTTCAAATAGCTGTACCTCTTTACTATGGAGAGGTGCCAATGCATTAACAAGCGTGATCAGCCCTCTAACCGACGTATAAGATTCCACATGTGCCGAAACAAACCATACCGTGATTTTTTCCCAACCACCACTTTTTTGAACCTCTAACTCTATTTCGCGTAAATAGTGTTCCGAGGGGATCATCTGAGCCGTTGCCGATAGAACGTCAAAAGACGCTACATTTTCTGTAACGCCTACCTGGATTCCCGCTTTTACAAGCCGAGTGATCAAAACCATGTTAAGGAAGCGTGTTATGAATCTCAATGAATTCACCGTCTAGAATTGACATCAGGAACCGATCCGAAATATCTCGTCGATACAAATATTCATCCGTTGGCATCACTGTGTAGTTAATCTCACAGCCAAGTTCCTGTTCAAACCCCTCAATACGTTCTTTGAGATTTTTTTGTTCTGGAGATCCAACAATCAACATATCCGTTTCATTCTCCGTGCCTCCTGTAAACATCCCCGTCAAAATCAACACCTGAATGGGTTGCTCATCAACAAGCGTACGAACCAGGTCCTGCTGGATTAATACCGAGGCTTTTGCAAACAACGATTGCAATTCTTCATAGAGACCAAAATTCTTGTTCACCTGATAGTACTTTTTTCGATCCTTTTTCCCCTCGTCCTCCGTATCTTCCATCTCTACAACAACGCCTAATTCCACCAGGTTATTGAGCTCGCGTCGCACGGAATTCAACTGGGCGTTGATTTTCCGCGTCAATTCACGCACAAAAAAACGTGTATCCTGATTTTTCAGGAACAACTGTAAAAGTCGAGATCGGGTCTTTGAACCAAAAAGCTGTTCAATACCGAATCGTTCGTTGTCGCTTCCCTTCTTCATAGGATATGAGAGGTTATCAATAAGCTCGTCCTCCTCTTTTTGCTATGGTAGTATCCTACGTGAGATAGCTCTTTTCCGCAATATATGGAATCCAGTAGGTTAGAAATCAAAGCAGCGAGTCGAGAAATGCTCCGAGGGAAACCTCGTGGGACGTTTTTAACATTCACACAGCCGCTTGAACACAATAACGGCCACGTGTTCCTTTTATTAGACTTAGACGCTACGTGTAAGGTGGCGCCCAACGTGATTGCACTATTAAGAGAATCCGTAGAACGCCTTGGTCGTACGTTAAGCGCCGAAAGTCACCTACAACATAGATTCGAACAAGTATTGCAATCAGTGAATGAAGATCTTTCTGAGTTGATAGAAAAGGGTGTGTGTCCGACAGAGAGTCTTCATATTGCGCTTGGCGTCTTGCGTGATGGCGCATTCATTCTTTCGGCCACAGGAGAACTTAATGCCCTTTTTTTGCGCAAAACAGCAAAGCAACGGTTCCGTGTTTTTGATCTTTCACAAAATTTACAATCAGAGGCCGGTAAAATTGAGGAACGAAAATTATTTAGTGTTGTCCTTGATGGAGATCTACAGGCAGACGACGTACTCTTTCTTGCATCACGCGAATTACAAAATGTTCTCACGGTAGAGGAGATTCACCCCCTCCTTTCTACCCTCCCGCCAGCGAGCGCGCTTGAGGCTATTGAGCAATATCTCCCCGTTAAAACACATCTCTCAATTGTGCTCTTTCAGGTGCGTGTGGAAAAGGACATCCTCACAGGGTTTGGAAAGCACACAACCGGCAAATCGAGTATGAACGCTCTTCTGGAGTCAGAGCGTAAAACAACATCCATGTTGGAATTAGAAAAACCGCACGTGCAACAAACATTTAGCCAATTTGTTCGTCTGGTGCGATCCGGCAATGCCATTGAACGCAAGGAGACCTTGCGACGTATTGGCGAGCGTCTCTTGCATTGGATAAAAATACTCGGCTCACAAGCGTTTCATATTCTCACGAGTATTGCCGTTTCGGTTGTTTCTCTTCTCTCCGCGATCGTAACGCGAGGGTCAAGACGTGAGCGATCGATTAAAAATATGAAGAGTACCTGGGGACGCACAATCAACTCTATTAAGGCACAATTTCATCATGCGGGCTGGGGAAGCCGGCTTTTGCTCATAAGTGGTATCGTGTTTGTCGTCCTTTTCTCCAGTATTACCGCCTACACACGATTCCAGACAACCTCCCAAACAGAACGCGAAGTGATCACTGCAACGTTTGATGAGATTCAAAGTAAACGCGATCGTGCACACGCAAGCAATCTCTATCAAGACGAAGCCGCTGCACGACAACAACTCCAAGAGGCACTCTCGCTACTCGACACAATTGATACCAAGAAGCAGACACAGAAAGACCAAGTTGAACAAGTTCGTGCGGGTATCCTGGAGGATCTTAATGTCATTCGACACCTCTTGCAGCCAACGATTACAACGATTCCCGTCGTAAACCAGGTCATTGCTTCCGGCGAGAAATCAACGGTCTATTTCCGTGACGGATCCCAGGCGAACCTCAACGGATCAACTCTGGAGCCCGCTGAACGTACGGGCGAGGAAACGGGCTATTTGAGACTTGTCACCACCTATAACGACACGGTCGTGGGGCTTGATGAACACAATACGTTTCTTGCCTATCACTCTGATACGCAATCATGGAGTCGTGTTGGAATTAACTCGGTAGAAGGTGAATTTACCGACGCCGTAGATCTTTTCCATTACGGGGAACGACTCTATGTTCTCACGTCCAGCAATCTCTACAGGCATCAACGTGTAGAAAACGGCGAATACGGCCCCGGCACTTCCTGGCTCCAAGATCCCGTTGATTTGAGTCAGGTGCAGGCGATTGCGATCGATGGCAATGTCTGGCTGGCCGACAATGGTTCTGTACGACGATTAGAGCAAGGACGCGAAGTTGGAGCAGACATGAGTTCCATCGATCCACCACTTGGAGCTGTGCGTGATTTGTGGACCAACGCGGAGACGCCGTTTCTCTTTATCTTAGACCCTGCCAACAAACGCGTGATTGTCTACAATAAGGAAACGCAGACTCTCGTGAACCAATACGTGGACGACGCCATCGGGAGCGCCTTTGGCATGCGTGTAGATATCGCAAACAAAACAATTATTCTCTACGCTCCCACAACGGTCTACACCTTCCCTCTCTCAGATACCCTTTAGGAGTATGCTTATTCACGATGCGGTTTACGGTCCAACAGAGATTCTGGAACCTGTTCTTTTAGACGTGATAAACGCGCCTTCTGTTCAGCGTCTCAAACACATTGCACAATTTGGCTTGCCAGACGCCTATTGTCACCTGCATGGGTTTTCTCGTTTTGATCATTCCGTTGGTGTCCTTCTCCTGCTCGCACACCTCGGCGCCTCGCTCGAGGAACAAGTTGCCGGGCTTCTGCACGATGTGTCCCACACCGCCTTTTCTCACGCCACAGACTGGATTTATCAAGAATCTATCACAGAAGATGGTCAAGATTCTATTCATGCACATTTTTTGTGCACATCCGATCTCCCCACTATCTTAGAGACGCACGGGATGACCGTTACACGCATAGCGGATCATCATCTTTTTTCTCTCTTAGAACAAGACGCACCCGCGCTCTGTGCGGATCGTGTGGATTATACGTTGCGAGAATGTGACACATCCGTAACGCAAGCGTGTCTTCCATACCTGATGGTCCACGAGCATCGGATCGTTTTTTCTGATCTTGCCGCGGCACAAACACTTGCCCATGCTTACGCGGAGAGACAGCGTGTGCATTGGGGGAGCGCAGACAGCGTCTCCCGTTATAAACTCGCAGGACTGTTGTTTAAAATTGGGTTGAAGGAAGGCGTAATAACAAAGCAAGATTTTTGGACAACAGATGAGCAGGTTCTCACAAAATTAGAGTACGCCTCTTCCGCGCAGATTCAACATCTTCTCTCCGTGCTCAAAACGCCTTCGCTCTTTGAACAATTCGCCTTTACCGTACCAACACACAAAAAATTCCGTCACATTGATCCGGATGTGTTGGTAGATCATCAGCTCGTCAGACTCTCGGAAATGGATCCGGACTATTGCAAAACGCTCGACCAGGCACGAGTGGATAACGCACAAGGTGTACGTACTCTGGACCTTGAGGACGTAATGAGGGGGATCGAATAATCGTGGTCAAAAACCCAAAAGACTTTTATAAAATATTCACCCGCGGCAAGTGTGCCGCGGGTTTGACGTTGTTGAACTGTGTTCAGTTGGTCCCGAGATAGTGCCTGAGCCCTCGCACATCGGCTTCCGTCGCGTAGAGCCGAAACTCGATGTTTTTTTGTTTCCGGCAGAAAACCGACCTCCAAAAACCGCTGGGTGCACACGAGCCCACCTACGGCCGTAGCCTCGATCTGCCGCCGAAGCTCCGCCTGCATGGCCAACACGATCAAAAACAAGCACTTTTCCGCTCGATCTTGGTGCAGTTCCACATCCCTCGTAAAGACCGCCTCCTCGTCGTACGTGAAGTTCATGTAGACTCGCTTGTTGCCGTTCTGCACAAACTGGGGTACACCTCCTTTATCGGCAAGGTGTCAACAAAGTGGGTGACCGTCAATCAATCACTCTTTCAAAACACCGACGATCGTCACCTTGTTAATTTTGTGATAATAGCGATTATATGAGAGATTGTGCTAATTATCAAAACGCCCGGTTTCAAAACACCGACGATCGTCGGTGTTTTGAAACCTTATCAATCACCCTATTAAGAACGCGTCACGCCCCACTTTTCTTTACATGATCCTTTCTCTTTCCCTTCTTTTTTGCTCCTACAGAACGTAACAGATTTGTCGTACCTACGACATTTTTGTTATGAACGGATTCTACCTCCCACTTGACAGCCCTCATTAAGCCCTATATACTCCTCATAACCTTAACCGTAGACAACGGCTGCCTGAAAAGGCTTAATTGGCCGTCGAGGTAGAGAATCGTATAAAATCCTAGGATTTACACGCGTTTCTTCCGATGTCTGTGGTTTAGGGCCACAGGTTTTTTTAATTAGAAGTGGGATCCGGGACGGTGTTCTTCTCCCCTATTCCTCAATTCTACAGATGGTATGGCAAAAACACGTGCTCAGAAAGAGCAAATGATTGCCGACCTGACGGACACGTTCTCAAAGACCAAATCCGTGGTGTTCGCTGAGTTTTCCGGAGTTCCCGTCCAAGCAATGGACCGTCTCCGTACACAGGCACGCAATGAAAACATTGCTGTGTCGGTCTCCAAAAAGACCCTCATGAACATTGCAGCGCAACAGGCTGGTTGGACCGGTGTGGATACGGCTCAACTGCCAAATAGCGTGGTCACCCTTATGGGGTACGAGGACGAGGTACTTCCAGCAAAGTTGGTCGCAGCTTTTGCAAAGGGACAGGCCGGTGTCCAGATTGTCGGTGGCGTGCTCGAGGGAGCCTATGCTTCCGCCGACCAAATGATTGCCTTGTCACAGCTTCCTGGAAAGCAGGAGTTGTACGCAAAGCTCGTTGGTTCGATCAATGCCCCCGTCTCTGGTTTCGTCAATGTATTGGCAGGCAACATTCGTGGCCTGCTCTACACATTGAACGCGATCCAGGAACAAAAGGCATAACCAGGGTTGGCTATCTACCGCCCTCAATTTATTCGACTATTCTAAGCCCCTACATATGGCAGATGAAGTAACAGAGGTTGTAGCAGAAGAAAAAGCTGCTGTACCTGCAAAGTTCGCGTCTCTTGTTGAGACAATTGAGCAGTTGTCCGTTTTGGACCTTGCTGAGTTAGTAAAAGTTTTGGAGGACAAGTTTGGTGTGAGCGCCGCAGCTCCTATGATGATGGGTGGCATGATGCCAGCCGGAGGAGAAGCTGGTGGTGCTGAGGAAAAGACTTCATTCGATGTTGAGTTGTCCGCAATTGGCGAGAGCAAGATCAACGTGATCAAGGTTGTAAAAGAACTCCTCGGACTTGGTTTGAAGGAAGCCAAGGATCTCGTAGATGGAGCACCTGCAATCCTTAAGGCCGGTGTTGCCAAGGATGAAGCAGAAGCAATCAAAGCGAAGATTACAGAAGCAGGTGGTGCCGTTACCCTTAAGTAATTGCCCCAACAAAAACCCACTCAAAAGAGTGGGTTTTTTAATTCCTGTTGCTAGTTAAACAAGGAGACGAGGAACGTCAATACACCTGCAAGTACAACAGACGCAAGTAAAAGCATGAGCATCCCGACCCAGAGGGCAAACATTGCAGAAAAATGATGCCCGATCACGGCGAATGCGCGCTTCCAAAAATGATCTCCCAAGAGCCAGCTACTTTGATTGTGATGTTCCAATGCAGCGATACGAGCTTCTAATGAAGCAATGGACGGCGCAGGCGATTTTGCTGCGCGCTTTGTGGGTTTCTTTTTTGTTGTTGGCATACCTCCTTTTATGAATACGTGCAGTATACTAGTTTATTGTCGTTCCAACAAATGGCTTTCCATCAAAAATCTTTTCGAGGTTTTTGAGCTTGCCTCCATTTGCAATGACCACCGGAATTCTCGACGCATGCGCGAGCTTAGACGCCACGGGATCAAACGGTACATTCATCCCCGGATCCCAGGTGCTTCCTACCAATTTCCTAAATTCCTCCCAACGCATTTCCTTGATCTTCACCGCATCCTTGTGTGTGCGCGGGTCTTTGTCATACACGTAATCAATATTAGAAACATTGATCACCATTTTTGCGTTGAGCTGTTTTGCAATCCGCACGGCACCATCATCCGTAGATCGTCCCGGTTTCCAGCCGGCGGCAATCACTAATTTATGCTTTCCCAAATGGATTGTGTTGGGATTTTTTTGAATCGTCGGACGTGCAACGTCTCGAAAGATGGTTCGCAATAAGTGCGCATTTAAGCGTGTCGCATGAATCCCGAGCCAGTCCACGTCGTCCCGCGTGAGCGTTGTCACCTTCTCGGCCGCGCGTTGATACCCACGAGATGTTCCTCCACCCCCCGCAATAATCACAAATTTATCGCCCTGGATAATCCGTTTTTCAATCAACGTTCGAAACCCCTTAAGAAATTTGGTATCAATATCGGTTCCTGGAACAATCATCGATCCGCCAACAGAGAGGACATAGGTAGGCATAAGAACGTTTGAAGAGAATGGGTTTGGTGTATCTAAATAGGTGCTAGCAAAAAAACCGAGGATTACTCGGTTTTCAATAACCAACTGGTGATCCACCCAACGACCCACATAAAGATCGCCGCGAGCATCGCCGTAAAAAATGAATCGATCGAGAACCCAGGAACCAAGCTCGAAGCCAACCAAATCACGAGACCATTGACCACAAGCAGAAACAATCCGAGCGTCATGACCGTGATTGGCAATGTCAGGACCACGAGCAACGGTCGAACGAGCGCATTGACAAGTCCCAACACGAGCGCTGCCAAAATCGCCAATAAGATTCCATCTAATTGAAATCCTGGGAGCACATAGGCAATCCCCAAAAGTGCTGCGGCGTTGACCATCCAACGAAAGAGAAGTTTCATAGGTTGATTACACGTTAAATTTTTCTCGAATTTCTTTAACACGGACTTCCAACGTCTGGATGTGTTGTTTGCAGATCTGCGCAAGCTCCAAGCCACGCTCAAAGTCTTTGAGACCAGATTCTAAATCCACATCATCGCGTTCAAACGTCTCGGCGATCTTCTCTAATTCCTCAAACGCTTGTTTAAACGTTGGTTGTTTTTTTGTGGGCATAGTCATTAATTTGCTTCCTGTACGTCTGCGCGAATCGTTCCGTGGGCCAATTGTACCTGGATTGTGTCTCCTTGACCAACCTTTGATGCATCCTTCAACACAGCATCTCCCGCATGCACAATCGCATAGCCTCGGCTCAAAACACGTACTGGATCCATCTCTTTTAAGTAACGTCCCATCCCCTCCACGCGTTCTTTATACCTTGTCAGCTCGTGTAACAAAACATCTCCCACATTCTGCACGGTTGTCATCACACGATTCACCTCAAACGCTAACGACTGCATGACGCGCGTCAGTTTTGCGACAGCCGACTCGACGCCGTACATCCGAGTCTGTACCGCATCTTGCACACGATCCACGAGTCGACGTTCTGTCATCTCAATTTGATTCAGCACCGAGTCTTTGTCTGGCACGACGCGCTCGGCGGCATTTGAGGGTGTTGAGGCACGCACGTCAGCCGCGTATTCGGCAAGTGATTCGTCTCGTTCATGCCCAATTCCCACCACAATTGGCACAACACTCGCAAATACGGAGCGTACCACCTGTTCGTCATTAAACGCCGCGAGGTCCTCCAGACTTCCACCGCCACGCGTAAGGACAAGGACGTCTGGTCGGTCCTCCACCGGTAGTTGATTCACATATCCAAGCGCACCCACAATATCGGGCACCGCACGTTCACCCTGTACCGCCACGTGCAGCGATTGCACCTCGACCCCACCCCATCGATTCTGCAGAATCCGCAAAAAATCTGAGTATGCGGCCGATTCTCGACTCGCAATAAGTCCAATCTTCTCCGGGTACAACGGAAGCGCACGTTTCCGATCCACCGCAAATAACCCTTCTGCCTCCAATTTTTTTCGCAAACGCTCGAGCTGCTGCGCTAAGGCACCTGCACCCACAATCTCAATGGTATTCACATTCAACGTCAACTGACCGTAACGTGGATACACTTTAGGCGTTGCGCCAACAATAATTTTGTCGCCATTCTCAATCTCAACCTGCAATTGATACACCGTCAAAAAACACTTGAGCAGGGCGCCGTCCTCTAAATCCTTGAGCGTAAACCGCACCCACTTTCCTTGCGAGACAGAAAACTCGCTCACCTCGCCCTCAATAAGCATATTTGGGCCCGCGATAGAAAAGAGCTGTTGATTGATCAGCTCCACGGCTGCAGACACAGAAAGCGCCACGGGCTTCCCTAGCGTCTGTGCAGATTCAAAAAGGTTATCTTGGAATGGATCTATCATGTGTTTACATAAACCAACTTGGCTGGAACCATTGCACCACCCACACATAGCCAATGACAAGCAAGATCATTGTCACGGCTGTCTCTAACCAGACCCACGTGTCTTCCTTGGTACCAAACGCTCCAAGTCCCATGAACGGAAATACAATCAGATTGGCAATCAAATACAGGGCCGCACCATAGGTCATGACACTCACAAGTCCATACGCTCCACCCATCCACGACCACACACCAGGATTAAACGGATACAGCGCGCCAAACGCTAGTCCCAGCACGAGATGAAACAACAACCCTAGTGCAAACGACTCGCGATCAGATAATTTCTTGCCCGCAAAATCTTGAATATCAATCAACAACGGATGTCCGTGGTGTCGACGCCGCATCTCATGCACAAGCGCCGGAATACTTAACACAAGCGCCAAGAGCGCGCCAATTCCACCTCCCAATGCAATATCATTTATCATACCGTTAGCGTTTATGAACAACGATAATCATTTTTGCCCCCTGCGCCGGGTTTCCGCCATTCCAATCTCCCATCGCCTCCATGATCGTATCAAATGTGTACAAATACTGCTCACCTCGGCGGGTTCCGGGATCGTTGGTAATAAAACTTGTGGATGTATAGCCCCGCAAAACAAGCATGTGGTACAAAGGACCTACTCCCGAATAAAAGGGATTCTGCAATTTCCGACCCGCCGCCGGCACAATCACCGGGACACCGTTTGCCAATAGCGTCTTTATTTCATCAATCGTCGGGTTATTGACGGACGTAAACACCAAGCTCGGGAAACGCGCATTGGCAACTCGTATCGTTTCTTCCACCGTTGTGTCTAAATAGGCCCCCAATTGTGTTTCCTCCAACGCGACAAACGATAAGATCTCTTGCTCAGCCAGTACGGGTGTTGATAGATCAACCTCTGCATTCAAAAATGCGGCCGCCATGAGCACACTCGCCTCCTCACATGCTTCTTGGTACGGCAGCCCCCAATCAGTTTGCGGTGCTTGTGAAGTGAACGGAATCGCCAGGTTGATACTCTGTGGTGGAGGCACGGGCTCCGTTGGGTCAATCGTGCCTGTCTGTAAATCTTGCGGTGTCTCTGTCTCGTCTAATCCTTTGTCTGACTCAACAGGTTGATCTTGATCGTTGACAACTGGCGCAACCACGAGATCGTACTCTACAGCCTTAGGAATCGTAAGCGACTGCACCGTTTGCGACACAATAAATCGCTGTCGATACAACGCATAACCACCTCCCAACAAAAGAACAATGATCAATGCAACAATGATGTTATTCTTCATACGGAGGGTCGTTGTTTTTTTAACCAGGTCTTTAGCAGATACGTCGCACGCACATCGTCTTCGTTGTATTGCACGATGCGCTCCAATAAACTTTTGTCTCCTCGCTCCAACCATTCGTGATACCAACGGATGGAATTAACCCCACTCGCATCTTCCGCACGCCAAGAAAACCCAATATATCTAGCAAGATCTTTAAGCGAATAAAATGGAAGTGGAAAAATAACTGCTGACCGCAGCTGCGCATTGAGATCAATGAAATTCTTTTCCAAACTCTCCAACACCCCGTCAGGTGCGCCATAGCGATCGATCATTTTATGACACACGCTGATCTCATACCAACCATAGTGATACACCGGCGCGTGTTTATGCTCGTGCAAAAACTGCGCAAATTCCTCCCACGCACGTTGTTCTTCTTCCTCCGATTTTGCCAAAAATGCCTGGTAGGACTCTTCCGTAGTGCCGTCTTCTTTAGAGACAACCGTTAGCACACCAAACAAATAATCCAAATCACGCACGGGGTCTGACTCAATATCAAAGTAGAGTTCAATGTTGGATTGTGGGAATGTAATGACCTCCACTACGTCATGCACACGCTCTTTTAAACTCACGGCTTGGCGATGCAAAAAACGTAATCGGTCTTCCTTCATGTCTAACAGTTTGTCTGCCAATGGAGCAACATCGGCGGCGGCGAGTTCCAAAACCGTTGTAACACCGGCACCCTGCAGCTCTTCCACCTCACTCGCCTGAATACGATTCAACAATGACAGGTCATCGCAATCCTCCGTCTCATCCATGCAAACGTTGAAAAACGGAGAGGTCTTGCATCCACTCGTAAGGATATGTGCCGGATCTTCTCCGGCGAGAATACGCTCAATCGCATCCAACGTCAGCCGATAATTGGCTTCAAACCGCTCCAAATCATAGCGCATAATAACGCCCGAGGAGGACATAATATATCCGCTCGTTGGTTTGACATCTTGCACACGCTCAAGGAGCTCCGCATAAAACGCGCCCTGCATTTTGTGCTCGTCACGGATGGAACGTGGATCGCTCATCCGTTTTATATCCACCGCCACGTAATAATAGGCGCCCAGTGCACTTTTGCCCTCCACACGCTCCAATACATCCGGACGCGCGACCCAATGCCCGTCCACAAACACCCCTCTATAAATAGTCTGCACGCCACTCTTCATCAATTCCATCGTGCGACTAAACGCGTCATTTTGATCTTCATCCTCCACCACGCTGTACTGTCCGCGGATGGTCAAAAGTTTCTCCATAACTTCCGGCAACAGCCCATCATCAATCAATCGCGCTTGCAATGCGTCTAAATTTGCCCCATGTACAACGGATCGTCGCACCCACTTTGGGCACTTTGCGTAGTAAAAAAAGGTTTTTTCTGTAAGTTCCATGATAGACACAGTATAACATGCTTGAGGTAACCGCTTGACAGATCCGCGTATTTTTTCTACATTCCGCCCGTAACGGAAGGAGGGGATCATGCAGATTCCGGATTACATTGGACCCTACAGGGTTGTTTGCCGCGTTGGTACTGGCTTCATGGGGGAGGTGTACGAAGCTGAACGGGAAATTACAGGAGACGGGGCCGTGTTCCTGGAAACCGTAGCGATCAAGTTGCCCCGTTCTCGCTTGCCACGATTAGCCGAATTCTTCCATCACGAATACGCCATCGGGCGGCACATGCGCTACCAGCATCTCGTGTGGATCCAGGATCTCATCCTTCTCGAAGATCACACGCCATGCTTGGTGATGGAGTTTGTTCACGGGCAACTCTTGGGATCACTCGTGGACAACATCCGCACGCTGGAGGCTCTGGAGATCATCCGTCAGGTCGCCCTGGGGCTTGATTGGTTCCACACAAGGTGCGACGGGAGCACATGGCTCCGAGCCGTACATAGTGATGTCAAGCCTGACAACATCTTTCTCACCAATGAGGGGACTATTCGGGTCTTTGACTACAGCATCGCAGACCATTTGATCCGTAACCGACAAATCGAAACTGAGACCACCCAAGGAACCCCTGTCTACATGTCCCCGGAGCTGGCGCTGGCACGCGCCATCGACTTCCGGTCGGACCTCTTCACTCTTGGGACCCTGCTGTTTGAGCTCCTCTTTCATTGGCGACCGTTTGATCGAGCAAACACGTTCGAGACAATGACGTACATCGCAAACGGCAGCTTCAAAGGGCAGATCAATGAGGTAAATAGGCATTATCATCACCTTCCGGATCTTTCTCGCGTTCTTGCATCCTGCTGGGAAAGGGACCCGGGAAAACGACCGAAAAGCGCCATGACCGTAGCTTTTGCCATGGAGGGGTTCATCTTACAGGAGCAAAAGCACAAGCATCTCCCCATTGGACCCGTGAGTCTCCTTCCACTCCTTGGCAATCACACTCCGTAAATCCCCGACCATCCAGGCCGGGGCTCATTTTTTATAAGATCACCCAGGGATTGACAAACGCCCTACGATCGACTATATTCCCCTGTCACCAACCACAACCTAGAGGGAGGAACCGTGACACTTACACGCGTTGGTTCGTATTACATGGAGGAAGAGGAGTTGGGGCAAGGATGGCTGTGCACCGTACACGAGGCGTGGAAGCCCGTTCAGTTGAAAACTGGTACGTGGGGAAGGAAGTACGTGGCCATCAAGCGCTACAGGGACAATGTATCTCCCAATCAGCCAACGTGGGAATCGTTGAGAGACGAGGCAACCATCGGTACGGCGGTAGACCACCCCAATCTTCTGCGTGTGCAGGAGGTGATCGAGACCGACCGTGGTCCACACCTGGTTATGGAGCTCTTGGACGGCGTGACACTGGACAGACTCACTACCGACGGACGGCACCTCGTTCCCCTCATGCCGCCGCTTGCGCTCGAGATTATCTATCAGGTGGCGCTAGGACTACACTCCTTGCACACGCTGGAGATAGACGGCAAGCCCGTGTTCCCTGTGCATCGGGACGTCAAGCCGCACAACGCATTCCTGACGCGAGATGGTCGTGTTGTGCTCTTTGACTACGGAATCTGTCACTTCACGGGAATGAAGTTACAGGACCTGCCCAATCAGGTCTACGGCAGCTGCCATTACATGTCTCCAGAACAAGCGCTTGGGCTAGTAGACATTACCCATATGACTGACCAGTACGGGCTCGCGACGATGCTCTACCAGCTCATCGCCGGACGCTACGCCTACGAAGGCTGTGCGCAGAATATCCTGTACGACGTTGTCAATCCTGAGAAGTCGCCGCCCCTCGACCTCATCGAGCAGCGATGCCCGCAGGTGGTGCCCATTCTGCGGCGATGCTGGCAGAACAACCCGAAGATGCGCTACCCCAACATGCGGTGGCTGGCGCGAGCCCTGTGGCAAGCGCGACGCACCTACCAGAGTATCAACAACCTGGCTGTTGTCCGACCCGCACTCACAGGATGGACGCTCCCCTCGTCAACCCCGACGCGGCGCGTAGCTACTGCGCCCATGCCAACGGCCCACGAATAAAAGCACCCGACCTCCACTGGAGGCCGGGGCTCAATTTTTTTTACAACCTTACTCAACGGGCAAAATCTCGATCGACTTAATAACCGGTGGAGTTAACGGCTTGTCTGATGGCGGACCACTCGTCTCCACCGTTGCAAGCATGTTTACCACATCCATGCCATCCGTCACCTGTCCAAAAATCGTGTAGAGATTTGGAAGCGGCGTGTTGCCATGCATAATAAAGAACTGACTACCGTTGGTGTTAGATCCGGAGTTTGCCATAGCCAGTGTTCCTGGTTGGTACGTATTATGTCCACGTCCAAGTTCATCTGGGAATTGGTATCCCGGGCCACCCATACCCCATCGCGAGCTCAGGTTGACATCCTTTGACTGTGGATCTCCTGTTTGAATCATAAAATCCTTGATAATGCGATGAAATCGTACCCCATCGTAAAACCCTGTATTTGCAAGGATAAGAAAGTTACTCACGGCCGCCGGGGCCTCATCTCCATACAACGCAATCGTCACATCTCCCTTATCGGTGTGCAAAACAACGGATCGATTCACACGTTCTGCCTCCACCAAAATCCCAGGGAATGCCGTTGGCGGCGCAGTAAAGTCAGACAAGGACACGTCTCCAGTCACAGGTTCAACAACGGGTTCTTCCATAGGAACAGTATTAGGTTCTACTTGTAATTCGATCGGTTCCTCCACGGAGGCCGGGACGCATCCCGCTCCCACAAACATAAACAGGCCCAAAAACGCGCACAGTGATGTAAGTTGTTTCATAGATTGATTCATAGCCTGCCGATAGTATCAACTCATGTTCCGTCCGTCAAAAAGCCCTCCACAAAAAAAACATGACCCTTACGAATCATGTTTCAACGAACCGATCTGTCCGTTATTGTTTGAGTAACTCAATCTGGTGTGCCTGGGTCTCAATCACCGTCTGCTGCTCACGCATGCGGAAGTTGGAAATGGACATCACAATTACCAGCCCAAACACGGTCACCAATAACATAACCATAAGTTCTACGTGACCCTTTGACATGCAGCGTATACATCCATGAACGCACGAGGTACACGATTTTTTAACGGATGAGGATTTTGTTTTTGTTGCCATAAGGTTTTATTGATACTTGTATTCTATCAAATTTTTTTACGGTGTCTGTGGATGAATAAGTGTCGAGCAACCGGAACCTACGTCCCAATGTGTTATGGCACGCAGCGTTGCGGATCGTTCCACACCATCTATGCGCAGACTCACCGATTTATCACTCACCGTTTGCACACGTTTATCGCGCACGGACACGGGCTGCGCACAAATCCATCGATCCGCTTCTTGATCCAACAACACGAAATCTGCGTCCACCGTGGCATAGGCTAAATCTACCGAGTAGCCTGTAGTGCCAACGGGAATCATGGCGTGGACGTCGGCCAAAAGCGCCTCTCGATCTGTATCAAATGTATTGATTACTGGCCGCTCCAATAACGCCCAGTGAGAAAAATGGTTGGTGTGCGCCTCAAACAAGCCGGTCTCGGTGTTGCGTGTGGTGTCCACCGGCACCCAGGTATTACGATCGCCATCAAAATAGGCAATAGAGTACGTCTTAGATCCACTGTAATCTGCAGCTTTCATATGAATCGTCACTGGCACGGGTAACAAGACCCCATCAGGCTCTGCCACATAGACATCGCTCACCACAGACGTCCAAACCTTATTAGAAGCGTCTACATCTTTTGCAACATGAACGGCAACCGTAGAGGGGACATCTCCCTCAACAGCAAAGAGACCGTCGTCCGATTGTGCCTGCACAAATTCTGGACGCACATCCAAAAAAAGAACGGCCCACAAAATCGTGGACAAAAATCCGACGACAAGCAACGGTCCCACCCATTGTTTCTTCCGTTTGTGCTGCAACATGATGCAAGTATAACATGCGATGGTCAGAAAAAAAGTGGAGGGCGCCCAGTGGACACCCTCGCGTAAGTCTATGCGTGCCGCGCAAGCCACCTGTCGCGCGTCAACACCCACAGAAGTTCATCATGCCACGTTCCATCACGGAAGAACTGATCCGGCATCCGACCAACCTCCACGTATCCGCTCTTCTGCAAGGATCTATTTGATCGCAGGTTGTTGGCGACCGTAGCGGATCGTACCGTGCGCAGATTGAGCGTGTTAAACGCGTGACCGAGCAAAAGCTCCTTGGCCTCGGGTCCATACCCACAGCCACGACATTCCACCTCACCGATCAGCATCCCAGTAACCGCTGATTGATTGAGATGATCAATCCTATGCAGACCGATGTTGCCAATGTGTCGATTTCCCTCGTTGAGTACGATTGCGAGCACAATCTCATTCTCGTCTTGATACAGACTCTCGATCCACGCCTGTTCACGTGCCAGATTGTAGACTCCACGACTTCCGAGCCACTTGCGAGTCTCGGGGTGATTGATCCACCGAGTGGCACACGGCGCGTCTTCCACCTCCAACGGACGCAAATACAGACGGACTCCTTGTAAAAAGACGACGGGCTTTTGCGGTTCCATATATCTTCTCCTGGTCGCCAATCAAAACACCCCTACCGTCCAATTACGGCAAGGGTGTGCTGACTGCATCTATCTAGTCGATCACAACACCTAGCCGCTTGGAGCGACGTTCATCTGCTTGGCGCAGATAAGCACGTGTTGTGTGTAGGATATATTCATAACACTTCTATAAGACCATACGGCTGTGCATCTGTCAACCCCTCTCCCCTCACCCTTGACACTCTGTGAGAAAAGGGTGCCTGTCCCCTTTATCCACAATTCATGTGGCCTCAAACAAGGACATCCGTTAATAGCGAACAGATCACCCCCTCACCCCTCCTTCGCAGGGAGGGGAGGAAAGCTAGATCAAATCCAGCCTGTCGCAACCCGAGGATATGTGCGTTTTGAAGGCGAGCCCATAACTCACTCAAAACACACATGTCCGAAGATGAGCGAGTGCGGCAAAGGGTTCTAGCAATGCAGGAGCGAAGTACGTTGCTTATAAATAATCCGCGTTGGGCGTCGACCCAATCTTTAGCAGACGCAGGCAATACACTGGTATGTCGACGACTCCTTGCGGATTATTTAAAGCAATGTGCCGAGCGACCCCTTGACAAATGGGTCTTTTTGTGGTATAAGAAGCGGGTTCGCAAACCCCTATTTCGCCTAAAACGGCGGAGAGAGACGTGCAAAATGGAGCAGTTCCTCGTTCCCATCCTGTTGGTCGGCAACCTCCTGGGCTGGAGCCTTGTGCTCTGGTTCGGAAACGAGTTCAGGAAGAAGTTCTCCTACATGGACGATTTCCGGCGAAATGCCGGGAACATGGCCTGTGACTTCTGGATCGAGGCCATGACCTCGCTCCACGGCCAGAAGGATCGTGCCGGTAGGAAGCCCGGCATGAACACCTTCCAGCTCCAGGCCGACGAGGCGTTCACCACGCTCGTCGGGTTCAATCTGGTGGTGCCTCAGTGGGCCCGCCCGCTGTTCCGCGCCCTCTGCGGGCGTGACAGCGGGTTCGACTACTACGGCCGGGTGTCTTCGACCGTCATCGACGGCCGACACACGGCCTTCGTGACGACCTGGTTCGGGAAGAACCAGTGCATATTCCGGTTCCTCTCGTCCACGAGGGGGGTAAAGATCACCCTCCTCAAGGAGCCGGTCACTTACCGGCACGAGGACGCCCACGGCGTGTACCCGCCGCACTTCTACCAACGCTGGCTCGGGTGGTACGCCTGATCTCTCCTTCAGCCCCCAAGTCAAAGTCCCCTGGACTTCTCGACTCGGGGGCTTTGACGTTTGCATTATGGGTGCCTGTCCCCTTTACCACAGGCAAACAAAAACAGCCCCTTAATCGGAGCTGTTTGTTTTTTGCACGTTTTCCCACGGCAAATCCACCCTCCCCACTTGTCCGTAACTGGACAGTGCACGATACAGCGGCTTGTCGAGTCCAAATCGCTGCACAATAGATTCAATCGAAAATTCAAACTGTTCTTTTATATACTCCGTGAGATCCTCACCTGCATCACCCGTCGCCTCGATGATAATTGGATCCACGCGACCAATCGTGTAGACAATTTTGACCAGCGCCTGACTTGCCTTACCCTGAGACACAAGTGTCTTGGCAATAAATCGCGCCATGTAACTCCCCGCACGCGCAGGATGACGCGGATCTTTACCGCAGAGAGAAATATTCCCTTGTGGCACAAGTCCACCATATAAATCCGCGCCTACTCTGCGTCCCGACTGCCCCGTAGCACACGCAAGCCCGCCTTGCGTAAACGGACCCGCAGGATTTACAAATAGCTTCACTTTGTCCACCGATCCAATCACTGGTCGAATAATATGTTCCAAAATGCCTCCGTGAATCTCTTGCACTTTTACCTGGGCATCGTGCTGCGCAAAAATAGAAACATGGGATACTTCGCGACCGTTCATGGCCACCAACACGCGGCCGTCGGGCCGGAGCCACTTCATAGCAACATCATGCTGCCGCGCCTCGTCGATTTTACTCGCCAGCGCGTTTGCATACACAAGCGACGGTGGCAACATCTCGCGCGTAGCTTTTGTGGCGTATCCATAGCAAACAGCTTGATCGCTCGCTGCGCCCTTCCCCACCAACGCCGACCATTCTCGCTCGTGCGCACCCAAATGTACAAATGGTTCCACCTCATCCTCGTAACCTGCCTCCCTATACACGCGTTTTGCAATCGCACTCACATCAAAATCAGCCCGCGAATCCACCTCGCCAGAGATCATCATAGCTCCGTGACCACCAAACACCTCAATATTCACGCGCGCATCTTTATCGCGACGCAAAAACTCGTCTACAATAGCGTCGGCAACTTGATCACATAATTTATCGGGGTGCCCCGCAAGCACCGCCTCGGCGACTTTTAACATAGTGGGTTTACCTTAGCATGGACTTGCGGGAATGAGAAGAACCACGCATACTGCTTAGGAACCTTAGTATTAACTTCCGGGTCTGCAAATGCGGCCCCAAACCCTCATATATGGACCATGAACATGATCATGATCACGAGGAGGAATGCTGCTCCTCACCAACGACTCCACGTGGAGCATCCTCGTTTGGTTGGCTGTGGGTGGTAGGCATTATTGTTGTGGTGGCATTGATTCTCTTTTTCCTCCAGGGACGCGTTCCGGAGGCAAACGCCCCAAGCGTGCAAGATGAATCAGGTCTCACGCAACAAGTTCCCGCGATACAGGACGAGAGCTTTCCGCCTGTAGATGAGATGGTGGTCGATCCCGCAGTAGACGAGCCCTATATAGAACCTGTGATTGAGTAAGCGCCCTTCGGGGTGCTTTTCTTTTTTTGTTCCTCATGACTCCATGATACACTCCTCTCCATCCAAGCAGTATGAAGCATCGCAAAGGCAAAACCTACGTGCGCCACGGCAGAATCGAAGGACTCGATGCGCTTTTAGACATCATGGAAACGTGGGAGGAGGTACACGGTATTTTACCCGGCGAGATCCACAGTATTGGAACAGGCGGGCGAGGACAAGGGATGATGATTCGTGTGCAACGGGAGGAGGAAGGAAAATTAAAATGCGTCGCCATTCGCACAGGACGGCGACAGGAACTTGTGTTGATCACCCCCTCGCCCAGTCTCGTCGCACAAAAAATCCGTTCCCAAGTCTGGGGGCAATAGTGAAATAGGTCTACAACGTAGGGCCTATTTTTTTGTTCGCATCACAACAAACACAAACACCACAACACCCGCCACGACACCGACAATTCCACCCAAGGCACCCAACGCTTCCCAACCGACGTATCCTAAAAACGAGAAGCATTTGCCATCAATACACTGATTTGGAAAGAGGTTGATCGTCAAAATACCTACATATCCACCCATCACGAGCCCAATACATGCCGAGGCAATACCGCCTGCAAATAATCCTAAACCGCGCACTATGGAATTTTTCATAAACCATGATTGACGAAGAGTTGACAAGAAAGGAAAAAGAGCGTAGAGAATACGTGTCCACAGCTATTCTACCACGACGGAGGAGACAAGAACATGATATTTGCAAACGTATTGACGCTTGAGGTTCTTTTGCGAGCTATAGGGTCATCCCTCTACGTCACGGATACATGGGGAGCAACGGTCGTCGACGGTTTCCGGACGACCCTGCTTACTGAGGCGCACAAGCTCGCCGCCACCATGTCGCGATCCGAACGGCAACAGTTTGCCCTAGAACTCCTGCAAGTCGCGGAAAACGCGGATCTCGAGCTCGCCACGACCCTGAGTGAGCAGCTTCGCACGCTGGTACGAGAGTTGGAACAACCATGACCCCCTTTCTCGATCCCGCCTGATGCGCCGCGCGGGGTCGACTTATTTTCACGCCCTATTGACAACGGAGCGTAATTCACTTATACCTTGTCTACCACGCATTCCGCGTGGGCCCCGGGAGAGTCCTCATGCAAAATCTCTTCAAGATGCTCGATCCTCGCTTGGAAGGACTCGCCATCTTCCTCGTACGGTTGGCCACGGTCGTCCTGTTCACCTGGTTCGCGCTGCTGATCCTGCGTGAGCGGATGGTCCACACCAATCTGCCAGTGTACCTGGCAGCCAACATCGGATCCCTGATCGTGCTCGCGGACCAGCTCCGAGGCATCAAGCTTCCGGCAGATTCGCAGGCTCGCGACGTCGTGTTGAGGGAAGGTGTGATTCTGGTCCTCGTCCAGGCTCTCGTGGCGAGCATTATCGCCATGTTCGCTCTCGCGTTCGCATGGAATCACCTCTTTGCCGCCTGTGCCGGAGCCATGGCGGGTTACTCCTTCACACGAGGGCTCATCTGGGCCACTCGGCGCTACTGATCTCCTCCCTGGCCGCGTCTGCTCGATTCTCGAGCGGGCGCGGCTTCCATTTTCACCCTCGTGGTAATTCTATTTATCCTCACCCTTACGCAATCGTTTAGCCAGTGCGCGAACGCCTCCTCATTCCCCTTAGGCCCATCGTTTGAAGAGATGTATCCTTCATACGCTTTAAAATACGTGTCCACATTGCCTTTGATTGATTTAGTCTGCAAAATGCCAATGGCGTGGTGTTTACAACATCCGGTGCCGATAAAAGTTACACGGTCAAGTTAGAGATTATTCGATCCATGATGTTGGGGGTGGACGTGATTGTGGTGGATCCGGAAAAAGTGCCACAATGACATTTACGGTAACAGAACAACACGAACTCTCCACGCGTGATCGGTCTCATTCAGAATTGCAATATCAGACCGCCTTGTGGTTGTGAAAAAACGAGGATCCATCTGGCCTGTAAGCAGTTTTACTTGGATGGTATGCAAATCCTCACTTGCAAGCAGTGATTCGGCAATGGAAATACAGCTATGTGAGAGAGGCGGAGGCGGTTCTAGAAAACCTCTTGTCTGTTTGGATAAACCAATATCAGCGGCTCCCGACCGGGGAGTGGGTAGTGATGCCTGTTCCGCTGCACCCGATTCGCCAAAGACAGCGTGGGTTTAATTAAGCAATGATTTTAGGTCGCATAGTCAGTGCAGAGCTTGGGGTCCCAATAAATACAACAACTATTATTCGAACAAAACACGCCCTAAAAGTACAAGCAGAAATGACGGATAAACAAAAACGAGCAAACCGACGTTTGGATCATTTCGCAGTAAAGGGAGGGGTACCGAAGCAGGTCATTTTGGTTGATGACGTGTACACCACGGGAAGAACGATGCAGGTGTGCGCCGAGGTTCTTAAGCGCGCGGGCGTGCGAACCGTGTGGGGATGTGTTCTGGCAAGAGGTGACTAAACATTACGGTAGACACTTTCCTGTTTTGTCCGAACAACATCCTTTTTGGAGATTCGTGTAGCCAGAGCCTCCTTGCGATGCGCGACAAACGCCATAGTTAAATTCACAAGAGCTCCCATGAATTTCTTTGTCGCAATACTTACTGGTAACCTGCATTCTGCCATCTGTCCAAGCACCATTACGCGCGTTGGCCGTTGGGGGAACAAAGCCTTGCGCCGCATACTCAAAATGCCAAGGTTCGCTTGCGATGCGATTGTATCCAATGTCCTTCATTACTTGTTCTAAGCGGTAATGGCAGTCGGCATCATCGGTAAAGTTTCCAATGCGCGGTCCACACCAAGCGTCAATAGTGGTTCCAAGCGTATGGGCGCAATATAGATTCGTGTTTTCATCGGCGAGTGTTTTGAGATAATTGAGTAGTTCGGCATCGGTAGGATATTTATTGGCAATCTCGGGTTTGATTTTAAAGGGTCCGGAAGACATGGTGTCCGTAGTGGTTACCGGCGATTCCGCTGCTGTGCGTGGAAAAGGATTGCAGGTTAATGGATTGCAAGAAAAACTTGATGTTGGACTACCGGCTTTTTTATAGCAATTATTGAACCAGTATTGTGCCTGTACCGTTGGATGCCTAAGTGCATCCGCGACGTATAGGTGGAACTGCCCGCGTGAGCCAGCATAAAGTTGGTTCGCCGCATACTCAATAGTTCGTAAAATAAAACCCGAGACCTGTACACCGGGAGCAAACTTAAGACCGCCTGCTAATCCGATATCAGATGCCGATGCATATCTGGTTGTTATCGCTGGAAAAGCAATAGCATGGATCGGTGCTTGTGTTGGAGTTGGAGCGGAAGAAGCAGCGGTAGACGCAGCCGGGATCGCCAGTGGTGGGGGAGGAGTATAGGCAGGAGGAGTTGAAGTTGAAGATGAAGTGGACGATGTGCTTGGTGTTGGTTGGTATCGCGACGGTACTTGTGCCGGTTGATCTCCACCAAGGACTGCCTCGGTAGACGTGTCTCCCGCCGGGTTAATCACCTGCACCTCAATGGCGGACAATTGGGTGATTTTAGGATTAATAAACGTTAAAATTGTTGTGGTTGTAAGCACAAGTAATAAGCCGAATGTAGCATTTATCACACGCTGTTTTCCTTTTGCGATTGTTCCTACCGCAGACCCCACCATCCACTCCACGCCACCCATCATCATAAGGACAATCGCAAAAATCACGCCCGCGCCCGCGCCCCACTTGTAGATTGTGTTGAGGTACCTGTCAATCGTATAGACACAGAGGTCCCCTTCTTTGCAGGGTGTTCCTTTTTTTCCCATAACCACAAGGTCTGTTGTGTCCCATCCCGGAATCAAAACTTGTAGTGCGGGAATAAGAGGGGGTTTTGAGAGGAGTGTGTCCGGGGCACTGTCATCAAAGTTTTCTGCAAAAACCGGAGGAACAAAAAAGGGGCTCACCGTAAGGAGAAGAAATGTTAGGAGAAAAATCGATAAGAGCCTTGGCAAGTGCATGAGAAGCGTGTTTACAAGTATAATGCTATTTTACCGTTTTCTTGTCTTCTCTGCGAGGTGATAACTGTTGACATCTCTCAAGGGAAATTGAACAAAGTTGCGCATAAAAGGAAGGTAGTGCTGTTTAAAAAAATCGTAGAAGCAGGAAAGTGGCCTCTATATAGGTATAAAGTCAAAATTGTTTAAAAGCTACAATAACAAGAGGGAGTGGGAGAGGGTTCTGAAATTGTCCTTATCAAAAAACTCCTTTCACAATTGCGCATATCCAACGCATTCGATACACTTATTCACAGTTAGTTCAGATAATAACCAGTTCGGCAGAAATGGCGCTACGCTTCATTTCTACCGAACGCGCGCGGCTGACCGCCGCCGTTCGGCTCTGTGGACGCGTTGCGCCACTTCGCCGAACTACGGCTATGCGAAATGCCGGCATGCCATTCCGTTTCACTCCATGCCATACCGTCACTTCGCATCAGCCGCGCGCGTTAGGCGAAATACTTCAAACAATTTTGGCTCAATAATAACGAACAATATATGGCAAACATTTTCATTTTTCACGGAGTTGGTGGCCATCCTCAAGAAAACTGGTTTCCATGGCTGCAAAAGGAACTCAAAGCACTTGGACATAACCTTTTTATTCCTCAATTTCCAACGCCAGACAACCAAACATTGGATCAATGGTTAAATGTATTAGATAGCTATCAAGATAAATTTAATGAAGACACTATTTTAATTGGCCATAGCTTAGGTGTGCCATTTTGTTTAAATGTACTTGAAAAATATTCAGCTAAAGCTGCTTTTTTGGTTGCTGGCTTTGTCGGAAAAGCAGAAAACGAATTTGATGAGGGCATGAAAACATTTGCGCAAAGAGAATTCGATTGGAAGCAAATCAAAGAGCATTGCCAACAATATAAAATCTATCATTCTGACAATGATCCCTATATCAGTTTGGATAAACCGCAAAGAATAGCTGATCAACTAAAAGTGGAAATTACTGTAGTGCCAGGTGCTGGACATTTTAATGAATCAGCTGGTTACACTACCTTTGATTTGCTTCTGAGTGACATCGAACAATTTCTGTAGGTCGTCAAAATTGTTTTCGTACTTCTCCTAACACGGCGTATGCGGTTCAGGGTTTGATAATTCGCAAACGAGTTGCTCATTTCAAACCCTTCACTCAAGTGCCTCCACTGCTTGCTTGTTTGCTTCGCAAATTGTAACATGCAAGCAGATTCGGCACTTCGCATACGCCGGAACGTTGTGCGAAAGCACAAAAAAATTCTAAGCTATATTCGTCTAATTAATTCATACTTAAACGGCTATGAAAAAATCAACTTTACTGGCCTCGCTCTCTGTATTTCTCTTACTAGGAGCTGGATGCCAAACACAACAAACGCAGGAACAGGTCACTTCCTTACCCTCTGCAGTGGAAGAACTTCAAACTCAAACAGTTCCGGAAAGTGAGAAGCAAGAAAAAAGTGAAACCACGATTACGTCGGAACCGACACAAGTTGGCACAACTCTTTATAGAGGTACATGGTTCGACATTGAGTATCCGCAAAACTTTACAGCTAGACCCACTACGCCAACAAATGTGTATAACAATATTTCGCACGTATCGACTGATGAAGCATATTTCAATTCTCCCGAAGGAACTGTTGAGTTTTTTGTGTATTCGCCTCTTTGGAGTGGAAAGCCAGAAACTTATCTAACAATCGCTCCAACCGAAGAAGTAATAAGTGAGAAAACAGAGGAAGTAAAAGAAAGTGAACGACCTGGTCAATTTGGTGACAGGATAGTTCGTTGGGTTACTATCAAGGCCAAAGACGGCTCATACTATCGTTCCTTCGTATCAATTAAGGAACAAGTCGGGACTGGAAGCGACCTACACTATGTGTTTGGCATTAAATATCAAGATAACGCATCATACGAGAAATACAGAGAGGCATATGTTGCCTTTAAGGAATCATTACAACAATACGCTGATTAAAGAATTTTCTGCGCCATCGCACAACACTGACTATGCGGTTCCGCTTCGCTCCACCCATATTGCTATCGCGACATCGCATAGCCAGGAACGTTCCGCAAAATCGCTTCGCTTCTTTTGCGGAACGCGCGCGGCTGGCCGCCGCCGTTCCGCTCGTCGCCTTGCGACATCGCGGAACAACGGCTATGCGAAATGCCGGCATGCCATTCCGTTTCACTCCATGCCATACCGTCACTTCGCATCAGCCGCGCGCGTTATATTCAATTTTGAAATAAGTCGTCATATAGAATTAGCAAAAAGCCCTACTTTTTTTAACATCTACTTTAATCATTTTTACTATTTCAGGAAATTCAGATATTTTAAAATGCCCATTTTTACTTTCAAAGATTATAAAATTTGCATTTTTTAATTTCTTCTTGAATTTTTCAGCGTGAGCAGGAGGAACAACATCATCGTCTTTTGAAAACATTAGATATAGATTCTTGGAATTTTTCTCAAGCAAAGATAAATCAGTCTTTAAATTAAATCCGCCGACTAAATCTTCACCGGGAAGGCTATTATCATAAGGCGGACAAATTAAATAAGTTGAAAGGATCTTTTTAGGGAACTTATTTTCAGATAAATATTTTGCAAGAAAAATTCCTCCTAAAGAACCTCCAATTAAGATGATGTTGTTACGTAATTGAGGAAAAAATCTTTCAAAATAAATTTTCCATTCTTCATATTTTGCATTTTCTTTGAGTGGCATTTTTGGTTTAATAATCTCAAATTTTTTTCCGAGATTTTTTTTCAAAAATTCATCAGTCCAGCTAATTTTTTCCTCAATAGAAACTTTTCTTGTTTTTAAAAAATGCAAATAATCTTTCTTGCTTTTGAAAGTTGTTCCGCCATGAATCATAAATATCTGAATTTTCTTTTCCATAGTATTTTAAAAATGATTAAAGTTTATTAATTTATCGTAAAGGGCTTTTTGCTTCATTATTTTTTAGGCTTATTTCAAAATTGAATATAACGCGCGCGGCTGATGCGAAGTGACGGTATGGCATGGAGTGAAACGGAATGGCATGCCGGCATTTCGCATAGCCGTAGTTGGCGAAGCCAATTTGCGAAAGCGAAGTGCAACGAGCTTTCCGTATAGTCGCTGTTATGTGCCCCGAACGAAGCGTAGCGAAGTGAGAGTGCAACGTGGTTCGACGAACGAAGTGAGGAGAAAGTCGGGCGAAGGCTGGCGTTATCTTTCCCATTCTTTGATATGCGGTGAAAAATCAAGCTGATAATCAGGGATACCAAGCGTTAAACCATATTTTGTAACCTCAGCGTATTGTTCTGGTTTAGAGCGATCAACTTTGAATATATTATTGCGGAAGATGATGTAATGAAATTTATCATTCTTAAAATCGGCATACCAAGAATGTTCAGAATCTAATGATTTGCTTAAATCTTCCGCAGTCTCATCAGCTTGATTTTCTAGAATTTCAATGGTGTGTAAAGTCCATTGTTTAATCCAAGGAGTCTTATGTTCTTCAGTAACTTCTTCTACTTTTGTTTTGATAATTTTTACTTTCTGAAGAACATCTTTATTTTCAAGACTTTCTTCAATTATTACGCCGTTGAAATTTGTCATATTGTTAGGTTATGAATTAAAGTTTATAAAATTGTTGATTGAAGCCAGCCGTAGCCCGATTGCACATAACGCGCGCGGCTGATGCGAAGTGACGGTATGGCATGGAGTGAAACGGAATGGCATGCCGGCATTTCGCATAGCCGTAGTTCGGCGAAGTGGCGCAACGCGTCCACAGAGCCGAACGGCGGCGGTCAGCCGCGCGCGTTCGGTAGAAATGAAGCGTAGCGCCATTTCTGCCGAACGTTTCGGCATATCTGATGTTTGCCGCAGCGTAGCGGAGGCAAATATGGGTGGAGGCTTTTGTATAAAAGCCTTCGCCAGATATGCCGTGTTGTACGATGTAATAATACATACTTACTCCGACCGAAGGAAGGAGTTTTTGGAAATAAAGGCAATTTTTCTTCGGTGTTTGTCGTTTGACTTTTGAGGGTAACTGTAGTAGGTTTTTAAGTCGACAACTTTAACCCCGTCGACTGAAGGAGAACAACTGATGGAAAACTTTGTGCCCGCCGGTTTTCGACTCGCGCTGACGCTCCACGATGAAAACGGCCGCCTCATCCAGTTCGAAGAGAACATGCGCTTCGAGCTCCGGGAGCCTGATCCGAATCAGCCCGGCGACTATGAGATCGTGGTGGTCGATCCTGATCCAAACATCCGGAAAGTGCTGGTTACCCTGCCGTTTAAGGGATGGTGGAGAGGATACCTCTCGTTCTCGGAGGCGGCCAAGGTCGCATTCAAGGAGGCAGGTTGGAAGCTGGTGGGCGACTATCGCGGACGTAAAAATCGCGGTAACGACACCAACGACCGTCTTGTCACTAGCTTCACCCTCAAAAAGTCCTAGTGATACGGCACCGCACCTCATGAAGACCGCCCTTGGGCGCTTCCACTCTGGGGGTGCGGTCTTCTTTTTGTAAACAGCGAAAAAAATTGCCCTGATTTCCAACCGCCGTGCCAACGACGGAAAGAATGTATTATTATTTCGTACAACGCGCGCGGCTGATGCGAAGTGACGGTATGGCATGGAGTGAAACGGAATGGCATGCCGGCATTTCGCATAGCCGTAGTTCGGCGAAGTGGCGCAACGCGTCCACAGAGCCGAACGGCGGCGGTCAGCCGCGCGCGTTCGGTAGAAATGAAGCGTAGCGCCATTTCTGCCGAACGTTAGGGATATACGAAGTTTTTCTGGAACGAAGTGGAAGAAAAATTTGGGTGAGGGGCGAGCCGAGCCCCGAACCGTATATCCCTTGTTATACGTCCCGACGACTGAAAGGAGGAGAACGCAGCGTGGCACGAAGCGTA